>ERZ650303.148-NODE-148-length-20134-cov-5.615419_pt1 | contig 20134 bp, 18 predicted proteins | sample MGYA00376239_ERZ650303 | MGnify/ENA primary metagenome ERZ650303 (study PRJEB26733, sample SAMN07839262) | wastewater metagenome | biome: small river; feature: stream; material: water | place: USA: North Carolina | collected 2016-04-05 ... | reverse complement strand
CCGAAGCAGATGCGGCTTTAGATGAAACCCCGTTTCAATATGTTGTTGAAAAAGTATTGCCAAGTAGGGTAAACATGAAGTCTGCTGCCGGGGTGCCTTACTGGATACAGCAAAGAGCACGACCCGATATGAGAAGAGCCTTGCATGGTCTCGATAGATTCATGGTCACGGTAGGTGTCTCTAAACATAGAACCTTTGTGTGGGTATCCAAGGCAGTACTACCTGATCATGCTGTTTTTGCTATAGCTCGAGCAGATCAAGCGAACTTTGGTATTCTTCATTCACGCTTTCATGAGCTATGGTCTTTGGGCATGTGCACTTGGATGGGTGTAGGTAACGATCCGCGTTACACGCCAACAACCTGCTTTGAAACCTTCCCATTCCCGGCGCATCTCACGCCCAAAGATACGGCCGAGTGGCGTGGGGTCATTCCTGCCGACTGCCCGGTGAAGGGTGTGGCAGAAAAGATTGCAGCGGCTGCCGAGAAGCTGAACAGCTTGCGCGAGGCATGGCTGAATCCGCCGGAGTGGGTGGAGTGGGTGATTACGCCCGAAGAAGAGAAGGCGGGTTTCCCGAAGCGGCCAGTGGCAAAGCCGGGACATGAGGCAGATGTGAAGAAGCGCACGCTAACGAATCTGTATAACGCGCGTCCGGCTTGGCTGGATCTGGCACACAAGGAATTAGATGCCGCCGTGGCCGAAGCCTACGGCTGGACAGACTACACACCAGATATGTCTGATGAGGAAATCTTGCGCCGCTTGCTGGCGCTGAACTTGCAGCGCGCCGGATCTGCTTAGGTTCCCGGTCGTGCAAAAAAGTTTGTGCGATGGGCCTGCAAGTGCTATGGTGTTATAACGCTAAAACGTTATGGTGACATTATGGCTGGCAATACAATCCGATCAACTATCTATCTAGACCCCGATCTGCATCAGGCGCTGCGTCTGAAGGCTGCAGTTGGTCACAAGTCTATTTCTGAGTTGGTCAACGAGTCGATTCGTGAGTCTCTGCGCGAAGATCAATCAGATTTAAAAGCGTTTGAGCTGCGTGCTGCTGAAGAGCCAGTGCCTTATGAAACGTTTTTGGCGAAGCTAAAGGCAGATGGCACGATTTGAACTGAGGGTGCGGCCTTCGGTTGCTAAAGATCTGAAGAGCATTCCAAAACAAAGTGTGCTGCGAATTCTCGAGAGAATTGAGGGACTTCGTGATGACCCGAGGCCTGTTGGCAGTGAAAAACTATCTGGCTTAGAGCGCTACCGAATTCGACAAGGTAGTTACCGAATCCTTTATAGCATCTTCGAAGATCAGGTCGTGGTGGAGATCGTGAAGGTGGGTCACCGAAAAGACGTCTATCGTTGATTGGGTCAGCCAATGCAGAAGGTGATAATGAAAATGTACGTAGCAATGTTGAGTGCTCTGTTGGCCTCGACGTCAGCTTTTGCTGAGATCCTCAATATCGATAACGCCGAGCTGGCGCGTTTGCAGGCCAAAGGTGTGCCGGTGATTGATGTGCGCACGCCGGAAGAGTGGCGCGATACAGGTGTGATTAAGGGCGCTCGTTTGATGACGTTTTCAGTGTCTGGGGGCTTCGATAAAGCAGCCTGGTTAAAGCAGGAGCAGCAGGTGGTAAAGCCGGGTGAGCCGGTGGTGCTGATCTGCCGCAGTGGGCGCCGCTCTAAGGCGGTGGCTGATTATCTGGAATCGCAACCCGTTAAGGGCAAGATCTATAACGCCAGCGGCGGTATGGATGGCTGGAAGTCAGAAGGGCGGCCAGTTGTAGCGCCTTAGTCGTTTTTGGTTAGAATAGCTGCATCGTGATGCGCAAAGGAGTACACATGTCGTTGTCTAAAAAGCCGGGGCTACCGTCCCGTTTGCTGGTAGGTCTGGTATCTGTTGCGCTGGCGATGCCGGCCATGGTGCCGGTGGCCTATGCTCAGAGTAGCCAGCAGTCTGGTGCTGCTCAATTGAGCCAGGCGCAACTTTCTGCCTTGGTGGCGCCGATTGCCTTGTACCCGGATGCGCTGGTGTCGCAGGTGCTGATGGCGTCTACCTACCCGCTGGAAGTGGCTGAAGCGTCTAACTGGCAGAAGGCCAATAGCGGCCTGAAGGGCAATGCGCTGAACCAGGCGCTACAGCAACAGAATTGGGATGCGAGCGTGAAGTCTCTGGTGTCGTTCCCGCCTGTGCTGAATATGATGGGCTCTGAACTGAGTTGGACTCAGAATCTGGGTAATGCGGTTCTGGCGCAGCAATCGGATGTGATGAATGCGATTCAGGGTCTGCGCTCCAAGGCACAGCAATCTGGTTCGTTGCAATCGAATTCACAACAGACGGTATCAGGTGGCGGTAGTGCACCAATCGTGATTCAACCGGCTAATCCACAGGTGGTTTATGTGCCGAGCTATAACCCACAAGTGGTTTATGGTGGCTGGCCTTACCCGGCGTATCCGCCGGTTGCGTATTACCCACCGGGTTATGTGGCAGGTACGGCACTGCTGTCGTTTGGTGTGGGTATGGCCGTGGGCGCAGCGCTCTGGGGTGGTTGCCACTGGGGTGGCGGCGGTTGGGGCGGTGGTGGCGGCAATTCGCTTACTGTGAACAACAACAATTTCAACAACTTTAACCGCAATACCAATAACAATTGGCGAGGCGGTAACCGCAGTGGCTCGAGCAGCTGGCAGCCAGACCAACAGCGTCGCAATGCCAATATGAGCGGCGGCGCGCGCAGTGGCGGCAGCTTTGGCGAGGGCGCTACGCGAGATGCGCAGCGTGATCAGCTACGCCAGAGCCTGGACCATGGTGGTTTAAGCGGTGGTGGCGAAAGATCAGGCGGTGGTGACCGCATGGGTAGCGGTGGGGATCGCACTGGCGGTGACCGCATGGGTGGTGATCGTTCTGGGGCCGAACGTGGCGGTGAACGCTCGGGTGGCAGCCGCGATAGTGGCTTTGGACGCGACCCGGGTGGTTTTGGTGATACGCACGGTGCCCGCTTTGATAGTGGCAAAAGTTTCGGCGGTGGCGGTAGCAGCAGAAGCTTCGGTGGTGGCGGCCGCAGCTTTGGCGGCGGCGGTGGTCACTTTGGTGGCGGTCGTCGCTAATCGACCTGTAGATGCCGATTTAATTATCTAGATATATTCAAGGAAGAAATCATGAAAAAACTGATCGTTGCAGCGTCGATGGCAACTGTAGCTCTGGGTCTTTCAACAGGCGCTCAAGCTGCTAATGCAATTAGCACGGAAGAGTTGATGAGCTATTGCAAAAGCACGGAGAGCAGCTCATTTGTGACGTGCGAGATTTATGGCCAAGCCGTTTACGACACTTATCTGGTGACCCGTCATCCGAAATACGCACCGAATACCATTTGCATTAAGCAGCCAGCACAACCACGCAAAGAAGTGATTCAGGAATATGTGGCCTGGTCGGATGCCAATCCAAAGCAAGCTAAAGTACCAGCGGCTGAGACCATCTTGCGCTTCCTGGCAAGCAAGTACCCCTGCGGTAAAGCAGCAAAGTAATTCTGAAAGCAAAACGCCGGCTTAATGCCGGCGTTGTTGTATTTACTCGCCCGGAAACCGGAAGTAGGTGGTTTTAAGTTTGCCCGGAGCGACAGTCAGTTTCTGTTCGAGTGTTTGCCCGTTTTTCTGGGCCTTGATCGTGTAAGTGCCTGCCGGTAGGTTTGCTAGGAGCACGGGCCCTTCGCTGGTGGTCATCAGTACGCCTTTGCCGCGAGCGTCAATGATGGTGGTGCGGATGTCGCTGAGATAGCTGCCCGATTGACCAACGAAGTACAGCTTGAGATCAAACTCGTTTTGACGTGCGGTCAATTCAGCCATGGCGTCATCGCCGACACCGCCTGAAAGGAATGGCACGGTGCTTTCTGTTGCGGGTGTTGTGGTTTGAGCGATGGCAGGGGTTAGTGCTGCGGCACAAGCAACGATAGCTATGAGCTTGCGAATGTTCATGATGGGCTTCCTCTCTTAATTTTTAAGACAGTGGGCATTGACTGGCAGGTTATCTGGGGTCCCCCAGTCGTTGTTGGGTAGGCTGGCATAGCGCCCGGTAAAGCTTTGGCGCTGGGTGCTAAAAGCTTTGATGCTGCCATCCGAATTGAAGTCGATGATCCAGAAGAAGTTGTAGTTACCATCGGGCCAGGTGGCGGGTACCTGGTTTGCGAACGGGGGCTGATCCAGTTTGAGTAGTTGGCGCAAAGTGACTTGTTCACCCGGATAACGCGCTTCAAGTGCTGCGCTGGCCGTATGAAAATGCTCCCAGACCATAAGCACTTGCTTGCCGTTGTAGCGTGAATCATTGAGGAGATCGTGAACAGCCAGACGATTCTGGTGGTTCATGGTTGCTTCTAATGCGGCGTCAGTCACGCCAGCGCTTGGTAACGCAAGATAGCTGGTCGTAGGTATGTTGCGGGCGTGGGCGGTCGGTTGTGCTGTTTCTGACGTATGAATCGTGAGCGTCAGAATAGCTGCGGGCGGTACAGACGCAAACAGTGGTTGTGTGGCATCTTGACCAAGGTATTGCGTGCTTAATGCCTGTGCACGGTCGAGGCCTGTTTGACACAGCTGCCAGGTGTTGAGTTTTTCACCGTGCCGTACGATCACGAGCCGTTCTGGGGCAGCCAGGCACGCCGCGCTGAAGACGAATGTCGACAGCGCGAGCAGTGCAAACCGTAACGGCCGGAACGTCATGCAGATTAGTTGCTAGAGACGCCTGCGGCAACGCGAACTGCGGTGGTAACCCAATTAATGGCCAGTTTCTGGAAGGCCTCAGGTGAGCTGGATTCCATGCGGAAAGTTTCGCCCGACATCACATAGACGCCTTCACCCAGGATCTTGCCGGTAACGCTGTCGCGCATTTTGGCTTCAACGACCAGGGATGGGGTTTTAGAATCAACGCCAGCGGCTTTCTGGGCTGCAAACAGAACTGCTGAGACCGGGATCACATTCCATGGCTTGAAACCATCGCCTTCGATTTCGGCACCCGTAATAGCCACGCTCAGGCGTGCAATGCCCGGACCTGCTTTGTCCACGACGTTAAAGCGACTGGCGACCTTGGATTTCAGTTCGTTGTCGATCAGTACGCGGGTTTGGTAGATGGTTTCTTCCGTTAAGCCTTTTTTACCTTCGTTTTTGAGTGCGGTCTGGAACAGCACAACCGGATCAATCATCACACCCTTCCAATCACTACGATTGAAGCCAGGGCTGATGTAGCGGTAGACGTCAACGCCCGGGGCTGGGCTGTCGATTTTTTGCAGACGGTTATATTCGGTCGACGTTAAGAAACCTGATTTTTGAGAATCGCTCAGGCCGCCGCCTCCGCACGCCGCCAGCGCTAAAGCCGCAGTGGTTGTCAGGGCAATCGTGCGCATACGGCTAAAAAGCTTGGAATGGCTTTGTGGGGTGTTCATGGAGCGGCTCCGGTTGGGGGTGAGTTGTTCTCTGTCGCTCCAAGACTAAAGCGAAGCGGTGGGGTTGTCTAGCTAGCCGACATAAATTTTGTGAATTCAGCCAATGTTTGTCATCCGTTGGTAGCGCGGCGCGTTATCGGCAACAGGCGTTGTAACTTTTTAGAGGAGTGCGCCATGAAAAAAGCATTCGTTTTATTGTCGGTCGCTTTGGTGGCGGCAGTTGCGCAACCGGCTATGGCCGATGGCCATGGGTTTCATCGGTGGGGACGTGGTGGCAATGGATGGATACCGTTTGCCGCAGGCGCGGTTATTGGCGGTGTTGCAGTTGGTGCGATGATGCAACCACAACCCGTGTACGTACAGCCAACCTATATGGGGCCGCCACCTAGAATTGTTGTGCAGCGGCCGTATTATGGCCCGCCACCTTTGTATGTCGTGCCTGCCCCACAGCCCGGTTATTACTACGAACGTGATTAAGACTCAGGTGCTGCATTGATTTTCTGCTGCAGCGTTTGATAATCCACTTTGCCGGTGCGTAACACCGGCAGCTCGGCCATGTGAATTAATTCACGCGGGAGGTAGGTGTTGGGAATGCGTGTGTCGGCGTAATGCGCCCGAATGGTGTCTAAGGTGAGTTCGGGGTCATTGGTATACAGTCGAATAAGTGTTTTTGCCTGGGCATCATTTTCGATGGCAATGGCTGCGTGCTGGAAGTCTGGGGATAGCTTGGCGATTTCATCTTCGATGTAGCCCAGCGAGATCATCTCGCCAGCAATTTTGGTGAAGCGTTTCTTGCGCCCTTTGATGGCCAGATAACCTTCGTCGTCCACGGTCACGATGTCGCCGGTGTCGTACCAACCTTCGTCGAGAGAGCTGCGATCTTCCATAAGGTCGTGCAGATAGGATTTCATCAGGTTGGCGCCACGCACATGAAGCACGCCGCCTTCTTCAATACCTTCGTGAGGCACGATGCGGTACTCGATGTGCGGCAAGATGCGGCCGACGCTGCCATGGCGGGTGGCGCCGGGCACATTCACGGCAATCACCGGCCCGGCTTCGGTAGCGCCATAGCCTTCGAGCATAGTGATATTCAATGTTTCATAGAGCTCTCGCGTGCGGGGCTTGAGTCGTTCTGCCCCCGCCACTACATAGCGCAGTGAGGCCAGATCTTCGGGCATTGCTACTTTGAACATCTGGGCCAGGAAAGTATCTGTGGAAAGTAGGACAGTGGCTTGATGCGTGCGGATGAGCTGGATGTTTTCTTTATGGCGCAACGGTGAAAGCCCGATAATCGTCTTCATGCCGTTGAGCAGCGGTAGCAATACGCCTGCTGTGAGGCCAAACGCATGGAAGTGTGGCAGCGCGCTAAACATGATCTCGCGCTTGTCGATCGGGAAGGCTTCGAGAATCTGGCCGCAATTGGTGAGCAGATTGCGGTGCGTGAGTACTACGGCCTTGGGGTCTGCCTCGCTACCCGATGTGAAGAGAATCACAGCGGCGTCATCGGGTTTGCTGCGCTCGGTACGTAAGCGCTTCAATTTGACGCGGAGTGCGCCACGTAGCTTGGCCAATCGACCGATCTTTTTGGCCATGTCTTCCAGAAAGACAGTGCGAATGCCACGAGCAATTAACTGTTCGGGCAGATCGTTGAGGCCACATTTATCCAGAAACTGATGTGAGGTGAGCACGACATCCAGATGGGCGCGCTCACAGCAGCGCAGCAGCGTTGGCATCGGGAATGTGTAATTGAGAATGACCGATGTTTTATGGGCGAAATTGCAGCCAAGGGTGGCGACGACACCGGTAACGCTGTTCGGGAGTAAGCAGCCAACGTGGTGGCGTTGGGTCAGCGACTCAATGCGGCGTGATAGCACGGCACAGCCTATGATCAGTCGATCGTAGGTGAGGGATTTGCCAAGCTCATCAAAAACGATGGGCAAGCGGCTGCGATTAGCGGCCGCAGCCATTAACAAGCGTTTGGGAATGGTATTGTTAGCGGGCACGATAGTCTCTCGGTTCCCTCTGTTTACACTTCGATCAGTTTGCCATGAGTTGGGAAAAATATCGCGGTGCGGATATTTAAGCCTTCGTGGGCATAGAGTGCGGCATAACGTTCTAGCTGTGGTTTGTAGCTTTCCGCTTTCTTTTGCAGCGCTTGCTCGCTGTTCTGATCGAGGTCGCTCATGCCCAGGGTTTTGTAATCAATGATCCATCGCTCACCGCCATGGATAAATGTGCGGTCGATTACATGATGTGCAAATAACCCGGGTTCATCGGGGTGCAGGCTGCTCATAGGCACTTCGCAAGCGGCCGCTTCTTGTGCACTGAGCATCCATTGGCCATGCTCGCTGCTCAGGGCACCCACGAGGGCATCACCCACATGCTGGGCAGCCGTGGCGCAGAGGCTGAGGTCATAGCCTTCTTTGATGAAGTGCTGCTCAAAGAGGGGCCGTAATTGCGCAACGCGCTCAACGGACCAGACATCCAGGCCGTCTTGGGCAATGGCTTCCAGATAGCGGTGGGCCAATGTACCGATGGCCATGTCGATAGTCGTTTCGCTGCGCAGGGCATGAGGCTGCGCTGACGTGGGCTGAGCCGTTGCTGTTGCAAGCGGCTTTGGCGCAAGTAGGTGTGTTTCGCGGAGTCTAACGAGACAGGGTACGAATTGTGTGGCGTCAATCGGGCTGGGCGATGGTGTCGGTGCCCCGGGTAGGGCAGCTCTTTCGACAAACGCACGTTCAAGTGCCGGCCACAGTGGGGCGAGCAAAGATGTGCTGGCTGGCGCCCTCAGCGCATCTAGCGTTTCGGACTTGGTGTCGCGGTAGGCAACGCCCAGTAGATGTAAACGACGCTCTGCGCGTGTTGCTGCAACATAAAGCACGCGTTGTGCTTCGTTAAGGCTGCGTGTCTTTTCCAGATTGCGTAAGAGATCGTAGGCTGTTGGCGTTTCTGATACAGGTGCTCCTGCCGGTGGTATGGGTGCAACCACCAGGTGCTCATGACCATCGTTGAGTAGCACGGTATCCCAGATGATCAGTGCCTTGTCATCAGAAGGTAGGCGTTTGTGGAGGCCAGGCAAAATAACGGTGTCGAATTGCAGACCTTTTGATTTGTGGATGGTCATTAACTGCACATGCTTGCTGTCTACCGAGGCATCCGGTGCGGCAAATAGACGGCCTAGGCCATCGTCGAGGCGAGACAGGTCGATGACGCCGTGATCGTCTAGCTTATCGAGCAGTTGGAAATAGGCTTGTACATCGTTTGCATCTGAGGTAGCGCCTAGACACTGCGGGCCACCCAGCGCGCGCCAGACGCCTTCGATCCAGCGCCGGGGACGTTGCAGGCTTCTTGCAGCAAAGGCGTCTGAAAAAATCTGACGGACGCGCTGTAGTCTGTGTTGCCCCGCTGCAGATAGTTGAGCGACACGGCCCTCATCTTGCATCAGCGACCAGATCGTTTGCGCGTGATCGTTGGCAGCAAGCTTGTGCATATCGGCTAGTTCGAGACCGCACCACGGCGCCCTTAATGCCGCCAGCCAGTTAATACGATCGCCACGATGATGCAAGGCACGGGTGAGTGCCACCAGATCCTGTATGGATTGGCGTGAGGCGAGCGCATCAATTTCTACTGCCTGGAACGGTAAGTCGTCTGCTTGCTTTTGTAACAGCGTGGCTAGTGCATCCAGGTGACTGCGGGCGCGCACCAGTACGGCTACTGTGCCCTCCGGGCGTTCGCTACGCGCTTCACGAATCAGTCGGATGATTGTTTCTGCTTCCTGCTGATCGGCCAGCTGGCGCGGGGTAACTTCGTCGGATTCCGGGTCGCGCTCACCGCTGATGATGGGGTGAATGCTGACGCCCGCGTTAGCGGCTGTAGGCTTGCTAGCGACTGCAGGACTAAAACGTACGGCACCGCGAGTTGCATCGTCTTTGTCGGCAAAAATCGGTGCGAAGCTCTGATTCACCCAGTCGACGATATTTTTATTCGACCGATTGTTTTGATAAAGCTGTAGTGGTGTGGGTTGAATCGGACCAATGCCCTTTTGTCGAACCCGTATAAACAGGCCGACATCCGCTTTGCGGAAGCGGTAGATCGATTGCATCGGGTCGCCGACGAGAAAGAGCGTTTGGCCGCTATCGAATACCCAGCCTGCGGTTAGTTTTTCCAGTAGCTCGACTTGGGTTGGGCTGGTGTCCTGGAATTCATCAACTAGCAGGTGGCGGATCTGATAATCGAGTTGTTGTGCCAGATCGGTGGGGCTTTCCGGGTCTCCCAACGCCATCAGTGCGCGGCTGGCTATTTCGGTGTGGTCAACGGTCTTTTCCTGAATGAAGCTCAGCCAGAGATTGCCGTGGGCCAGGTGCAACAGTTTTGCCAGATCTTGTACGATGGCTGATTCCGCGTCGCCGAGATGCGGATCGGGCAGTTCACGGATGCGCGCCAGGGCATCGCCCAGGTTTGCGGCATCCAGATTGGCAAGGGCTTCTTTCAGGGTTTGCTTCTGCGCCTGATTAGCGGCTCCAGCCAGGTTGATGGGTTTGCGATAGTCTTTGCGCAGTTTGTTTTCTGCGGTTAAAAACAACTCAGCAATGGCACGCCACTGCGGTAGTGCACTGGTATCGCCAGGCAGGGCGGTGTCCCAGTCAACCAGCAGGCAGACTGGCGATTCCGGACTGTTATTAGCCGCATGGCGTGCGGCACTCATTACTTCGGGCGTAAAGATGCGTGACAGCGCCTGTGCAATGTCGGATAGCTCGTGACCGATCAGGCGGTGGAGTACTTGGGTTACGGCTTCTTGCAGCTGTGCACTTTGCCCGATGTGGGTGTACTGCTGCCATTGATCACGACGTTCCAGCATGGAGACCAGCATTTTCTGCAGTCGTCCGGCATCATTATCAAAGTAGGCTAATGCGCGGCCAACCGTATCGCGATCTGCTTCATTAGCGGCAGTTTCGAGCAGCGCGAGTGTATCTCTGGCAGCTTGTTCGTATAGTGGCTTGCATTCGGTGTTTAAGCCGGGTTGCGTGCCGAATCTAGTGAGCAGCGGCATCTGCCGTGCTAGGCTCATCGAGAGTGCGTCTAGTGTCATCACACGTAAGCGGCTGGGCTGATCAAGCAGCTGCCATTCACGCAGATTGTTTTGTTTCAACACGTCGCAAGCCAAGCGATAAGTCACTTGCTTATGGGGTGGCGCATCGGCAGCCAGAGGTTGGGTTGCGGCGCGCAGGCTGGCCATAATGCGTTCTCGCATCTCAGCGGCGGCTTTGCGCGTAAAGGTGAGTGCGACGACTTCCTCTGGTTCATCAACCCGAGCCAGCAATACAAGAAAGCGTTGCGTGAGTAGTTCGGTTTTGCCAGCACCGGCAGGTGCATCGACAATAAATGAGGTGTCTGGATCCAGCGCCTGTTGGCGTGCTAAGACGTCAGCGGCTAATTGTTCCTGTTCGGTTGCCGGGTTATTCATACCGATGGACCGGACATTCGCTTTGTCCATCATACGTGGCCCCCCGGTAATGCGTTGTTGGCTATGGCCGTTTGCAACTGCTGGTCTCTTTCGGCAAGGCGCAGCAGGGGTAAGACGTCGCAATACATCAGATCGTTTTCGTTGGCATAACGCACACTGGCATCGCCCCGGCAGACCTCTTCGGCAACAGCGTGGATTGCGGTTTTCCAATGGGTCAGAACGCTGGGCCAATCAGGAAACAGCTCGGCATTGAACAGTCTACGGACGCGATAGCTACGCAGATCTTCAACCCCGGGCACTAGGTTCTCGACGTCACCGATGCCTTTGAAGGCCAGTTTGTTCAGATGCACGAGGCCAAAGGCAACGCCTGCAACCTCGCCCTCGGTGGGGTTGGCGATTGCGGCATAAATAGGAAGTTGTGGTTCCGTAAGGCGTGCACTCGACCAGTTACGGGTATCGACACTGGCACCGGTTTTATAGTCGATGATGAGCAGACGGCCATCTGGCAGCTGATCTATACGATCAATAAACATGCGTACTTCAATGCCGCAGATGTTGTCTTTGAATTCGTGTTCGCGGTGAATCACCGTAAATGGTTCCGGGCGTTCTGCCTCCATGCGCAGCCAGTTGTTCAGCAAGCGATGCAGTCGGTTGCGCTCTAAGCTGTGTTGGCGCGGTTTGAGTGGCTCATGTTTTCTATCGGCGTTATAGGCATCGAGCACGTGGTCGATAGCCTGATCAATGGCTTCAGAGAGGCCGTTGGCCACGAGCGTTTGTAGTGCGGCATGGTCTTGGGTCACTGTCCAGAAGGCTTCCAGTGCATCGTGAACCATGGTGCCGCGTTGTCGCGCATCCAATCCTTCAACCGGTTCCTGTAAGGGAACGGCACCCAGACGATATTGATAGTAGCCCCAGGCCGGACAGATGGCCTGTGCGCGCAGTAACCATGTGCCACCACGTACGTGCGCACCCGGATCGACGGCCGGCGCTATGGCATCTTCGATAGACTCCAGCCGGATTTCTGCGGGGACGTCCACGACGCGCATCCAGGGTTGTACTTCCGAGGGAGGTAGTTCGGTAGCGGGTATGCTGGCAATGAGGGCGCTTGGCTGGAGCGCCGTGTCGCCATCCATGCGTGGCGCACTCACCACGATGTTGGGGGCGCTTCTAACCAGCCGGTATTGGATGCGTTGCGCAAAATCTAATTGCACATTGGCGCAAGAATTAGGCGCGAGCTGCCGACGTTGGGCCTCAATCGGGAGTAAGGGATTGGGGTGCGCAGCGGGCGGCCAACTGGCTTCGGTTAATCCACCGAACCAGAGCGCATCGAAATCGAGACCGGTGGATTCAAGAACACCCAGAATCTGTATAGCAGGGTTGCCGCGTGTTTTAGGCTGAAAGAGCCGTTCGTTGCAGAGCTGATTTAAGCGTTTGATTGTTTCCTGAAGCGATAGCTTGCCGGTGATCTGATCCAGTTGGGATAGTTCACCGAGTGTTTCGGTAAAGGCTTCGCGCGTTTGAAATTCGATACTGTTGAGTTTGCCTTCGGCAAGCCAACCGGTTTTGGCCAGCAGGCCTTCGAGGCTTCTGCGCCACTCGGAAGGCAGCCGCTGATTTTGTGCCTCTTTGGCGGCGTGCGCCAGTGCATGTAAATGCTGTCGTAGCGCGGGTGCCAAAAGTTGATGTTCATCAAGATACCAGGCGGCAAAGCTATCGTAGCGACTGAGGGGGGCTTTAAGTGCAACGCTTACTCGGTAAGCGGCATCCAGTCGCGCACGCGCGTCAGATTCCGTTGTGTCGTTGGCGGCAGACCAGTACGGGCTATGTAATAAGCTGGCAATACGGGTTTGTTCGATGTCGCCGCGCGCGCTGATCAGTTGCAACAAGGTCAGGGCGCAATGCGCTATCGGCGTATTGGAAAGCGGTTGGCCCAGGCTGATATTAAAGGGGCGCGGTTGATGTGCATTGCAGGCATATAGGTGCTCGGGCGTGAGCAGATCTTCAAGCGCATCCTGGAGCGGACGCTGATAGGTTTCAAGATCAGGCACGACAATGCCCAGTTTGGCCTGGGGGTTGTGTGCCAGCTGTTGTTTTGCCCATCCGGCAATGGCAAGACATTCCTCTGCCAGGTCTGCCGGGGCAGTACGGATCATGTGGCCGGCAGGCTGCGCTTGGGCAAGGGTAATGATGCTGGCACCGCGTGTTTTAAGCTGTGCAAGTAAACGTTGTTCTAGGGCGGTGTAGTGATCAAAGCCGGCAAAGCAGAGTTGGCCTGGCAACAAGGCTTGCTCAATCTCGGAAAGATGATCGATGAGTCGTGCGTGCAAGCTAGGTACATCAATAAAATGATGTTGTTGGCAGTGGGTACGGAAGGCCGTTTGCCAACGCTGAAATTGACGTTGCTCTTCGCTGCCGGTGTCGCCACCGTCAACGGGGATATTCCATTCGATCGATAGTTTGTGCGCCTGTGCGGCGCTTGCGGCGAGTGCTTGGATGTCAAAAAGCGCTTCGACGGTAGTGTCGACCTGGGCGCGGATGACTTTTTCCCAGAGCACTTGTTCCTGAAAGCTGTTGAGGACACGCAGGCTATTTAATCCGGCCGGTGCCTGGCCGCGCAGGGCAAGTGCGTCGTAAAGATGGTTAAGCCACTGACCGAGAGTGCAGGCTTTAAGCGTGCGCCAACCTGATTCTTGGTGCGCGCGTTCGTCGTGAGCGCGCGATAAGGTTTGTGCCAGCCGGAGTGTGGCGCAAATAAGGGTTGTTTCGGCCGATAGGTCCGCCAGGGCAACGGGGGGCAGCAGTTGTGTTTCGAGTTCTGTCATGAGTGTGTCTTATCCGGTTAACATACTAGCTGAACCAGCCCAAGCTTGCTCTTGATGACTCTAAGGAAACTACAAATGCATATTGTTGATCTGACCCAACAGCGTAAAACAACGAAAGCCTTTGATCCTGCTGGCCAATTGAGCGCCGCAGAAGTGGCGGCGATTCGCGCCCTGTTGCGCATGAGCCCGTCTTCGACCAATGCCCAGCCGTGGCATTTCTTTCTGGCTAGCACTGAAGCGGGCAAGGCCAAAGTTGCCGCCGGCGCATCGGGTGCTTTTGCTTATAACGAACCTAAACTCAAGAATGCGTCTTTAGTCGTTGTGATGTGCGCCCGTACACGTATGGATGATGCGTATTTGCGCCAGGTGCTAGATCAGGAAATAAAAGATGGTCGACTGGCTACGGAAGAGGCGCGTGAAAACCAGCACAAGGTGCGTTCGGGCTATGTGCATAAGCATGAGAACAGCTCGGTGGGGCTGTTGCAGTGGTCTGCGCGCCAGGTCTACATCGCCCTGGGCTTCTTGCTGTTAGGTGCGGCCGAGATGGGTATTGATGCCTGCCCGATCGAAGGTTTTGATGCGGCAGCCGTGGACAAGGCGCTCAATCTGGAAGCGCAGGGTCTGACCAGCCAAGTGATGGTAGCGCTGGGGCGTAGCCACGCGGGGCAGGATTTTAATGCCACATTACCTAAGTCTCGGTTAGCTGAGTCTGTTGTCATTACAGAGCTGTGACATGAGCGTGCAGCCGTTGTTGTCAACGTTGCGGGGTGATATCGGCGTTATCACCATGAATAACGATGCGCGCCGCAACGTGCTCAGCGCGGCGTTTTTCCAGCAGCTTACCGAGGTGCTGGATATGCTTCGCGAGCATCGCGTGCGTGCAGTAATCTTGCGGGCGACCCCAGGCGCGCATGTCTGGTCTGCCGGGCATGACGTGAATGAGTTACCGCCTGCCGGACAAGATCCTTTGTGCTGGGCGGAAATACTACCGAGTATGACGCGCGCCTTGCATAGCTTTCCGGCGCCGGTGATCGCTATGATCGAAGGCACCGTCTGGGGTGGTGCTTGCGAGCTGGCCCTGGCTTGTGACATTGTGGTTGCTGCAACGGGGACGACATTCGCACTAACGCCGGCACGGCTTGGCGTCCCGTACAACATCAATGGCTTGTCTACCTTTAGCCGCTCGTTGACCCCGCAGTTGCTGAAAGAGCTGCTGTTTACGGCAGCGCCAATGCCTGCAGAACGGCTAGCGAGTGCCGGCGCTATTAATCATGTGGTGCCTACTGCTGCCCTGGAGTCTTTCTGTATGAGCCTGGCCGAGCAGATATGCGCAAATGCACCGCTAACGATCAGTGCCACGAAAGAAACAATGAATGTGCTGTACGGCGCCCGCGAAATGTCTGCATCAGAATTCGAACGTCTGGAAGAGCTGCGTAAAGAGGTTTACACCAGTGCCGATTATGCGGAAGGCTTAGATGCGATCCGCAATAAGCGGTCACCCAAATTCAGCGGCTGTTAGTGGTGTGTCGTGTCATCGTCTGCGGGCGGTCGATGCCAGCGTAGCCAGCCCCAGACTAGAAGCACTAGAAGTAAAGCAAGGCCGAGCTCGAGAAATACAAACGCTGGCATGCGTTACGCCTGCGTTGTGCGCGATATTGAGGCAAGCCGGTACAGTAGTGCTGCCAGCAGTATTTCGAAAACGAAATTAAAACCCGGCGCTAGCTCAGCGCCAGCGAGTTCTTGCTGGTTGCCGAGTTGGTAAGTCCAGGGCGTAATGGCCAGCACGACCAAACACACCAGCAAGTTACGTTGCGGGCTGAGTGCGAGTCGTTTAGGGAGCGGTAAGGTAAAGCAACCAATCAGCAGCGCAACCGCTGCGGTTGTCCCGTTCTCTAGGGCGAGTTCCCGAAAGCCGGGTGAGACGGCAAGGCCATAAATGCCTGCTACCAAACCCAGAGAGACGAGAAACGTCGCCAATCCAAGCGCCAGGCGTTTAACAACCTGTTGTTTAGAATCGCTGCGCTTGGGGGCAACACGTTTGGGTTGCGACCGCCCGTACTCAATATTGCCTGAGGGTAGGCGGAATCGCTGTTGGCCATCTTCGGCCGGGCCGTTGCCGGCCTCCGGCTGTGTCATCCTTAGCCTTGCAGGATAACCTTCATGGCTTTTTGGCGCGCTTCTAGGTGCTTGAGACCGGCATCCGACAGCACCAGAGACTTGGCACGACCATCCGTTGCCGAACGTTTGATATCGATCAGGCCACGGCTTTGCAGTTCAGTAACCTTGCGGTGTACGGTAGGACCCGTACCAAATTGCAGGCTTTGTACCAGGTCGGTAATTTTGACAATTTTGCCCGCTGCGTTGGCTTCATGCATATAGGCCATGACTTCTTCGCAGCCGCTAAAGCCGTTGTCTTCGTTGTTAGAAACGCGCATGAAGTTCAACAGGCGAACATAAGGGTTTTTTGATTTCATAATAAGTTCCATTGGGGGCTGATAGTTTTGAAAGTTATAGGCGCAAATTTATACCCATGATTAAATTTAGTCTAGAAGTATTTTGCGAACCTATATAAAACCATTTTGTGCTTGTGGGGTTTTTGAAGGAAAGCGGAGAATGCTAGTCGCAGCGTTGAATCGTATTGATCATTGAACGATCGGCAATCTCATCGGCGCGATTGGTATAGAAACGCACGGAAGCGCCTTCACGGCTCGTGCTTACGTCCACAAAATACATGGGCACTTTTTCGTGGTCGAGCACCAGCTTTTGGTTGGATTGCAGGGTATAGCCTGTATCGGTTTTTGTGGTGGTTAGGCGTGTATAGCCTGAAGCCACCCAGCCGTTATCGATACAGGTTGCCATTGCTTGCGGGCTGATCGTGCTGAACGTAGTAAATCGCGGCACAGTGTTCTGCAGATGTCCTGCAGACATATCCAATGAAGAGCAGCCGCTCAGAGCGATGATTGCAGTTGATAGCAACGTGATGGTTTTCATGACGCTATGCTACCCAGCAAGCAGGCTATGGGCAAGACGCCGCGCAAATTGGCTCAGGATTCGCCACGCCCCGGGCGCGGTGTTTTGTAACGGTTATAGCCCCACAGATATTGAGTAGGCATACGCCGGATCATGGTTTCCAGTGCCTGGTTCATTTCCGTTGCAGCTTGAACCGGGTCTTCCGATAGCGGGACTTTCATGGGGATGACGTGTAACCGATAGCCTTGTGCGTGGTCAAGACGCTCAAGTCCTACGGTAAATATAGGCGACTGGCGTAATGACTGCATACGCTGCACCAGTGTGATTGTGTAGGCGGGCTGCCCGAAGAATGGCGCATAGACACCATCACCTTCTGCCGGCACCTGATCTGGCAAGAAGCCGATGGTGTGTCCACGCATCAGGGTGCGCACCAGGCCTTTGACACCTTTCTGTGTGGCAGGTACAAGTGTTAGCTTCGGTGAAAACCGGATGCGGTTGATGAGCGATCCTAGCCATTTCATGCGTGGTTCTTTGAAGATCACGGTTGCCGTGTGACGTTGACTATAAATCGGTCCGAGCATTTCAAAGCAGCCGATGTGCGGTGAGATCAGAATCAGCCCGCGTCCCTGCGCAAGCGTTTCTTCAAATAGCGGCCAATGGTCGCAGACAACCAGATCCTGAAGATGCTTGGCGTTACGCGGCGACCAGAGATAGGGCAGTTCGAGAAACATGCGCATCAATTGCTGCATCGCTTGTCGCTGCATTACTGGCGTTGCATCGGGATAGGCAAAAGCCATATTGCGGGCAGCGCGTTTTTTGTAAGTGCCAGAGGCTATCCAGCCGACCCAACCCAGTAGTGCGCCTATTTGCTGTAGCACACGCAATGGCAACAGCCCAAGCACGCGAAAAATTGCGATGACAATGAAAGTTGCAAAACGACTGAGCATGAAGCGACCTGAGAGAAGAACCGACCAGAACGACAGGGCGAGTTGGTTAAGATCGCCCTGTTACTCACTGGATGGCTCTTTTTGCGCCGATCACTGCAAGTGCTGTATGCCGACTATTTTACGCGAATGCTTTAATTTTTGTGCGTTGAAACTGTAAAAAACCCATGGGAATCAAAGGGTTTTGAAAGAAAGTCGTTGATCTGTGGTACTTTCGGGGCTTCCCAAATTAGGAATGTGTGTTGCGGCGCCATGAAGCTAGCTGGACTGGATTTATCATCGAATCAGACTAAAGGGGTGCTTGCTGCACTGGTCACAGTGACATGCTGGTCTGGCTTCAACATTGTTTCCCGCTTTGGCAGTAAGGGTGTTTTCACACCCTTTGATCTGGCGGCGTTGCGCTTTGGTGTTGCAGGCATGCTCACCATGCCACTCTTCTTTTACCTGGTGCCTAAGCAGGAGTGGCCAAAGTACATGGTGCTGGCGCTCTTTGGGGGGCTTGGCTATGGCTTGTTGGTGTACTCCGGCTTTGCTTTCGCGCCCAGTGCGCATGCCGGCATTTTTGTAAACGGGGGCATTCCCTTCTGGACGGTGATCTTAACAGCCATACTGGCGGGCTTTAAGTTATCTCGCCATGTGCTGTTGGCTTTGCTGTTGTCTACCTGTGGTTTGGTGATGATTGCCTTCAATAGTGTGATGGCGGTGCATGCACCGAATGAATGGATCGGCGACATGTTTTTTCTGGCGGCGGCATTCTGCTGGGCCGTGTTTGGGCTGCTGATTCGTCGTTGGCAAATTCGCCCTCACCATGGCATTTTCGGCATTGCCACCTTTGCCTCCCTGATTTATCTGCCGATCTACTATTTCTTCTTGCCGAAGGGTCTGATGGATGCGGGCTGGGGCGACATCGTGTTCCAGGGCGTTTACCAAGGCATTATTGCGGCGCTGCTAGCGGCAGGCATGTTCAGTTATGCCACGCACAAAATTGGTGCGTGCGAGGCAGCGATGATGCTGGCGTTGGTACCTGCCTTTTCAGCAATCGGTGGCTACTTCATACTGGGCGAAGATTTAAACGCTGTTGTAATCTTCGGCATCGTTATGGTGTCTGCTGGGGCCTTGCTCGGGGCAACACCAGCTAATACAGTGGCATTCCTTATTAAAGATAAGGCGTAAAATCCCACCTAATATTTTGGGGGTGTTATGTCGCTGAGCAATCCGGAGTTTTCCGAATCGAAAATCCTGCGTCCTATCCAGCTGGGTGGCGGCACGCACCATGCCAAAGGACGGCTATCGACATTGATGCTGGCCGCGATCGGTATCGTATTCGGTGACATCGGCACCAGCCCACTTTATGCATTGAAAGAATGTTTTAACCCACAGCACGGTATTCCCTTTTCAGAGGATGCCGTCTTTGGTGTTATCTCGCTCGTGTTCTGGGCATTCATGTTGGTCGTGTCGCTGAAGTATGTATTGTTTGTGATGCGGGCGAACAACCATGGGGAGGGCGGCATCCTGGCGCTCATGGCCATGGCCTTGCGTACGGCACCTGGTGGTTCAAAGCGTGCATTGGGCATCATGATGTTGGGTGTATTTGGCGCCTGTATGTTTTATGGCGATGCGGTGATCACGCCCGCTATTTCGGTGTTGTCAGCGGTAGAAGGCTTAGAGATTGTCTCCCCTGACTTCAAACGATTTGTGCTGCCCATTACCGTCACCATTCTGATTGCGTTGTTTCTGATTCAGAAGACGGGCACCAAAGTCGTGGGTGTGTTGTTTGGCCCCATCATGCTCATCTGGTTCATGACATTAGCCGGCATGGGTATATACAACCTAGTCGATAATCCGGGCATCCTATGGGCGGCCAATCCGGTGTACGGCGTACGCTTCCTGTTAGAGCACCAACTAGAAGCCTTCATCGTGCTGGGCGCGGTGTTTCTGGTGCTGACCGGTGCCGAAGCGCTCTACGCGGATATGGGGCACTTTGGCATGAAGCCGATTCAGTACGCCTGGTTCTACCTCACCATGCCCTGCTTGCTGCTGCATTATTTTGGTCAGGGTGCCATGCTGATCATGCATCCGGAGAACATCGAGAATCCATTTTTCCTGATGGTGCCCGAGGCATTTACCTTTACCTTGGTGTTGCTGGCGACCATGGCAACGGTGATTGCTTCGCAGGCTGTTATTTCCGGCGCTTATTCCATGACCAGTCAGGCCATTCTGCTGGGCTTTATTCCGCGCATGAAGATTTTCTATACGTCAGAGAATGAAGTGGGGCAGATCTACATGCCCACCATTAACTGGATGCTATTAGCCATTGTGATTGCTGTCGTTGTTGGGTTCAAAGAGTCCACCAATCTAGCCGCTGCCTATGGCATCGCGGTTACAACGACGATGGTGATTACGACCTTTATGGCAGCGATTGTAATGCGCGTGGTCTGGAAGTGGCATCCGATTATCGTTGCCGCCATCATTAGTCTTTTCATGTTTGTGGATACGGCATTCCTTGCGGCCAATGCAT
>ERZ650303.147-NODE-147-length-20296-cov-8.819722_pt1 | contig 20296 bp, 21 predicted proteins | sample MGYA00376239_ERZ650303 | MGnify/ENA primary metagenome ERZ650303 (study PRJEB26733, sample SAMN07839262) | wastewater metagenome | biome: small river; feature: stream; material: water | place: USA: North Carolina | collected 2016-04-05 ... | reverse complement strand
AGATAACGTGATGTGACTGGAGTTCAGACGTGTGCTCTTCCGATCTTGCCGCTCTGGCCGTGTACGGGTCTGGCTGGGACCGAGGCGGGGGCAACTCATAGCCACTCCTGGACGGCCGCACGGGCGTCTGGGGCCACCCGCACGGGAGGTAGCTCATGGCCGGTAGAGGCCCTTCACCCAAGGATCCGAACCGTCGGGCCCGACGCAACAGCGACCCGGTTCCGCTCCGCGTGATCGAGGCGCGTCCCGTTGAGCAGCCGCCGTTGCCGACTTTCCACGTCGAGGACGACGGCCAGCTCGTCGAGTTTCAGTGGCCGGCCCGTACGCAGGAATGGTGGACGATGTGGGCCGAGTCCCCGCTGTCTGCCGAGTTCACATCGACCGACTGGTCTGAGCTGCTCGACACGGCGGTGCTCCACGCTGCGTTCTGGTCTGGGCGCACATCCGTGGCGTCCGAGCTCCGGTTGAGGGTTGCCAAGTTCGGCGCCACCCCAGAGGATCGGGCCCGGCTGAGAATCACGTTCGCTCAGGCCGACGAGGCTGACGAACGCCGTGGCGCTGCCCCCGGGAAGTCGGCTCGCGATCGGCGGGCACCGCTGCAGGCGTTGCCGGAGCCGGATGCCGACGCCGGCTGATGCCATGGAAGCCCTCGATGCCGGGCGAAGTCCCGACGCTCGGCTGGTACGTCATCGACTGGATCGCCGAGGTACTCGCAGCACCTGATCGAGCGGAGTACGAGCCGTTCACGCTGTACCCGGAGCAAGAGGACTTCGTTCTTCGCTTCTACGAGGTCAACCCGAAGACCGGCAAGCGTCGCTACCGCCGCGGTGTGCTGTCCAGGCCCCGCGGGTGGGGCAAGTCACCGATCCTCGCGGCCATCGCTTGCGTCGAAGCCCTGGCCGACGTCGTACCCGACGGGTGGGACGTCGACGGTCAACCGGTCGGGAAGCCGTGGTCAGCGGTGCGGACCCCGCTGGTGCAGATCGCTGCGGTGTCGGAAGCGCAGACGAAGAACACTTGGTCGCCGCTGCTGGAGATGTTGCAGGGCCCGGCGTTGGACCTGTACCCGGGGCTCGAGCCCCTCGACACGTTCGTCAATCTGCCGAGAGGGCGGATCGAACCGATCACATCGTCAGCTCGTACGGTCAAGGGCAACCGGTCGGTGTTCGTGGTGCTTGACCAGACCGAGGAATGGGTGCCGTCGAACGGTGGCCCGGATCTGGCGACGAAGCTGCGGATCAACTCGGCGAAGGTCGGCGGCACGACGATCGAGTCGCCGAACGCCTTCACCCCAGGACAGGAATCGGTGGCGGAGGAATCGGCGGCGTTCTGGTCGGCGATCCGAGAAGGCCGCGCGAAGGACGACGGCCTCTACTACGACCATCGGGAAGCGCCACCGGAGACGGACATGGCGGACCGGGACTCGCTGCTGGCTGGCCTCGAGTACGTCTACGGCGACTCGGCGATCGGCGCCGGCGGACACGTCGACCTGGACCGCATCATCGCTGATATCTGGGACCCGGCAACGCCGCCACAGGTCGCTCGAGCGGACTTCCTGAACCAGATCACCCATGCCTCGGACTCGCTCGTCACCCAGCCGGACTGGGCGGCGTGTGCCGACGCCACCCATGTCGTCTCCGACGGCGATCTGGTCGCTCTCGGCTTCGACGGGTCCCGCGGTCGAGCGAAGGGCAAGCCGGACGCGACTGCGCTGATCGCCTGCCGTGTCGTCGACGGCCACATGTTCGAGCTCGGAGTCTGGGAAGCACCAGACGCAACGGAGACGTGGGCCGACTGGCAGCCACCGCTGGTGGAGATCGAGTCGGCAGTTGCCGATGCGTTCCGTCGCTTCACCGTCGCAGCGTTCTACGCCGACCCCGCAAAGGACTGGCGCTCCACCGTGAACGGCTGGGAAGCCACCTACGGCGCGGCGGTCGAAGTGAAGGTCAAGGCCGACCATCCGTTCGAGTGGTGGATGTCCGGCGGTCGAACCGGGCTCATCCAGCGAGCCGTCGAACAGTTCGAGGGAGCGGTGCGGAACTCGGCTCTGGCCGTCGCACATGGCGGCGTGCCCGAGTTCACCCACGGCGGCACCTACGCCCTCACCCGTCACGTTCTCGCCGCCAGGCGTCGGACCCGTGCCGGGAAGCTGACGGTGGCGAAAGAGCACGACTACAGCGCCCGCAAGATTGACGCCTGCGTCGCGGCGATCCTCGCCTGGCAGGCACGCCTTGACGCCGTTGCGAAGGGCGTCTCCGCACCGTCGAAGGTGTGGGCGCCCAGACGGATCTACTAGCCACCACGGGAGGTGCCGTGATCGACACGACTACCCCCGCCGGGCAACTGATCCACCAGATGGCGAAGGATCTCGTCGACCGCCGCCCCGGCCTCGACCGGCTCGACTCGTACTACCAGGGCACGAACGGCATCCCCATCCACGCCGGCCGAGCGATGCACAACAGCTATCGGCGCCTCCTCGACATGGCCCGACTCAACTTGGCGCGGCTCGTGGTGGAGGCCACCCGGGAGCTGATGGAGCCGATCGGGTTCCGCACGGGCGCAGTCAACGACGAGCTCGGCGATTCCGAAGCGTGGCGGATGTGGCAGGCGAACAGCCTCGACGCCGACCACATGGTCGTCGACCGGGCGACGTTGTCGATGGCGCGGGCGATGATGATGGTCGGTCCCGTCGACCCCGAGATCAACGCACCGCTCATCACCCCGGAAGACCCACGCGAGGTGATCGTTCGCACGGACCCGGCGAAGCGACGCAAGGTGACCGCCGGGCTCAAGCTCTACGTCGACGCGGACGCCGGCCTCGACCGGGCCGTGTTCTTCCCGGCTCCGGGCGTCATGTTGAAGGCGTTCCGCAAGCGCACCACCGCCGACGTCAGCACCCGGGTTGAGAACGTCGACATGGCGGCCTGGGAATGGGACGGCAGCGAACAGAAGCTCCCCGTGGATGCCGTGCCCATCGTCGAGTTCCTCAACATGCCTGGCATCGACGGGTCACCCGAGGGCGAGTTCCAGCCGCACATCGCAGCGCTGGACCGTCTCACCTACGTCGTGTTGAACCGGCTCGAGATTATGACGCTGCAGGCGTTCCGCCAGCGAGCCATCAAGGGCCTGCCACGTACGGACCCATCCACCGGCGAAGAGATCGACTACTCCGAGGACTTCCTGTCCGGGCCTGGGTCGCTATGGGACCTGCCCGAGGGCGCCGAGATCTGGGAGTCCGGCGTGGTGGACCTGTCGCCGATCCTGCAGTCGGAGAAGCAGGAGATCGTCACGCTCGCCGGCGCTACATCGACGCCGATCCAGTACCTGTACCCCGACGACAGCGGCGGATCCGCAGAGGGTGCTCAGCTCAAGCGCGAGGCCCGAACGTTCAAGGTGCGGGACCGGTGCCGCCAGCAGGGTGAGGGCTACGAGCAGGTCATGTCCCTCGCCTTCGCATACGCCGGCGACGCTCAGCGGGCATCCCGCGGTGACATGGAAGTCATCTGGGCACCGATCGAGCGGTACAGCCTCGAGCAGAAGGCCGACGCAGCCGCCAAGTTCGCAGCCGCCGGCATCGGCCTGGAGACCATCGCCCGAGACGTGCTGCAGAAGACGCCGCAGGAGATCGCCCGGATGCGCGGCGAGCTCGCTGCTCAAGCCTTCCTGCAGCCAGATGCCGCTGAGTGAGACGGCCGCTACGGCGGTCACGGAACGGTTCCAGGCTCGCCTCGCCGACATCGCCAACCGCGCATCGACCGTGTCGCTGCGGGCATGGGAACAACTCGGAGCCTGGGACCGGGTCGACATCGACCGATTCGCCGCAGCCACCGCCGACGCATTCAACGCCGCTCAGGCCGCCGCCGTGAACACCTCCGCCGGCTACTACGCCCTGCTCGCCGACCGGCCCGTCACCGTCCCCGCCGTCACCACCACAGCCGTCACCGAGGCCCCGTTCACCGCCTACTGGCACGCCCTCGCTGAGGGCGCCGATTGGGCAGAAGCCCTCGCTTCCGGTGGCACCAGGGCCGAGTCGATCGCATCCGACCTCATCGTGGGCACGTCCCGCGAGGTCGCCAACCTCACCGCCGGCACCGGCGTCGCCGGATGGCGACGGGTCCTCACCGGCAGCAGCTGCAAGTTCTGTTCGACCGTCGCCGGCCAGCGGTACCGGTCAAACGAATCCGCCACGTTCGGCCACGACCACTGCGACTGCATCGTCGTGCCGATCTACGCCGACACCGACCCCGGGCAAGTCATCAACGCCCGCCACCTCGCACGGGTGGCCGACGGCGTTCCTGGCATCCGGGTCTGAGATCTCGCCCCGCACGGGGCGTCAGCCAGCAACCACCCGCACGGGAGGAAACCACTGTGAGTGACATCCAGCCGGACCCTGCACAGGATCCGACGCCGACCACGACCACCGAAGCACCCCCGGACCCGATCCCTGCACAGGGCGACGACCCGGCCGCCGAAGTGGAACGACTCCGCTCCGAGCTGCAGAAGGCCCGGAAGTGGGAGGAACGAGCGAAGACGAACGCCGGCGCGGCGAAGCAGCTCGAGGAGCTCCGCAAGCAGCACGAGTCCGATCAGGACCGTGCCATTCGCGAAGCCGTCGAGAACGCCCGCACGCAGGTATTCGCTGAGCTCGGATCGGAACGCGTCGCTGACGCCTTCCGGGTTGCGGCCGCTGGTCGCGGCCTGGACGTCGACGACGTGCTCGACGGCATCAACCTCGCCCGGTTCATGGGCGACGACGGCCAACCTGACCGTGACGCCGTGCAGGCGTTCGTCGATCGGATCTCCCCGGCTTCCGAGCCGGGACCGCTTGATCTCGGCCAGGGCGCCCGCAGTGGCAGTCAGCCTCCAGGTCTCAACTCCACCCAGTTGGAGCAGGACCTGAAGGCGAAGCTCGGCATTCGCTGAGATCCCCCTCCCAGACGTTCGTCGGGGAGCCAACCAACAACCCCCAACATCTGATCGGAGCCGCCTTTCGGGGCGGCTCCGTCGCGTCCGAGGAGGACTTCCATGGCGATCACCGCCCCCACCAAGACCAGCGACCTGTCCGGGTTCATCGATCCCGTCCAGGCCGAGTACATCTTCGAGCGAGGCGCCCGCAACAGCGTGGTGCAGCAGCTCGTCCGCCGGGTCCCCCTGGGCCCGTCCGGCACCCGGATCCCCGTCATCACCACTCGCCCGCAGGCGGCGTGGGTCGGTGAGGGTGAGCGCAAGCCGGCCACCGCCGGCGCGATCACCCCGAAGTCCATCGAGCCGAAGAAGATCGCGGCGATCATGGTGGACTCCGCTGAGGTCATCCGGCTCAACCCGGCTGCCTTCATCGAGCGGATGCGGGACGGCCTCGCCGAGGCGTTCGCCATCGGCTTCGACCGTGCCGCCCTCCACGACGAGGGCCCCGGCGGCGCAGCCGGCGACGGACCGTTCTCCACCTACGTCGGTCAGACGACCAAGGTGCAGGAACTCGGCGGCACGTCGCAGGCGAACGGCGGGATCTTCGTCGACCTGAAGGAGGCGATGTCCGACATCGTCACCGACACCGACGCCACCGGCCGCCGCTACCAGCTCACCGGCTGGGCGCTCGACTCGGTCGTGGAGCCGCTCCTGTGGGGTTCGGTCGACACGACCGGCCGCCCCATCTGGACCGACCTCCCCGTCGACGAGAACGCCCCGGCGATCTCCTCGGCAGGCCGGCTCCTCGGCCGCCAGTCCTACATGGGTGAGGGCGTCGCCTCCGCCAACCTGACCAGCGTCGTCGGCTTCGGCGGCGACTGGACCCAGGCAGCATGGGGTGCCGTCGGCGGCATCAGCTACCGGATCTCGACCGAGGCCCCGGTGACGATCAACGGCAGCCTCGTGTCGCTGTTCGAGAACAACCTCGTCGCCATCCTGGCTGAGGCCGAGTACGGGTTCCTCGTCAACGACATGGACGCCTTCACGAAGCTGACGAACACCAACAACACGCCGGTCACCTCGAGCTGACCGTGAAGGTGCTGGGGGTCACGCCCCTCTACCCGCCGAACTCCCGGGTTGGGGCGTGGCTCTCCACGCACGAATGCTTCGTCGATCTGGTTCGGCACGGACACGACGTAGAAGTCGTGACCACCCTGTCGGACCAGATCTACGAGCTCGACGGCGTCCGGGTCATCGGCCGTGCCAGTCGCCTACGGGCCACCGCCCGCCAGCACGACGTCGTCGTGTCCCATCTCGGCGACCGAAGCGAAGGTCACAACGCCGCCATGTCGACGGACCGGCCATCGGTGCGGATGGTGCACGGAGACCCGACCGGAGCGAACCTCACCGGGTCGGCGCTCGTCGTGTTCAACTCGATCGCCAGCAAGGAAGTCGCCGGCTGGGACGGCGAGTCGATCGTCGTGCACCCGCCCGTCGATCTCAGCGAGCACCGCACGTCACCAGGCGCCGCCATCACGCTCGTCAACCTGACGCGCGAGAAGGGCGTCGACCTCTTCTATGACATCGCCGACCGGACCCCCGATCGGCTGTTCCTCGGTGTCAAGGGTGGCTACGGACGGCAGCGGCGCAGGGAGCGTCCGAACGTCGAGCTGATCGACACCCAGCACGACATGCGCGACGTGTGGAGTCGGACCCGGGTCCTACTGATGCCGTCCGACAGGGAGTCCTTCGGGCGGGTCGGCCTCGAAGCCATGGCGTCAGGGATCCCCGTGCTGGCGCACCCGACTCCAGGCCTGATCGAGTCGCTCGGCGGCGCTGCCACCTTCATCGACCGCTGCGACATCGCCGCCTGGGTTCGTCACATCCGTCGCCTTGAGGATCCTGCCGAGTGGCAGGCGGAATCGGCACGGGCACGCCAGCACGCCAACAGCTTCGACAGGGAGGCCCACTTGACGACGTTCCGCACGGCGATCGAAGGGCTCGTTGGGGTCCCGGCGTGATCGCCGTCATCATCCCCACCTACGGGCGGGCCGATCGCCTCGCCCGCGTGGCGGCCAACATCGCCGAGAACACCGAGACCGCCCATCGCGTCGTGTTCGCCGTCGAAGTTGATGACACCGCCAGCATCGACGTGGCAGCTGAGCTCGATGTTGATGTGGTGGTGAACGAACGGAAGGCGAACTACTCAGGCGCCATCACCACCGCCTACCTGGCGACGCCAGCCGAGCATGTGTTCGCCGGCGCCGACGACCTGAACTTCCACCCCGGGTGGGACATCCCGGCGCTGGCACTCATGGACGACTGGACGATGGTCGTCGGCACGAACGACCTGCTCAACCCGTACGTGACCGCCGGCCTGCACGCCACCCACTACCTCGTCGACCGCCGCTACCTCGACGAGGTTGGCGGCGTCGTCGACCAGGGCCCCGGTTCCTTCCTGTTCGACGGGTACGACCACCAGTACACCGACACCGAGTTCATCGGCACGGCGAAGATGCGGGCCAGGTTCCGCCCGTGCTTCGACTCCGTGGTCGAGCACATGAACGCCTGGTCGCCGAAGGGTGAGATCGACGCAACGGCCCGCAAGACGATGCGGGCGATCGATGCCGACTCCAAGCTGTACGACTCCCGGAGAGACCTGTGGTTCTCGATCAGCAGGTGACCGTCCTCGGTGGCGGCGGGTTCATCGGCGCCAACCTGTGCAACCGGCTCGCCGAGCTCGGAGCGAAGGTGACGGCAGTGGACGTCGTGTTCCCGTCGTGGAGGCGTCCCGATGTCGAGTGCCGTCGTGCGGACCTGACGTCGCTGATGGACACGGTGCGGGCGACCGCCGGCGCCGATCTGGTGTTCCACTTGGCCGCCGACATGGGTGGCGTCGGCTACTTCCACTCCGACGCCGACCTCGGCGCCTCGCTCGCAAACGGTCAGATCACCCTCAACGTCGCCCGTGCGGCTTCGACCAACGAGACCCCCACCACGTTCTACGCATCGTCGGCCTGCGCGTATCCGATCGAACTACAGCAGGAGGTCGGCCACGCCCCGCTGCTCACCGAAGACCTGATCGGTCACGGCACGCCTGACGCCCTGTACGGGGCCGAGAAGCTCCATGGGCTGCGGATCATGGGCAAGGTGCCTGGCGCCCGCGTCGGCATGCTCCACACGGTCTACGGCCCACTGCAGGAGCACGAGGGGCGACGCATGAAGTTCCCCGCAGCGGTCGCCACGAAGGCGCTGGCCGCTCGCCAGTCCGGGAAGCTCGAGCTGTGGGGCGACGGTTCACAGCTCCGCTCGTACCTGTACGTCGATGACGCAGTGGAGCGAATCATCCAGATCGCCACGGCCGACGAGTACGACGGGCCGGTCAACGTCGGAGCCGGCGGCCCGGTGTCCTGCCGGGAGATCGCAGAACTGTGCCTCGACATCGTTGGAGCTGATGCCGACATCGTCACCAACCCAGCCGAGCCGACAGGGGTCCTCGCCCGGGACTGCTCGAACGAGCGATACGACGGGCTCTACGGGCCGGGGCCACAGCGGTCCTACCACGATGGGTTCAAGTCGTTCATCGCCTGGCTGGAGACACTGTGAACATCCACGTCGGGATCCCGTGGCGAGCGGGTGACCCGTGGCGGGAGCAGTCCTTCGCCTACGTCCAGGTACACCTTCGGGCAGCCGGGTTCCATCCCGAGTCGTACGACAACGGTGCGGAACCGTTCTCACGGGCCGGGTCCCGCAACCTCGCAGTCCGATGCTCCGATGCGGACGTTGTCATCCTCCACGACGCCGACATGGTCTGCCCACCCGACGCCTACCGGCAGATGGCCGAACTCGCCATGTCGTCAGACCGGATGGTCGTCGGCTTCAACCGGTACCGACCACTGTCGAAGTCGGCGACGGTTGAAGCGTTCCGTGGCGCCGACCCGTTCACGTTCGACCCGATCGCGGAACTCGTCGACTTCTCCGTCGGCGGCGTCGTCGCCATCACCCCTGAGTGCTGGTGGGCGGCCGGCGGCATGGACGAGCGGTTCGTCGGGTGGGGCTGCGAGGACTTCGCCTTCGCCAACGCCGCTTCCGAAACCCTCGGGCCCCTCCTTCGTCTCGACAGTCCCGCCGTACACCTGTGGCACCGACACGCCGGCGACCCCGCAGACCCCGACCAACAGGCGAACTCTCGGCTGCTCGCAGGAGGTGGATGAGACATGTCCCTCGCAGAAGTCACCGACCTGGAACTCGTCCTCGGCTACGGCCTCGAGGGGAGCGACGTGGGGCGCGGCCAGCGCCTCCTCGACGACGCCTCCGCTGCGGTCGTCTCCTACACGGGCCAGACGTTCGTGCGTGCCGAGACGACCGCGACCGTGCGGGTGCCACCTTCACGGTGGCTGCGACTGGGGCAACGCCCTGTGCACTCCGTGTCGGCCGTGACCGACGTGAACGACAACGAGCTCATGTTCACGTTCGATGGCCTCGACCGGGTGCGAATCCCTGCGAACCTGTCGGACTTCGCCTGGGAGCCGTGGCCGACGTCGCTCCGCACAGCGAAGGTCACCTACGACCACGGCTATGACCAGATCCCCGGCGACATCATCGCCGTCGTCTGCCAGATGGCCGCCCGGGCCTACGGCGTCAATCCCGCCGACACCGGTGTCAACAACGAACGGATCGGCGAATACAGCTACGGCATCGGCGCCGCAGCGTCGTCGGGTGCCGTCGGGATGCTGCTCCCGGAACGATCGATCCTGGATCGATACCGCACCCCGGCACGCACGGTGAGCGTCAACACATGACCGTCGACCTGCTCATGTCCCGCATGGGGACGCTCGTCAGCGTCGCCGACTCGGCCGACTCCGACGTGTACGGCAACGTGACCGAGACCGAGACCGAGACCTCGGTGCGCTACGAGCTGCAGCAGCAGGCCCGGGACGAAGTTCCCGACCCCGGAGCGTGGCAGGTCGGCGCCTACCGTCTCTTTCTTCCCGCTGTCACCTCGGTGGCCGGCGTCGACCGGTTCATCGACGACCAGGGCGACACCTACGAGTTCGACGGGCCCCCGGAGAAGGTGTGGAACCCGCGAGCGAAGCGGTACTCGCACATCGAAGCGACCGTCAGGCGTGCGTCGTGAGCCGATTCGTCCCCGCCGCCAACCTCGACGTGATCCTCGAGGACGCAACGAAGAACGACCGCGCTGAGGTCGCCGTCGACGTCGTCGACGGCGCGAAGCGCAACGTGCACACCGACACCGGCGGCTACGCCAAGTCGCTGAGGGTGTTCGACGACGATCGAGGCGTCGGCGCTGAGACGACCGACTTCGCCGGCCACATCATCGAGTACGGGTCCATCAACAACGCGGCCCAGTCGCCGATCCGTAAGGCGGCATCTGAGGCCGGGAAGAAGTTCGAGCCCCGATGAGCGAACTGGTTCTGCTCCCCAACACGGCGGCGCTGATCTCAGCGTTCCTCCGGGATCAGGACGAAGTGGCCGACCTCGTCGGAGACCGCGTCTACACCGTGCTGCCGAACAACAAGACGTTCCCGATGGTGAGAGTCACTCGGGTCGGCGGGTCCGCCGGCACCCGGTTTGCCCACTGGCTCGACGCACCCCTGTTCCAGGTCGACGTGTGGGCCACCACAGCAGCCCCAGCGTTCGACCTCACTGAGATCTGCCGTGCGGCGCTCGTCCAGCGCTTCTCCGGCACCTACCACTTCGCCGGTGTCTCCGGTGTCGTGACGTCTGTGGAAGCAGGCGGGATCAGCGAAGGGTTCGACCCTGACGATCCCGGCAAGGCACGCGACCGCTTCGACGTGGTCGTCATGGCGCACCCAGCGCCGACCCTGACTTCCGAATAGATCACCTCCCGGCCTCCGGTCGGAGCGTGAAACCCAACAGGCCCCGCCGATGTCCGGCGGGGCTTTGCCGTTCAAGGAGGCCCCCAAATGGCAGTAGAGACCCCGGAAGCGATCCTCATCGCAGCTGGCTTCGAGATCAGCACCGCACCCGTCGGGACCCCGATCCCGACCGACATCGACGGTGCGCTCGACGCAGCGTTCACCACCGTCGGCTACACGACCGAGGACGGAGCGGTGTTCACCCGCACCCCGTCGGTCACGCCGATCAACATGCACCAGAGCTTCGAGCCGGTGCGGTACGTCCTCGCTGGCATCGAGACCACCCTGGCGTTCACCCTCGGCCAGTGGGACGCCGACACGATCCCCCTCGCCTTCGGTGGTGGCTCCTGGTCCTCCACCACCAACGGGTGGCGCTTCGACCCGGCCGAGCCGGGCGTGATCGACGAGCGCGTCGTCGTGGCCGACGCCGTGGATGGCGAGACGAAGTGGCGCATCGTGATGCGCCGAGTCATGCAGCAGGGGGCGTCATCCTCGACGCTGACGAAGTCCGGTGCTGCCGGCCTTGCCGTCACCCTCGGCTCCATGGCTGCTGGATCGGGCACCAAGCCCTGGTCGATGTTCACCGATTCGGAGTACGTCAACCCGACGAGCTCCGTCTGATGGCAGACGAACCCCGAATGATCTCCTACCAGGAGATCCAGTTCGCGGTCGACTACGAGGACGGCGAGCGTGCCGAGGGGATCCGAGTGATCCCCTCGGCCGTTCGCGCCCTCGAAGCCGAGCACGGATGTCGGTTCGGTGAGCTCGCCAAGTTCGACCGGGAGGACTGGATGTGGACCGCGGTCCACATCTTCCTGACGTTGCGTCGCGGTGAGGACCGCGACTTCGACGAGTGGCTCGATGCCGTCGACAAGATCCAGATGGCGGTGATCGACGACCCCACCCCTACCTCGGGCCGGAGTCGCAAGCAGTCCGGCTCATCCGGGCGGCGCTCGACGAAGGCCAAGACCTCAACGGGCTCGCCCTCCTCGGAGACCGAGAACCCGACCTCCTAGAGGCGTTTCTGCGGGTCGCTGAGGCCCGCCGTGCGGCGTCGTCGGCGTTCGCCGACAAGTCCGCAACGACCCCTTCCCCTGCCGTCAGATCGACGCCCAGGCCGAGCACTGGGGCGTCCTTCCCGCCTGACGATCTCACGCCGGCGACGCCGGACGAGATCAGGGCGTTCTTCGCGAACCGGAGGTGACTCATGGCGCAGGCCGGAACCGTGTGGGTGGACGTCCGCGGCGACATGTCGAAGTTCGCTTCGGACGTCGCTGGTGGAGCGAAGAAGGCAGGGGCGTCAGTCACGTCCGCTCTCGGGTCCGGCGCCAAGACAGTGGTGTCGGACCTGGGAACGGCAGCCGGCGTCACCGCCGTAGCGATCGGCGGCATCGGCCTCGCTGCGGTCAAGACGTCGACCGACTTCAACGCCGCGATGTCCGGCGTCGGTGCCGTCGCGAACGCGTCGGCCGAGGACTTGGAGAAGCTGCGGGACTCGGCGTTGAAGGCCGGTGTCGACACGGTGTTCTCCGCGTCGCAGGCGGCGGAAGCCCAGGCCGAGCTGGTGAAGGCAGGCGTGTCGGTGTCCGACACGCTCGGCGGCGCCCTCACCGGATCCCTGAGCCTCGCCGCAGCGGGTCAGCTCGAGCTGGCTGACGCGGCGACGATCTCGGCGCAGGCCATGAACATCTTCGGCCTCGGCGGCGCCGATGTGTCCCACATCGCTGACGTCCTCGCAGCCGGTGCGAACAAGTCGGCCGCCGACGTCGGCCAGCTCGGCGACGCACTCCGTCAGGGTGGCTTGGTCGCGAAGCAGACCGGGTTGTCGATGGAGGAGACCGTCGGGGTCCTGTCGCTGTTCGCGGACAACGCCCTGATCGGATCCGACGCCGGCACATCGCTCAAGACGATGTTGCAGCGGCTCGTGCCGCAGTCGGACGAAGCGGCCGAGGCGATGAAGGAGATGGGCCTTCAGTTCTTCGACGCGCAGGGCGCGTTCGTCGGGATCGACGAGGTTGCCGCCCAGCTGCAGACGTCGCTGGCGGGCCTGTCCGACGAGCAGCGTCAGAACGCGCTCACGACCCTGTTCGGTTCGGACGCTGTGCGTGGTGCGTCGATCCTCATGGAGGGCGGCAAGACCGCCGTCGACGAGTACACCGCCGCGGTCAACGACATGGGCGCAGCGCAGCGCATGGCGGCGGCGCAGACCGACAACCTCAAGGGCGACATCGAAGCGTTCTCCGGTGCGGTCGAGACGTCGCTCATCAACATCGGCGACCTGGCGGACTCGTCGCTGCGGGAGATCACCCAGGCCGGCACCGGGCTCGTCAACGTCTTCAACGAGTTCGCGACGACACCGGCGTGGGACGCGATCCAACGGAACATCGACGGCCTGACCGCCGGGGCTGGCGACCAGCTCGACGGGATCGCGGACGGCATCCGTGACGTACTGATGGCGATCGACCCGGCGGAGATCGACCGGGTGTTCTCCAAGGCGACCGAGGGGCTGTCCACGATCCGTGAAGCTGCTCGCGGGGCGGAAGGCGTGATCGCTGGGCTGGGTCTGTCGCTCGCCGGTCTCGGCGCGTCGGCCGTGCTCGGCCCGTTGGGCGGCATCATCCCGACGATCTCACCGATCACCGGTGTGCTCGGTGGCCTGGTCCTCGGTTCCGAGGAGGGCCGCGACGCGCTGATCGGACTCGGGAAGCAGGCGGGCGCGTTCGCCACCGGACCCGGCGCCGACCTGCTCGAGTCCCTGTCTGGCCTCGCGATCGAACTGTCTGGCGCCGTCGCCTCGGCCCTCGAGGATGTCGGCGGTGCCGTCATCGACGCTGCATCCCAACTCGGTCCGGTGCTCGGCGATTCGATCGATCAACTCGGCCCGCCCCTCGCGGATCTTGTCGAGAGCCTGGGCGAACTGACGGGTGAGGTGCTGCCCGTGCTCGCCGATCTGGCCGGGACGGTGCTGCCCCCTGCAGTCGACGTGCTCGGCGCTGGCCTGTCGATCGCCGCTGGCGCCGTGGGGCTCCTGGCGGAGAACACGGAGCTGCTCGTGCCCGCCCTCGCCGCCTTCGCTGCGATCAAGTTCGCCGACCAGTTCCGCGGGATCGGCTCGGCGATGTCGAGCGCCGTCGAAGGCGTCGGGTCGTTCCGCGACGCGATCGGTCAGATCGCCGCCACGCAGAACGTGTCGAAGCTGGAAGCGCTGCGCGGCGTCGCGGGGGCGACGGTGAAGGAGGTCGGCGGGCTCGCCGGCGGGTTCCTTGCAGCGAACGGCCCGCTGATCGCGCTGACCGGAGCGGCGGTCATCGGCGCCACCGTCTGGCAGAACTACTCCCAGAACGTCGCCGACGTGAAGGACATCAGCAACGACCTGTCCGCTGCGTTGGAGCAGACGCGCTCCGAGTTCGCGAAGACGACCGAGGAACGATCCCGGCAGGTATTCGTCGACAAGGACGCACTCGACACGGTCAACGAGGCCAAGCTCAGCCTGGCCGACCTCACCGAAGTTGCCGCCGCCTACAGCGAAGAGGTTCAGGGGCTCGACGAGCTGTTCGAGATCAACACGGCCGGCCAGTTCGGTGACCCCGAGTCCATCAACGACTTCCGCGAGGCGATCGAGGAGCTGCCCGGTCCGGTGCGCGACGTCGCCTCAGCGATCTTCGACATGTACGCCGCAGGCGACATCGGTTACCAGGAGACGCTGCGGTTCTTCGAGGCGCTCGACGAGCTCGCACAGGGCACCGCCGCATCGACAGAAGCCGCCAAGGAGAAGTTCACGTCGATGGCCCAGGAGGCCGCCGCCGCCGGGAAGATCACCGCCGATGAGCTGGCAGGGATCCTTGAGCAGATCTCCAACGCCAAGACGCCAGACGAACTGAACGCCGCCTTCAATGACCTGGCTGCGCTCCTCGGAGTCACCGAGAGCCAGGCCAAGGCCGCCGCCGAGCAGATGCAGCGACTCATTGATCTGATCGACAAGTTGTCGAACTCGGAGCGGGATGCGGACGAAGCTGGCCGACGCCTCGCTGAGACGCGAGACCGGGTCTCGAAGTCGTTCGCGGAGAACGGCGCCGGCATCGATGCCAACACCGAAGCCGGCCGGAAGAACGCTGACGCCATCCAGGCACAGATCGAAGCGTCGGAACGACTGTCGGAGGCCCAGGCGCTGCTCGACCCGTCAGGCCAGCAGTCGACCCTCACGCTCCTCGCCCAGCGGGCAGCGCTCGAGGAGCTCGCCGCGCAGGGGCTCCTGACGGCGGAGGAACTGGCCCGCCTGATCGACATCTACAACCTGACCGATCAGGACATCCAGGCCACGGTGTCGGCCGACGTGACGGCTGCGGAGGCGTCACTGGCCGAGGTGCAGGCCGAGTTCAACAAGGTCAAGGACGACCTGGAGGTCCCGGTGCAGACCGAGATCCAGGCGCTCATCGACCAGGGGAAGTACGCCGAGGCCGAAGCGCGGCTCGCCCAGCTGGAGCGTGACCGGGTAGCGACGATCAAGGTGACGGTCGCGACGGCGGCCAACTCCGTGGTGATCGCCACGGAGAAGGCGATCAACATGGACATCAACGGCAACGGCGTGATCGGCCGTGCCGCCGGCGGCACCGTCTGGCCGGGTCAGCCCTTCATCGTGGGTGAGAAGGGGCCGGAGCTCGGGTTCTTCCCCCGCAGCGGCGGCATGATCGACGCCCAGACGACCGAGAGGCTGCTCAAGGGTGAGTCGTCGAGCCTGACGCTCGACCCGCTCCTGGCCGAGGTGGCAGCGCAGCGCGGCGAGTTGCGAGCGCTGGTCGACGCGATCACCGCCGTCGTCACCCGGCCGCAGGCACGACCGATCATCGACGTACGTGCCAGCAGTGACGTGCTCGTCACCGCCCAGCAGCGAGCACGCGGCGCAAGGAGCGGTGACTGATGGTCGGCCTCCCCGTCCCCGAATGGGGTCTCGTCACCCTGAACGACATCGAGATGGACGGCCCCGGCCGCATCGGGTTGAACAGCTACGTCCTCACCGACGGGGCACCCCGCCGCCGGAAGAACAAGGTGCGGCCCGGTGTCGACGGTGAGCTCGGATCGAAGGCCCGCAAGACACCACGCGACGTCCAGTTCGAGGTGTTCCTCGACGGACGCTGGGACATCGACGGCGACCCGACCGACATGTCGGACCCCCTCGCCGTGATCGCCGCAGTGCAGTCCCACATCCTGTACCTGCGGACAGCGATCCTCGACGACGACGGTGACGCCGAAGGGTGCGTGCCATGTGAGGTCACGTCCGCCATCCCGGGCACCACCCACGAGGGGCCGGTGCAGGTCGACGACCTCAAGGCCGATCCCGGCATCGGCGCACAGGTCGTCACGTTCGACCTCGTCATCATCCGCGGTGACCTCGACATCGTGACGGGGTCCTGATGGCCGAGGTGACCGTCGATCTCCGCAACGCGGCGAACACATCCGGCACGGAGATCACAGGAGCGTTCCGGCCGTCGTGGCAGGAGCAACGCAACGGGCTCGGCCTCGGGTCGGTGTACCTGCCGAACCCATTGGCGGAGACGATCACGAAGGGCGACATCATCCTCGGACGCCTCGACGGCGACGCCCGTATGGCGTTCATTGCCGAACGGCCGCAGCCGCAGCTGGTTTCGGTGTCCGACGAACTGATGGAGGCCACGAAGTGGTCGGGTCGGGGCCTCCTGTCCGAGTGGGCGGACTCCCGGCTGCACGATCCGCCGACACTGACCACCCTGGCGCAGACGGTGCCGGTGCTCGACGACCGGGTCATGGCGTGGTGGGGACCGGACTACGACGAGACGGGCGACGGATGGACCGACGCCACGTTCATTGCCGTTCAGGGCTGGGCGTCGACCTTCTACACCGGCCTCCCGGCGGAGTGGTCGGATCCACCGGCGCAGTGGATCGGCCCGTCGTCCGGTGACGACGAGAACGCCCCGGAGGGCCGCTGCCTGTTCCGCCGCTGGACGCTCATCGGCGAAGGTCCCGCGGCGTTGGACTACGCCGGGGACAACACCGTCGTGGCCTACATCAACGGGCGTCGGGTCGGTGAGGGTGGCTACCGGCGCAAGCAGCGCTACGAGTTCGAGGTCACGCAGGCCGGGTGGATGCTCCTGGCGTTCGAGCTGACGAACGCACCGGACGACGGAGCCCCGGGCGGCAACCCGACCGCCCTGCTGTTCTCCCTGCAGGCCGCGGACGGCTCGGTCTACTGCCGTTCCGACAGCGACACGCAGATCCTTGAGTACCCGTCGGTCGACCCGGAAGTCCCGCTAGGCCGCCAGATCCGTCAGGTGATGATCGGTAACGCACTGCTCGACGGTGTGTGGACCGTGACCGGGACGGAGACCACCGACGACAACGGGGTGACGTTCCCGACGACGGGGCCGATGACGTACCGGCTCGGTTCGGACTCCCCGTGGGATGTGGTGCAGCAGTCGTGCCAGCGGCACATCGACATCCGGGTCGACCCGGAGGGTCGGACGTTGCGACCGTTCGTGAAGGGCACCGTCGGCGACGCCTCGGGTCTGACACTCGTCTCCGGGTACTCCACCGCCGGCATCGCGGACCCCGACTCGGTGAACATCGACGACCTCTCATGGGACATCCCACGCGCCGAGTTCGACGCCCTCGTCGTCCGCTGGGAGCGTGGCCGGTTCCAGTACGGCGACGGCGACCGATGGGGCACACTCGACCTCGGCAAGATCGAGAACCAGGCGGTCGCCGAGTCGATCGCGGATGGGCTCCTGACTCTGGTCGCAGCCGAGGAGGCGTCGGCATCGTTCTCGGTGCTGAACCCGTCCGAGGTGCCGGTGGCGCACGACACGATCGACGTGCCCGGACCGTTCGACGTAGATGACTCGTTGGAGCTCCCAGTGACGGGGGTGACGATCTCCGGTGACGACGACGGTGACGCCGAGGTCGTGATCGAAACCGGGTCGCTGATCGAGGATCGCCGCACCCTGCTCGAGCGGGCATCGCGGCGCAGTGATGTGGCCGGTGCGTTGAGCGGGGTCGCTGCTGCAGCTGCCTCGGCGGTGACCGCACCAGCGTCGTCGGCGGCCGCCGCCGGCGGACTCGACGTCCTGTTCTCCACGACCGCCGATGGCACCGTGGGTTCGACCGCGAAGACGTGTCACCCGCCGTCGGTCGGGTGGGTGTCGGAGTTCATCATCGAGGCCGACTACGTGGGGTCCGGGACGACGACGAACGAGGTCCGGGTCAACGGGACGCTGGTGGCGACACTGTCGCTCGGCGCATCCGACGTGCGGGACGTCGATGCAGCGGATCTGTCGTGGACCCCTTCAGACACGGTGACGGTGACCCCAACAGCTGACGGTGGGCACAGCGGAGTGACGTTGTACGCGGCGACGAGCCGGGTTCGGTGAGGAGACGATGGTGACGACTGCGGAGATGAACGATCAGCGGGCCGAAGTGGTCTGGAAGGTCACTCAGGGCGACGACTGGGTTCGCCCGTTCCGGGTGCTGGACGAGAACGACGACGACGTCACGGACCAGTGCGAGGTGATCGCCCAGGCACGGGTGAAGCGCTCGGCGGATGCGGTCGAGCTCGTGCCGTTGACCGTGGAGCTGATCGTCGGCGGACGGTGGGACGGGTACCACGCGATCCGGGCCGACCGCGACGACACGACTGATGCCGCTCAGCAGGTGGGCGACTGGGAGATGGAGATCATCCCGCCAGACGACCTCGACGCGGCCCGCACGATCGTGGGCGGCTCCCTGGTGGTAGCTCCACAGACCGCGGTGCGCGAGGAAGTGGGGTCGAGCTGATGGCGGCGTTGACGATCGAGTTCCCGCAGACGGTGTGGACGGTCGAGTTCGGTGGCGATGAGATCGTGGTGGCCGAGGTCACGATGACCGGCGGCACCGGCGGGGGCGGCACGTTCGACGGCGAGCACAACGACCTCGACGGCCGCTCGACCGCGGACGCACATCCGATCTCGGCGATCACGGGGCTGCAGGCGGCGCTCGACGCTGCGGGTGGCGGCGGTGGTGACTTCCAGACGGTCGGCCCGTTCGACCTCCTGGAAGGCGGCGGCACACTCACTGGAGTCCCCCGCCACGTTGCCGTGTCCGGTAGTGAGGGCGATCTTCCTGGTCCGGTGTCGGTGACGATGCCGTCGGCACCCGCAGATCCAGATGGTGCGTGGACCGTCTCCTATGGGGCGTTTGATGATGCGTCGCTCGACGAGCTGGACGTGGTTGGGGCGCTGAACTTGTCGGTGATCCCCCGTGGGTACACGGCGGTGCTGACGCCGGTGCCGGGTGTCGGTTGGTTCTGCGACGGGCTGTTCCCGACGGCCACAGTTCCGACCGGCGGCGGTGCTGTCGACTCGGTGAACGGTGAGACCGGCGTCGTCGTCCTCGACGCCGGTGACGTCGGAGCGGATCCGGCGGGAACCGCCGCGGGTCTGGTCGATGACCTGTCGGGCGTGACGAACGCTGCGACGGCACGGTCGAATCTTGGGTTGGGTGCGCTTGCGACGTTGTCGTCGGTGTCGTCGGCGGAGATCGTTGACGGGACGATCGTGAACGCTGACATTGGGGCGGGGGCTGCGATTGCGTTGTCGAAGTTGGCGACGGACCCGTTGGCTCGGGCGAATCACACGGGGACGCAGGCGCAGTCGACGGTGACGAACCTTGTCAGCGATTTGGCGGGGAAGGCCGCAACGGTGCACACGCATAGCGGTGCTGATTTGACGTCGGGGATGGTGGCTGCGGCACGGCTCGGCACCGGCGCAGCGAACAACACGACTTTCCTCCGAGGCGACGGGGTGTGGGCTTCGGAGGTGCCTGCATGGGCGCGAATGCCGCCGCCCTATCCGATGGCAGCGGGGACCTATGTCGGGCTGCGGTCAACGATAAACGTCTGGAGCTATGCGGTTGGATCGATGATGGTGATCCGCTTGTGGCTCCCCCCCACCTTCGATCGTCTCGCCATCCATGCAGCGTCCGGAGGCAACTCAACATTTCGCCTCGGATGGTACGAGCAGCAGGCCGGCGACGGGGCCATCGACTGGGCATCGAAAGTGGACTGCGGGACCGTGAACACGACCAGCGCTGGCATCGCCGCAACGACCGTTCCAGGTGGCACACAGACCGGTGGCCGGTGGGTTTACGCGGCGTGTTTGCGGGAAACGGCCACAGCGAACCCGACCCTCCAGGTCAACACCTCAGACCCAGACCTCAAAGGGTTGAGGTTCGCTATCAATAATGAACCGGTTGCGGGAATGTGGACGCCGTCGGTTGCGACCGGGTCCTTGCCTGCATCGAAACCAGCGATCTGGGACATGTTTTGGAGCGTTGCTTCAGTGTTTGCGAGGGTGGCATGACAAGCGAATCATTGTTCAATGACAGTGTTCTGATCGAACGCACTGTGGATCATGGCGACGGCACCGGCACCCGCACGACGTTCCACCCTGACGGCACCGTCGACACGGTGGAGCAACTCACCGGTC
>ERZ650303.146-NODE-146-length-20297-cov-15.143958_pt1 | contig 20297 bp, 21 predicted proteins | sample MGYA00376239_ERZ650303 | MGnify/ENA primary metagenome ERZ650303 (study PRJEB26733, sample SAMN07839262) | wastewater metagenome | biome: small river; feature: stream; material: water | place: USA: North Carolina | collected 2016-04-05 ... | reverse complement strand
TGAGCGTGATCATGTTGATGGTGAAGCCAAACATGTACATGAACAAAAACGTGCCAATGATGGCAATGGGCAGTGTGAGGCCTGTGATGACGGTGGAGCGCCACGAGTTCAAAAACAAGAACACGATCAGCACCGTCAGCAATGCGCCTTCAATGAGGGTTTGGCGCACGTTGGCCACCCCCACGCGGATGGGGCGTGAGCCGTCTTGCACTTGCTCCAGGCGTACACCTGCTGGCAACTGGGCTTTCATTTCGGCCACGGTTTTGTTCAAGCCGTCAATCACGTCGATGGTGTTTTCGTCTTGCGCTTTTTGCACCGTCATCAGCAGCGTGCGTTGGCCGTTGTACAGCGCCAAGCTCTCCACCTCTTGCGCGCCGTCATTCACGGTGGCCACTTGGTTCAAACGAATCGGCGTGGTGTTTTTGCGCGCTACGATGATTTGGCCAAAGTCTTCAGGGCGCAACATGCGGCCTTGAATTTGAATCACGCGGTCTTGTTGCAGCGAGCGCAAGCTGCCCACGGGCAAGTCTTGGGTTTCGGTTTTGACCGCGTTCACCACCTGATCGGCGCTGATGCCGAGTGACTCCATGGCTTGCGGGTTCAAATACAAATTGATTTCGCGTTTGGTGCCGCCCACCAACGACACCGAGCCCACACCGCGCACGTTTTCAAGGCGTTTTTTCAAGACTTGGTCGGCCCAGTTGGTCATCTCGACGGCAGAGAGTGCTTGGCCGCCTTGTGGCGCTTCAGGCACCACCGCCAGCGACCAGATGGCGCGGCTGGATGGGTCAAAGCGCAAGACTTTGGGCTCTTTCACATCCTCACGCAGCGTGGGGCGCAGGGCCGCCACTTTTTCGCGCACATCGTCAGCGCCTTTGCGGCCATCAATGTGGAGCTGAAACTCAATCACCACCACCGACATGCCTTCGTAGCTGCGCGAGGTGAGGGCGCTGATACCGGCGATTGAGTTGACGCCTTCTTCAATCTTTTTACTGACTTCGCTCTCCACAATCTCCGGCGATGCCCCCGGATATTCGGTGGTGATGACCACCACTGGAAAGTCGATGTTGGGGAACTGGTCAATTTTGAGACGTTGGTACGAAAACAGGCCTAAAACGACAAAGGCGAGCATCACCATGGTCGCGAAGACCGGGTTTTTCAAACTGACTTTGGTGAACCACATGCTGGGTGCGTCGCCTTAGTTTGCAGCGCTGGTCGAAGCTGCTGCGCTGGTGGCTTTGGCGGTGTACTTCACCACCATGCCTTCACGCAACGCGCCCACATTGCTTTTGAGCACCGTGCTGCCTTCAGCCAAACCCATCACGCCCACCATGGCTTCGGATTCAGGCTGAGCCAAATCCATGCCACGCAGACCCAGGGTCACCGTTTTGTGGGCCACTTGCAGTTGGTCACCGACGGACTCCACCACTTGCACATACGGTTGTGCGCGGTCGGTGCGCACGGCAGACAGGGGTACCGCCACAACTTGGCTTTTACCCATACCCAAAGTGCCTTTGGCAAACAAGCCATGGCGCAAGCCTTCGGCTTTGTCGAGCGCCAAGTAAATCAGCACACTGCGACTGCCGGTTTGGGCGCTGGGGCTGATGCGCTTGACCTTGGCACCTACGGTTTCTTTGCGGTCTTCCACTTGCAAAGTGGCCACTTGACCGACACGCACATCCATGGATTCACTAGGGCTCAAGGGCACCTCGACTTCGAGTTGACCCAAGTCCACCAACTCCATGATCTTGGCGTCAATCGCCACGCGCTCGCCCACTTGGGCTGCTCGACCTGAGACGATGCCCGCAAAAGGCGCACGCAAGGTGGCATCCTCCAAGGCTTTGCGTGCCACATCCGCCCCTGCGATGGCGGCTTTGTGGCTGGCGACGGCGCCTTGGTAGGACGCGATGGAGTTGTCCATCGCCGTTTTGGAAATAAAGCCTTGCTCCACCAGCGCTTTGTTGCTGTCCCAGGCGCGCTGGGCAATGTCCATTTGTGCTTTGGCCGCACTGGCTGTCTCTGCGGCTTGTTGCCAACGGCGTTGGTATTCGGTGGGGTCGATGCGGGCCAGCACATCTCCGGCTTTGACCGCATCGCCTTCACGCGCGACGACTTCTTTCAGTTCACCCGCCACGCGGGCTTTGATGACGGCGTAGTTCACCGCTTTGACGGTGCCAGACACATCCAAGCCCTGGGTGATGTCACGTAACTCCGCTTTCACCACATCGCTGCTGGCCAACTCCACTTGCGTGACGACGCTGGCAGGGGCTGAGGCGGCTGCTTGCTGGGCGCGTTTGTTGTTCATGGCACGCATGACGCCAGCGCCCAGAGCCAGCACGATGACGGCGAGGATGATCCAACGGGGTTTGAGATGTTTCATTTGGCTTTGCCTTGCGTTGCGGTCATGCCGTGCAGCAGCACATCGACTTGCATGTGAATGAATTGCTCGGGATCCACAATCTTGGCCGAGGCGGCGCAGGCGCCCATCGAGTGCTTCCACATCATCAGAAAAATCATGGGGGCGACGATGATGTGAACGGTCTGTTCAAGATCTATGTTGCGAAATTCACCGCTGTGCACACCGCGTTCCAAGATGCGGTGAATCATGGCGTTGCCAGGCTTGATGACTTCTTCTTGGTAGAACGCCGCGATTTCAGGAAAGTTTTGTGCCTCACTCATCACCAATTTCGTGATGCCGCTGGCGCGTGTTTTGCCAATGCGCTCCCACCATGAAACCAAGGCATAACGCAGCATGTCTGCGCTGGTGCCTTCGAAGGTGGCGAACTCTTCTTGCCAAGTGGGAAATTTGTTGGCGATGTTTTCACGCACCACGGCTTTGAACAAATCTTCCTTGCTTTGAAAGTACAAGAAAAGTGTGCCTTTGGACACCCCGGCACGCGCCGCCACTTCTTCCACCCGTGTGGCAGAAAATCCCTTTTCAACAAACAAGTCCAACGCTGCATCTAGCAATTCGCCCGGACGTGCTTCTTTACGACGCTCACGTTTGGGCGTCACTTCTGCGGGGCTGGGGCGGATGACAGGGATCATATTCTGCTAATGACTGATTGGTTATTAATGTACCAGTTTCATCTTTGAGGCGCATTCACATCAGAAAAAGCCCCAGCCGCTCGCGGATCACCCAGCCTGTATCGCGCAAGCCTTTGCCGCTGGGAAGCCATTGCAAGCCAAGCGACATGTCGCTGCGGATGTAGCCCATGGGCGCGGGAGTGATCTGCAAGCCCGCGGCTTCAAACTGGCGCACACTGCGTGGCATGTGCCAAGCGTGTGTGATCAAGGCAATGTGTGTGATGCCTTCCTTTTTCAACATGGCGGCAGTCAGCGCAGCGTTTTCGCGCGTGTCGCGCGATTGGGTTTCTTGCCAACGCAGCGCGGGTATGCCTAGGCGCGCCAATGTCATAGCCGCGACCTCGGCTTCGGACGTCTGCCCACTTGGCCCTGCCCAACCCGTGCCACCTGTGTAAGCCATAGGCAGCTGCGTGTGGCGCGACAAGTACACACCATAGAGCAGTCGTGACATGGCCTCGGGTGGCAAGGTGGGGCCGTTGTATTCCAACGTCTCGTTTTCAACGCCCCCGCCCAGCACCACGATGGCTTGTACCTGTTGGCGTTTGAGTTCATCGACATTGATGGGGCTGACTTGCGGCAGCAAATGCAACGAGAGCCAGAGGGCCACGGCTTGGCAGCTGAGCAGCCACAAGAGCAGCGTGGTGGCACCTGCCAGGGCGATGGGCAGTCGAACATGCGTGCGGGACGCGCGCCGCCAAGCCCAAAACAACACCGCGAACAACATCAGCAAGCCGCTGGTCGCGGGCAAGATGAGCGCAGTCAAAATAGGTTTGAGGGCGAGCAGTGTGTCCATGTTGTTTCTGTGGCCTACAAATGATGCGGTTATCTGTGATGGGGTGCATGCAATCATAGAATCAAGCGCTATGACAACTCACACGGCACCTTCTGAGCTCACCCAAGTCATCACCTTGGGTGGCGGCTGTTTTTGGTGCACGGAGGCGGTGTTTGTGCGCGTCAAGGGGGTGTTGGATGTGGAGTCTGGTTATTGCAACGGTCACACCCTCAACCCCACTTATGCGCAAGTGTGTGGGGGCCATACCGGTCACAACGAGGTGGTGCGCTTGGTGTACGACCCGCAGGTCATCAGTCTGCGAGAGTTGTTAGAAATCTTCTTTGTCATTCACGATCCCACGACCTTGAACCGCCAAGGCAATGATGCAGGCACCCAATACCGCAGCGGTATTTACTTGAGCAATGAAGCAGACCGTGCCGTGGCCCAACAAGTTTTGGACGAAGTCAATGCAGCATTGTCTGGCCGTGTGGTGACAGAGTTGCAAATGCTGCATCACTATTCAGCGGCCGAGGATTACCACCAAGACTATTTCGAACACAACCCCAACCAAGGCTATTGCGCCTTTGTGGTGGCCCCCAAGGTGCACAAGTTTGTGCAGACCTTTGGTCAGAAGGTCAAGCATGACTGACGCCCTGCGCTGGCGCCCCATGGCCTTGAGCCTGTGCCGTGTGCGTCGCGTGTTGGCAGTGTTGTTGACCGCTTGGGTGCTGGTGCAAACCGTGGGCGTGATGCACCGTGTGGCGCATGCCCAGCAAAGTGCGGGTGGATTTGTGCATGCGGCCTCAGACGCCACGGGTGTGCTGGCCGCCATTTGGGGCGAACACAGCAACTCGGCCGAGTGCCAGTTGTTTGATCAAAGCTGCCCAGACTTGTGGCATGTGCCGGCGTTGGCTGTATTGCCTGTGCACTCGGTGACCCCTTGGGTGGCGGCTGAGCAGCGCGAGCACTTCGCGCAGATTGCCTATTTCTACGCGGCCCGAGGGCCCCCTGTTTGACATGGATGTGATCTTGGGTGTGCTTGAGCTTTTGACTTGAGTGCTGTCATTTCTTTGTGAACAGGTCGGAGTACCTTCAGCTCCGTAGATCAAACATGAAACACGTTTTTCAACGCAGCGCGGTGGCTGCTGCGTCTTATGCCTTGACAGGGGCACTCAGTGCCGTGGGTGCGCAAACCGCCATGGTCGAACAAGCGTTGCATGTGGAGGATGTCACCATCACCGCACGTGCACTCGACAACCGCAGCCTGCCAGGGCTCGCACAACAACTCTCGGGCGCGGCGCTCACACAGCGCCAAGGTAGCACCTTGGGCGAAACGCTCGACAACTTGCCTGGCATCGCCAACAGTTCGTTTGGTCCCAATGTGGGACGTCCGGTCATTCGCGGCATGGAGGGTGACCGCGTGCGCATCCTGCAAAACAGTGGTGCCAACACGGATGTGTCGGGTTTGAGTTCAGACCATGCCGTGCCGATAGACCCGCTCACCACCGAGCGCATTGAGGTGCTGCGAGGCCCCGCGGCTTTGCTGTACGGTGGGGGCGCAATGGGCGGCGTGGTGAATGTGATTGACAACCGCATTGCACGCGAGCGCGCGTTTGACGCGCAAGGCGGTGTGATGGGCAAAACCGAAGTGCGTGCGGGGGGCGCAGCCAACGAACGCAGTCTCGGAGCGATGGTCGAAGCGGGTAACGACCAAGTGGCCTTGCATGTGGATGCGTTTGACCGCAAGACGCAAGACCTGCGTGTGCCCCAAGACATGCGTTGCGATGGCACACCCAATGGCCGCCGTGTGTGCAACTCTGCCAGTGACAGCCAAGGCGCTGCGGTGGGCGGCACTTGGTTGTTTGACCGTGGCTACCTTGGCCTGTCGACCAGCGAGTATCGCAGCACTTACGGTACGGTGGCCGAGCCCACGGTCAGCATTGGCATGCTGCGCCGCCATCAGGTGGTGGAAGGTCTGTTACGCGACGTGGGGACATTTGAAAAAATGAAGTTTCAGTTGGGTCACACCAACTACACACACACGGAATACGAAGGTGCGACTGCGGGGTCGCGATTTGACAACCAAGGGCGTGACTTTCGCTTGGAGGGCCGCCAACAGGGATTGCGCTTGGGCCAAGGCATGCAGCTAGATGGCACGGTGGGCCTTCAGCACGAGCGCAATGACTTGCAAGCCGAAGGCGCAGAAAAATTTATTGGCCCAAGCCGCACGCAAAGTGTGGCTTTGTTTACCTACCAAGCGCTCAACACCCATTGGGGTCAACTCAGTGCGGCTGCGCGTACGGAGTCGGTCAGCGTTGCGCTGCGTGAAGACTTCGGTGGCAACGCCGCCCAAACCCAAAAATTCAACCCATTCAGCCTGGGCTTGGGGGTGATGCGTAATTTGCGCCAAGGTGAATCGCAAAACGGCTGGCAAATCACCAGCCACTTCAGTGCCAACCAACGCGCGCCCAAAGACTACGAGTTGTTTGCCCACGGGCCACATGTGGCCACTGCGACGTATGAGGTGGGCAACGCCAACCTTGGGGTGGAGAAAGCCACCCAATTCGATGTGGGGGGCGAATGGCAGCATGGGGGGCACAAATTCGGTGTGACGGTTTTCAGTGCGCACTTCGCAAATTACATTTCGTCGCAACCGACAGGGGACTACCGATTGAGCAATGGCACGGCCGCCGCGTCAACGGACCCAGGTGCCCTGCCTGTCTACAACTCGCAAGGCGTACGTGCGCGCTTTGATGGCATTGAATCCACGGCCAAACTGCGCATGGTGGGCGGTCAAGATGCTGTGCTCTCGCCCAACGGTGCGCACGGGTCGATGGATTTAGAACTGCGTGCCGATGTGGTGCGTGCCCAAGACGTGACGCACAACCGTCCCTTGCCACGCATCGCCCCCATGCGCTTCGGTGCCGATGCCATATGGTCACGCAACGCGTGGGGGGCGCGTGTGGGCTTCATGCATGCAGCGGCGCAACATCGCGTGCCAGACAACGGCGCCAACCCTGGCATCACCACGGCGGCGCACACGTTGTGGAGCGCGGGGATGAACTACCACACACACAGTGGGCCCACGCATTGGCTGTTGTTTGCCAAACTCGACAACATCACCAACAAGTTGGCATATGCCTCCACCTCGGTGCTGACCCAAACCATGGGTAGCCAAGCGCCACCGCTGGCAGGCCGCAGCTTGAAAGTAGGCGCGCAAGTGAGCTTCTAAGGCCAGGTGGCCGCTTTTGTGGGGCGCTGAATTTTCAAGGCGCCAGTCGTTCGCGTATCCAATCCCCTTGCGCGTCTTGGCGGTAACGCAAGCGATCGTGCAGACGGCTCTTACGGCCTTGCCAAAATTCCCACTGTTCCGGCACCAAGCGGTAGCCGCCCCAGTGTGGCGGGCGAGGGGGTTGCAACAAAAACTGTGCGCCGTACTTGGCAGCATTGGCCACCAAGGTGCCGCGCCCTTCAATGACTTGGCTTTGTGGGCTGGCCCATGCGCCAATGCGTGAGTCGAGCGGTCGGCTGTTGAAGTAGTCGTCGCTTTCGGCATCGCTCACTTTTTCCACGCGCCCTTCGATGCGCACCACGCGCTCAAGCTCTACCCAATGAAATTGCAACGCAGCAAACGGGTTGCCCGCCAGTTGCTGACCTTTGCGGCTGTTGTAGTTGGTGAACCACACAATCCCACGTTCATCGAAGCCTTTGATGAGCACCACCCGTGTGCTGGGCCGCAGGTCGCTGCTGACGGTGGCCACCGTCATGGCGTTGGGTTCTGGGATTTCGCTGGCGATGGCCTCTTTCATCCATTGGTCGAACTGTTGCACGGGGTCAGCGGCAGAGGCTGACTCGTTGAGTTCTGCGCGTTCGTAACTTTTGCGTAAGTGGGCAATATCGTTCATGCGAGAAGGATACCGATTTCTTTGTCGTGCGCTGACAAAGGGTTTTGATATCGATCAATAGCGTGGCCAACTCTGTCGCTAAGATAGTGCGGCCAGTATCTTCTGGCCCAATTTCAAACTTTCCCAAGGGGACCTTGATGCACACACCTACCAACCGTCGCGTCTTCATGATGCAAACCATTTCTGTTGCTGGCGTCGCTGCCTTTGCCGCAACTGCTGCGCAAGCGGCGATGGTGGACGAAAAAGACCCACAAGCTGCTGGCTTGGGCTACAAAGCGGATGCCACCAAAGTGGACAAAGCCAAGCAACCCAAATACGCTGCGGGCCAGCAATGCAGTAACTGTGCGTTGTTCCAAGGCAAAGCGGGTGACGCAGCAGGTGGTTGCCCCTTGTTTGCTGGCAAGCAAGTCGCGGGCAAAGGCTGGTGCTCGGCTTACGCCAAGAAGGCTTAATTTGAGCCTAGGTCTGTAAAACAGCCAACACACCATGGGAGCCTCTTGGCTCCCATTTTTCATGCGTCATGCCAACCTCATGTGCCTGTGAATTTGGGCACACGACGCTCAGCAAAGGCGACACGACCCTCAGCAAAGTCCTGGCTATCAATAGATTGACGTGAGCGCTCTTTGAGCGAGGGCTCGCTGTACAAGCCTGCGGCAATTTCGTTCAAGCTTTTTTTGGTGGCGGCCAAAGCCAAAGGGGCCATGCTGTTCAGACGGTCTACCAAATGCAGCACGGCCGCCTCAAACGCATCACCTTCTACCAAGGCTTCAAAAATTCCCTGTGTGTCCAGTGCCTCATAGGGGATGGACTGCCCGAGTAAAAAAGCACGCTTGCTCAGCTGTAGGCCAAAGCGACTGACATAGCGGCGCAGACCGCTGGGGTAATAGTGCAGTCCCAATGCTGTGGCGGGCATGCGCCATGCATAACCGCGTTGCGCCACTGCGAAGTCGCAGGCCAGCACCAAATCGGTCGCCCCGCCGTACACGCTGCCGTTCAGGGCGCAAATGGTGACGGGGCGCAGGCGCTCCAACGCTTCGGGTATTTTTTCGAAAAACAACGGGGCCATCGGGTCGTTGTCAAACCCGCCCACGTTGTAGCCGGCGCTGAACACGGCTTGTTCTTGCCCCGTGGTGTCGGCGCGCAGCACCATCACTTGCACAGCCGCGTGGTGGTGGATGGTGTCAAAGTGGCTCAGCAGGGTGTTGAGGTCGTCATCGGTCAAGCTGTTGCGTCGCGAAGGGCGGCGCAAAGTGATGGTGGCCGTCGTGCCAGTGATGTCGAGGAGCGGTGAACCTTCAGTCATAGCGTGTGATGTTAGTCAATCAGAGGGGGGCAAACTGCGAGTAGAGTAATAGACAAATCAAAGACAGTTGGAGGACTCCGCCATGGCACAAGAAATCATGCAGGTCTCACCCTTGCCGCCGTTCATGATGAACGCGCTGCAAGAGGCCGATTACATCGTGCACGACCACACGCACATCAAAGACCCAGGGGCTTTGAGCAAGGTCACTGCTTTGGTGGGGACTGGCGCGGCCAAGGTCGACAAGAAACTGTTGAGCATGCTGCCCCATGTGAAGCTGATTGCCATCTGTGGTGTGGGCTATGACGGCATCGACGTCGCTGCGGCCAAAGAAAAAGGCATCACGGTCACCCACACGCCCGGTGTGTTGACCGATGACGTGGCCGATTTGGCCATCGGCCTCGTGCTGTCGATTGGCCGTCGCATTCCCCAAGCCGATAAATTCGTACGCAACGGCGATTGGGTGAGTGATGCCTTTCCGATGGCTAACAAGGTCTCGGGCGCACGCCTAGGCATTGTGGGCATGGGTCGCATTGGCCGTGCGATTGCCAAGCGCGCAGCCGCGTTTGACATGCGTATCTCGTACACCGGGCGTGATGCCAAGGCCGATTTGCCCTATCCCTTTTACAAAACTGCCACCGCCTTGGCGGCGGCGGTGGACTATTTGGTGATTGCGGTGCCTGGTGGTGACAACACCAAGAACTTGATCGGCACGTCTGTCTTGCAGGCCTTGGGTGGCAAGGGTTATCTCATCAACATTTCGCGTGGCACGGTGGTGGATCAACCGGCCTTGGTGCAAGCTTTGAAAGACAAGCACATTGCTGGGGCCGCGTTGGATGTGTTTTGGGATGAACCCATGGTCGACCCTGAGTTGCGCCGTTTACACAACGTGGTGCTGACGCCGCACATTGGCAGCGCGACGGAGGAAACGCGTCGTGCCATGGTGGCTTTGACGATGGAAAATTTAGAGGCTTTCTATCAAAAGAAATCGGTGCTGACGCCTGTGCCTGAATGTGCGCCTGAGTAGATGGCCGTTCACGCAGAGGCGTGCCTCTCAATGCTGAATTCGCGTGTGTCGCGCAATGGATAGGGACGCTGCGGTGTTTCGAGTACAAACCAACCTACCTAAAACAAAGGAGACAGTGCAAATGCAAAAACGGAATTTTCTAACTGCTTTGGCCGGTGTCGGTCTTGTCGCAATCTCTGGATTGGCGCAAGCACAAGACAACAGTTTCAAGGTCGGTCTTATCTTGCCGATGTCTGGGCCTTTTGCCGCGACAGGCAAGCAGCTTGAATCTGCCGCGCGTCTCTACATGGCACAAAATGGGGACACCGTGGCGGGCCGTAAGCTGGTGTTGATCGTGAAGGACGATACGGGATCGCCCGAAGTGACCAAGCGCATCGCACAAGAATTGGTGGTGAACGATAAGGTTCAGGTGCTAGCGGGCTTTGGTTTGACGCCGTTGGCGATGGCAACGGCCCCTGTGGCGACGCAATCGAAAACCCCCATGGTGGTGATGGCGGCCGCCACCTCTACGGTGACAGATGCCTCTCCTTACATTGTTCGCACTAGCTTTACCGTGCCGCAAGTCGTCACCACATTGGCTGATTGGGCCTCGAAGAACAACATCAAGCGGGTTGTGAGTTTGGTCACGGACTACGCGCCTGGCATTGACTCAGAAAAATACTTCAATCAGCGCTTCATCGCGAACGGTGGTCAGGTGATTGAGACGCTGCGCGTGCCCTTGCGCAATCCAGATTTCGCGCCTTTCCTGCAACGCGTGCGTGATGCCAAACCCGATGCGCTGTTTACCTTCGTCCCAGCAGGGGTGGGGTCTGCCTTGATGAAGCAGTTCGCTGAACGCGGTCTTGATAAAGCGGGGATTCGCTTGATCGCCGAGGGGAGTGTGACGGATGACGACATCATCAATGGCATGGGCGACGTTGCGGTGGGTGTTGTCACAACACATCACTATTCCGCAGCCCACAAATCACCTTTGAACAAGAAATTTGTGGAAGCCTTTTCTAAGGCCAACAACGGCGCACGTCCGAACTTCATGGCTGTGGGTGCGTATGACGGCATGCGTCTGATTTATGAGGCGGCCAAGACGACCAAGGGCCAAGGAGGCGAGCCTTTGCTCAACGCCATGAAGGGGCAAATTTTTGAGAGCCCACGTGGCCCCATTTACATCGATGCGCAAACACGTGATGTGGTGCAAAACATCTACATTCGCCGCGTGGAGCGTGTGGGTGATCAGCTATGGAATCAAGAGATTGAAACGGTGACGGATGTGAAAGACATCGGCAAAGCCCGTTGATTGAGGAGCGATAGATGGGGGCATTGCCTTTGATTTTTGTGCCCGGACTGATGTGTGATCACGCGGTCTGGGACCCCTTGCTGCCTTACATGCCTGCGCAGCGGGCATGCACGGTGGTTGATCATGGCGATGCCGACTCATTGACCCAGATGGCGGCTCAGGTGTTGCAGCATGCGCCACCTGAGTTCTTGCTGGCTGGGCATTCGATGGGGGCTCGTGTGGTCCTTGAGGTGGTTCGGATGGCGCCGCAACGCATTGGCGGTGTCGCGCTGTTGGATACAGGATATCTGCCCAAGTCATCTGGACCTGCGGGTGAGGAGGAGATTCAAAAAAGATTCAGATTGCTCCAAATCGCACAGGACATGGGCGTGCGTGTCATGGCGCGCGAATGGGTCCAAGGGATGGTGCATCCAGACCGATTGAATGACCATGAGCTGATTGAACGCATCTTGGCCATGTTTGATCGAAAAAATGCCGACATTTTTTCCAAGCAAATTCAGGCACTCATTCAGCGACCTGATGCGACAGAGGTACTGCAAGCCATCCGTGTGCCTGCGTTGATTTTGTGCGGACAACAAGACGCATGGTCACCGCCTGCGCAACACGAAGCCATGCATCAACTCGCCCCTCACGGCGTGTTAGAGGTCATTGCACATGCCGGACATATGGCTCCGATGGAAAGGCCGCGTGAGGTGGCGATGGCCGTGTCGCGTTGGCTTGCGCAATGCGCATGACATCGGATGTGATGTTTGACAAAGGAGGGCTTTTTTGAGATGGATGCACTGGCCCTGATTCAGGCGCAAAACGCCTGCCGAGATTTGGTTGTGATGGCCGCTGAGGCGGTGGATCAACAAGATTACCGCGCATTGGTTGAACTCTTCTGCGAGGATGCCACCCTCATTCGTCCTGGTGGTGCTGCGTTGCAAGGGCGTTCTGAAATTTTCGCGTCTTATTCGGCGAAAGATCCCAACCGAATAACGCATCATTTGGTATGCAATCACCACGTGCAAATATTGTCTTCAGGGCAAAGCGCGCATTCGCGTTGCAAGGTTTTGCTGTATGTCAGTGACAAGAGCCGCGCCGTGACCCCGCAAGGTCGTATGGCAGATGCCAAACATCAAGTAGGCACGATCCTCGATGAGCTTGTCTTGACGGCCGATGGATGGAAGATTCAAAAACGCAATGCATGGTTTGACTTGTTTGTACAAGCGTGAATCTCATGATTGGATACAAAAAGACGGTGTTTACCCTATAAACACCTATTTTTTGATGCAAATCAAGCCTCGATGTATACAATTTGAGGCATGCATGCCACTTTTGTAACTGTTACCCCCGCAGACTCTCATGAGGAGAGTGGGTCTCAGGCTGTCAAGGTGCAGCTCAAATTGCGTGAAATGATTTTGGCGGGAGAGCTGGCTGCGGGCTCTCGAATTACTGAATTGGCGATGGTTGAAAAGCTGGGTGTCTCTCGTACGCCCATTCGCGCTGCCTTGATTCGACTGGAACAAGAGGGCTTGCTGCAGCAAATGCCCAGCGGTGGATTTTCTGTGCGCACATTTTCAGAGGCTGATGTGGCCGATGCCATCGAGTTGAGGGGCACGGTTGAGGGGTTGGCTGCACGCTTGGCGGCCGAGCGTGGTGCCCCAACTCAAGTGCTGGCGCGTGCCAATCAGTGTTTGGATGGCATTGACCTTTTGCTGCGCGAGTCTGTGCTGCACGAGGAGGCGTTCTCTCGTTATGTCGATTTGAATGCGCAATTTCATGCCTTGCTGGGGGCGCTGGCGGCTTCACCTGTGATACAGCGCGAGTTAGAGCGTGTGGGCAGCCTGCCTTTTGCCTCGCCTTCTGGTTTTGTGGGGGTGCAAGCGAACTCACCCAAAGCGCGCGACATGCTGATCGTCGCCCAAGACCAACACCGGCAAGTGATGGAGGCCATCGGCCAGCGAGAAGGTGCGCGAGCTGAGGCTGTGATGCGTGAACACTCACGTTTGGCGCAAAGAAATTTGCGTGAAGCCGTTCGTTCCCCCCTTAATTTGCCGGGTGTGCATTTGATCTCACCCAGTGCTTAACGTCGAAAATTTCAAAGGAGACAGTTAGATGCAAAAACGTTATTTCTTAAGTGCCCTGACCTTGGGTTTGTTGGCGAGCTACGCCGGTACGGCTGTGGCCCAAGACAAATTCAAGATCGGTTTGATCTTGCCGATGACGGGGCCATTCGCCTCAACGGGCAAACAAATTGAAGCGGCCGCCCGTTTGTACATCGCGCAAAACGGTGACACCGTAGGCGGCAAAAAAGTTGAACTGATCGTCAAAGACGACACCAGCGCACCTGATGTGACCAAGCGTATCGCTCAAGAACTGGTGGTGAACGAAAAGGTCAATGTGTTGGCTGGTTTTGGTTTAACGCCTTTGGCGATGGCCACTGCGCCATTGGCCACGCAATCAAAAACACCCATGGTGGTGATGGCGGCTGCGACATCTAGCATCACCCAGGCCTCACCCTATGTGGTGCGAACCAGTTTCACATTGCCTCAGGCTTCTGTCGCGATGGCGGATTGGGCACCTAACAACGGCATCAAAAAAGTGGTGACCTTGGTGTCGGATTACGGCCCTGGCATTGATGCTGAAAAGTTTTTCAAAGACCGCATGCTGTTCAACGGTGCTCAAGTGCTGGACACGCTGCGTGTCCCGATGCGCAACCCAGACTTTGCCCCTTTTCTGCAAAAAGTACGTGACCTCAAACCGGATGCCTTGTTTGTCTTTGTGCCGTCGGGTGCGGGTGCTGCTTTGATGAAACAGTTTGCTGAGCGCGGGATGGACAAAGCGGGTATCAAACTGATTGGTACAGGCGACATCACCGATGACGATATCTTGAACAGCATGGGTGATGTGGCCAATGGTGTGGTCACCTCGCATCACTATTCGGCTTCACACAACTCGCCGCTCAACAAGAAGTTCGTGGCTGCATTTGAAAAAGCCAACGCTGGCATGCGACCCAACTTCATGGCAGTGGGGGGCTATGACGGAATGCGTGTGATTTACGAAGCGGCCAAGAGCACCAAGGGTGGCAGCGGCGAGCTCTTGCTCAATGCGATGAAAGGCCAACTGTTCGAGAGCCCACGTGGCCCCATGTTCATCGACGCGCAAACACGTGATGTGGTGCACAACATCTACATCCGCAAAGTGGAGAAGGTGGGCGGTCAGCTCTTTAACCAAGAGTTCGACACGCTCAAAGACGTCAAAGACCCAGGTAAGACCAAATAATGCTGACGTTGTTGTTTGACGGGGTCGCGTACGGGATGCTGCTGTTTATCTTGGCAGTGGGTTTGTGCGTGACCATGGGGTTGATGAACTTCATCAACCTCGCGCATGGCGCGTTTGCCATGCTGGGGGGCTACGTGACGGTGGCGCTAATGCAGCGTCACGGCGTGCCGTTTTTGGTGTGCTTGCCCTTGGCCTTTTTGGCTTCGGCAGCGGTAGGCGTGGTGTTAGAGCGAACGCTTTATCGACCCATGTACAAAAAACCGCATTTGGACCAAGTGCTGTTTTCAATTGGCTTGGCCTTCATGGCCGTGGCCTCGGCAGACTACCTGATGGGCTCGCAACAGCAAATCATGCAGCTGCCCGATTGGCTGCGCGGGCGCACCGAGTTGTTTGCTGATACGCCATTTGTGCTGGGCATGGGGCACTACCGTTTGTTCATCATCATGGTGTGCGCTGCTTTGACAGTGGCTTTGCAATATGTGTTGTCGGCTACGCGCTTTGGCAGCCGCTTGCGCGCCAGTGTGGATGACGCGCGTGCGGCATCAGGTTTGGGCATCAATGTGAACGTGGTGTTTGCTGCCACCTTTGCTGTCGGCTCTGGACTGGCGGGCTTAGGCGGCGCGTTGGGAGCCGAGGTGCTTGGCTTAGACCCGACATTTCCCTTGAAATTCATGGTGTACTTTTTGATCGTGGTAGCTGTAGGTGGCACCACCTCCATCACAGGCCCTTTGCTGGCCGCCTTGCTGTTGGGCATTGCCGATGTGGCGGGCAAATACTACATCCCTAAATTGGGCGCGTTCATTGTGTACGCCCTGATGATTGCGATTTTGATTTGGCGTCCGCAAGGTCTCTTCGTGCGCCAAGGAGGCAAGTCATGAACGCACACACGACGTTGTTACAAGCGGCGCGTTGGAAGCCTGTTGAGCTGGTGTTTTGGGCGCTCGCATTTGCTGCACCTTGGGTGTTGGCACCGCACGCGCTCATCATCAACGAGATCGCCATCGTGGCGTTGTTCGCTGTGTCGCTAGATTTGGTGTTGGGTTACACCGGCATTGTGTCTTTGGGGCATGCGGCGTTTTTGGGTTTTGGGGCTTATTCAGCCGCGCTGTTTGCCAAACACATTCATCCGGATCCCTTGTTGGGGTTGGGGGTGGGGATGGTTGCCGCGACTTTGTTGGGGGCCCTGTGCTCACTGTCCATCATGCGTGGGAGTGATTTGACGCGGTTGATGGTGACTTTGGGAACCGCGCTGATTTTGTTGGAGTTGGCCAACAAGTACAGCGACTTGACCGGAGGCGCGGACGGTTTACAGGGCGTCATCATGGGGCCTTTGTTCGGTCAGTTTGAATTTGACCTCATGGGGCAAACCGCGGCTTGGTATTCATTGGCGGTCCTGTTCGTTTTGTTTGTGATTGCAAGACGTTTGGTGCACGCCCCCTTGGGCGCCACGCTCAAGGCCGTGCGCGACAACCGTTTGCGGGCGATGGCCATTGGCATTCCTGTGACAGCACGTTTGGCCGTGGTCTACACCGTGGCTGCGGGCATTGCCGGTGCCTCCGGTGCGCTGATGGCTCAGACCACCGGTTTTGCGTCATTGGACGTGTTTGCGTTGGACCGCTCGGCTGACGTGATGCTGATGCTCGCCATTGGTGGCGTGGGCTGGCTCTATGGCGGTATCGCAGGAGCGGTGGCATTTAAGTTGATGTACGACGTGATTGCGAACATCACGCCGCAGTACTGGACCTTTTGGATTGGTCTGTTTTTGGTCGTGTTGGTCTTGGTGGGGCGTGAACGTCTGATTCGACCATGGACTTGGTTTTCTGCAGGACGCAAAGAGGGCGTGTCATGAGCACCATCCCATTCGTGAAGACGACAGACAGTGGCTATGCCTTGCAAACCCAGGGCTTGGTCAAGCGCTTTGGCGGTATCACAGCCACCGACCATGTGACGCTGAACATTGCACATGGTGCGCGTCATGCATTGATTGGCCCCAATGGCGCAGGTAAAACCACACTCATTAACTTGATGACTGGCGTGTTGCCCGCAACCGAAGGTCGCATTGTGTTGCAGGGGGAAGATATTTCGCGCTTGGCCCCGCATCAGCGGGTCGCACGTGGCATGGTGCGCACCTTTCAAATTAACCAACTGTTCAACTCACTCACGCCGCTAGAGACGTTGACGATGGTGGTCACACAGCACCGCGGCGAAGGTGCCCGCTGGTGGCAACCGCTGGGGCACAGCGCGGCTATCACCGAGCGTGCCGAGCAATTGTTGGCGCAGTTCCATCTCACCGATGTCATGCAACAGCGCACGGAACATCTGGCTTACGGCAAGCGCCGTTTGTTGGAAATGGCCATCGCCTTGGCCTGCGAGCCGCGTGTGTTGTTGCTGGACGAGCCAGTGGCCGGCGTGCCTGCTGGCGAGCGCGATGAATTGTTGCAAACCGTGGCAGCTTTGCCCAGCGATGTGTCCATCGTGCTCATTGAGCATGACATGGACTTGGTGTTTAACTTTGCAGACCGTATCACCGTGTTGGTGAACGGCGCGGTGTTGACCGAAGGTACGCCGCAAGAGATTGCGCATGACCCGCATGTCAAAGCCGTGTATTTGGGGACAAGCCATGACTAAAGCCGCAGAACTTTTGCGTATCGAAGGCTTAAGCGCAGGCTACGGCGAGGCCGTGGTGTTGCACGACATTTCACTGAGTGTGAACGAGGGTGAAACTTTGGCATTGCTGGGCCGTAATGGCACTGGCAAAACCACGTTGATGGATACCTTGGTGGGGGTGACCACGCAGCACGGCGGCCACATTCACTTGGGGGGTGTGCCGCTGCACCGCATGGCACCACATGAGCGTGCTGCGGCAGGCATAGGCTGGGTGCCGCAAGAGCGCAATATTTTCAAATCACTCACCGTGCATGAAAACCTCACAGCTGTGGCGCGTGAAGCGCGACACAGCCAGCATCGCGCCTGGACGCCTGAACGCGTTTATGAGTTGTTCCCAAGGTTGGCTGAACGCCAAGACAACTTGGGCACCCAACTCTCAGGTGGGGAGCAACAAATGCTCGCGGTTGGACGTGCTTTGGTGCTGAATCCGAGATTGCTGTTGTTGGATGAGCCGTTGGAAGGTTTGGCCCCCATCATCGTGGAGGAGTTGTTGCGTGCCATTGCACGTATCACGCGCGAGGAGGGGTTGAGCGCCATCATCGTTGAGCAGCATCCACAAGCCATTTTAAAAATTAGCCACCAAACCGTCGTGCTTGACCACGGCACGGTGGTGCACAGTGGCAGCGCACACGCGTTGTTGGATCAGCCTGAACTGTTGGACCGCCTCTTGGGCGTGGCCCGCGTGGATTAAACATAGAGAAAGAGAGAACTTATGTTTTTGAAAAACACTTGGTATGTTGCTGCCACCTCGGCAGATGTGCAAGACAAGCCCTTGGGTCGCACGATTTGCGGTGAATCTATGGTGTTCTACCGCGGCGATGGTGGCAAGGTGTCGGCATTGGAAGATTTTTGCCCGCATCGCGGCGCACCCTTGTCATTGGGGAAGGTGTGCAATGGCAAATTGGTGTGTGGTTACCACGGCTTAGAAATGGGCTGTGATGGCAAAACCGTTGCGATGCCTGGGCAACGTGTCCGTGGCTTTCCCGCTATTCGCAGTTTTGCGGTGGTCGAGCGCTATGGCTTCATTTGGGTGTGGCCGGGTGAGTTGACGCTGGCTGACGAAGCGCTGATGCCTGTGTTTGAGTTCTTTGACAATCCTGCATGGGCCTATGGCGGAGGGCTCTATCACATTCAATGTAACTACCAACTGATGATCGACAACCTGATGGATTTGACGCACGAAACTTATGTGCACTCCACCAGCATTGGGCAGAAGGAAATTGACGAAGTGCCTTGCACCACCAAGGTGGAGGGTGACCACGTCATCACCAGCCGATTCATGGAAAACATTTCGGCACCACCATTTTGGAAATTGGCGCTGCGCAGCAACAACTTGGCTGATGACGTCCCAGTAGACCGTTGGCAGATTTGCCACTTCACACCTCCCAGCCACGTCATGATTGAAGTGGGCGTGGCCCACGCAGGACAAGGGGGTTACCACGCTCCCGAAGGCTGCAAGGCCTCAAGTGTGGTGGTGGACTTCATCACACCAGAGACGGAAACGTCCATCCTTTATTTCTGGGGCATGGCGCGCCAATTCCAACCGCAAAACGCTGAGTTGACGGCGATGATTCGCGAGGGACAAGGCAAGATTTTTGCGGAAGATTTAGACATGCTGGAGTCTCAGCAACGTAACCTGAGCAAGTACCCTGAGCGCAATTTGCTGATGCTCAATATTGATGCGGGTGGCGTGCAATCACGCCGTGTGATTGACCGCCTTTTGGCCAAAGAAAACAACGGAGTAGCCGCATGAGCGATCACATGGATGAAGGGGTGAATACCCCAGTCGGCAGCGACGGCGTATTCACGCTTGTCTTGGTGAAGTCAGGCCAGCGGTTACAAGTCGCCGCCGATCAAACCGCACTCCAAGTACTCGAAACTGCGGGGGTTGATGTCCCCATGTCTTGCGGTCAAGGTATTTGTGGCACGTGCTTGACGCATGTGGTCGGCGGTGTGCCGGATCACCGGGATATGTACTTGAGCGGCGAAGAGCAAGACGCAAACGATCAGTTCACGCCTTGCTGTTCGCGCAGCAAAACTGCGGTGTTGATGCTGGATCTGTGAGGTTTAGCGGCCGTAACCGCCACCAAAGCCACCGCCGCTGCGGCCACCACCAGAGCGGTTACCACCGCCACCACCTGAACGTCGACCAAAGCCGCCGCCTCCGCCGCCACGTTTGCGTTCGGTCATGAGGTCCACGCTGGTGCGTGTCGGGTCAGGTTGGCGTTGACCGCCACCTTGTGTTTTGTGACCAAAGGCGTTCACGCCGCTTTGGGTGCCCAAATGTGCGTTGGCACGGGGTTGGAAATCGTCATCGTCACGACGTGGTGCACGAGGCGCATCAAAGTCGCGTGGTGGGCGTGGGCCCTCGTTGCGTGGGCCACGGTTGTCAAATTGACGGGGTGGGCGTGCACCTTGGCCTTGTGGACGGTTACCGTCACGAGCGGGACGATCACCCTGGCGTGGAGGACGCTCACCCAATTGCGCACGTTCACCATCGCGCTGAGGGCGATCACCCACACGGTCACGGCTCACATGGCTGTTGGGACGTGGCGCACGGCCACCTTCACCCCCTTGGCCGCCTCGGCCACCCCCATTGCGACCACCGCCAGCGGCTTTGGTGTCGCGAATGCGTTGCATCATTTCACCGCGTGCGGCTTTGGCTGCAGCCGCCATCACGTCGCGGCCTGGGGGCTTGCCTAAGCCGCCCCACAGGGTTTGACGTCCCATGGCGATGGGCTCTGCCTTTTCGTCGGCCTCTGGGCCAAAGCCTTCAACCTCGACCACGGGCACTTGTTGTTTGGTGAAGATTTCAATGTCACGCATGAAACCTTGTTCATCCAAGGACACCAAGCTCACAGCTTCGCCGCTGGAGCCAGCGCGGCCTGTGCGGCCAATGCGGTGCACATAGTCTTCGCTGATGTTGGGAATTTCGTAGTTGACCACGTGTGGCAACTCGTCAATGTCAATGCCGCGTGCGGCAA
>ERZ650303.144-NODE-144-length-20339-cov-12.666880_pt1 | contig 20339 bp, 16 predicted proteins | sample MGYA00376239_ERZ650303 | MGnify/ENA primary metagenome ERZ650303 (study PRJEB26733, sample SAMN07839262) | wastewater metagenome | biome: small river; feature: stream; material: water | place: USA: North Carolina | collected 2016-04-05 ... | reverse complement strand
CGTTGCTAAACATTGAAAACGTAGAAGTTACCTACAAGGGCAAGGGTCTAAAGAAGGACTTCAAGGCGCTTAAGGGTGTCTCGCTAGACATTCGCCCAGGCGAGTGCGTTGGCCTGGTTGGTGAGTCTGGCTCTGGCAAGACCACCCTTGGTCGCGCGGTTCTTGGCCTAGCTCCGGTCACCGCCGGCTCGATCACCCTAGAGGGTCGCGAAATCGCTCACGCATCGCGCTCAGAGCGAGCAGATCTTGCTCGCGACATCCAGGTTGTATTTCAGGACCCTTATTCGTCGCTAAACCCATCGATGTCGATTGAACAGATCTTGACCGAGCCGATGTTGGTTCGCAACTGGTCAAAGACCGATGCCAACAAGCGCGTGCGCGAACTGCTTGACTCGGTGGGTTTGCCTGCCGATGCAGCCGATCGTCGCCCTCGCGAGTTCTCGGGTGGTCAGCGTCAGCGCATCGCAATCGCTCGTGCGCTTGCACTTGACCCAAAGCTGATTGTTTGTGACGAGCCGGTTTCGGCCCTCGACCTAACCACTCAGGCCAAGGTTCTTGATCTATTTCTCGAGATTCAAGAGCGCACCAACGTTGCCTACCTGTTCATCTCGCACGACCTCGCGGTTGTTCGTCACCTCAGCCACCGCGTTGCTGTGATGTATCAGGGCGAGATTGTTGAGTGGGGTCAGGGTGAGCAGGTCACTCAAGACCCACAGCACCCTTACACCAAGCGCCTGATGATGGCGGCTCCGGTTCCAAACCCAATCGAGCAGACTGCACGTCGCGAAGAGCGTCGCCGCATGATGGCCGCCGGCCTGATTTAAGCAACCACCCTTTACTCACAGAAACCGAGATCATGTTCAAGCACTCAAAGGCTCAGGCAGACACAACTGCCCTTGGCCCTGACTTCGTATTTGGGGTAGCCACAGCTGCCTACCAAATCGAAGGCGCAGTGCACGAGGGTGGTCGCGGTGTGAGCATCTGGGACACCTTCTCGCACACCGAGGGCAAGACCTTGCACGGCGACACCGGCGACATCGCCTGTGATCACTATCACCGCTGGGCCGAAGACCTCGATCTGATGCAGTCACTTGGGCTTCAGGCTTATCGCCTGAACTTCTCGTGGGTGCGCTTGCAACCAACCGGTGAGGGCCCGTTGAACCCTGAGGGCGTCAAGTTCTATCGCGATATTTTGCAGGGATGTCTCGACCGCGGCATTCGGCCATTCGTGACGATCTACCACTGGGATCTGCCGCAGGCGCTGCAAGACAAAGGTGGCTGGCCAGCTCGCGAAACCGCGTTTAGATTTGCCGAGTATTCGGCATTGTTGATTGATGCATTTGCTGACCTAGCAGCAGACTGGATCACCATCAACGAAGCCTGGTGCGTTGCATTCCTCGGCCACAGCTGGGGAATGCAAGCGCCGGGTCTCAAAGACGACAAACTTGCCATTCGCGCAGCGCACCACACCCTACTTGCGCACGGTTTGGCGCTCGCCGAATTCCGCAAGAAGGCGCCACAGCTTCGCGTTGGCATCACAAACATCCACGGAAATGTTTCGGCAAAGACCGATTCGCCGGCCGACCTAGCGGCTGCGGCCGAGCTCGACGTGCGAATGAACAAGTTGTTCTTGGAACCTCTTTATAAGGGTGCCTATAGCGAAGATGTGATTGCGGTTTTTGAAGCCGACGGTTTGAACGCTGGCGAAATCGAAGGCGCACTCGTGCAGCCGGGCGACCTTGCAATCATCAGCGCACCAAACGATTTTGTTGGCGTAAACCACTATCACAACATGGTTGCCTCGGCTCAGCCGGCGGCCCCAAACGGCATCGGTATGGACCAAGCAGAGCCGAATGAGCAATCATCGTGGAACTGGCCAAACACCCCGTATGCAATTGGCAACATCGTTCGCCGCATCAACCGCGACTATTCGGATCTGCCGATTTATATCACCGAAAACGGCATTTGCCTGAGTGACTATGCGAACCCAGAGGGGCAGGTCAACGACCCTCACCGAATCGACTACCTAAACGGCTACATTCAGGCGATTGCCGATGCTGCCAAAGATGGCGTGCCGATGGCTGGCTATATGGCCTGGTCTTTCATGGACAACTTTGAATGGGCCGAGGGCTACAACATGCGCTTTGGTTTGGTCTATGTCGACTACCCAACCCAAAAGAGAATTCCAAAACAGAGTGCCTATTGGTACCGAGATTTAATCAACGAACACAAAAAGAAAGCAGCAAAATAATGTCTAACCTAGCCGCCAAAGTAGACGAGCTAACCGCCAAGCTGACCCTCGAAGAAAAGGTTGCGCTGCTAACCGGTCGCGACTTCTGGAACTCGGTGCCGCTAGAGTCAATTGGTCTTCGCAACATGCTCATGTCTGACGGCCCATCGGGTGTTCGCGGTGAATTCTGGGACGAACGAGACAACTCGCTAAACCTGCCGAGCGCGACCGCACTTGGTTCATCTTGGAGCCACGAGCTTGCCGCCGAGTATGGCCGCACCCTGGCTCGCGAGGCAGCGCGCAAGGGCGTTGACGTTGTGCTTGGCCCAACCATCAACCTGCACCGCAGCCCACTAGGGGGTCGCCACTTTGAGTGCCTAAGCGAAGACGCCATGTTGACCGGCGCACTTGCAACTTCTTACACCCTTGGCATGCAGAGCCTAGGCAAGGCTGCTTGCCCTAAGCACTACGTTGCCAACGACTTCGAAACCGACCGCTACACAGTCGATGTCGTGGTCGACGAGCGCACTCTGCGCGAGCTTTACCTGCGTCCATTCGAGGATGCCGTTACCCAGGGCGGTGCCTGGACCATCATGAGTTCATACAACTCAATCAACGGAACCACCGCCACCGAAAATGACTTGCTCGACACTCCACTACGCACCGAATGGGGATTCGACGGTGTAGTAATCAGCGACTGGACTGCGGTTCGCACGCTTGAGAGTGCAAAAGCTGAGCAAGACCTTGTTATGCCTGGTCCAATCGGTCCATGGGGCGATGCTCTGGTTGCCGCGGTTCGCAGTGGCGAGATCGCCGAATCGACCATCGACCGCAAGATTGCTCGCTTGATTTTGCTAGCCGTTCGCGTTGGCGCAATCGGTGCCGACGGCGCAACCCCGGCTCAGCCTGCCCGCCACAACAACATTGCAGCTGAGGGTCGCGCATTTGCTCGCCGCGCTGCATCTGAGGGTGCCGTGCTTCTTGAGAACGATGGCATCTTGCCAATCGCAGACCTTGCTAAAAAGCGTCGCGTTGCCCTGATTGGCCACAACGCCAAGTCGGCTCGCACCCAGGGTGGCGGCTCGGCCACCACTTTGCCAGAGTTCGTGGTCACTCCAATCGATGCGCTTTCAGAGCTGCTCGGCGACAAGCTCACCTACTCGGTTGGTGCTGTGGTTCAGCGCGGCATTGCCGAGCTTCCAAAGGCTCAGCTGGCTAACCCGGTCACCGGCAACGCAGGCGTGCACGTTGAATTCTTGGATGAAGCCGGCACCGTTTTGTTCACCGAAGAGCGTCTTGCCAGCACCCTAACTTGGTTGGGCAGCCAGGCTCCGGTTGAAACCGCCGCCTCGATTCGCCTGCGCACCAACTACACCCCGGCCGTTTCTGAAACCGCTCTGTTCGGTTTCGCATCGGTTCAGCCGGTCAAGATCTCGCTCGATGGCAACCTGGTTCTCGATGCCAAGTTGACTCCAGAAACCGAGGATGTCTTTACCGCTCTGATGGACCCACCGTTCACCTCGTCGTCAATCGACTTTGTTTCAGGCAAGCCAGTTTCGCTAGACATTGCGATCAACCTTGCGAACCGCGAAGGTTTGGCTCTAGCCGCACAGAACTTTGTGTTTGGTTTCGAGACCGACCGCTCAAACGAAGAGGCGCTAATTGCTGAGGCCGTTGACGCTGCAAAGGCTGCCGAGTTGGCAATCGTAGTTGTCGGCACCAACGCTCAGGTTGAGTCTGAGGGCTTTGACCGCAAAGACCTAAAGCTTCCGGGTCGCCAGGATGAATTGGTTTCTGCAGTTGTTGCTGCTAACCCAAACACCATCGTGATTGTGAACTCGGGCTCACCGGTTCTAATGCCTTGGCGCAAAGAGGTTAAGGCCGTCTTGGTCAGCTACTTCGGTGGCGAGCAGATGGGTAACGCTCTTGTCGACATGTTGACCGGTGCAACCGAACCAGGTGGCCGCCTTCCGACCACCTGGCCAGCGACCGAAGCTTCGGTTCCGGTTCTCAACTGCACCCCAGATGCTAACCACCAGGTCATCTACGAAGAAGGCATCCACATTGGTTACCGTGCCTGGTTGAAGGCTGGCGCCAAGCCGGCATACGACTTTGGTTATGGTCTTGGTTACACCACCTGGCAGGTAGTTTCGGTTGCCGGTGGCAACGACGTTTCGGCTACCAAGGATCTGGAGCTTTCTGTCGAGGTCAAGAACACCGGTGACCGCGCGGGCAAGCACATCGTTCAGGTTTATGCAGAGCGCAAGAACTCGTCGGTCGACCGCCCCGTTCGCTGGTTGGTTGGCTTTGCCGAGGTTCACGCTGCAGCTGGCGAGACTAAGATCGCGACCATCACCATTCGCGGTCGCGAGTTCGCCGACTACAACAACGGCTGGAACTACGAGGCCGGCGAGTTCACCTTGCACATCGGTTCAAACGTGAACGACCTTCCAATTTCATTCAACGTTTTGATGGGCTAATCGTGCTGAAGCTACCTAATCCGCTAATCCCGGGCTTCAACCCAGACCCTTCGATCGTTCGAGTTGGCGAGGACTACTACCTTGCTACCTCTACCTTCGAATACCTTCCGGGTGTTCCGATCTATCACTCGAAGAACCTTGTCGACTGGGCGCTAATCGGGCACGTAATGACTCGCGAAGGTCAACTTCAGATGACCGGCGTGCCGACCGGTGGCGGCGCCTGGGCGCCGACCATTCGCTACCACGACGGCATTTTCTATATTGTGATCACCGATGCGATGGGTCGCGGAACCATGATTTTCACCGCCGACAAGCCAGAGGGCCCTTGGTCTGACGGCATCGTGACCGACATCGACGGCATCGACCCAGACCTAGCCTGGACCGCCGACGGAACCTGCTACATGACCTTCTCGGGCCTGATTTTGCACGGCGAAGAAATGGGCAAGCACCTTGGCATTCAGCAGGTGCGAATCGACCTAACCACCGGCAAGAAGCTCGAAGAGCCGCGCAGCATGTGGAAGGGAACCGGCCTGATGTTCCCAGAGGCTCCGCACCTTTATGAGATCGACGGCGTTTGGTACTTGATGATTGCCGAGGGTGGAACCGAGCGCGGTCACGGTATTTCGATTGCCCGCGGTCCATCACCAGAGGGCCCGTTCGAAGGCGCCCCGCACAACCCAATCTTGAGCGCTCGCAGCACCTCGCGCCCGGTTCAGAACACCGGTCACGGCGACTTGGTTCAGACCCCGAGCGGCGAATGGGCAGTGGTTTGCCTTGGCATGCGCACCCGCGGCATGACCCGAGCGTTCTCGTCGCTTGGTCGCGAAACCTTCGCTAGCAACGTGACCTGGCAAGACGGTTGGCCGATTGTTGAACCAATAGAGCTAAACGATGTTTTGCCTGCTCCTGAATTTAAGGATGACTTCTCTGGCCCCGAACTCGGTGGCGAGTGGTTGGCTATTCGCCGGCTCGGTTCAAACTTTGCGCACATCCAAGATGGCACTTTGGTCATCAAGGGTGAAGGTCGCGGACTAGACCACGAGGCCCCTGCGTTCATCGGTCGTCGCCAGCGTCGCCTAGATGGAATCGTGCGCACCAAGGTTAGCGTCGAGGGTGTTGGCGGACTAACGCTGCGCTACGACGAAAACGCGCACTACGACATCGAGGTTTCGGGTGACCAGATCATTGCTCGCTCGGTTCTGTCTTTCACCTCGCAAGAGTTCGCAGTTGCCAAACCTGCCGGTGATTCGGTCACTTTGATTGCCAAGCTTGACCGCCCGGTTGGTAACGATATGCCTGCTCTGCAGACATCTGACATCGTTCGCCTCGGTTACCTTGATGCCTCTGGCAGCGAGGTTATCGTCGCCAGCTTCGACGGTCGCTATCTATCGGCAGAGGTCACTTGCTCGTTCACCGGTCGCGTGTTTGGCTTGTACTGCGTCGAGGGTCAGTTGAACGCGCACTCATACGAAGAGGTAGCTCAGTAGATGTCGGTTGAACCATGGTCAGTTGATCTAATTACCCCAAGATATCGCGTCATCACCGACAACGATTATTCGGGCGACCCAGACGGCCTGGTTCAGCTAGCTCACGAGCTGCTCAGCCCAAGCACCGAGACGGTTGCCGTCATCGGCACGCACCTTCGAATCGGCGACCCCTGGGGTGCCTCGGATGACACCCCGGCCGAAGCGGTTGAAGCGGCGCAAAAAGTTGTCGACATGTGCGGGCTAACTGGCAAGGTGCCAGTGGTCAAGGGCGCAGTGCCGCCACTTGCCGATCGAAAGACTCCAAACGATTCTGCTGGCGTGCAGGCAATCATTCGCGAGGCAATGCGCACCGACACCGATGTTCCGCTATTTGTGGTTTGCGGTGCCAGCCTGACTGAAATTGCCAGCGCATGGTTGATCGAACCGCGCATCGCGGAGCGACTAACCGTGGTTTGGATCGGCGGCCACGAGCACGCAGGTCTTGCCGAGGCCCCACCCGAGGGCACCGACATGGAATACAACCTGCACATCGACCCAATCGCCGGCCAGGTAGTTTTCAATGATTCGAACCTGAAGATTTGGCAGTTTGCTCGAGACACCTATCGTCAGGTTATGGCCAGTCGTGCCGAACTTTATGTGCGCATGCGAGCCCACGGCGAACTTGGCCGCCACCTATACGACAGCCTCGGTCAGGTGTCGAACCTGGTTGCCGGTTTTGGCATGTCGACCGGCGAGGTTTACATTCTTGGTGATAGCCCTTTGGTTTTGGCCGCCGCGCTGCAGGCAAGTTTTCAGCCCGACACCGCATCGAGCAAATGGGTCACCAAGCCTTGCCCAAACATTCTTGATTCTGGTTTGTATCAAGAAAATCCGGCCGGCAGAGACCTTCGGGTTTTCACCCAGGTCGACTCTCGTCTGCTGCTCGAAGACCTGTATGCGAAACTAGAGATGCATGCTTCTGGTGTTCGTTAAGCGATACCTGTAAGTTCAATTCCTTGCCGTGCGTCTCATGGCATCAAAGTTAGGCTCGAGACATGTCTCAACAAAACCCAGCAGAATCTGTCGCGTCCGCGCAAGCTCCGGTGCTCGAAAAACTGCCGCACTCAAGCTTTGTCATCATCACAATCCTGCTGGGCGCCGCATTCGTCACCAACCTAAACGAGACCATCCTTGGTGTTGCGTTGCCTCAAATCATGAGCGACCTAAACATTCAGCCGAGCACCGGCCAGTGGCTTAACACCGCATTTTTGCTGACCATGGCAACCATCATTCCAACCATGGGTTGGTTGCAGCTTCGCTTTAGTACCCGCCGCCTATACATTTGGGCAACCGCGATTTTCTCGGTCGGCACCCTGATTGGCGGCCTTGCCCCAACCTTCGAAATCTTGCTTACCGCACGCATCCTGCAGGCGAGCGGCACCGCCGTTATGTTCCCGTTGATGATCACCACGATGATGGTGCTTGTGCCAAACAACCTTCGCGGTCGCGTGATGGGCAACATCGGCATCGTCATGTCGGTTGCGCCGGCCCTTGGCCCTGCGGTCTCTGGCCTAATTCTTAATTTCTTCGGATGGCGCTGGCTCTTCTGGCTAATCTTGCCAATCGCGGTATTCGCCTGCGTTGCCGGTGGTCGCAAGATCGTTTCGCTGGGCGACCACGCAAAGGCCAAGCTTGACGTGTTCTCGGTTATTTTGTCGGCGGTCGCATTCGCCGGCCTAATCTATGGTCTTTCGAGCTTTGCCGAGGCTGCCCGCGGAACCGTTCAATTCTCACCTTGGATTCCGACCATGATCGGTGCCGCCGTGATGGTCTACTTTGTGCTCCGTCAGTTGCGTTTGGCAAAAGAGGGCAAGGCATTCTTGGACCTCACCATATTCAAGGTCAAGTCATATGCAGTTTCTCTTGGGCTGATGGCGATCGCGATGGTCTACCTGTTCGGCATCGGAATCCTGGTGCCAATTTATGTTCAGCAGTCACTTGGCATGACCCCGCTCGAGACTGGCTTCATTTTGTTGCCCGGTGGTCTGGCCATGGGTTTGCTTAGCCCGGTCATCGGTCGATTGTTCGACAAGGTTGGCTCTCGCAAGCTGTTGATTCCTAGCTCATTCGGTGTCTCGGCTGCCATTTGGTACATGACCACTTTCGACGCTTCGACCACCTTCGTTCAGGTGCTGATTGCCAACTCGATTCTGATGATTTCGCTCGGCTTTATGTTCACCCCGCTGTTCTCGGTGTCGATGATGCGTGTGCCGATGCACCAGTATTCACACGGTAGCTCGATCACCGGCGCAACCCAGCAGGTATTCGGCGCTGCCGGAACCGCGCTGTTCGTGACGATCCTCACCATCCAGGGTCTAGCTGCCACCAAGGCGGGTGCCGACGCCCAAGAGTCGGTTGCTGCCGGCGTTCACTCGGCATTCTTGGTTGGCGCGCTGCTATCGCTCATCGCGATTGCGATGTCTTTCTGGCTCGACGACTCAAAGAAACTTATCGCCGATGCCATGGCCGATGGCAATGCTGCTCCGACCGCCGATGGCGCCGCGGTCGCTGGTCACTAACTATTCGGGTAATTTAGTAATTCGGTAATCCGAAAGGCTCCCCACAAAATGAGCAAATTTCTTCGCGTCGCAATTATTGGTGCCGGTCCAGCCGGTATCTATGCGGGCAACATCTTGGCCAACAAGCACCCAGATGTAGCCATTGACCTGTTTGATACCCTGCCAGCGCCATACGGCCTGATTCGTTACGGGGTTGCACCTGACCACCCCCGCATCAAGGGCATCGTCAACTCACTTCACGAGATGCTCAACGATGGCAAGATTCGCTTTTTCGGCAACGTCACCTTCGGGCGCGACATCACCCTTGCCGACATCAAGAACCACTATCACGCGGTCATTTTTGCGACGGGTGCAATCAAGGATGCCCAACTGGGCATCCCGGGCGTAGATCTTGACGGAAGCTATGGCGCAGCCGACTTCGTTTCTTGGTTCGACGGGCACCCAGATGTGCCTCGCACCTGGCCGCTCGAGGCTGAGCAGGTGGCGGTTTTGGGTAACGGCAACGTGGCTCTCGATGTCGCCAGAATGCTCGCTAAGCACGCCGATGACCTGCTAACCACCGACATTCCAGAAAACGTTTACCAGGGGCTCAAGGCCTCGCCGGTGACCGATGTGCACGTGTTTGGTCGCCGTGGCCCAGCCCAGATTAAGTTCACCCCGATCGAGCTTCGCGAACTTGGCGAAGTCGAAGACGTAGACATCGTTTTGTATGACGAAGATTTTCCTGACGGCTGGTTCGACGAAGACGCCGAAGGCGTGACCAATCAGCACAAGGTTATGGCGCGAGTAATTGAGTCTTGGCGTGAGCGCGAGCTAACCGGCGCAAGCCGCCGCCTGCACCTGCACTTCTTCTCGAGCCCAGCCGAAATCATCGGTGATGGCAACGGCAAAGTTGCCGGCATGAAGTTTGAGCGCACCGAGCTAACCGGTAACGGCAACGTTCGCGGCACCGGTGTTTTTGTGAACTACCCGCTGCAGGCGGTCTATCGTGCGATTGGTTATTTCGGCAGCGAACTGCCAGAGGTTCCGTTCGACGACAAGTATGGCGTGATTCGCAACGAGGGTGGCCGCGTGGTTGACGAATCCGGCACTCAGGTTGCCGGACTTTATGCAACGGGCTGGATCAAGCGAGGCCCGGTTGGCCTTATCGGCCACACCAAGAGCGACGCCATGGAGACCATTGAAAATCTGGTTGCCGACGTGGACTCATTAGCCGACCCAGCTCACACCGAGCTTGACTCGATGATCAACGAGCTCAAGGCTCGCGGTGTTGAATTTACCGACTGGGCGGGCTGGCTCAAGCTCAACGAGCACGAGCTTGCGCTTGGCGCGGCCTTCGCCGGCGTTGACCGCGAACGCGTAAAGGTTGTTGCTCGCGACGAACAGGTTGCGATTTCAAACGCTTAAGGAAAAATCCCCGAGAGCTTCTCGGGGATTTTCTAATTACTTAGACTCTTCGTCTTCTTCGCCGTCTTCATCGTCATACATGTCGGCCCATTTGTCTTCGTATTCGGGCTCGGCATCGATGCCGGTTGTGTTGGTGCGGGTCGGTTCGATGTGACCGATTTCTTTTTCAAGCGCGGTTAGGTCGGTGTTTGGGCTGAAATACTTCAGCTCGCGGGCAACCTTGGTGTGCTTTGCCTTCTGACGGCCACGCCCCATGGCGAGACCCCCTAACGTTCTCGGCCGCAAAAATACTGCGGGAAAGTCATAGAAAAGTGTTGCTGCAGCAACTGAAAACCTGCGTCTATTTTAGCAGAATGCCGGCAAGCCAGAGCCCAAGCGTCACGGCTGTGCAAACAAACACCATGTTGAGTGCGATGTTGCTAAGACCCTGAGCGATTCGACCCCGTCTGAAGTAGTCGACCGTTTGCCCGGCGAACGAGCTAAAAGTGGAAAGGCCGCCGGCTAGACCAACCACGAGCACGGTTGGAAATTCGACGCTGATGCCAGCCATGGCACCCATCGCCAAACCGGCAACCAATGATGCCACCGTGTTGGCAGCCAAGATTCCCCAGGGCAAAATTCCGATCCACGTGCCAATCAAAAGGCGCAATACCGCACCCAGGCCACCGGCCAAAATCACCACAACCGCCAAAATCAGGTTCATGCCCGACCTCGCTTTTTGGCAGCTCGTCTGGCGAGCCAGTAGGCATCGAGGCCAAGCGCGATTTGCAGGGCGATGAGAGCAATTCCGGCACCGCTCAGTTGCTCGGCAACCACCAACCAGACGGCAACACCGCTGAGGGTAGTGAAGCCGCCGGCAAAACCGGTAGACCAAAAAGCCTTGCGGGCATCCGTGGAAAATCGGTCATCACCGTTGAACCAGCCCAGGGCAGCCGCCCCAAGAACGTTCACAATAAACAGCCCGACAATCTGCAGGGTCGAGGCGTTGGCTTCTAGACCAAGGTCAAGAAACTCTGCGATGGCAACGCGAAGCCCGGTGCCAAGCGCGCCCCCGGCAAAGGCGAGTGCAAGAATTCGGGCGTTCATTAGGTTTGTCTCAGATTTAGGCTTTGCCAGCTTCGGCTTCGACTGGCGCTGCGGTCTTTTTTGGCTTGCGAGCACCAAGGTTGATGGTGGTCAATAGGCCAAGGAACAAGAATCCCGCGGCTGCATAGCCGGTGGCCTTGACGCCATCGGTGAAGCCATTGTTGGCAGCCAGCTGAACCTCGTCGGCAACCTTTTGCGGTGCACCCTGCGAGACCAAGAACTCCGTGATTCCAGGCAGTGCGGCACCGGCTGAATCGACAACCGGGGTCGAAATTGCGGTCACGAATTCATCCTGCTGTGCTGCTGTTAGCGTCTGCACAAATTCGGTGCCACGGATGCGCTCCTCGGCCGAGGCCTGGGTGCTGGTGAACAAGATGGTTCCTAAGACAGCGATTCCGAGAGCCGAACCAATCTGGCGAACAGTGCTCTGCGAGCCCGATGCCTGACCGATTTTCTCGAGTGGAACTCCAGCCATGATCACGCCGGTCAGTTGAGCGGTCGCAAAGCCAACGCCGATTCCGTAAAGCAAAAGGAACGGTGCGATTGGGCCCCATCCTTGTCCGGTGTTGGCAAACACCGCGATGCCCAGAACGCCGATAAGTTCGAGAACCACGCCAGCGCGAACCAGCTGAACGCCGGTGACTTTTGAACCGAGACCACCGGCAATGCCCGACGCCAGGAATGCGCCACCGGCCAACCAAAGAATGACCAAGCCAGATGAAATGGCGTTTAGGCCTTCGACGTTCTGAAGCCAAAGTGGAATTGCAAAAAGCAAACCAAATTCACCCATCGAAATGATGCCAGCCGCAATCGAGCCATTTCTAAAGCTCGCGATGTGAAATAGGCCAAGGTCGAGAAGCACGTTCTTGCCGGCCTTTTCACGGGCACGTTCCCAGGCCACGAAAATCAAAACAAACACAATGCCAATGGCAAGTGAAACTGGAATGATTGAGATTCCGTCGGTTGGCCAGGTGAAGTCACCGATGCTGAACACGTTCTTGTCGCTGGCATTCCACCAGCCATAAACGCGGCCCTCGATTAAGCCGAACACGATGGTCATGAACATCACGAATGAAATCGCGGCACCGACAAGGTCGAGCTTTCCGGCGCGCTGCTCTTGCTTAGACTCGTTTACCCAAATGAGCAGACCGATGACCACAATTAGGCCAAGCGGTGCGTTTACGTTGAATGCCCAACGCCAGCTAAAGTCGGTGGCTAGCCAGCCGCCAAGAACTGGCCCGATGGCCACCATTCCACCGATGGTCGAGCCCCAAATTGCGAACGCAATGCCGCGCTCTTTGCCCTGAAAGTTTGCATTGACCAGAGAAAGCGTGGTTGGCAAAACCATGGCGCCACCAATGCCTTGAACGATGCGAGCCAAAATCATCGATGTTGCATCGGCACTAAGGCCGGCCCAAACCGAGGCAACTGTGAAGATGACCAGACCAATAACCAAAAGTTTGCGACGACCAATTCGGTCTGCCAAAGAACCCCAGATTAGAAGCAGCGATGCAAATACCAGAACGTAGCTCTCTTGAACCCACTGCACCTGAGATGACGTGAGCATGAGGTCGTTGATGATTGCCGGGAAAATTGTGTTGACGATGGTTCCGTCGATGATGACGAGTGAAATCGCCATCGAAATAAAGACAAGACCGATCCAACGGTTGCGGGTTTTAGGCATACGCCAAGGCTACCCGAGTTCGGTTAACAGTTGGGGGTCACGACTTCGTGTAGCGATTCAACTAACCACTAGAAGGGCGCTGCCGCCCAAGGCAAGCAGCACGCCGATGGTCTGAGTGCGCGCGAGTTTCTCTTTCAAAAAGATGCGAGCCAAGATGATTGTGCCAAGCGGGTAAAGCGCGGTCAGCACGCTGACCACGGTCAATGAGCCAATTCTTGAAGCCAGTATGAAAAACACGTTGGCGCTGGCATCGAACAGTCCGGTGACTGCCACCGAATACCAAAACTTGATCGGCACTTTGTCTGGTTCGTTGCCCCGATTTTTGTCTGGTTCGGGCTTCGTCGACGTGCGAAGTTTGCGTCGGATTGCCGCACCGAAAGTAAACAGGGTTACTGCGCCCAAGATTGCCGCAGCGGTTGCTCGCAGCAAAATGACCGGTGCCAAACCAGAATCGGCCGGCGCCTGATCGAGGCAAATCAAAACCACACCGATGCCGCCACCGGCAATTACCGCCAGCACCAAACCCTTCATAGAAGGCAGGCGCACATCTTTGCCCGGCACAAAACCGACCAGAAAAACCGCGACCAAAATTGCCCCGAGACCAGCAAAGCCAAGAGTCGAGAACCGATCGCCCTGAGCAAAGCCAACCGCGCTCGGAACAATCGCCGAGATGACTGCCGATAGGGGCGAGACAATCGAAATCGGGCCGATCGCGAGCGAGGCATACAGTGCGCTCATCGCGATTGCCGAGGTTATGCCAGCCGCCGTGCCCCAAAAGAGAGCGCCCGGGCTAAAGTCTGCGCCGACAAAAATGCTGAGCGCCAGCAGAAAGGCAAGGCCGATTGCGCCCGAGACGAACGTGACCGTAACCGGCTTGATTCGACGGCTGGCAATTGCTCCAAAAAAGTCGGCAAAGCCGTAAACCAGTGAGGTCGCGAAGCCGAGAATTATTGTGAGCACGTGGTTGCGGTCGAGTCTCTGTGGGTTCGGTTAGTTCTTTTGGGTTTTGAACTAGATCGTCGAGGCGTCGATCACAAAGCGATAGCGAACATCGCTGGCAACCACGCGGTCCCAGGCGGTGTCGACATCGGCTTCGTTGGAGGCGTCGACCAGCTCGATGGTTGAGCCAATTCCGTGCTTGGCGCAAAAGTCGAGCATCTCTTGGGTTTCTTGAATGCCGCCGGTGTTCGAACCCGAAATCGAGCGACGCTGAGGCACAATGCTGAACGCGCCAAAGCTCTGCTTCTCAGGTGGAAGGCCAACGAAGACCAGCGAACCATCAACCTTGAGCAGCGAAAGCAGCTGGTTTACATCGATGTTTGCCGAGGTTGCGTTGACAATGAAGTCGAGCTTGCCGCCAAGGTCTTCGAAGGTCTTTGGGTCGTTGATCGAGCGGTAGTCGGTTGCGCCGTAGCTAAGCGCTTCATCGCGCTTGCTGGTTGAGTGACCGAGAACATAGACCTCGGCGCCCATGGCTGCTGCCATTTTGACCGCGATGTGGCCGAGGCCACCCATGCCAAGAATTGCTACCCTTTTGCCTGGGCCGGCACCCCAGTGAGCGAGTGGGCTGTAAACCGTGATGCCTGCGCAGAGCAGGGGAGCAGATTCGGCTAGGTCGATGCCTTCGGGGATGTGCAAAACGTAGTCGGCCTTGGCAACGATTTCGCGGCTGTAGCCACCCAGGGTCGGAGTGCCGTCGTATTCGCGACCGTTGTAGGTCTGAACGTTGCCCTTGAGGCAGTAGTTTTCTTGACCGGCCTTGCAAGGCTCGCACTCGTTGCAGCTGTCGACGAAGGTTCCGATGCCCGCGCGGTCGCCCACCTTGAACTTGGTTACGTTGCTGCCAACCTCAACAATGTGGCCGGCAATCTCGTGGCCTGGAACCATCGGAAAAATGCCGTCAAACCACTCATTACGAACCTGGTGGATGTCGCTGTGGCAAACGCCAGAGAATGCAACTTCGATGCGAACGTCGTTTGGGCCAACCGGGCGGCGTTCAATGTTCTCTTTCGAGAATTTGGCTCCGGGAGTTTTTGCGATCAATGCGCGAGTAGTAGTCATGTGTTCAGACTAACGGGTGGTGGCTAGACGCGGGATTGAACCGCGGACCTAACGATTTTCAGTCGTTCGCTCTACCAACTGAGCTATCTAGCCTCAGCCGGAGCAAAACTCTGGCTGAGCGGTTTACACCGCTGGCGATCCTGACGGGACTTGAACCCGCGACCTCCGCCGTGACAGGGCGGCGCGCTAACCAACTGCGCTACAGGACCTTACTTTTGGAACTTTGAACTACCTGCTTCATAGTGACCCCAACGGGATTCGAACCCGTGCTGCCGCCGTGAAAGGGCGGTGTCCTAGGCCTCTAAACGATGGGGCCTACAAAGCGGATACTTCATAGCACCAAGAGGAAAGAATAGTCGCTACTGGGCAGTTTGCGCAAGCCGTGTTAGTTTCGAAGGTATGAACCGTCGTTTTTCGCGCGCCTTGATCGCAGTTGTTGCAACTGCGGGCTTGGCTCTGACCGCAACCGTGGTCGCGCCATCCTGGGCGGTTCCAAGTTATCCGACGGCTGCCGAGGTAGCGGCGGCAAAGAAGAACGTGACCGCCAAAAAGGCAATGATTGCGCGTCTTGATGCCATCATCGCCGAACTTGAGGCCGACGCAGAAAAGCTAGGTCGCGTTGCTCAAATCAAGGGCGAGGCATTCAACCAGGCGCAGGGTGAAGTCGACAAGGTCGCTGTCAAGGTCAACAGCCTCCAGGCTCAGGCCGATGCCGCCACCGCTGCAGCCGGCAAGGCAAAGACTCAGCTCGGGCAGATTGCCGCACAGATGTATCGCGGCGGTGCCGCTGGCACATCCTTGGATTTGTTCTTGAACGCGGGCAAAGCCGACGACCTGCTTTATAAGTTGGGTGCCAACGAAAAGATTGCTCAGCAGAGCGACGAGATTTATCAGCGGTCGATTGCGCAGCAGCTTTATGCGCAGGCGCTGACCGACCAGCTTCAGGTTGCCAAAGACGAACTGGCAACCAAGGCTTCTGCCGCCAAGGTGCTGTTTGATGAGGCTCGCAATGCGGCCGGTGCCGTGCAGGCCAAGGTCGACGAGAACAACCGAGTCAGCAAGACCATGTATGCGCAGCTCGCGACATTGCGAAACACCGCTTCAGATCTTGAGCGCCAGCGTGCCGAGGGCTTGGCCGCTGAGCGACGCCAGCAAGTTGGCTCTGCCAACATGAGCGCTCCCGAGCTTTATGCGGTTGGCGACCCGGATGCCGGCAAGGTTCAAATCGCTTTCGACTTTATGAAGGCTCAGCTTGGCGAGCGCTATGTGCTCGGCGGCATGGGGCCAGACGTTTGGGACTGCTCGGGTCTAATGAAGGCTGGCTACTCTGCCGCCGGCATTTACATCGGAACCCACTCGGCCACCAACCAGTTCCGCACTATGGGTGCCGCTCGCAAGCTGGTGCCACTGAGTGAAATGAAGGTCGGCGACCTGCTTTGGTACTCGCAAGAGAGCGCATTTGACGGTGACAAATATCACGTTGTGATGTTCGTTGGCGGTGGGCTGATGATCGAAGCCCCGAACCCTGCTCGCACGGTTCGAATCGTTCCGATTCGCTGGGGTGAAATGTTCCCTTACGCTGGTCGCCCGAGCGCATAACCAACTTAAAGAAAGAACCCCACCGGATTTGGTGGGGTTCTTTATTGTCTAATCCTTGGTTTAGCAGCAACCTGGCTTGCAGGTGCAGCCATCCTTTGAGTCGCAGCAGCAGTTGCTCGCCTTGGCGCCGTCACCCTCGGTTAGGTAGCGCTCCTGCGCCTCCTTGATCAAGCGCTCGGCAACATCCTTGCCCTGCCACTCGCCAACCTTGACCCACTTGCCAGGCTCAAGGTCTTTGTAGTGCGAGAAGAAGTGCAAAAGCTCATTCTTGGTCTGCTCAGGCACGTCATTGATGTCCTGGATGTGTGCCCAGCGAGGGTCCTTGGTCTGCACGCAAACGACCTTCTCATCGATGCCGCCGTCATCCTCCATAGGAAGAACGCCAACTGGGCGAACGTCAACAACCACACCAGGGAACACTGGGAACTCAAGCAACACTAGAGCGTCTAGCGGGTCGCCATCGCCACCGAGGGTCTTATCGAAGAAACCGTAGTCAACTGGGTAAACGAATGGGGTGAACAAAACGCGGTCAAGGTGCACGCGACCGGTGACGTGGTCAACCTCGTACTTGTTGCGGCTTCCGCGAGGAATCTCGATAACTGCTTCGTAACCCATGGTTCTCCTTGGTTTGAAAAATTCTTGCTCTGCGTCAAGTTTAGAACCAACGGCATCACTTGATGAGTTAGTGTGGTGTTGGGAGCAATGACCCGCTGAAGAACTTGGTCGTCTTATTTCAGCGGAGAGCAGAGACGAAACCGGCCCTTCTTCGAACGGGGGCACGACAGTGAACATCTACAAAAACCGCAAATCGCACGCAGCGAGTCTTTTGACCGTACGCATTGGAAAGCGACTCGGAAAATATCACCGAGCCACTAGGTGGATCGGCATAACGGGAATCGCATTTTCGACCGGATACTTGGGCTGGCGCCTGATCTATACGTCCGAGGGAATCAACCCGTTTCTGTTTTGGCTGCTGTGGGGAGCAGAACTAATCGGCTGGTTTTCGATGGCCCTTTTCGTGAGGGATGCCTGGAACCTAACCCCTGCAGATGATGAGTTTGGTCAGGTCAGCGGTTCTAGCGCGGTCTTCATTCCAACCTTCGATGAAGAGCTCGAAGTGCTAGAACCTACCCTCATGGCAGCGATGAAGATTCGTGGGGCGAAAGAAGTCTGGTTGCTTGATGACGGGCGCAGAAATTGGGTTCGAGATTTGGCCATTGAATACGGCGCCAAATACCTGGCGCGCTCGTCGAACGAACATGCCAAGGCCGGCAACATCAACAATGCTCTGAAGAAACTCAACACCTCATTTGTGTTGATTCTCGATGCCGACCATGTCGCTTCTCCAGACATCCTTGAAAACACCACCGGCTATTTTGTGAACGAAAAAGTTGCCGTGGTTCAAACCCCGCACGGTTTTAGAAACCTTGACTCGGTGCAGCACTACGACAACGAAGTTCACGATCAATCGCTATTTTTTGATGTGCTGTTGCCAGGCCGCCAGCGCAGTGGCGCTGTTTTTTGGTGCGGCTCTGGAGCCGTCTTGCGAGTGTCGGCGCTCAAATCAGTTGGCGGTCTTGCAACAAACACCATCACTGAAGACCTCGAGACCACTTTGGCGCTCAACCGCGCGGGTTTCAAGGCGGTGTATCACAATGAAATTTTGTTGAAGGGTCTTGCTCCACAAAACCTTGCCGCCTTCATCATTCAGCGTTATCGCTGGGCTCGCGGCACTCTCGAAATACTGCTCGGTGCCAAGTCGCCAATTTTCGGGCGAGGTTATGCCTGGCGAGCACGCCTTTCATACCTGTCGAATTTTGTCTACTACCTGGTCTCGGTGCAGCACATGATTTTCGCCGGAATATTGGTGTGGCTTTTGATCACCGCGCAGCTGCCGCTTAACCCAGCATCGGTGAATGTTGTGATTCTGTGGGGCATTCAGCAGGTGCTCGCGATTCTTGCGGTCTGGGGAATTTCGGGCGGCAAGCAACTGCCATTCGGCGGTTCTCAGAACGCCTGGATGAACTCTTCGATTCACGTTGGCGCACTGGTCGACACCGTTTTGCGTCGCAAGCAAACATTCAAAGTCACACCAAAAGGGGGAACCTCGGAGTCGGCATTGGCCTCACTGGCTTTACTTTGGTTGCCGGGTGTAGCTGCGGCACTGTTGACCGGCGCTTTGATTACCCGCGTGCTAAGCGAATTGGTTTGGCATTTTCTTGCCCCGCTACCAGCGTTCGGTTGGATCCTGTCGCTGTTCTTCTCGCTCTTCGAACTTTCGATTCTGGTTCCGATGCTCGTCAAGTATTCGGCGCTCATTCAAACCAGGGCTACCTGGCGCGAACCGGTCGAGGTTGATGCCTCGATTCACGATTCATGGGTGCGAGTTGTTGATCTGCATGAGTCTGGCCTCAAGTTGGTTGGTTCGGCCGAAGACCTGAGCGGTGTGGGCATCGGCGATAAAAAGCTCGTAACGCTCGATCTGAAGAACGCAGCCGGATTGGCTACTCAGGCAACTGGAACTCTCACGGTGGCGAGCAAGACCCCGATTAGCGAGCAGAAGGTCGTTTCGATTGGTGGCCCGGTTGAATGGTCGACCAGCCAAGACCGCAGTTCGGTTGTCGAGTTTTGTTATCTAGTGGTCGGATCGGTAAAGGGTGCCTAACCGCGGTAAGTCTGGCAAACTCGGTTAGGTGAACCGCCGACCACGACTGACCGCCGCCATCGCCGATGTGCGTCGCGCTTTGCGTGAATCGCTCGAGCTTGCCGGCGTTCGCAAGGGTGAGTTGGTTTTGGTCGCCTGTTCGGGTGGTCCAGATTCGCTCGCGCTCGCCGCGGCTGCCGGGTTCGAAGGGCCGCGGGCGGGCATCCGTGTTGGTGCAGTGATTGTTGATCACCAAATGCAGGCCGGTTCTGCTGAGGTGGCCAAGGCGACGGCCGAAAAGCTGGTTGACCTTGGGCTTGAGCCTGTCGAAATCAAAACCGTGGATGTTGGCACCGCGGGTGGACCAGAGGCGGCCGCCCGACTAGCCCGCTATGGCGCGCTCGATGAAGCTGCCGCGCGGCTCGACGCAACCGCAATCTTGCTTGGGCACACCCTCGACGATCAGGCAGAGACCGTTTTGCTTGGGCTGTCGCGAGGTTCGGGTGCTCGCTCGCTAAACGGCATGGCGGTGCACTCGGGTCGCTACCTGCGACCCCTGCTTGGCATCAGCCGAAAGACCATCGAGAATTTTTGCGCTGACAGCAAACTAATTCCCTGGCTCGACCCCATGAACCAAGACCCTCGCTACACCAGGGTTCGCGTGCGCAAACAGATTCTGCCGCTGCTCGAAACCGAGCTTGGCCCCGGCATCGCCGACGCCCTGGTGCGCACGGCCGAGCAACTTCGCGAAGACGACGAAGTGCTAACAGCCCTTTCGGAACAGGCTTTTCCACAGGTTGCAGCAATGAAATCGAACGCCATTCACCTCGATGTCGAGGGTTTCAAAGCGCTGCCGCTCGCGATTCGCCACCGCGTTGTGGCGCGGGCTCTCGACATTTTGGACGCCCCAACTTTTGCCCGAGTGCACATCCTTGCGGTTGATGAGCTGGTTGACCGTTGGCACGGGCAGAAACCGCTGACCCTGCCAGGCGTTAGAGTAGAACGCACGGGTGAGAAAATCACTCTGAAAACCACTAAAACCCTCAAACCAGGAGCCTGCTAAGTGGACCTCTCGAAGGTAAGCAACGAAATCACCAAGGTGC
>ERZ650303.143-NODE-143-length-20378-cov-5.997343_pt1 | contig 20378 bp, 20 predicted proteins | sample MGYA00376239_ERZ650303 | MGnify/ENA primary metagenome ERZ650303 (study PRJEB26733, sample SAMN07839262) | wastewater metagenome | biome: small river; feature: stream; material: water | place: USA: North Carolina | collected 2016-04-05 ... | reverse complement strand
AACAAAAGCTACTGGCGCGGCTGCAACTGCATGGACCGCAACTTCTGGCACAGTCCCCGGCGCTGGTGGCTTTGGGGTAGGCGGTTGTCCAAGTAACATTGGTTACGGCGCTTGTAATGGCGTATGTTTTGTGGAGTGGTAAAAATGAAAAAAGCATTGATTTCCCCAAATGAAAAAGTTTTTGACCCGACCACGGGCTTAGAAATTGGCGAACGAGTCGCAGAGGCCGCGGAACATGAATTCCCTGTTGCCCCGCCTTTGTTTTGGGTTGACTGCGCGGACGACGTAATTGCGGGGCTTTTTTACTATGCCCCAAACACTGCAACGATTCTGCTAACACCAGAACCCCTGCTACCTGAGCAACCCGTTAGCCAAGGTGCTCAGAACCTGTGAACGCCCCAATTACACCTGTTCACGCTGTTACCTACGACGGTGCAACTTTGAATGTGTATCACGCAAGCAAAGGTCAGGGGCTGCCACAGCACCAACACGGTTTTTCGCACTTAACAATGTGCCACGCTGGGTCGATCTTAGTCACCAAAGAGGGTAAGTCCCTTACGATGACCAAAGACACTCAGCCCGTGAACTTAGCCGCTAATGAATGGCATGAGATCGAAGCGCTCGAAGACGGCACGGTGTTTGTGAACGTGTTCGCCGAAGGTAAGTACTGATGTGCCTATTGGGACTGCACTCTTTGCTGCGACTACTGCGTTCCAGTTGGTCAAGGAAGGGTGCGCTCTCTACAAAGAGGTAAAGGGCGTTGCCGGAAACGTCAAGCAAATCTATGATGAGATCAATGGTCAGTTTGCTGGTAAGAAGGTTTCTAAGGCTCAAGCTGAAAAGATTGAAGCAGAGAAGGCGCGTGTTGCGGAAGTAGCCAAGGCTGACCCGAGTGAAGTGCTCTTCAAAATTGGCGATGAGCTTGGGAACATGTTTGACGCCTTTGACCGGGTTGAGGCTTTGTTCTGGGAGCAGGAGCGTGAAGCTAAGAAGGTGCAGGGCAAGGATGTCTCACTGAAGAAACTAGCGCTCAAGCGTATTCTGGCTCGCCAGAAGCTCCAAGCGATGCACGTTGAAATCCGAGAACAGATGGTGTACCACTCTCCGCCTGAGCTTGGCGGCCTTTGGTCACAGTTCGAGGAGATGCGCAACCAGATCGAGGAAGAGCAACGGGTGGCGCGAGACAAGCAGGCGCGGGAAGACTTTGAGGCGCGGCGGAAGAAAACTAGAATGGTCAATGAGGCCAAAGAGAAAGCTTGGGAAGCTGGCGTCGCTTTGTTTGGTTTAGTCTTTTTGTGGGGTTGCTGGTGGGCACTGAGAAAAGAAGTAGCGTGGATGGGGTCTTTCTAGCGCACATGCTTGTGCTAGCTGTGCTCGCCCTCGTGCTTTACCTTTTGTTCACCGTTGTACTGCACAACACTTCCATCAATACCAAAGCCGAGAAGGCGCTTCGAGAGAACGCCAAACTGCAAGAGAAGGTCGAGCAGGCCGTGAAGAAACTGGAGGACAAGTGAAGTACGTAGTAACCCTTATGCTGATGCTGCTGGCGGGATGTGAGGACCGGTACCGGTACCACTGCCAAGACCCAGCAAATTGGAGCCAGAAACGCTGCCAACGCCCTGACTGTCTGTTCACACAAGACTGCCCAGATTACCTCGTAGCCCCTGTATTGGAGAAGCAAATTGTTCAACAAGCACCAACACCCGCTGCCTCGGCTGACCGCTGATGAATATGAGACCCGCATCTGGGGTTTCGTCGTCATTGTAGTCACGCTCATCTTGGCAGGCATCGTCGCGTTCATGCTCTACAGCTTGGCGTTCGTAGTCCAGCCGCTGAAGTCTATGGCCCCCATGGACCAAGCCTTTGCAAAGATGCTCAATGACATCGTCCTACTCGTCGTAGGCGGTATCGGTGGCGTCATGAGCCGTAAGGGCGTACAAGCCGCAGCACAGAAGCTAGCTGGCCCCCAACCGGTAGCCCCACCCCCACAGCCCCAAGCCGTAGCGCCTAGCGTAGCCCAAGCGCCTGCGGCTCAACCGGGCATGTTCGATTTCAACTTCAATGGGTTCAAGAACCCTGAGCTGGATGAAGAATGGCGTGCACCGCCTCCACCCACAACGCCACCTGACTACGTTGACCCTGCCGCAGAGGAGATCGCTCACGAGCGTGCAGCCGCTAAGCAGGAGGCAGCATGAACCCACAGTTAATCCTAGGAGCACTGCTCCTAGCCATCGCGTCTTACTTCTACGGGCACCATGAAGGCTATGCTCAGAAGGAGACCGAGGATGCTTTGGAGATTGCCCGTCTCAACACTGAGATGAACAAAAAGAAGGATGAACAAGATGTCAAAGACGCCAACACTAAGCAAGAGTTTGAAACTAAGCTTTCTGGGATTCTGTCTTCTCGCCCAAGGCTGTACGTCCCCCTCGCCTCCAAAGGTGGATGTGCCACCGCTGCCGGCAACGATGGTAAAGAGAGAGCCGAACTTGACGGACAGACTGTTGAAGACCTTATCCGGCTCGTCGCCGAAGGAGACAGGGCCATCCTCGAGCTCAACTCCTGCATCGACCGGTACAACCAAGTGAAGGAGACCCTAAGTGGTAACCGCTGAACAACTAAAAGCCATGCACATTGACCCAGTCTGGGTTGATGCGCTAAACGAGACCTTCGAGAAGTTTGGAATTGACACGCCTCGCAAGCAGGCAGCGTTCATTGGCCAGTGTGGCCATGAGTGCGCTCAGTTCCGCATCCTTGAAGAAAACCTGAACTACAAAGCCGCCACGCTGATGAAGCTGTGGGCTAAGCGCTTCCCCACCCTTGAGATTGCAAATGCCTACGCCGGTAACCCCCGAAAAATCGCCAACAACGTGTACAGCTCACGCATGGGGAATCGGGATGAAGCTTCTGGCGACGGCTGGCGTTTTCGCGGTCGTGGCTGCATTCAACTTACTGGCCACGCTAACTACTTCCATGCTAGTCAAGCTCTTGGGGTGGACTTCGTAGCCAACCCGGACTTGGTCTCCACGCCGCGCTACGCTGCTATGACCGCTGGCTGGTTCTGGAGCACGCATAACTGCAATGCTTTGGCCGAGGCAGGCGACTGGGTAGCCCTGACAAAAAGGATTAACGGCGGCACGATTGGTCTAGATGACCGCGTGAAACACACGCAGTTGGCTCTAGGCTTAATTGACCACGGTACTGCGCTTGCCTAATCCAAACACGGCCTTACAATGAGGCTGTGTTTAACCCCTCTGGAGAAGAAAAATGGCTTTAAGCTTTGAGAAATTTATGGAGTTGTCCGGCGCTGACTTGGTAGCTGGCAACATCATCGTGGGCATCATGGGCGACCGTAAGAAAGTCGGCACCTTGGGCGACGACGGTGTGTTCAACTTGAACGACGATGGCAAGGCCATGGCCGAAGAATTGGAAGCTCCTAAGGCTGCCAAGACCAAGAAGGCTGACGCAGCTAAAACTGCCGACACACCTGCGGCTGAGTAAAGTAAGGGGGCGACATGCCATTTCTGAAGCTAGAAGGTTTCTCGGGTATTTCGCCCCGTACGGGCCCAGCCCTGCTCGCGCCTAATCAAGCGCAAGTTGCCAAGAACGTCAAACTCCAATCCGGAGAACTGCGCCCATGGCGTAAGTCAATGCTGACATACCAATGCGGATTGGCAGACACACACTCTATCTACCGCCTTGAGAACACCGCTATTGGTAGTTCTGCTTGGCTCGAATTTGCTCTTGACACTGATGTAGTTCCTAGCCCTGTGGCAGATGTCTCTGATTTCCGTGTGTACTACACAGACGGCACAGCACCGAAGAAAACAAACTGGAACTTGGCCACTACGAGTGGCACAGGCACCAAACCATTCCCAAATGCAGCGTACAACATGGGTGTGCCCGGCCCTGCCGCTGCACCGACTCTTGCAAAAGTAGGTGGCTCCGGTATTATCCATGAGGACCGTGCGTACGTGTACACGTATATCAGTACCTTTGGTTCTGTACTTGAAGAATCTGCTCCTAGCCCTGCGGCCACAATTCTTTCAGTTGAGCCTGATGCGTCTGTTACCGTCAGCGCGTTCAGCACTGCCCCAACTACGGCGGCAGGCTACAACATCACAGCCATCCGCATCTACCGCTCAGTGACCAGCGCGACCAGTGCACAGTATTTGTATGTGGGTACAGTGACTGTGAACCCTGCAACTGGTGCAGCGTCTGGCTCGTTCTCGGATACGGTTGCGGCTGCTAACCTCGGCGTGGCTCTGCCCTCGCTGTACTACACACCTCCGCCTGCGACACTGCAAGGCTTGATCGCTATGCCTAACGGTATCTTGGCGGGCTTCACGGGCAACCAAGTGTGGTTCTCTGAGCCATACCTCCCGCACGCGTGGCCTGTGGCTTACATGATGACAGTGGGTGCGCCCATCGTCGGCCTTGGCGTGTTTGGCCAGACGCTTGTTGTTTGTACGACACAGAACCCGTACCTTATCACTGGCTCTCAACCCGGTGCGATGACGCAGGAAAAGGTGCCATTGCCAGAGCCATGCGTGGCTAAGAAGTCCATCACTTCTGACCAGTTCGGTGTGCTTTACGCTAGCCCTAACGGCTTGGTGTCCATCGCCCCCGGCACGCAGGATGTGATTAGCCGCGCATTGTTTACCCGCGACGAATGGCAGACCTACTCGCCTACCAGCATAGTGGGGGTTATCTACCAGAACATGTACATCGGTTTCTACCAGACCGGCACTACGAAGTCAGCGCTAATCATCATGCGCGGGGACACTCCACCTTTGGTGACCCTAGACCTTGCGTCTCAGGCTATCTTCGTGGCTAAGACCAGTGCGAACGTGTACTACGTGTCACCGATTGACAACGCCATCTACCAGCTTGACGCAGACCCAGTCAACAACACTTACTACGAGTGGATGTCAAAGACGTTCATCCTGCCTGAACCGACTAACTATGCCATTGCTAAAGTCCAAGCTGACTGGGATTACATGGACGACACCACTGCTTACAACGCATTGGTAGCCTCAATCACCGCAAGTAACCAAGCTATCTGGGCCGCAGGCACCCCACTAAAAAGCACGGTCAACAGCGTCACCCTAAATGGGATGCAGGTAAACGGCAGCATCTTGGCCAACATCCCGCCACAGGCTGAGACCCGAGTGGTACAAGCGTTTGTGTACGCCAATGACACCCTGATCGCTACTGCGGGCTTTACAGGCCAAGAGCCAATTCGCTTACCCGCTAGCCAGAAAGAGTACATCTATGAGGTGCGCCTCACAGGTAACGCTCCTCTGCGTTCCTTCTCTATGGCCACTTCTATTGGGGAGCTACGACAAGTATGATGAAACCATCCATCCCCGGCACGGGCTCGCTACAACGCGAGATCGGCATGTTCATTGAGCCTATCAAACAGAACATCGAGATGATCACAGGTGCCCGCCCCGGGGCAGTTTCCCTTGCCCCACTTCCTGACACAGCTACTTTGGCTGATGTAATCACCCAACTGAACAAAATCCTTTCGCGGATTGAGCACTCAGGTTAAACTACGGCCATGAAAAATCTGGTATATGGCCAAGATAAGCGAGTCCGAGATTGGGTAGCCGAGCGTATCGGTGAGAACTTAGACGACGCCGATGTGGCCATTGGGGTTGAGGAAGACGGAGAGCTGATCGCTGGAGTAGCGTACAACATGTACACCGGCGCAGCCATCTGTATGAATGTAGCGGCGACACCCGGCAAACGCTGGACCTCCAAAGAGTTTATGTATGCGTTCTTTGCTTATCCGTTCATGCAGCTCAAGTGCCGTCGTGTCACTGGGCTTGTGCGGGCTAGCAATAGCGTAGCTAGAAAATTTGACGAGCATGTGGGGTTCATCCAAGAGGGTGTGCTTCGTGAAGCGTTCGAGGACGGCGAAGACGCTATCCTGTACGGCATGCTCAAATCTGAATGCAAGTGGATTAGGAGTTAACCATGGGTAAATCGTCAAGCAGCGCACCAGCAGCGGACCCAAACATTGGCATCGCCCAAAAAGAAATGTCTGCGCTCGCCAAAGAGCAGTGGGAAAAATTTACTACCGACATCTATCCTGAGATGCTAAAGCAAACTCAGAAGCAAGAAGCTCGTGCTGACGAACAGTGGAGCATGACAAAAGGTATTAGTGAGTTCCAGCTAGACCAGTCTAGGAAAGCCACTGAGCGATACGAAGCTGGAGCTATTCCTGCGATGGAGCGACTCAAAGCTGATGCTGACCTCTATAACCAGCAAGCCGAGCAAGAACGCCTAGCTGAAGGGGCGCGCGCAGATATTTCTAGTGCAATGGAAAACCAGCGTGGGCAACAAGAGATGCGACAGCGAGCCTATGGTATTGACCCAACATCTGGTACTGCGCAATTCCAAAGCAACGCTATGGGAGCGAACCAAGCTCTGATGGAAGCCCAAGCTGCTAACCAAACGCGCCAAGCAGCTAAAGACCTCGGCCTACAGAAACAAGCCAACGTGTACAACATGTATGCAGGCTTGCCTGCACAAGCTAATGCAAGCACTGGCCTCGCACTGGGCGCTGCTGGTCAGGGATTCCAAACAGGCCAAGCAGCTTTGGGTAACTTTGGGCAAACAGGCGCAGCTTTGAATGCTGGCGCAGGCACTGCAATGTCTGGCTGGAACAACGTCGGCCAGCTCGGTGTGGGCGCAACAAACGCTGCTAACAATGCTTGGGCTGCTCAACAGTCCGCTAATGCGGCTAGCGCTGCCGGCATCGGTAAATTGGTAGGCACTATCGGCGGTGCTATGGTCGGTGGCCCTATGGGCGCGGCTATGGGTGCGTCATTGTTCGGCGGCGGCACTAAGGCCACAGGATAAGGGGTAAGTCATGGGATTCAATTTCGGAGCATTTGCTGGCGGACTCGCTGAGGGTGGCGCTGACGCATATAAAACAATGAAGGCTTTAGAGTCTCAGCAGAAGCGAGACGCTTTAATTGAGCTCCAGACAAAAGAGGCTGAACAAGCCATGAAGGGCAGGGAAGCCCTGCGTTCTGCCATTGCTGAACAAGGTGGCGAAAAGGCTTTTACTCCTAGCTTCAGCGGCACGGGTGGCATGGACACTAATGATGTGGCTCCTACTCCTGTACAGATGTCTGCCTCTGAGCGTCGTGCTGCCATTGAACAACGCGCTATCGCCGGGGGTGCAGACCCAGAAGCTGCTATGCGTTACACGGCTACCCGTCGTACTGCTGATTTGTCGAATGCGTTTGACACCACAATGGACAAGCTGCACAAAGAAGCCGCCGACCGAGTAACCAGCATCAAGACGACTGCCGAAGCAGGTGGTCTTAAAGGTCTCGCAGAAACATTTGGTCCTGAGTTAAAGAAGGCCTTTGGGCATGAGATTCAGTTCAAAGCAGTCCCCGGCAGCGCCGGAGAAATTGTTGCGATGGACGGCAAGAAGGTTGTTGGTCGTTACAACAGTCTGGAATCTGCTACCCAAACCCTAGAAGGCCTTGTTGGCCAAGAGTTTGAGGCTAAGTTCTCAAAGGCTATGTTGCAGCCCGGTATGTTTAGTTCTTCAAAAGAGTTGTCTGACTACATGAACAAGCAGGCCGAGCTGAAGAACCAAGGTATCACTGCGCAGGCTGCGGCCCGCAATGCTGCAACCAATGAGATGGTCGGTCGTGCCCATGCTAACTACTATGGTGCCGCCGCAGGCGCAGCAGGTGGCGGTAAACCTACGTCTCGCACTGTCATGGTTGGCGGTGGTGTTGACAATGCGGGCTCTCCGATTCAGAAGCAGCCAGTCACAATCGTAACCAAGTTTGACAAGACTGGTGCCCCCGTCATTGCTGCATACGACATGTCCGGTAAGCCAATCACTGATCAAAAAGTCCTCGGCCAAGCTCAGATGGCTGCTGTCCAAGGTGGTGGAGAAGAAGGTGGTGCGCCTTTGGCTTCTGTTGGCGCAGACTTGGCGCGTGCTGGTGACCGATACAAAGCTGGCCTCGTCTCCTTGGATGAGTACAACAAGGAAGTCGCTGCGATCAAACTGATGAGCGCCATGCCCAAGCCCGGTGGTTCTTTGAACCCTAATGCCGGTGGGGCAACACCTGCAATTCCTACTATCCAGCCGCGTGCAATCGCGTACACTAAGGGTGGGTTTGAGAAATGGGCGGACGCTGCAAAAAGTGGCACACCAGCCGACAAAGCCCTTGGCCGTGAAATCCTCCAAGGATGGGTCAACAACAACGAATTGTCCGTTGGGGAGAAACAGCAAGCGCTCAAGCTCCTCAAGTAACGTAGGCGGAGCCAACTATGCCATCCATCGCACAACTGCGAGACATGTACCCCGATGCAAAGGATGCGTCGGATGCAGAAATCTTAGACTGGGTATCACAACGTACAGGGATGGACATCCAAGACACCGCACAGATGTTCGGTGTCACTCCCGGCAAGAAACGCGGAGCTTTGGGTGCGGGCCTCGCATCCGGTACGGATGAACTCCAAGGTCTGGGTTATAGCGCAGGTGCAGCAGTTGCTGACGTTGTGGGGGCTGACAAAGCCCGTGACTGGTTGAACAAACGCGCCGACATTAACGCGCTTGAGTCTCGCATTGCTAGCCGCCCTGACTTAGAACGCATCGAAGACCAGTCACTGAGCACAGCTCTCCCATATGCTGGTTACCAAGTGGCCAAGCAGCTCCCCAATTTGGTCGGTGCTATTGGTATGGGTATGATTGCCCCAGAGGCTGCCGTTCCTGCTGCCCTGTCTCGCGGTGCTGCATTGATGCCTCGCGCCTTAGGTGGCGGTGGTATGGGTGGGGCTGTAAGTGCTGCTGAAGGTTATGCAGCCAAGAAGGCCGCTGTTCAAGGGGCTACGGCTGCCGGTGAGACTTTTGGTAAGCAACTCGTCGGTGGCGCTGCGTTTAACGAAGCCCAAGCTGTTGGCTCACTCTACCAATCTGCCCGTGAAGGCGGTGATGAGAATGCTGGCCGTACGGCCTTGCTGGGCTCTGTACCCTATGCTATTGCAGAAACACTGCCTGAAGCCATGTTGGTTGGCCGTGTTGCCCATGGTAGCGGCTTCACTGGTAACTTGCTGCAACGCTCTCTGAAGGCCGGTGCCACCCAAGGTGCTACTGGTGCTACGTCTGAAATCCTGCAAACTGGTATGGAACAGGCTGTTGGTAAAGAGCTGACTCCTGAAGAACGCCAATCGCAGTTCCTGAACGCTGGTGTTGCTGGCGGTTTGGTGGAAGGTCTGTTGGGTATGCCCGGCGGTTTCCGTAGCCGCGCCCCTGCTATTCTGCCCGGTGCCAATCAAGCGCCTACCACCGACAACAAACCTTCCGGTGAGATTTCCCAAGCATTTGCGTCTAAGGACGCTACTCAGCCGGACATTACTACTTCTAATTTCCGCGCCCCTGCCGTGGTGGGCGGAGAGACCGGCATTGCGATTGCGCAACAGCAGGCCCAGCAGCAGGCAGCCCAACAACAAGCCGCGCAGCAGCAACAAGTTGCCCGTGAGAAAGCACTGCAAGACTTTAGTGTGGCCGCGCCAGATGCAAAGCAAGGCCAGTTCCTTGGCAAGCCAATCTTCGGCCCAATGATTGCCCAAGTGGGCGACGCTATCGCTCCGCTCGATGCGGCCATGGAGCCGCACCAACGCGCCATCACACAAGCAGTTATCTCTGCCAATGCTGAGACAGGCGGCAAGCTGGTGAGCTTCTCATTCAATGCCAACAACCCACAAGCATCAGTCCAAAAGGGCTTTGAGGCTGTGGCCAAGGCCGCCAACAAATTCCAGATTGCCCACGCGCAGTCAACGGAAGAGGCTGCTCAAATCTTGGATGCTCAGTCTCAGACTGCCAAGAAGAACGAGCTCGACCAGATCAACGCTATTCACTTTGCCCTTACAGGCAAGGACACCTCGGGCTATATTGCAGCCCAACAAACCGAAGCTGAAAAAGGAGCTAAAAATGACAAATTGCAACTGCAAACCAATGCCGGGGTTCGAGAAGTTCCAGTCCAAGGCGGAGCAGGAGAAACAAGCGTTGGCGGAGATGGGTCTGTACGACCCACTGAAGTTCAACCCATCGGAGCAGGAAGTGTCGGAGCGGGACCGCTTGACCTCCAAGCTGGACAGCCGTCAGCAGGCGGAGTACGGACAAGCCCCGGTGCAGGTGCCAGTGTTGGCGTATCCGAGCCTGTCGGGTCGGGGCAAGGGCAAGGGCAAGTAAATGCCCAAGTCCAGCCTGCCGTTCCAAGTGCCGCCGCAATCACCGGTGAACGACGCTCTGATGAAAATCTTGGGGCAGTTCCTGCAATACAACAAGAGCAAGCCGTTGAAGAGCAGCAAGTTGAAGAAGTCCCCAACTTAATTCGCTCCGCGCTTCGCATGATTTACAAGTCTGACCGTAAGGTCGACTTGCTCCTTCGACTAACTGAAAAGGTTCAACGCAGTGGTTACGCTGCGCTGGCCAAAGAGTTCGACGTAACTGAACAGTACGTCAGCGAACTTGCGTCTGACGCCATCACTGACAAAGGCCAAGCATTCCCACGCTTCATCACGGCAAACCTTGACAAGTTCATGGCCGCTGTGAACTTCCAAGCTGAGAAGTCTGGCATTAGCGTGCTGGAAGCTTTGGACGCTCTGACGACTATTCATGACGCCTATGAAGGCGGGCTTGCATCCCAGCTCGGGACAGAAGTCAATGAGGGTGACCTCATCAACGCTGGCATGGAAATTCAGAACGTCAAGGAGCGCAAAGACAAAGAGGGTAAAGGTACGGGCAAAGTTGACCGCACCAACGTCACCGACTTGGCCGAAGAAGGCAAGACGATGGAAGCCCTCATGCAACAGTACGTTGACTTGGCCGACCAGTTGGAAGCAGCCAATGAGGCTAACGACGACCGCGTCGAAGATTTGGAGAAGCAGGTTGCTGAGCTAACCAAGAAGATTGCCGAAGCCGAGAAGAAAGAGAAAGCCCTCGTCCGTCAGACGGCGGGTAAACAAGCACCTAAGGAAACTGAAAATGCCGTTCAAGTCGAAAGCACAGATGAGGGAGATGTTCGCGAACCAACCGGAGGTGGCGAAGCGCTGGGCGAAGGAAACGCCAAACCCCAAAAGCCTGCCCGAAAAGCTAGGCAAGCCAAAGCCGAAGACAACGCCAACAAAGCCGCGCCGGAAGTAAAAACTCCGCAGGAGCAGTACGAGGCCTTGGCCGCAGTGACAGACTTACTGCCTCCATACGAAGCCTTGGACGCCCGCGAGCGCGCACAAGTCGAAGACCAAGCTCATCAAGGTGAACTCACACTCGCTTCTTTGGACACCATGTTCAAAGGCAACGTCAAGTTCGGTGTCGACACTCGTGCCAAGAACCCCTATACCGCTGCTGAGCTGACCAAGGAGATTGAGGATTTCATTCGCACTCCAGTGCAAGCCCACAAGCTGATAGTGGTCAACACCATTGAAGACCTTGTCCGTTCGGCGAACAAAGACGTGCAGAAACTCGGCGCAATCATGGCCGTTGAAGGTGCCTATGGTGTAGCCAGCAATGGCAAAGCGTACCTAGTCGCTGACCGTATTGAAAAGGGGCTTGGCCGCGCTAAGTTCATGCACGAAGTTGGCGCTCACCTTGGATTGGAGAACCTGCTACCCAAAGCTATGTATGACAAGCTGACTCAGCAAGTCGTCAACTGGGCGAAGCAAGACGAATCTTCTATTGAATCAGTATTAGCTGTTCGCGCTGCCCAGCGCGTGATGAATGCGCAAACTGTCCAAGAAGACCGGCGATCTGAGATTCTGGCCTACTTCATTGAAGAAGCTGTCCAGATGGGTATTGACCCAACTGCCTCAGAAAAACAAATTGGCCCGTTGCGTAACTGGTTCCGTACTCTGTGGGCAGCATTCAAAGTCGCTGTCCGTAAGCTAGGGTTCAACCCAGATGCAATGACTGCCCGTGACGTTGTGGACATGGCGTTTGGCGCTGCTCGTTTAGAAATGTCTGGCACGTTCCACGGGACGGCTGCTAACTTCCGTAAGTTCCAAAACAAGTTCATTGGCTCCGGCGAAGGCGCGACCGCTTACGGCTGGGGTTCTTACCTCGCTCAGTCCGCTGGGATTGCCAAGGGGTACTGGAAGGCAGACGTTCGCCGCAAGACTGTTGAAGCAGCACCCGCTAATGCAGCGCAGGCTGCTCAGAACTTCTTCGGGTTTGGAAAGCTGCTCCGTCCGGAGGGTAGCCTCATGCGCGTTGATACCGCTGTGGCTGACAACGAAGTTTTCGACTACGACTTACCTGTTAGCAAGCAACCAAAAGAAGTTCAGGCTGTGTTGCGAGACATCCTTGAACCCCTCGAGGACGAAATCGTTGACCGCACCAACCGAGGTTGGGACGAGCTGACCGGGCGTGACCTATTTGGCACTGGAGAAAATGACTTGGGGTTGTTGAGCAACCTCATTATGGATGACGTGCTTACAGAAGGCGGCGCTGAATTTAACAAAGCTGTCCAAGCAGGGGAATACCATAAGGCTGCCAGCTTATTCTTGGACGACCACGGTATTCACGGTATCAAGTTCAAGGACGCCAACAGCCGAGGTGGCCACCTTAAGACTATTACGTTTGACGGCAAGGCCTACAATCAGGAAGACTTGCGCGAAGAGCGCCGCACGGCTCATGCAGAGAAGCGCGAAGAAGACACCATGAAGTTCTTGTTGCTTAGCGACATCCTACGTAATGGTGTTGATACAGTCGAAGCTGACCTCGAAGCCCGCATCAAGAAGATGGCGGACACGTTCTACCAAACGTATATGGACTCTGCCGAGAAGTTCAAAGTCAAGGTCGACCCAGCGCAAGAGCGGGCCCGGGCTGATGAAAAGGCCATGGACACGTTGTACCAAGGGGCACAGCTTAAGTGGCTTCGTGCCAACAAAGCGAAGATTGACTTTGCGCAAAAAGCACCGACTCGAAACCTGATTGTCTTCAATGACAAGAACATCTTCCGTGTTGGCTCTGAAGCCAACGCTGATATGCAGCGCATGCGCTTTGGTAAGGAAATGTCTGCTCGCCTAAATGAAGGCTTGGAGAACACTCTACCTCCAGCAGTGTTGAAGCCCGCTAAGTCCGTGGTGACCAACTTGGCCACTGCTGCTAAGAACGGTCTACTGGCCGCTGGCATCACCGAAGACATCGTCAACATGGCTGGCAAGTACATGCGCTCTGCTCAGGACTACCTGAATGCTCAGTACGCCCGTCAGAAAACTCGCCTCGACTTCGAGCAGAAGATTGAGAGCATCTTGGATGCGTTCGACAAGCTGCCTAAAGCTCTCCAAGGTGAAGACGCTGGTAGCGTGAACCGATTCATCCTTGACTCCACCATGAGCAAGAAGTGGGGCTTCTACCCCGGCGAACACCGTATCGGTACTCAGCTCTTTGAAGTTGACCCAGACTTGGAGAAGCGTTTCAAGGCATTTCCTGATGAAGCACAGCAAGTCATTCGTGACGTGTTCGAGCACGGCTACACCGCCCTCAAGGCTAAGAGTGATGCCATTGACGCTGCGATTGAACGTGAGTTCGCTGAGCGCACCAAGGCTGCCGAAGGCGATGCTGACCTGATGGATGAAGTGGCACAGGCCAAGAAGCTGATGCGCACTCAGTTGAGCAACATCCAGAACGTGGACTTCACCACTCCCTATGCCTACCTCGGTCGTTACGGCGACTACGTGGTGGCTGCCAAGTCTGCTGAGTTCAAATACTGGGAAGGTGTCGCTGCTGAGAAGGGTGAGAACAAGGCCCGTGCTGCTGCATGGTTGGCTGACAACGTCTCTAACCCAGACCACTACGTCGTGCAGTTTGCCGAGACCCAAGGTGAAGCCGACGAGATCGCTGCTGACCTGATGGCCACTGGCAAGTTCGACATGGATGGCACTGAGGCTGGCCCTAAAGAAGACGTGGGCTCGTTCATCGGTTCTGATGTCCACCTCGCTGTGGCCCGTCTGCGCAACCTGATTACCCGCCAAGCTGGTGAGGAAGGCGAAGGCAACGCCGAACTCAACCGCATGATTTCTGACCTGTACCTGATGACGGCTGCTGAGAACAGCGCCCGCAAGTCTGAGATTATGCGCAAGTACGTGGCTGGTGCTAACGGAAACATGATGCGTAACTTGGCCACCTCTGGTCGTGCCGACGCTCACTTCTTGAGCACCATGAAGCACAACGACGATGTGGTGGATTCTCTCGAGCGCATGCGCAATGAGGCCAAGAACAACATCCGCAACGCGATGCCGCTGTACAACGAGCTGTTCAAACGCCAGACACAGAGCTTGGGCTACAAGACTCCGTCTCCACTGAGCCGTGCACTGACACAGGCTACTTCCGTGTGGTTCCTGTCCACCAGCCCTGCGTTCTACCTGCAACAGATGCTGCAAACCATGGTGCTGTCGTTGCCATACATGTCTGGCCGCCTCGGCTACTTCCGTTCTGTCCGCGCCATCAAGGGTGCATACAGCGACGTGGCCACACTGGTCAAAGGCTTGAACGCCAACGAGCACATTGACTTCTCCAAGGCTCCAGCAGACGTTCGCGTGATGCTCCAGACTTTGGTCGGCATGGGCAAGATTGACATCGGTATCGACGCTGACGCCAAGGCCCGCGCAGGCGAGAGCAACGTGCTCAACTCTGTGATGCGTAAGCTCCAAGGTATCAACAACCGCATTGAAGCGGTGAACCGTGCAACGGCTGCCATTGCCGCCTACCGTGGGTACATCCAACGCTACGGCGCGGGTAACACCGACGCTGCTACCAAGTTTGCTGCCGATGTGGTGTCCAACACTCACGGCTCATACGACGGCTTCAACACGCCACGTATCCTTAACTCTGACACAGGTCGTTTGGTCGGTCAGTTCAAGCGCTTCCAGATCATCCAGCTCTCCATGCTGGGTAAGCTCATCAACACATCCTTCAAGGGCGCAAGCCCCGAGGAACGCGTTGTGGCACGTCGCGCTTTGGCTTTCATCACTGGCCACATGGCTGTGGTCGGCGGCGCACTGGGTGTTCCATTTGTTCAGCAAGTTGCTAGTTTGGCGCTCAAAGCATTCGGCGATGACGACGAGCCAAAAGACCTCGAGTACACGCTGCGCCAAGCTATTGGCGATGAGACCATGGCCAACCTGCTGTTGAACGGTGTGCCTGCTGCGTTGGGTGTGAACCTCGGCGGCAAGCTGGGTATGGGCAACGTCGCTTCTATCCTGCCATTCACTGACGTGGACTTGTCCACTCGCTCTGGTTACGAGAAGATGGCTGTCGGCCTGCTCGGCCCGTTCATCGGCGGCTTGGCTCCTAAGTTCATCGACGGTGCTGGCATGGTAGCCAAGGGTGAATACTATAAAGGTCTGGAGTTGTTGATGCCCAACGGTATCGGCAATGCGATGAAGGGCGTCCGTTACGCTAACGAAGGTGTGACTATGCGCAACGGTGATGTAGTCTTGAAGCCCGAAGAAATCAGCATGGTTGATGCTGCGTTCCAAGCTGTTGGTTTGCCAACGACTACTATTACTGGCCGTCAATATGCTCAGAAAGTCACTGCTGAGTTTGACCAGTTCTACACTGCCAAGGCGGCAGAGGTTAAAGGTGCGTATGTCAACGCGAGCCGCTCAGGCGACTCAGAAGGTATGGCTGATGCACGTAAAGAATGGGAAGACTTGCAGGCGTCCCGACGCCGCAATGGGTATAAAATTCAGCCTATGTCGGAGCTGTTCAAGGCCACTGTCGCTGCCCGCAAGCGTGAAGCTGGCGTGGTCGAAGGTGTGGAGACTAACAAGTCCAACAAAGAATTTGTGAAGAACATCATCTAAGGAACGTGTATGGCAAAGTCACCAGCATGGCAGCGCAAGGAAGGTAAGAACCCAGAGGGCGGATTGAACGCCAAGGGTCGTGCCTCCTATAACAAAGCCAACCCCGGCAAGCCCGGACTGAAAGCCCCTCAACCAGAGGGCGGCAGCCGTAAGGACTCCTTCTGTGCTCGCATGGAAGGCATGAAGAAAAAGCTAACCAGTGAGAAGACGGCCAAAGACCCGAACTCTCGCATTAACAAATCTCTCCGTGCTTGGAAGTGCTGACATGACAAGCCACGACGAAACAACCAAACACCTTGTTGACGCCGCCTCCTTGCTGACGGTGGCAGGAACTCTTATTGACATGCTCCCCGCAATCGCTGCCCTCTTCTCCATCGTGTGGTCAGCCATTCGCATTTGGGAAACCGACACAGTTAAAGGCTGGACTGGCCGAAAATCAGACGGGGAATAAAAAACTCCCCGGTTTTGACGCCGGGGAGAAAACCCTCATCTAGAGACAGCCAGCAACTGCGTCACTGGCCAGCGGATGATACCGCAGCAGTCTCTAAACTAACAACACTCGGGCCACTTGTTTTCTCAACAACGCCCTCCATCGCATCGAAGTTGAAGCAGTAGCAGACGCATGCGCCTGTTGAATGGGCAGTGCCACGTCCGATGTTGAATCGCTCCGAGCTCTTGCCAACCCACTTCTTCTCCTGTGCGTACTTCAACACTTCCTTGGGCTCCATGCGATTCTTGGAACACCAGTCGTAGAAGTCCTTCTTGGCGATGAACAGCTTACCAACCAGCTTGGGGTCAACAGTCTCGCCAGAGTTCTTGTTTGGTGAACCCAGTATGCGGCGGCCAACCGCCACGCCGTTGATGCGGGACAAAGATTCCTCAGGGCCACGAGAGTCAGTGCGAGTATCGCGATAGCCCACAGTCACCAAGATACGGCTAGATAGCTCACGAACCATACGGCTCACAGCCTCACCGGGGTCAGTCACGTTGCCCTTGGACACCGCAGCAGTCAGGTCAGTCATCAGCGTAACCGTGAAGTCTTCCAGCTTTTGGAAGTCAAAGTCCACGATGTTGTGGTCGATCAGAATCTTGGCGGCCACCAGCGTACAAGTCGCATGGCTACGGAAGAAACGATACTCAGACTGCGGCATCAAGCGGCTCATCTTGTTCTCGATTTTGGCGTAGAGGTCAGCGACTTCCTGTTGGTGCGTCACGATGTACTTCACGAACTCATGCCCTGCATTGCCCATGTTCTCACGCATGGTGTCGATGGCGTTGGACACCTCGACGGCTGGGTCAATGATAGGTACGTTGTACGTGGCGAAGTTAATGCCGATCATCCGCACAGCTTCCGCTTGGGTGTTTGCGTTGTGGCTAGCCAGTTTGGAGTGCATGTCCTCGTTGGCAGTCAAACCGACCACAGTCTTCCAAGTGTGCTGCTCAGCGAAGCCAACCTTACCACCGGCAGAAGTCAGACGCGCACGGTCAGTACCCTGAGAAGTTGTGTAGGCCATGGCCGACACTTCCGCTGCATCCATGTCAGTCATCTCGTCGAACACCACGGGGATGTTCTTGTGTGCCCCAACGATTGCCCAGCGGGCATTGCGAGTTGCGCCTTCCTTACCAGCGAAGATCATCTTGTTGGCATCGCACAATCCATACAACGCAGAACGCCACACGGAAGTCTTGCCCTTACCAGACGCGCCAGAGTTGACGGCTACCAGAGCTCCGTTATAGCTGTCTTCACCGAACGGAGTGATGAGCGAACCGTAGACGTTACAGAAGACATACTGGGCAGCTTGACTGTTTTCGCGGTTATAAATGTAGTTAACAGCACTGCTGTAAGCAGCAAGAGTCCCGCGAGGCTCAGGATAAGCAGCACGATGGTCAGCCGCAGCACCACCAATGAAGACTTTGCGAACTGAACCGTCTTTGTGATAAAGCCTGTCTCCAAGGAGCACCCCACTCATGTTGTCGCGCCAGCCAAACGCAGTCAATGTATCTGTCTCACGTTGCTCGGCCATGAGCTTGTGGATTGAGTCGCGGATGTACGCGGTCATGTGCATCGTTGAGTCCTTGTTGTTAGAGGGCATCAGCTCGTACCGAGACAACGCCTTGAGCATGTCGCTTGGTGAAGCCAATGATGAAGTGTCCACCTCGAAGTCACGTACCCGTTGGTCAGGCAAGTGCATGCGGATAGTGAACGCGAACGCGCCATCAGATTTCTTGATGCGCTGGATTGGGTAGAACAGCAGGTGGCAGAACGTGTATGGTTGGAGCACACCGTCCTTGTCGCGGATGAAGCGCAGCATGTGGCCAGTCTGGTACTCGTAGCCCTCAGGCATTGGAGGCACAGTGGCTTCCAAGAGTTCGTTAGGCTTAGCCTCGTCGATGACTTCTACTGTTGATTCTTCTGACTCAGGCAGAACCCGTCCCAGCACGATTGGTGATTTGATGTTTCCTTGATGAACACAGCCTTGGCAGCCGGTCGGGTTACAGCGCTGAAAATATTCACAAGTAGCAGGGCCGCTATCCCAAGTGTTAAAACGGGTATCAACGTCCACGTTAGAGTGGCCAGTAGCCGCTCGCAGTTCACTCCACTCATGTGCCAGAGGTTCTCCCTCAACGCAGTGCTTGATGATGCCAATGATGCCGCGCCATGATTCATAGTCAACGTCTCCTTTGGTGTCACGCATCTTGCCTACTTGGGCACAGTGGTTAGCCACTTCTTCAGCGGACGATTCAATTTGAGGGCCGAGGTGGCCAATGAGGTCATCGTTCAGACCAGCCACGGGTGCGCGGCTAATCAATGGTTGAGGGACGACATCGTACTTAGCGACAGCAGCTTGCACTGCCGCATTAAATTCTTGCGGCGATACAACGTCACCTTCACGCACGACCTTTACTTGTCGTGGGTCTCGTCCGGGCTTTCGGTTATGAGTCCCCACAGGGCGAAGCACAGAAGACAGATCAGCAGTGCGGGTTGGGTCAACGATGAGGCCAGCTCCAGCCAAGACTGACTTGAAGCTGCTAGCGATTCGTCGCCAGCTATTAGGGCCCACAGGTTGACTAAGCACCCAATAGCAGTGAATACCACCACCAGAGTCAACAAGCATAGGGGCAGGAAACCCATTCGTTTGGCAGAAGCCAAGGATTGCTCGCGCTGCATCCTTCTTTGTTGCATAGCCTTTGCCTTCTGCTGCCTTTGTATCGCCACAGTCGATATCCGCCCAAAACGCCTTGGCCTTGTACCAGTTTGGTTCTCCACGGTATTTCCTTTTTGTTTCGCCATTGACCACGGCTTCGTAGCTGGCTTCTTTGTACGCAGCGCAGGCGTGGTAGACAGTTAAGTTAGTTTGCTTGTCGTAGGAAGCGATGGCCGCAGCCATCGTCTCTAAAGATTCATACGCCTTGTGGGCGATGCCGGGAGTACCGGCACGACTCAGGCCAACGAACTTATACCCATCTTCCGGCAAGATTAGTTTGAGGAAGGTGAGCGCGTCCATGTTATGCCTTCGCGATGATTGATTTTCCAGTGGCGTGTGCGCCAACGGTGATGGTCTTGTCCATGTGCGCCATGGCAACAGCGACGAGCTCTTTTGCTTGGACGTTTGTGTCCGCAGCCTCAACGATGACGCGAGCCAGTAGCTCTGCCAAACCGATGATGATTTCTCCGTGGTTGAAGTCTTTGTTGCTCAGAGCAAGGTTTGCTTCGACTACGACACCGGCGACTTTGCGCTGGTCAATTTGGTATGACATGATTTCTCCAGAAAGTGAAAGCCCCGAAGGGCTGGAAAGAAGGAGGGGGACCACTACTGTAGCTGGGCAGAATCGCCCGTAGCCCCCCGAAAACCATTAGTCGTCGAAGTTCAAGTCGTCGAGATTAAGGTTACCCATGTCGACCTGCACTTCGGGCTTTGGCTCAGGCTTGGGTTCAGCCTTTGGCTTGGCGGCAGCCTTGGGCTTCTCGGCCACAGGAGCGGGCTCAGCAGCCTTGACTTCCACGGTTGGCAAATCTTCCTCAGGAGCAGCTTCCGCAGCGGCAGCAGCGGCGATACCGTCAGCACCCAAGATGGACAGCACAACGTCAGACGCTGCAACTTCTTGGACTTGGGCGTAGCCAGCGTCGCTCAGCAAACCTGTAGGCTTGAAGGTCAGCTTAGGAGTTGGAGACTCCATGTCGAAGCCAATGCGGGTCACAACCATGTTGTAGCCAACGCCGCGCTTAGCGAGCATCTTGCCGTACTCACCCAAAGACTTGATGGATGCTGGGGGCACACGCAACAAGTAGGGGTCATTGATCTGGTCAGCCGTAGCGATAGCCATACGGACGCTGTCTTGGCAAGCCTTGCCTTTGCCGCCGTTGTCGCCGATCTTGGAGCCCCATTGGTTGTGTGGGCAGACTGCGCATGACTTGGCTTGTGGCTCAGCCACGGATGAATCAGGACGGTCACCAGTGTTGGAGAAGCAGTCAGGCTAGATCGGAAGAGCGTCGTGTAGGGAAAGAGTGTCTTCGCCTGTGTAGATCT
>ERZ650303.141-NODE-141-length-20488-cov-5.382616_pt1 | contig 20488 bp, 33 predicted proteins | sample MGYA00376239_ERZ650303 | MGnify/ENA primary metagenome ERZ650303 (study PRJEB26733, sample SAMN07839262) | wastewater metagenome | biome: small river; feature: stream; material: water | place: USA: North Carolina | collected 2016-04-05 ... | reverse complement strand
ACCTAAAACAAAAGGGATTTAGCGTCAGTCAGTGTTCCAGCATAGCAGCGGTCGCGGTCGGTCCAATCATAATAATCAACGGAATCCATCTCGAAACGGTGGTGAAGACACCGATAGGTTGCATGATCGGAACACCAGACGTTCAAATATGAGCCCCGGTTTTGCTGGCATCTATAAGTCCAACCGTGAGCCAGTCCAGCAGTGGCCGTCCTCGGTCCACATCATTTCAGGGGCCAAAAACAAACACGTCTCGGTCCATTGGTTCATATGTTCGTCACAAAAGAAACGCATGCCAAGGCCGACCGGAGAGACACACCTGGCAGAAAAGGAGGATGAGTTTCAGTCGAACGAACCAATTGGACAACGGCCATAATCCATAGGATCGTCGGCCATGAAATCCTCATCAGGGTCTTCCCACCAAAAAAAATCATCGTGTTCCGGGCAAAGCCAGCAGTTAATCAGATCAGTAGCACACTGGCAACACCTAAACGTCCAAAGCTGAGCCAGCTTCACACAAACCATCATCGTAGGCCCACTCAAGAACTTCATAGAGGTCAAGAACCTCATCTTCATCCTCAGCCTCACACCATCCATCGGACTGATGCTCAGGACAAAGATAATATCCCGGTTTCTCCGGTCTTGCACACCTGAAAGAAGGAAGCCCCTTTGCCGTCAGCTCGACCTTTGGAGGACCGACCAACTGCTCGGGGGTGGGAGGAGGCGGAGGCGCCGGGATAAAGCCAGTCCATCGGGATTCTCGGCACCATCCCAGAAAGACATCCGACACGACATCACAAGGAAAGCCAGCCAGTGCTGTTGTCCACTCGTCCATTTCGGTCTTGGGCACGTCGGCGTAGGTTGCCAATGGACCCAGCGGTCTTGTTTCTTCCTCCTCGATGTAAATCTCATCTTCCTCGTCGACAGCACGCTTTCGGGACATCTCAAAGAGGGACAAGCCGCGGACTGAATTTTTCAAAGAGTTTGAATAGGTAGAAATACTTTTTTCATGGCTCTGCCTTTGTTGTTCATTGGCGGCGGAATTCTGGCCGGTGCTCACGTTGCCAACCGTGCGGCTCGAGACAGCCAGAAGAAGCAGGAGAAGTTTGACGGTGTTCGGCCGACGACGGTGCCGCGCGACATCCGAGAGATTGTTCAGACACCTGAGTTTCTGCGAGGCGAGCTTCGTCACAAGGGTTCCCAACTGTGGGCTGGTGGCAAGTGGCTTCACGAGTACCAGGACCCAGTCAACAAGCAGAAGATCTACGCGATCACGGACCGCAAGGATCCCTACTTTGGTCACGGCGAGGGCTATCTCTAACCGAAAACGAATAAATCCAACCCTTCATTCAGCGTATCGCCCTATACTTATGTCGCAAATTGAAGGCATTGCTCGGTCGGTGGCCTGGGGCGCGGGGTTTGCTGCGTTGGGCATGGGCACGGGTGTCCTGGTGGACGGCATCCTGGGGCGACGTCTGAGTACGGTCACGAAGGATTGCACGGTCAAGGTCTTCTCTCAGCTGGTGATTGGACTGGCGGTTTTGAGCGAGGCTATTGCCATTATCATGCCGGCCGACGTGGTGGCTCCTCTGAGTGACGGAATGATGTTCTACTGGTTTTTCGAGAGCCAGCCCGTGCTGAAGGGGAACGTGTCCCGGATGCTTCACTCGTGGTCTTCGCTTCTCTTCCCCGGTGTCCCGCCTGTGCCAGCTGCCAGCATTTCGCCCGCTTCGCCACCCATGCCAGCTGCCAGCATTTCGCCCGCTTCGCCACCCATGGCCGACGCCGCCAGTCAACCAGCCAGCATTCAGGTGTCACCCGTGTCGAAAGCGTCTGCGCCGGTCCAGCAGTCCGATCTCGGGGCAATCCTGGCCGGATTTGTGGACCCTATGAACCCGGGGCGGCCGTATGCGGGAGCTTTTTGATGATTGAACTCAGTCTACCACCTGCCCCCCATTCGCATCGAAAATGACGACCTGGCACGTTTGCTCAACGACGCCCTTTGCACCGATGGAACCGGTGTCGACCAGTGTGAAAACTGTGGATCCGTTTGGTTTGTTTGTGATTACTCTGGCGCGGAACGTGTGTGCAGCGGCTGTGGTATGGTTGATAGCAACTTTTACGTACTGCTGCCTGAACTGGACAATTACTCCAATGCGGCGTCTCTGTTCAAGCGCAAAGCAGCGTATCAGCGTCTGTATCACTTTAATGAGCGTGTTGCTCAGTACACGTGCCGCGGCCCTAAGGCGCCGCTGTTTGTCGTTCATGGGGTTCTCCGTGAAGTCGCCCGCCGAAACATCCGTAACCCTTTCCGAGTCGACAGCGGCTTTATTAAGCGAGTGTGCACCCAGATCGGCGCGGCAAAGTACGCAGAAAGGTGAGTTTGTGGTTAGTGACCAGCATCGTCCAGTCGTTTCTCGCACTTGGCCACGCGAACAGCCACGTCCCCAGACTTGATTGCGGTCGTGTCAATCCGGTCGCTCAGATAGTCCATGCGAACCCAATGCTCCTTGAGGCGGTTTTCGTGGGTATCCAAGCGCCTGTTGATGTCTCCGATGAGCTTGTAGTGGTTACCTAGACGGGCCGTCACCAAGCCCCTGAATGCGTCCAATGATTCCACCTCGGCCTTCAGTGTTGCCAGTTGCGCGTAGAGAGAAGTGTCCGAAGAAGAAGAAGAAGAAGAAGAAGAAGAAGAAGCAGGAGCCGAAGCGAGGGGGGAAATCTTTTTGGGGGCGGGATTGGGATGGGATTCGGAATCGGAATCGACCTTTCGCTTTGGTTCCTTGTGCATGGCATCTTCCATGCGCTTGACCTTTCCCTTGAAACAGCTGGTGCACGCCAAGTAACCACCTTCCAGACGCCCAGCAATTTCATGGGGAAACAAAAAGTGTTCACCCAACAAGCAGTAACGACGTGTATCCATGTTGAGAAGTTCGGAGAATGAGAAGTCGGCATTTTTATGGGTTTTTTTTCGACTAATTATAGTCTCCGGCCATGCTCGCCGCTTCCTCCGCTTTCCGGGATTCTTCTCGGGTCAGAAGGGAGATGATGAAATCGACCTTGTTGTTGAGCACCTCTGTCTGACGGAAAAGGGCCAAGTTGACCTTGACCAAGTCGTGGAGGGTGCCCGTGATAAGGACATCGGTTGTGTCAGTGGGGGTCGGGGCGGGGGCTTCCATGATGACAGAGGGTGGTTCGGAGAGTGAAAAAATACTCACCTATTTATACTTTTCTTTCAAAGATGGATCTGGATCCGACGCGAAGTTTTGCGCCTTCGAGGACTCGATTCGGGGCAAGTCATGGTCCGAGATATTGAGCTTGCAGCAATTGTGGAGGATTTCCGAGCCGCGTCAGTTGCTTTTGATGCTTTACTATATCGAACAAGATCCGGAGGCGCCCCCCGTGATTCTACTGGACGGCAAATTAGTCCCCTTGCTCGACATAACTTCCCGTACGTTGTTCATCGGCGGTCTTTTTGCGGTGGCATGCACTGCACAATAGTTGACATTTTGATAATTCGGCTTCACGCACGGCCAGTGTGCGACAGTGCATCGAGTAGATTTGGTGTAACTTTGTTTCCGGCTTGTTGTGGTCGATTTCCAAATATTCGCTTGAGCCACATTGACAACAGCAATTTCCATGCTCCGTCTTCCAGTGTTGTAGGCGTACTTTCCACGCCTCGTAGCGACTGTTCGAGTAACGCCTATAATAAGCAACCTTTTCAGCGCCTGCCACTGGTTTGAGAACGCGCCTGCGTGAAGCTTTCAGCTTGTACATATGTGTTCTGCAAACCACATGATTTGTGTCTGTGTCCGCATTGTACAAAACACACAACTGTTCTCTTTTCTCACAAAGACTGCATTTTCCCGCTTGTGCAACTATGTCCCCTCGATGATATCGCGAAATACGCGGCATTCAGGAACTATAACTGTAAGTGGGTGACTGGTCCGCGTTCTTAAACGTTTCTCACTTTCATACTCAAAGTCGTCTGGCACTGCCTCTTCATGCGACGTGGCAAAACCCTCCGACGTGACGTTCAAGCCCATTTCTTCTTTCCACTGCTTCGAACGGAGGCCGTCCTCCGAACAATCCACTCCATGTGGTCTCTCATCTGCGAGTTCAATCGATGGACCTGTCCACCCCTCGAACACATCACCGACCGAAGCTACCGTCATGGCTGAGAGGTGTCTGTCAGCGCACTTGCGGGACTCGCGGGTATGGGCAGAAAGAACGGCAATGGAGGTGGACGAGGAGCGGCCACACAGGCCAGCTGAAGATCGTGTACATCCAGTCGCTGAGAGTGAGCAATCACCGAGTCAACCACCGAGTCCACGCGAACCGGAAGCACCGTCATGCGGTCCTCAAACTGCTTGAGCTTGGCCAGGCTGAGGGCACTAATAGCCTCCAGAGCACGAATGCGGTCCATGGCCGCCTGAAGCTCCATATAAATCGCCTCCTTTGAGATGTCATCAGGAATCACGAAAGCCTGACTTCGCACAATCTTGGGAGATGGTCGCTCCGGGGAAGGTGTCTCATGCACAAGCACTTCGTCTGGGTCCGAATCAGAGTCACGAGCAAGAGACGACGACCGCTTCAACATTTTTCGGGCCCGTCCACGAACAACTTCAGCATAGGGGTTCTTGGCGGTCATCTCAGGAGGGAGGGTCAGGGGTTTAAAAATAAAAAAAAAAAAATTCATTCTCAGCGACTTCTCGCCTCGAGGGCGGCCAACTTCTGGCCCAGCAAAAACACCGTGTTCTCAAGGACACCAACACGGCCGGCGAGTGCCTGAAGGTCGGCTTCCTTGGCGGCGGGAGGCTTGTCGAACTTGTCAATGGGGGTGAAAGACCCCTGGCACTTGTTGGAACAGGCCCAGTACTTCTTGCCCTTGTTGATGCCTTCCTTGGTGGTGGTTCCCATCTGCATCGGGGTCTGGCACGTCTTGCACTTGGGTGCGGCCGGGTTGAACACCGGAGCAGGCTCGTCGACCCACCCATGCCAAGCAGAGCAAGCGTTCTGCACACCCTTCTGGCTGCGGGGGCACGAGTAGAACTCACGACCGGCGTTGGCGCCCTGCTTGCAAGCAATCTTCTGGTAGTACGAGCCACAGCCGCCACAAGTTGGGAGGGAGGAGGCAACGTCGACGTTCATGTCTTCCATGTCGGTGAAAAGGGGGATTCGGAAAGTGAATAGATAGGCTTTACGTTTGGCACAACGCATCCGTGCAAATCTCCGTCAGATTGCGGTTTTGCTGCAAAAATGATGGCCGCTCGCGGGGAAGAGCCAGGCGAAGAGACAAATGCAACCGCTGAGTCTTCATGTCCGAGGAGAGTCCGTCCCGGTTGAACTCGAACCCCTTGTCGCGCAAGGATTGCTCGATTCTTGATGCCGTCTCAAGTGTATCCACCGTCATCCAGAAGTAACCGCCGTTGTGCACCATCGTGCAGGTGTCGACTGAGACACCGGGCCAGGTGGAGAGAGACTGAAGCACCGCCTGAAACTCAGTGACGGTAGTCTTGATAAAAGGCATGTCAGTGGAGCGTTGCATGGAGGGAAGTTCGGAAAGTGAGGGTTTAAGGGTACGGAGGGACCGGGGGCACAGGAGAACCAGCAGGAGTGAGATCGTTCTCAGAATCACAGGATCCCGGGTTCTGGCAACCACAGATGTTGCAGCCGTAGGAAATGAGTTCGCCACGCTCAATGGGCCGGGACAGGACCAAGTTCAGAATCTGACGAACCAACACAAGCCGCTCCTCAAAGTCAACCAGATAGTCGGTCAGAAGTCCAGAGATGCACTTCTCGGGCGCACAATCACAAGTGCCATAGGGCAAGAAGATGTTTGTGATGTCAGAGTCCTCGTCCCGCTCCACAATGCCAGTGTTGTCAAGTTCGTGCTGAGCACAGAGAGCATACACGTCTGGTAAATCATCGTACTCCACGCGAAAGGTACCATGAGTCCCCCGCGAAAAACACTCAATCCGGCCACGACGGAATCTGGGGTGCTTGTCCATCATCGCGAACAGACTGTCCAACACGGGACTGGCCAATGCGTATTCGGCCACAGAAAACCTCTCGCGCATTTTCAAACGAAGAGTGTTAAAAGCGACACGAAGAGCAGCAGGGTGCAGGACAGGAGGCATGCGAGTCGGAGAGTGAGAAGGAAAAAACTTGGGCCACCCTACCAGCTTGCCCCTCTCTGTTCTCGATGTCATCCTTACCATGTGTCGACCGTCTCCTGAGTCTTATCTCTTTCTCCGAGGACGACAACAAGCGGGCCAATGTCCGTCTGGGTCTGACGTCTTCGACGGGGGCGCTTTTTATCCCTTCTTCCACCGGACGGCTGGGGTCGTTCAACTGGGGGCTGGTGGATCCCAACCACCTGGACGCGTTTGTGGACACTGCTGCTGAGTGCTTGAAAGCCGGTTATCGCGTGGCACTGGACTCCCGCTGTGACCAGTCTCAAGGACCTATTATGTTCTTCGCGGACGTGGACCGCGACAAGAGCAAGCCTCTGAACCCGTCCATCACGATCCAGCAAATACTCTTGGTGATCTTCCGTGCTTTCATGGACTCACAGCATCTGAGCAAGGAACAGAAGAATGTGGCTCACAACCTTCAAGTGACCGTCACGGAGAATCAGAAGAAGCGCGGAGAATCCTACCACCTCTACTTCCACAACCTCCGCTGCGACGACTTCCGCCACTATCAGTTTGTCACCCGCTGGCTGGCCGAGACCGTGAACCCCGCGCTTCATGCCCTTGGCTACAACTTGGACCCGGCGGTGGCAAACATGGGCTCTCTTCGTTGGCCGGCCACGTATTCGTTTGGATCCCGCCATGCCGACGGTGACGACCGACACTTGGTGGAAGGCATCTACCAGCCGACCAACACAACCAATCCGGACACAAGCAAGTACAGCGTGAAGCGCTTCGACCCGTGGACTCGCCAGGCCCAAGAGCATTCTCCTCTGCACAATGTGTTTTCGGGTGACGTTATGTCCCCTCTTTTGCCCGGCGGGCTGTTCATTTTGCTTCGCACGCTAATCCCGTGGGCCGCGGCCGAGGATGAGAACACCACTTACCTTCGCGGGATGGCGATGAAGAAGCGGGTGGCCGAGACTGCGCGTGAAGAAGTTAAGCAAGCCCGTCGCGAGAATGTGCCTGAGTTTGACATGCGTGACTCCAAGACATTTTTTGACATTCAAGAAGCTCGCTCGATCCTCGGTGGGGGTGAACCCACGAAGAAGTTTTTCACCTACATGGCCGCTCGTGTTGTCATGGTTAACCACCGTTATCTTCTGAAGCAAGCCGAGGGCAAGTACCGAATGTTCACAACCCGCGATCTACTAACCGGACCTATGTCGCTGGACTATGAGATAGTGAAGGAAGTGGAGAACAAGAACGGTGTGAAGCTTATCACAGTCGTGAAATCCGCGTGGAAATGGTATTCAGCGTTGCCCGAAGCTCGCCATTTTCAAACTACTGAGCTTTTGCCGTCGTCTCCACTGGACTCTCAATTGGCTTCCGACAATCCTCATGCTTTGAACGTCTGGACTGGGTTTCTGGCTCACAAGATTATTGCAAACCCGAAATGGGTGGAGGGAAGCTTTTATGAGGACTTGGTTCGCGACGATGATTTTGACTTCTTCATGCGCCATCTTCACGGTGTTCTTCTCAACAACTCGGGCGCGTGTCTCTACCGGTTTTTGTGCTGGATCCGAGCTGTTATTGTTTCTCCTCAGCGCCCAGTTGGCAAGATCGTTGTTTTCGAGGGCCCCGGTGGCGTGGGCAAGTCAGCACTGGCCGACCTTCTTCACAAGCACGTGTTTGGCGAGACCCATTCTGCTTTGCTTCCCAACACCGAAGGCATCACCAATCGGTTTAACGGAGCGACTGCCAACGCCGTGATTGCTTTTGTGGATGAAGGTGGTGTTGGTGATTCTCGTGCTTTCAATGTCCTCAAGCAAGTGACCACCGCCGAGAAGCGCCAGACCGAGCGCAAGTTTGAGGAAACCCAAGTGACTACCGCACCCTTGGCTGTCTTTTTTTCGGTCAACTCCATTTCCTGTCCTCTGGCGGCTCACGAGCGTCGCTACGATGTTTTTTCGACCAACCCAGCCGTGAGCATGGACTGCGGTAATCAGGCTGCTATTGATGCTTGTTATCGTTTTGGCTCCATTTGCTATGACCCCGAACGCGCCAAGAAGATTGCCCGCCGTCTGGTTACCTTGGTCGTCAAGTACGTGGACCCCGAGAACTACCAGACCCAGAAGAATATGCCTTTCATGACCCCCGGCTACGTCAAGATGCGCAAGGAGGGAATGTCTTCCCAGCAGCGTTTCTGGGCCGAGTGCATTCAGCACGTGTCGAACTTTGAGCGCGAACCCCTGGCCAATCCCGAGGACAACGACAAGGTCGAAACGATTGGTAACTGGGGCACCTTTATCCCGTACGCGTGGGTCGAAAAAAAGTGGCGCAACTGGCGTGTGGTCAACAATGCTCGGGCCAGTCACAAGGAAACCTTTTTGGACTCACTGGGTTTGTTCGGCTGTTCTACGCACACCGACAACGGTGTTCTCTGGCTGAAGATTGAGCAGCTGGCCACCGCGCGTCGTCGCTTCAATCAGTCTTACGCTGTTGTGGCCACCGAAGCCGACCTCGAATATCAAGTGCTCGAACAGCGCGGTCAATGGGCCCAGCTGAAGTTTTTCAAGATGCCTGCCGCCCCGGATGTGGATTCGGATGATGAGCGGATGATCGATTCGTCAGATGATGACCAACCGAGCCTGCCCGTCCAATCTCAGGGTTACTGGGCTGAAGAAGATGATGACTCGGAAGACTCTGACGACCGCATATTCGGCTGTGCCTCTGACTCGGATGATGAATAAAAAGTATACGTATCCCATCTATCTATCTATCCTTATCTATCTATCTATCCTTACTGATAGAGGGTTAAAATAAAATAATATTTTATTTCAAGAAAAGAATAATAAGATTATAAAGAATAATAAGAGAAGTCAGACTTCTCATCTCACCAAATGCCTATCTGTCTTCGCTGTTTTAGCTCCACTTCCCGGTTTACCAGTCCGTCTTTTTGGTACCGTGACTTTTATTGTTGTGCAGCTTGTGGTCACTGGGTCGAATCCGCCAACTGAGGATGTCATCCCGCCCCCTGCTCCTTTGTCCTCGATGTGGCGAAGATCAGACCGCCTGGGACAGCTGCGTTGTCGGGGTTGATACTACTGGTCGCTTTTGGTTTGCGCATGAACCGGTGTTTAATCATACTTGTGCGATCGTGCTCGAAGACGAATCACTGGAAACAGCCTGAGAATGAATCCAATCTAAACCCTTTCTCAGTGATGCCTCCCAAGTCCGCTGCCAAAAACACAGTCTCCTTCACCACGGCCGACGGTCGCAAGGTGTCCTTTGAGCGTGACCCCAACAAGCCCCGAAAGCCCAAACCAACTCCAAGCGCACCCCCTTCCTCGCCTGATTCTCAGGGGCATCCTAATCCCCAAGCTGACGGACCACAGACCAGACGCCCAACCGACCTCCAACCTATACTTTGTCTTGATGTCGGAGTACCTCAATCTCAGAGCCATGCCCGCGAAGAGCAGCGTCGCCCACGGCCGTGAAGAGAACGTGAAAAGCTACATGCGCGACGTAACCGCGGTTGTCCGGTGTTCATCTCACTCCTGTGACTTTCACCGCATCCACCGCGGCACGTTCGAGTCCCTGTCGAATGTCTTCGACGACGCGGCCACACACTACTGTGGGTCTGGTTTTGCCAAGCATGTTTCAATCAGCTTCGTCCTTGATTAAAGCACCCACAAGTAGCAAAGACCCAGCTCCGGGTGGTTGCGGTTGAGGGAGTTGACGATGGCCGGCGCCAGTGGCGAAGTGTTTTTCAGAACGAATGTCGTGTGGGTGCCCTGGTTGAGCGCGCTCAGTGTCACGTCCAACGCATTGTCCATTTCCTCGATAGACTCCAGCTCGTGCACGACCAACAAAGTGCGGTTGGACTTCGCGAAGGACTCTGGGTCTGAGATGATGGGAGGGTCGCCCGGATACAGATCGAGGGCCTTGAAGTTGACCCAGCGTGAAACGACAGGAGTGACTGTCACAGAAGACAAGCACAAGACGGGCTCCGGAACGGAACACTCCACAGCGGGCTCATCGTTGAACTCGGGAGCTGAAACAGCAGAGTCGGTCATTTCGAAGGAAGTTGGGAAAGTGAGAAGACTTTTTATTGCACACCCATTCCCCGACCCAACCCTCTGATGGCTACCTCCTCTCTCTACTCGATGGTCGAGCTTCTGCTCCAGCGCATCAAGGAACAACAGCCAGTGCTTGCGGACTGGACGGACGCCAAGGAGAAGTTTGCTCTTATCACGGACCCGGGTGTGCTCATGATGGGACTGAAGGGCTTTGTCGCACCTCACAAAGACCTGCTCGAGAAGACATCCAGAACGCTCGACAACCCCGACATCGACTGGCTTCACAACTTTGAGGACTTGGTGATCATGCTGCGCAACAACTTCAACCAGACTGGAGTGTCTGCCATGATCACCGTCGACTGGGAGAAGCTGGAGCGAGAAGACGATAAGAGGGAGGCCCGCCTGGTGGCAATCTCAACTCTTCTTCGCCGCATTCTGCTTGGGGTTGAGTGGCTTCCGCTGTGGGCTTTTTAATTGAGGGGGCCTCTCACTCAACCATGCGCCCTGCTCCGACTCCTATTGAACTTCACTATTCCTATGGCGAGCCCACCGTCGTTCCCAACGTCGAACAAAACACGGCCGACTGGATGTCGCTCCGGGGCACCTGCGATCTGACCGCCTCTGAAATTGCGTCCGTGATTGGTGTGGGCTATGATTCACCCAAAACGCTATGGAAGAAGAAGTGCGGTCTCATGGTGTCGTCGGGCGAACAGCCCAACCACTACCAGCAAGAAGCGATGAAACGGGGTCAGTTTCTGGAGCCCTACGCTCGAGCGCGGATGGATGCGGCCCTGTACCGGCGAAGTTATGACGGTGGCTTCTGGAAGCGCAAAGTGACATTTCGCGGTTTGGAGTTCATGCTGGGCGCTTCCCCCGACGCACTTTACCCCCCGGAGCCGGCCAACCCAAAACCGCGAGTGCTTGAAATCAAGTGCCCCACGTCCAAGATGGACTGTGCGCCGGACAGTGAAGACTCTCGCGACCGGTTCTGGACTTACTGGTTTCAAATTCAGTGCCAGCTGTTTTGCACGGGGTTTGACAAGGCGTACTTGTTGTTGTTCCATCCAGACTTGCCCAACCTGGCCTACCAGATTCATTTTGACGTCGACATGTGGACCAATTACGTTTTGCCACGTTTGGCCGAGTTCATTCAGAATGTGCACGCTCGTGTCGAGCCCGGTCGAGTGCCGAAGGTTGTAAGGCAAGAGCTGCGAATCGTATGGGCTGAAAAGTTGATGGTCCGGAAGAAGATTCTCCATTTTCCGTTGCCCTCGCTTCAAAATACTCCGCGCCCACCAAAGCGAACGGCAACTGAGATGCAGGACGGTGGAATCGAGGACGACACCCTGGAAGTAGTTGGTCATGCGTTTGAGCAATCTCAAGCCAAGCGAACAAGTCCTCCATCCCCGCCGGATCTGTTGTCTCCCGCAGACCATGACGCCGCAGATAGCGCCAAACGTCCAGAATGTGAGGCCTGTTGACCCAGAATGTGAAGTAACGGAAAAACAAATTGTGGTCGTCTCCATGAGGCAGGTCCTGCCACTGGTAAATCCAGCGCTTGAGTGTGACCGACGGGTGGTTGTACTTCATCGACGCCGGCAAGACAATCAAAAATAAATCCTCAGACATCTTAATGATAGCAAACCGCCCAATTGAAAATGGATTTGAACTATCCATTGTCGAGCGCTAGTGCTTTACCAACACCTAAGAAGAAACGTGTGCGCGCTCCACGAGTCAGAAACAGAAACGCACGACCACCACAAACTGGAGTTGTCACGTCTTATGATGCTGATGGTGAACTTTTGTTGAGAGGGTCGGTCTACTCACTGACGTTTAACACAAACACCGCACCCAAGTACCAGGGCCTGGCAAACATCATGGGTGCACGTCTAACGCAAGCCATCTACACTGTGCTCAACTCTCGCAACAAGATTCTCCCTTTTATTCAGTTCCGCAACGCAGACGGTTACGGCGACTCCTGGCCCTACGCTCATAGTCCTCGCTTGAGGCCAGCTGGGTATGATATGTCTCGGCACTACCATTTGATTGACAGTATTCAAATCACGTCACTTGGTATTGAGCGTGGACCCAAGACTGGCTTTTTGCATGCCCACATGAGCATTGCGATCTATCACCATGTTGGCGACGAAGGGATTCGCCTTTGGGTGGAGGACATCCGCCGAGCCGTCGATGCCGAACTCCAAAAAGACGGTTACCAGTGCCCCTTCGTGTATGCTGAAGCCAAAACCCCGGACTTCATCAAGGACCTTTACAACGAGAAAGAAGACGCGTTCGGGAGAGCCGCTGAAAGTGAGACGGAGTCTGACACTGACTCCGAGTCGGATTGAGGCCGCCTGAGAAGAAACTCGGAATCCAGATGTCCGACAGCCTCCAACAGTGCCTCCCGTTCGGCTTCTTTGGGGTCTTCGTCGTCCCAGCCGTGGTAGACACTCATGGCCCCGGGAATGAAAACCACTGCGCTGTATTGGTCGCGCTCGAGTATTGTGTGTACAAAAAACCCCGGTGCGATGGTGTTCAGATGGGCGCGAAGTTGCTCGGTCGTATGCATAGGGCGATGGCACACAACGCAAGTACCGCAGCCACAAGGACAAGACCGACGCCACTGGCCACCACATCGTACGCAAACGTTGCGATCCAGAGGGCGACGAGTTGACATTGCGACGGGTCCGAAGAAGGAGGGGAGAACATTCGAAGTGGCCCGACCCCACTTTTCCGACTTCCTTCTCAATGGCCGAGCGTGCTTGTGCTTTTTATGTTTCTCTCGGGCTGAACGCCGCACTGGGTATCGCTCTCCACAACACATGTCTGAAACTTGCCATTGCGCAGGAGTCGGCCCGGTTCCATACAGGTGTTGCTGCGGAGAATGCCATGAACCGGATCCTCATCGAGAAGGTCGAAACGTACGGGAATCTCATCGCCTCGAGGCTTCCCAGCAGCTAGGACAAATGAACATTGTATACGCAAAGGCTCTTGGTGTTCCGCAGGGTATTCCGGTGATGACAGAGCAGAAGTCCTTCTCGCCACAGACGGAACAGGGGACAAACAGCGGGGATTGGAATCGGGGAGGCATTTCGCAATCTGACCTTCCTTCTCTATGAACGTGCTTGCTGTTGACCCCGGTTTCGCCAACAATGGGTGGGCTGTGCTTGATTACAACACTTTGGAGCTTGTGGACTCGGGTGTGGAAAGAGTCGTCGAAGTGGGTGCCTCAGACGAAGTCACCTGTGGCGGCATCCTGGCCTTTGTGAGACGAATCCAAGAACAACACCGGCCCATCATGATGCTGATCGAGTTCCAGGGCTGTTCTATGCTGTTGCGGGGCGTGGAAATGGCGTTTTTGACAGCTGCGGAGAGTGTTGGCATTCCGGCCAAGGTCATCTACCCGCTGACAATCAAGTCTCACTTTTCCTCGCGGGGTCTTTCGTGCCGGGGAAACAAAAAAAACAAACAAGATGCGATCGTTCTGGTCCAGCAGCTGGGCTACGAGACGGCCATTAGCCACGTGGCGGACTGCATTCTCATGGTCATCTACATGCGCGAGTGTGTCAACACCCAGTCAGCAGCCAAACCATAAAAAAATTCCTAACCTTTAGATCAGTTGTCTTTCACCTGAAACGATGGCCGCTTTTTCGGACAAAACGGGAGGCAGCGTCAATGGTCCCAAGACCGAGAGCGCTCACCCCATTCGCAAGCCCAAGTCGCTTGCGGCCGACATCAAGAAGCTTGAGGACAAGTACGGAGCGGAGACACTGTACCAGATTTTGGGGCGAGCGGGAGATGGTGCAGTTCGCGCTGGAAATGACGGTCTGGGTCAGACTCAAGTGGACAAGGATTCTTCGTATCCTGTGCGACTTTACGCTCCTGACCCGTACGACTCTGCTGTTGATCTCAAGAAGGCCGCTGATCCCAATGTGTTCGGCCAAAAGATGATGACCGACCGCGATGTCGAGTGGCTGGCTCGCAAGCGTGACCAGATGACGGCGGCCGAGTTCAAGCAGTTTGTCGCGTCGATGTACAACAAGAACGATCCGGCCCAGCTTGCTCTTCTGCACGAGGTCTATCCCCAGCTGCTGGAGGAGCAGAAGCAGATCGTGAACGAGCGTTTCGACCTGATCAAGCGCCTCACGATGATGTCGCTCACGGGCAAGCCCGAGTCTCAGCAAGACCTGGAGCTTCTTTTTGCTCTCAACACCGGCGCCATTCAGCTTCCCAAGGGCGACATGTGGGATCCCAACACGTGGAAGGACGGCTCCATTGCGGGTGACAAGGATGCTGCTATGAAGCGAGGTCTGTTTTCGCCTGTTCGAATCTCGGCCGCCGGACCTGGGGACAAGGACAAGATGCCGTTCGACGCTCTCCGCTGGGCCTTTGGTGGCCGAGGCGGCTCGACAAACGGTGGCTCCATTGCTGCGGACATGGCTGGTTACATGCGCAGTTACCGTTAAAACCAAAGCACTTCACCAAGTGACCCAGTCCCGTAAGTAGCTGCTGAATGGCAAACCCTATTTCATCGATTCTTGAGCGCGCCGCCCACGACACTTCCTCCATGCCTGCCAACGTGGCCGAGAACTTTTTTGACTCGATCGGTCTGATGCGCTCTGAGTATGCGCCCGTTGGTCGCGCCGTTGTCGGAGGCCTTGTCGGCTCTGCCATCATGTGGTCCATTCGTCCGTCGTTCGCTTTCGACAAGTCTGGCAACCCGATCCCGTGGGGCAAGGACGGCACTTCTGTCCCCTGGTTCACGATCCCGGCGGCTCTGGCGATCTTCTGTGGCGTGTTTATCTGATCGGCTTCAAAGGTTGACGGTGTCCGCCTTCATGGACAAATAAACACACGCCTTAAGTTCTTCTTCGTCCTCGGGCATAAACGAGCAAGCCATCATTTCGTTGATTTCTTCTTGGTTTTTGAACGACATGACCGGTTCCTGGTGCCAGGTGACAAGCATGATCATAGGCAGTGCCCACGAACCAAGCGACAACTCACCCCACAGGCCGCCCTCTCTGACGGCATAATCACTGATTTCCCGCCACCGCAGGACCCTTGCCCTTCTTGGCGGCAGCTCGTCGAGCCTTGCGGTTCGGTTGAACGACAGTGGTCTCACCAGCGGGTACGGCGCTTGTTGCCGGCTCGGACTTGGACTCTTCGGTACCAGACACAGGGGTGGTCTCCTCGGTCGCGGTGGGGGTCGAATCACTGGCCGCATCGACAACAGGGGATCCAAGCGATTCATCGTGCTCGATCAACTTGCGGATGATCACACGGGCAACTCGTAGACTGAGTGCAGCACCGTTGACATCATCCACTGCGTCCAGTGACAGACCCTTGCCAGACAGTTCACCCAGCTTCTTCGGGTCCTTGGCCCAGTCCTTGCGAATCTGCTTCGAAGCAGCATCAATCTGAGCAAGAGTTGTCTTGAGAAGCGTCAGGTCGTCGGCCATCGTGGAGAAACGGGGCAACTGGTGAAGTGATGTTTATGGTGATCAGGTGAATTTTTTCACATCCGGAAATGGTCCGTACGCATACGCGGCAGAGGATTCTCGGCAAAATCGCCCTTGCCCATTGCGTAGGTGTTCATCAACGGGAAGTTGGTTCGCTGTGGAGCCGTGTAGACTCGCGGGTAGTCCCGTGGTTGCGGTGCCAAGTGACGCCCGGCCATGGCCATGAGAGCAGCCTCCTTGTCGGCGTCGGTCAGGTTCTTCTTCATCTCGTTCTCCCACTCAGACGGATCCCCATAGCCAGTCAGCACGCCCGTCTTCCGGTAGAACTTCATCACACTTGGGTCCACATGACCGGTTGTGAGGCTCATTTTTTCTGGCGACTATATTACACTTGCGAAAAAAAAATGAACGCCACTCAGCCCGACTGTGCCTACTCAGAGGCACTCCAATGGGCGACCCTGGTGACGAATGTCCTGGTGGTAGTGCTTCAGTTGTTTTTCACGGGCCTTTTTTCCCTTCTTAAGCGCACGTCCATTTTGGACTTGGTCCGTCTCAAGCCTGCTCCTCCTGCCAAGATCCGTCACCAGGAATTGAAATCAGCGGTTGAAAACGTCCAGAAGGTGGTGAAGGCTTTAGCAACAGCTGTCAACGAAGTCACAAACTCCATCTCTTCTAACTCCCATGCTAGTACCGGAGGACCGCCCACACCTTAACCCCGAAAATGGACCCTGCTGGAGGTTACTTTGTTTACCGCATTTTCAACCCTCTCGACGGTGGAGACAACAGTGGTGATCCTTCAAAACTACGCAAGACTCTCTACACCGTTGCCATGGTTCCTGCAGCAAAGTTCCCTCTCCAAGACGTGCCACCCGGCTCCAACATCAAGATCAGTGACAACTTTGGGCCGCCCAAGATTGATCCGTCTCAGATAAATCACTTTTGATCCTCTGGAACACCCAGATCCGCAGCAGCAGCAGCAGACATAGACGGAGCGGGACGCATGCGAGCAGTCTGAGCAGACGCGTAGGCCTTGGTGAAAATGTAGGTCTTGATCATGATTCGTGTCTGCCACGAGGCGGAGAACCAGTCCTGAAGCTCAATCGACATCTCAGTCATCTCGGTCTGAAGCATCGGGGTGTCCATAGCCTGCTGAAGAGCATTGCCCACACCCTGGGCGCCAGTCAGACCCAGTGTCTCCAGCAGCCCCAGGTGTTCCAGTGCCTTCACAATCAGCTCGACAAGGGTGGGATACATCTTGCGGATAGTCCCGTCGGCGTTAGCCCCGTTCAAAGCCGCTCGCACGTTGTCGAGAGTCACCTTGATCTCAGCCAGGCTGTTGCGCACAGACAACTCCATTCGCTTCGGCAAGTAGGGGCAAGTCTCATCGGACTCGTAGTAGGCAGCGTAGATCCGCAGCAGGCGGGCCTTTTCTTTCAGTTCCTTCTCCACATCGGCCTGCTTCGGCGGCGGGGGAGGGGCATTCTTCAAGAATTGTTCGGTGTGCTTGCCCGGCACAAACGGTTGCTGGCCCTGCGTCTTGCCACCGGGAAGCTTCGCCACATCAATGGTGTCTTTCTCCTTGCCCTTCTCGGTGGTGCCGAGTCGCTCATTTCGGCGTTTCTCGGTGTACTGCTTGTCGATGGCGCCCTGTTGTTCGCGTGTGAGGCCAGCACCAAAGTCGATCCCAGAAGCCATGACCAAGGGGTAACTCGTTGAGTGACTGTCAAAAAATCCGACCCGTCAGATAGCAGTTGCCCATTTCACCCCAGTGACATGTCGTCAAAGCGCAAAATTGAAGACGAGGAAGAGCCTCGCAAGGAGCAGAAGATCGATGAGGAGTCCGTTGACGAGGCTGAGGTCGAAGCTCTGGACGACGATGACGAGGCCTACGACTCGGACGACGACGAGCTTGGCTCTGAGTATGACGACGATGATGTCGAGGTGGAGGAAGACGACGAGGATGACGAAGACTACGACCCCGACGCAGACTCTGATCTGGAGGCCGTCCAGGCCGAGCGAGATGAGTTGAAGGCTGAGGTGGCTGCTCTCAAGGCGCTGGTCAAGGAGCTGAAGAAGAAGAAGGTCTAAACCCTTAAACAGTCTTTTGTTCACTTATGTTCGCCATTGCTGGACTCTTGGGCTCGGCTCTGCTCGCGGGTGGGGCTTCTGCTGTCATGCATCCGGATCCAGACGGTTCCGACGCTCAGCGGGCAGCCCACGACACAATCAACAACACAAGCGACGACCCACGCAACTACTTTTTGGGCCAGCCCAACCCACGTCACCTGCGAAACCTCGCTATGGACCGCGTTCACCACAAGGACATGCAGGTGCTCTACAAGGGCTATCCCGATCTGAAGGCCCGGCAGACGGGCAAGTCGGGAGGTGTTCTTCGTGACCTCTACCTCGACCCAGAGACAACCAAGGCCTTCCGTGACCTTCGTTATGAGGCTCTGAATGCGGATCTGCCAATGACGGGCTGGAACGGGTCCAACAACAACTACCACGTGCGATGGGCTCGGTCGATCGTGCCGGGCAATCAGCAGATCCTGGGCGAGTACAAGGGTCCCGTCGACACCCTCGAGCGCTCTTGTGGCACCAAGTCTGAGGTGGACAGCATTCGCGGTGTCTATCATGAAGATCGCTTTGTCTATGGGCATGGTTCTGCTGACCACGGCACCGGAGTCTATCATGACGCCCAGGGTCGCCCTCACTTCCCGCATCTGTTCTGAAAACACCCCTAAACAAATTCTGAACCTTGTATTAGTCGCCCACCAGTTACTTTCAACATGTCGTCGGGAACAGTTCAAATCTTGCGCACGGTGCCCACGTCACCGATGAACAGCTATGTCAATCAGGCGGCCAGTCCCTTTGTCCCTCGTGAGGCTGTCACGTCGGCCATGCATCTGACCGAGCATCTCGAGATTCAGCAGGTGACCGGTCTCGCCCAGCCCGGTGGCACTTGCACGTATGAGCTTCCGTATGAGGTGGACGCCGTCAAGTCTCTCTCACTGGTGGTGCGTGCTGCGTCGGCCAACCTCAACAGTGGCACTGCTGGTGCCGCCGCGTTTGCTCTCTGTGACTACTTTGGTCTGGCCCTCATTGACGAGATCTTGATCAAGTTCGGCACGGAGCGCATCCAGATCGTCCGCCCTCTTGAGCTTTTCCATAAGCTCCACTTCAACATGGACAACGACAAGCGCCACACGATCCGCAACATGGTGGGCGGTGGTCTCACTCTTGCTCAGCGCAATGCCCGCATTGTCTCCGGCGAGCAGCAGTTCGTCATCCCTCTCCTGACCCTCATGGGTCTCCACCTCGGCTCCGACCTGTCGCAGACTCTCTTCGTGCGTGCCATGACCGAGCGCTGGCGTATCACTATCAAGTATTCGCCTGTCGACACCCTCTACGACGCCAACGGCACTTTTGCTGTCCCGGCCGGTGCAGTCGCGGCTGCCATTCCCACTGCCTCGTCCGTCTTCACCGAGTGCTACCTGCTGGCTGAGGGTGTCCACGTCGCTGACTCGGAGCGCAAGCTGCAGGAGGAGATCTACATGAAGCCCCGTCGTATGCTCATTCGTGAGCACCAGTACTGCACCCCCGTCCGTGTGTCGGGCACTCTCTCCCTTACTGCCGGCGCCACCGTCGACATTTCTCTTCGTGAGATCAATCAGCCCGTCGTGGCTATCTATGTGCTTTTCCGTTGGGCGGCCGACCTTGATCGCCGGACAGGAGGTGTTGGTGGTTCTACTGGCTGCAATCGCTTCAACACGAGCGGCTGGTGGGTGCCGGGTGGCACTCTCACGACTGCGGCCAACGCCGCGATCATCACCCACCTGGAGGGTCGTGTCGGCTCGAATGCCTTCTGGCTCAAGAAGACCCGTGTCCAGCACCTGCTCGACTACGAGCGCGCCCGTGTCTACAAGGGTTCGGGTGTTCAGGCCATTGCCACTGGCAACGTTCCTGCCCCCGCTATCCCGACCGTGTCGTTCTCCCACGACCCGACTCGCGAGAATGCCTCGCTCGGCTTCGTGGATTTCTCTCAGTCGGACAACCCGGTGCTGCGCGTGTACTTTGGTCACCAGGGTGTGTCCTCTGCCGCGACCATCAACAACGCTGCCACCACCGACATTGGAGGCAATTCCGACCTCGAAGTGCTCGTGATCGCCGACACCATCACCCAGCTGAACTTTGCCCGTGGTGCTGCCCTCCGCCTTGCCAATTAAATGGCTTGATCATTTTTCGAGTCGCCCCAATGCAATCATCTGACTTAGCGATGCCAGACTCGCCCGCAGACGTGATTGTGGCTGACCCACCGTGGGCCTACCACCAAAAACACAAGAGGGGACTACCCTACCCAACCATGACCCCCGACGAATTAAGGGCAATGAAAATCCCGGTGGCCGAAAATGCCCTGATTTTTATGTGGACCACCGGTCCTCATTTTCCGCAGGCCGTCGACTTGATGAAAGCGTGGGGGTTTGACTATGTCACGGTGGCCTTTGTCTGGGAGAAGACCTTCAAAAACGGCAAACCCGTCTGTGGCATGGGATTCTACACCCGGTCCTGTTGCGAGTTTGTCCTGCTCGGCCGGCGGGGTGTTGGTGTCTCCAAGTGGATTGAGGACCACAGCATCAACCAGTTGATCGTTTCCCCCAAACGAGAACACTCTCGGAAGCCGGAGGAATTTTGGGTTTTAATTAATCGTCTTCTTGGTCAGTCTCCCCATCTCCGCAAGCTTGAACTTTTCGCGAGAGAGAGAAGACCAGGCTGGGAAGCATGGGGAAATGATGTCGATCATTTTTCCGCTACGGCT
>ERZ650303.136-NODE-136-length-20797-cov-7.240044_pt1 | contig 20797 bp, 20 predicted proteins | sample MGYA00376239_ERZ650303 | MGnify/ENA primary metagenome ERZ650303 (study PRJEB26733, sample SAMN07839262) | wastewater metagenome | biome: small river; feature: stream; material: water | place: USA: North Carolina | collected 2016-04-05 ... | reverse complement strand
TTGTGTAGCAGCGCATCTTTGATGTGCGTTTCAAGCTTGCGGTTTTTGCTGAGCAGGTCGTTCAAGTCGCGGTACAAAAAGCGGTATTGCCACACCAGTTCAAACAGCGTGTGCATGAAAAACCAAGCGTCTTCCACGTCATGCACGCCGGGTGCCGCCTCTAGCAAATCATCCAGCGCCGCCTCGTATCGGTTGTACAGCGCGGTCACCAGCTCTTCTTTGGCTGGGTAGTGGTAGTACAGGTTGCCTGGGCTGATGTTGAGCTCTGACGAAATCAATGTGGTCGACACATTGGGCTCGCCAAAGCGGTTAAACAGCTCGAGCGTGACCTCCAAAATCCGCTCAGCGGTACGGCGTGGCGCTTTCTTTGCCATGGTGCTTAATTGGGGTCGGAACCCAATTATTTCTTGACGGTTTTCTTAGCTGGCGCCTTCTTTGCGGCCGTTTTTACAGCAGGCTTTGTCGCGGTATTAGCTGTTGCCTTGGGCTTGGCACCCAGCTGCGCCTCAAGCGCCGCCACACGTGCGTGCAGCGCCTCCATCTCGGCGGCAGTTGGCAGCCCTAAGCTGTGCAGCGCCTTGGCCACACGTTCTTCAAAAATACCTTCCAGCTTGCCCCATTGCCCGGTCGCACGTTCGCTCAAAGTGTGCGCTGCCTGCGTTGCTTTTTGTGTGGCCTCAGCCAGCTTTTCTTCGGCCGTGCTGTGCACCTTGCGCTGCATGGTGATGCCGTCGCTCACCAGTTTTTCAAAAGCTTTGGTGCCGTCCTCTTGCGCTTTGGCAAACGCGCCCAAACCAGCCAGCCAAATTTGCTGCGCTTGCTCTTTCACGTTGTCAGACATAGCTGCGGGATCAAAAGGGTTTTTGGTAGACATCTTTGCAAGCTTTCAAACAAAACATAAAACTGCACTTTAACGCTGTGCGCCGCCAAACACCATAGGAAGTTTAGTTAGACTCATTAAACAATGAACAGCGAAACGCCAGACACAACCCACACCGCTTGGTACGTCGTCCACACCAAGCCCCGCCAAGAAACGCGCGCCTTAGAAAACCTACAAAACCAAGGCTTCGATTGTTTCTTGCCCATGATGCAGGTGCAAAAGCTGCGCAACCAACGCGTGCAAAACGTGGCCGAGCCCATGTTCAGCCGCTACCTGTTTATCCAGCTCGACGACACCACCCAAAACTGGGGCCCCATTCGCTCCACGCTGGGCGTGAGCAAGCTGGTCAGCTTTGGCCCGCAGTCCGCCAAAGTGCCGCCAGAGTTCATCAACTTTTTAAAAGATGCCCCGCCCGAAGCACTAGAGCACATGTTTGCCCCTGGCGACAGCGTGCAAATTGCCAATGGCCCGTTGCAAGGCTTAGAGGGTAAATACATGGCGCACGATGGCGAAACCCGAGCCTTTGTGTTGGTCGACTTGTTGGGCCAGCCTCAAAAATTGCGCATGGCCGTTGAGAGCTTGCGAGTGAATTTATAAATATATAAATATACACATGAAAATATATTTCATCGCAACGAATCAAAAAGAGCTCATATCCGGTGGATTGCATACCATCTTGATGAGTATTTGACCGATAATCTAATTTTGCTCTTGAGCGAAAGGGCGGTAGCGTGCCCAGCCTTCTATTTATCTAGCTTTGCCAGTGTCAGCTAATTCTTTTTTAACCATCCCTCAACACATTGCCATCATCATGGACGGCAATGGTCGCTGGGCCCAAAAACGCCACATGCCCCGCACCGTAGGTCATGCCAAGGGCGCAGCGGGTGTCAAGGCGTTGGTTGAGTCTTGCGCTGAAAAAGGCATCAAATACCTCACGCTTTTCGCCTTCAGCACCGAAAACTGGAAACGCCCTGCCGACGAGGTGTCTACCCTCATGGGGCTGTTTGTGCAGTACCTTGAAAAAGAAATGGGCGCCTTGGCGGCCGCCGGTGTACGCCTGAAGGTCATTGGCGATGTGGCGGGCTTTCCGGCTGAGCTGCAAACCCGCATCCATGCCGCAGAGGCGGCCACACAAAACAACCAAGCCATCACCCTCACGGTGGCCGCCAACTATGGCGGCCAGTGGGACGTGGTGCAAGCCGTTAAAAACTGGCAAGCAGCCAACCCCGGCGCAGACGTGGCCAGCCTCACACAAGAGCAGCTGGCCCAATACCTCAGCACCGCAGGCATGCCCGACCCAGACTTGCTCATCCGCACTGGTGGCGAGCAACGCATTAGCAACTTTTTGCTATGGCAGTCTGCCTATGCCGAGCTGTATTTCACCGATGCCCTGTGGCCCGAATTTAACGAAGCCGAGCTAAACAAAGCCCTGCACTGGTACGCCACCCGCGAGCGCCGTTTTGGCAAAGTAGCCAACACCCAAGTAAAAGAAACCGCATGACAGAACAAGCCTTTGCACACGACGACGAAATAAGCCTTTTAGACATCTTGGTTACCTTGGCCGAGTCGTGGAAGCTGTTGGTATTTGGCCCCTTAATCGCTGGCGTGCTGGCGGGTGCCTTGAGCTTTTTGTGGCCCAAAACCTTTGAGTCTGTGGCCATTGTTCGGTTGACCGAGCAAGAGCTGGCCTTGATCAACTCGGCCCCTGTGCTTGACCCGCTCATTGAAAAATTTGGCTTGTTGCCAGAGTTTGATGGCATTCAAGACGATGCCCGTCAATACCTAGCCAAAAAGCTGGTGGGCAAGTCGGATAAAAAAACGGGCCTAGCCACCATCACGGCTGCAGCCAATACGCCAGAACGCGCGCAAGAGCTAGGCAAGGCGGCTATGGATGCTTTGCTGAAAGAACTCTTACCAAAGGGTAAAAACAAAGACCAAGTAGAGCAGCAAATTCTGTCAAACGAACGCATCATTGCCAGCTCGGCTGACGCCATTGAGCAGCTGCAAAAGCAAATTGGTAAAGCCGGCCAAAGTGATGCAGGCCTAGAGGTGGTGATGAAGTATTACGCTTCGTTAACGGCAGAGGTGGCCAAGAAAGAGCTTGAAAACGTTGAGCTGAAAAAGAGCTTGGCTGTACGGGGTGATGAGGTATTTGTCCAGCAGGCTAGTTTGCCGCAGCGTAAGACTTCGCCAAAGAGAAGTTTAGTTGTGTTGATGGCTGTGTTGGCCTCAGGCTTTGCATTGTTGATATTTGTGTTTATTCGCAAAGCATGGGCTTCGGTTGCACAAGATGCAGAGTCAGCCAGTAAGCTGGCTAGTATCAAGCGCTCGTTGGGTTTGGAAAAAGCATAACTGGGTCATGCATCAAGTAGTTCCAGTCATTCTTTGCGGCGGTTCTGGCACACGCCTGTGGCCCTTGTCCCGTGCCGGTTTTCCAAAACAGTTTTTGTGTCTTACTGGCAACGAAAGTCTGTTCCAGCAAGCCGCCCAGCGCCTAGCTGGTTTGAGCCAGGAAGGTATTCAGGTTGCAGCGCCACTCATCGTCAGCGGCGAGGAGCACCGCTTTTTGGTGTCTGAACAACTGCGTGAAGTTGGCATCCACTTGGGGGCAGCTCTGCTCGAGCCGGTAGGCCGAAACACAGCACCCGCTTTGACGCTAGCTGCTTTGGCCGCCACAGAAAACGGACAAGACCCCGTCTTAGTCGTTACCCCCGCCGATCAAACTGTGGTCAACACCGCTGCATTCACCGCCGCAGTCCAACAAGCCATCGCGCAAGCAGCCGAAGGCAATATCGTCATCCTCGGCATCACCCCCGACAAACCCGAAACCGGCTACGGCTACATCCGAACCTTGCAAAGTGGGAGCGAGCCTCCGACAGCGAATGTGTGCACGGTCGCTGCCTTTGTCGAAAAACCCAATCTAGAAACGGCCAGAAAGTACTTGCAAGAAGGTGGCTACTTCTGGAATGCCGGCATGTTCGTTCTGCGAGCATCGGTATGGCTAAAGGCGCTAGAAACCTACCGTCCCGATATCAGCCAAGCCTGCCAAACCGCATGGACCGTCAAAAAGCAAGACGCCCAATTCATCCGCCCCGGCAAAGAAGAGTTTGCAGCCATCCTCTCAGAGTCGGTGGACTACGCTGTCTTGGAGCACTGCCCCGGCAGCGCGTTCCCCATCCAGATGGTGCCGCTAGACGCTGGCTGGTCTGACCTGGGCGCCTGGGACGCAGTCTGGAGCGTGCTGCTCAAAGATGCACATGGCAATGCCCACGTGGGCGATGTGCTGGCCACCGACGGCCACAACACCTTGGTGCACGCCAGCAGCCGACTGGTCAGTCTGGTGGGGGTGCGAGACCTCGTTGTCATCGAAACCCCCGACGCCGTGTTGGTGGCCGACAAAACCCGCAGCCAAGACGTCAAACACATCGTCAACGCCCTGACGCAACAAAAGCGCGAAGAGCAAACCCTGCACCGCAAAGTCCACCGCCCCTGGGGCTGGTACGACAGCATCGACGAAGGAGGGCGGTTCAAGGTCAAACGCATCCTGGTCAAACCCAAAGCCAGCCTCAGCCTGCAAAAACACCATCACCGCGCAGAGCACTGGATTGTGGTGACCGGTACGGCCGAAATCACCAACGGCGACAAAGTGCTCACCCTGACCGAAAACCAATCCACCTACATCCCCCTGGGCGAGGCGCACCGCCTGGCCAACCCCGGCAGCATCCCGCTCGAAATCATTGAAGTGCAATCGGGCAGCTACTTGGGTGAAGACGACATCGTGCGGTTTGAAGACACCTACGGCCGTGTGGGTTGAACTTTAAAAAAACCGGGGCACCACAAATGAAACTGCTTATCGTTTTTGGCACCAGGCCTGAAGCTATCAAAATGGCTCCTCTTGTCAAGGAGTTACAGAAATCCTCCAAGCTTATGGTCAAAGTGTGCGTTACCGCGCAACACAGGCAGATGCTTGATCAGGTTCTCCAGCTCTTTGAAATCACCCCTGATTACGACCTTGACCTCATGCGCCCAGGTCAGACGCTCCCGCAACTAACCAGCAACATCCTGATGGGCATGGATGGTGTACTAAGCGACTACCGCCCAGACTGGGTTCTGGTCCATGGAGATACATCAACCACCATGGCTACTAGCCTAGCCGCCTATTACAGACAAGTAGGAGTGGCCCATATAGAGGCTGGTTTGCGCACCAACAACCTTTATTCACCCTGGCCTGAAGAAGGGAATCGTCAGATCACCGGGCGACTGGCCGGACTGCACTTTGCGCCAACCGAAGAGTCACGAATTAACCTTCTAAATGAGGGCGTTGGGGCAGACCAGATCCATGTAACCGGCAATACTGTTGTTGACGCACTTCTCGGCATGAGCAACCTCATCGATAACGACGAGGGGCTCCGCTCCAATCTGTCTGCGCTTTTCCCTTTTCTGGATATCTCTAAACGACTAGTGTTAGTGACTGGCCACCGTCGTGAAAATTTCGGGACAGGCTTCGAATCCATCTGCCACGCCCTGAAAGACATTGCCTGTGAACCTGGTGTGCAGGTGGTGTATCCGGTGCACCTCAATCCTCAGGTTCAAGAGCCTGTCCGCCGCATCTTGGGCGCCGCCACGCATGTGCACCTGATCGAACCGCTGGACTACCTGCCCTTTATTTATCTCATGAAGTGCAGCCACCTCATCTTGACCGACTCGGGTGGCATCCAGGAAGAGGCGCCTTCGCTTGGAAAGCCGGTGCTGGTGATGCGCGACAATACTGAACGTCCCGAAGCTGTGGCTGCAGGCACAGTGCAACTGGTCGGTACGGACAATAACCGCATCGTAAGTGAAACGCTAATCCTGCTCAACGACGAGGCCGCGTACCAGCGCATGGCCTTTGCTCACAACCCTTACGGCGATGGCGCTGCTTGTCAGCGTATCCGCAACACTTTTGAAGAACTGGCTGCGTCTGCCACCACCTAACACCATGAACCTGCCTTTTGAAACCATTTCCATCGTCGGTCTCGGCTATATCGGCCTGCCGACAGCTGCCGTCTTTGCTAGCCGCAAAGTCAAAGTTATCGGTGTTGATGTGAATCAGCATGCCGTTGACATCATCAATAGAGGCCAGATCCACATCGTCGAGCCTGACCTGGATATGGTCGTGCATGCCGCTGTGAGCGAAGGTTATCTGCGTGCCACCACAAAACCAGAGCCAGCGGATGCCTTTTTAATTGCTGTACCAACGCCATTCAAGTATGGACCCACGGGACCGCACCACCCGGACATGGACTACATCGAATCCGCTAGCAAATCAGTTGCTGCTGTCCTCAAGGCCGGGGACCTCGTTATCCTCGAATCCACTTCTCCCGTTGGTGCCACCGAGCAAATGGCGACCTGGCTTGCACAGGCTCGCCCCGATCTCACCTTCCCCCAGACCCACGGTGAAGCCAGTGACATTCGCGTCGCTCATTGCCCTGAGCGCGTGTTGCCAGGGCAGGTGCTTCGAGAACTGGTTCAAAACGATCGCGTTATTGGCGGTATGACACCCAAGTGCTCAGACTCTGCAACACGCCTTTACAAAACCTTTGTGCAAGGCGAATGCATTATCACCAACGCCCGTACCGCCGAAATGTGTAAGCTCACAGAAAACAGCTTCCGCGATGTCAACATTGCATTTGCCAACGAGCTGTCCATTGTTTGCGACAAGCTCGATATCAATGTGTGGGAGTTGATAAAGCTGGCCAACCGTCACCCGCGGGTCAACATTCTCCAGCCAGGTCCTGGGGTGGGCGGTCACTGTATTGCTGTGGATCCATGGTTTATCGTTAGTCAGACTCCAGATGAAGCCCGTCTCATTCGTACCGCCCGCGAGGTAAACGACAGCAAACCCGATTGGGTTATTGAAAAAATCAAGGTCGCAATTACCGATCACTTATTGGCTAACCCCGGCACCCGCATGCGCGATATCACCATCGCCTGCCTTGGATTGGCCTTCAAGCAAAATATAGATGACTTGCGTGAGAGTCCAGCGATGACAATCACCAACACATTGGCCGAGCTGAATATGGCGCAAATCTGGGCCGTTGAGCCTAATATAGGGCACCCCCCCAGTGATCTAAATGAATACGTTGCATTAAAAGACATTGAAACAGCTTGCAGCCAAGCAGACATTATTCTGATTCTCGTGGATCACCGTGAATTCCTAGAAATAGATTGGGATAAAATCAAGTGTCAGACCATAATCGACACAAAAGGCGTACTTCAAAATTTAGCGAACTGACAGCTCACTGCCATCGGCGTTGAAATAAGTGAGTAAATGACAACAAAAAAAATACCGCCTAGAAGCATCGAACATTCGCGTGCAAGGTGGTTAAGTGTGGCCATTCAGTGCTTGGGTCTATTAAGTGCATTGATGGTAAATTTGATCCTACCGCTAATCTATGGTGTGGAGTACTACGGAGAATTCATCAAGTCAAATATATTGGTGTTCGTCATCCATAAATTTGCAGACATTGTGACAGAGCCTTTGATGGCTTCTGTGGAAGCAAAGTTTATTTTTGTTACGTGCTTACTATCTTCAGCCATAGTTATATTTCTTGCTCAGGGGATAAACTATTTCGATCAAATTGGAAGTCAAAGTCTATTGGTGACCATGCTGTTAAGTTCTAACTGTATGATCGCGATGTTCGCACTGAGATTGCATCGGCAGATTTTAGTACATCTAATTCTGATATTAGGAGTATTCTTTATCCTTTTGATATGTGACTATCGCGGTCTGATGTCTTTCAGTATTTTGGAATTACTTATTTGGACCAATTTTGTACCCGCATTGTTTTCATCTTTAGGACTTTTTTTTAAAGGAGCTCATTTGCCACCTTTCGATAAGATTGGGAATGCAATAATAACTTCGCTCCGGCAATATCTAGGAAATTTTACCTCAACGTTCGTTTTCAATTGCCTCACCAATATCCTGCCATACATTTTAGCTAAGCAAATGTCTGCCTTGGACGTTGGTGTATTTCGTATAGTCACATCCATTCTGCAATCTGCCACGAGTCTATTTCCTATCAATACGAAAGCCATTTTTTTAGTTTTCATTGTTAGCAAAGAGCGCAGTCAGTTGATGCTAACTCTGATGGCTGCCTCTCTTTTCTATTTTTCATTAATCGCAGTTTGTGCGCTGATTATGACTAGCTTTGTACCCCGACTGTCTCCTTATATTGCAATGATCACCATTTTGCCAGTCACTTATTGGGCTGTACTCTTTGAACGCTACATGCAGGCAGGTGGAATGCGCCGACCGCTCATTGTTACTAATCTTGTCGTTGGAATCAGCATCCTTGTTGGGGCATTTTTCGTAAGAGAACTAGACCAGGCTGAGCACCTTTATGCATTAGGGTTGTGTACTTATGCAAGTTTTTTGTGGGTTACAAGTCACCTAAAAACAGCGCGTGTGACTGTATGTGTTGTGATCGTTTGCTCAACGTTAATTTTATGGTTAGACCAATTTTTTCCATATGCGACTTTAATTTATATGTGCCTACTAGCTGGAATACCTTTCGTGTTCATGAAATTTCGTCTTTCAAATGCGCTGTCGCTGAAATTCTGATTCTCTACCTTCAATTATGATTAACCCACTAAATATATATAAATTGTCGCATCTCCTTCACCGTAAATCCTTTACTGTTGTTGCGATTTTTCTTCGAAATTTAAATTTCTTTCTATTTAAAACATACTTACCGCCCTCTTGCCAAATCGGTAATGGGACCTTACTTGGATACAAGGGTATGAGTGTCGTAATTCATTCAAGTTCCGTTATTGGTGAAAATTGCGTCATAGCGCATGGCGTGACCATAGGAACAGCTGTTCCCTATTCTACCAACCAACAATTGATTGGACCGCGAATTGGTAATAACACATTCATCGGAGCAGGTGCAATGATATTGGGAAATATTGAAGTGGGTTCAAACTGCACTATAGCCGCAGGCGCTATTGTGTTAAAAAGTCTTTCCGATAATAGTATTGTTGTTGGTGTGCCAGCTAAAATTATTGGCACCAACAGCAATGATTATCGAGCGATTCGAATGACAAGTACATAGGCTGTGCCTCGATTCGAATAATTATCCTTGTTTAAAATCAACTTCGCTAAAAGTAAATTCAAAAATTACACAACAAGAACATGCAATATGCATTTATGCAATCTCAAAATGAAATATAATTTCAAAATTTATTTTATTGAAAGAAAAGAGCAACTAAAATAATGCAATATCTCGTTATACGCTGGGTTATTTTTGCGAACACCTTCTATATTTTTGCCTTACTTCTTCGGCAAGTATATATGTTCGACACAATTAGTCATATTCTGATTGGTTCTCAGTTGGTATTGATTTTAATAATATTGCTTGGATTAAATGCCCTGCGATTAAAAAAAGAGGAGCTTTTACTTCTGCTCTTGGTAGGGGTGGCTTTCTTGAAGTCTGATTTTGATAGCTATCAAATAAAAAATATCGTTATTGATTTTTTAAAGCCTGTTTTATTTATATTTACAGTTGCCGCAATTCGCTCGGCCGCCATCACTAAAATATTAGCTGATGAGAAGCTGGGTAAAATATTTGCATTGTATGCAATCACGACTGCTGCCTCTGTATGCATTGGACTATTTTATAGTGCATTTGTTGCATCTATTTATCCGGCTTATAGTTCGGTTTATTCTTTGACGGGTTATTTTTATTTGGTGCGACGATCACGTTACTCCGCTTTAGGTTTTTTGCTGCTCCTTGCATTATCTGGTAAGAGGGCTGTAATGCTAAGTGGTTTACTCGCACAAATAGACGTTCGAAGTTTGTTGAGACGTCTGAGATCTTTGCTTTCTTTGGTAGTATTTTTTTCGGTATTTGCAATTATTTTTTTTTATCAAATGGGCTGGGATTGGTTAGCGCAGAACATACTCAAAGTAAATCCCTCAGTGATTGACGGAGCCATTGATAACGTCGAGATATTGCGCTATGTCACTGGTGGGCGCATGGATGAGTTGATTGACGGCTTGGGTTATGACTTCACTCCCGTAAATATTTTGTTTGGGAAGAGTCTAGGGTACGCTTATGATTCTTTAGCCTTTGAAGAAATTAACCATAGAAATTTTCACTTTACACCCGCATCACTTTTCGTGCACTACGGTGTAATATTTACAATAGCTTTTTCTTACTACATATTTAAAATAGTTTTTAATAAAAAAGTTATTTTACTTGCAGAGAAATTTGATAATTTATATGTTATCAGAATGTATCTGATAGGCTCCTTATTCTTCTTCCTTACAGAATATGGTGTCTTTGGATATATAAATTTTTGTATCGGACTTGGCTTGTTGGCAGGTGTCAAATCTTTTTCTAGTCAATCGAATAATACTTTTGCGGCAACACGCCTTACCGGCAACTAGATTGGGTTAACATGTGTGGAATTTTTGGAATAGTTTGCCTCGAATCAGAGCTTGGTGGTTTGCGCTCGCGTATTAACCGTGCTCATGTTGCGCAACAACATCGTGGCCCGGACATGCGAGGCGAAAAAGTCTTAGCGGGGCCGAATGGCAAGGTGGTGTACCTTGCCCACCAGAGGCTTTCTATCTTGGATTTGTCGGAGGCGGGGAAGCAGCCCATGGCAGACCAGACATCAGAAAACTGGATTGCATTCAATGGTGAGGTTTACAACTATCTTGAACTGGCTTCACAAATTGGATTCAAGCCTGTTGGCGGTAGCGATACAGAAGTCATTCTTGAGTATTTTCGACGGTTTGGTGTAGCGAGTTCGTTGCCTAAGTTCAATGGTATGTGGGGACTTGCATGGTTTTCCTCTTCTGATGGGGCGCTTTACCTCACCCGAGACAGGGCTGGCATTAAACCACTTTATTACGCGCATTCTGAGGGTAGGTTCTACTTCGCCTCGGAAATCAAGACCTTGTTAATTCTCGTGGGTCGACGCCAGCGATTGAACCTCCAGGTTATTGGTGAATATCTTGGTCAAGCATTGCAGGATACTTCTGAAGCTACTTTTTTCCAGGATATTAGCGCCCTACCGGCTGGAAGCTTTGCTCGCATAAACCTAGCTGATGAATCGTTGGCCGTTCAGCCTGTAAAGTTCTGGGATCCTTTCAAATCACCAACCATTAGTTCATCAGTAAGTGAAGTCGTCGACCAAGTTAAGGCGATTGTTACTGATTCAGTGAAGCTGAGGTTGAGATCTGATGTACCTGTTGGTATTCTGCTTTCAGGTGGTGTGGACTCATCCATCATTGCTTCTAGCGTTAAGAATACTATGGGACAGCACGGAGATATCACCGTGCTGTCAGCAGTTAGCCCTGGACGACAGGGCGATGAGTCTAAATATATCGATAAAGTGGCTAGTCACTTAAATCTCAACACAACTAAGGTAAACACCGACTGGGGAGCAGCTGAATCCATGGAACTGCTCAGAACGGTGACTTGGTTCAATGATAGTCCTCTGGGTTCTTTTTCAAATGTCGCTTTCTATCTTTTAATGAAGCGCGCTAACGAGGCTGGTGTCAAGGTCCTCCTCAGCGGACAAGGTGGTGACGAACTGTTCTGCGGTTATCGCAAATATCTTGGTTTTTACTTACAAGACCTGCTTGCCAAAAGGCACTACTTGGAACTGTGCCGCGTTGGAGGTGCTTTTCTTCTGAATGGAGGTCTTCGTCAGTTCAACCTCATAGAGGGAAGGAGATACTTGCAGAAAAATGTCGAGCAAAATGCGCTTGGGCCAGCTATGGTCGACGCTTACGCCGCTGTGTATCTTGGTCGTGGTAGTGAAGGTATTGCCCGGCGGCAATGGCTGGACTATCGGCGTTTTTCTGTACCTTATCTCACGCACTATGAAGACCGTGCTTCAATGGCATTTTCTCGTGAAGTGCGTTTGCCTTTTTTGGACTACCGATTGGTCGAACTAATGCTCAATGCCCCCATCGATTCAAAATTGTCTGAAGGGTGGACAAAATACGCATTGAGAAAAGCTTTTTCTGATCAACTGCCCAAACAAATCATTTGGCGTAAGGATAAACAGGGATTTTCAATGCCGCAGGAGGAATGGTTGCGCGGTGATTTGAAGCCTATTTGGTTAAGTATGCTCAATCCACAAGCTCAAGTCTTCAGGAGAGGGATCCTAAATTACCAAGGATTAACGTCGAAATTTGATGCGTTTTGTGCCGGCAAATCAGTGTGGTATCGAGAAATATTTGCGCCCCTCGCTCTAGAAGTTTGGTTGGAACAGTTTGATGAATTTATCGAAAATGTTTAATGGATGTGGTCATTGCGATATTCTCAGATAATTTTTTTGTTGCCAAGGCTTGGATGGAAAAATGTTATCCGGGCCATGGGTTATCGTCTATTGCTTAAAACTGGGTTGCATCCTGTTTGCAAACTGAAAGCTAAGTTATCGGCCGGTTGTTTTTTCAACACAGAATCAAATCTAAAGTCAAGTTTAATTCCACGGGTGTCAACAGATGCATGGGTATACAGTTGGAACTACTTCGACTGGTTTTCAGTTAAGGCTCCATTTGAAGCTCCAAACTGGTTTGGTAGACCAATCAGCGGATTGCCAGATTGGCCCAGCAAACATCCATGGTGGAGGGTAGCTAAGCCCAATACCGAGGACGGCGATATTAAGGAAATATGGGAGTTGTCACGGTTTCATTGGGCCATTGCAATGGCCCAGCGTGCTGCTAATGGAGATACTGATGAACTTGTCCGGTTGAATTCCTGGCTCTCTGATTGGGTTCACAAGAACCCCGCATTTTTCGGACCAAACTGGCGTTGCGGACAAGAAGCCTCTATCAGGGTGATGCACCTCGCTGCGGCTGCCATGGTACTGCATCAAACCAGCCCATCTACACCTAATATTTTCACGTTTCTCCGGGCTCATCTTGCTCGAATCTCCGCTACTTTTTCTTATGCTATCTCACAGGACAACAACCACGGCGTGCTTGAAGCAGTAGGACTTTTCGTGGGCGCCGAATGGATTATTTCTGAGGAGAATGATGCTCAAGCCCGATCATGGGCAATAGAAGGTAGGAGGTGGATGGAAGAACGTGCTTTAAGACTAATTGCTGAAGATGGTAGTTTCAGTATGTATTCTGTAGCGTATCACCGTGAATTTCTTGACGCTTTAAGTTTTGCAGAGATTTGGAGAAGGCGCTTGAATCTACCAAGTTTTTCTTCCCGCTTCATGGATCGTACCGCTAAAGCAGCAATTTGGCTAAAGGCTTTTACACATCAAGGTACTGGTGACGCACCAAATATTGGTGCGAATGACGGTACAAGGTTATTTCAATTTGCAGACACACCTTACCGTGATTTCCGTCCATCCGTTCAACTGGCATGCGTCTTGTTTTGTGGAAGTAATGCGTATGACCCTGGCCCTTGGGATGTTGCATTGCATTGGCTTCAGATACTCTTACCAGGAGCAAGCCTGCCCGTTGAAAAGTCTCAACAATTTGACGATGGTGGTTTTGTAATTTTGAGGGGTAGCGGGGAGGATGCACAAGCATTTGTGCGATATCCACGCTTCAAATTTCGACCAAGTCAGTCTGATCTTTTGCATGTCGACTTATGGGTTGGCGGTGAGAACCTTTTACGTGATGCGGGATCCTATGGTTATCATACGGAAGTGTGTTGGTTAAAATATTTTGGTGGTACTGCAAGCCACAATACGGTTCAGTTTGATGACCGAGACCAAATGCCCAGGTTGAGTCGTTTTCTTTTTGGCGACTGGCTTAAGGCCGATAGTTTGCAACCATTATCGAGCAGCGCCCAGGCTACGCAATTTGCAGTCGGCTACAAGGACGGCCGTGGCGCTCGGCACCATCGTGAAGTGAGTTTGTACAAAGGCCGTTTGCAGGTGGTCGACCAAGTGCAAGGCTTTATCACCAAGGCAGTGCTGAGGTGGCGTTTGCAACCTGGCGACTGGCGGTTGGAGCCTTCACCTGAGGGCTGGCAGTTGGTGCTTAACTCGGAAGGTGTGGTCAAACTTATTGTGTCGGCCACTGTGCCGGTCTTGCGTTGCGAGTTGGTCCAAGGCTGGGAGTCGCGTCATTATTTAGAAAAAACACCTGTGCCGGTGCTGGAGGTCGAAGTCCAGCAATCGTGCACATTGACAACGGAAGTGCATTGGGCGACATGAAGGTCATTTATTTTCATCAATATTTTGTGATACCACGCGGTGCCGGAGGTATTAGGTCTTATGCCATGGCACGAAAGCTTATTGAGCGAGGGCACCAGGTTGTGATGGTCTGCGGAAGAGCAGAGGGGGGCATGACAGGGTTAAGCATGGAATATCAAAGTGGTGTTCGTCGTGGTTTTGTCGATGGCATTGAAGTAGTCGAATTCGATCTGAACTACTCCAACACCGATGGATTGTTCAAGCGCTCCTTGACGTTCCTAAAGTTTGCGTTACGGAGCATCAGGCTGGCCATGATCGAGCGCTACGACGTTTTATTTGCCACCACCACGCCCTTGACGGCGGGCATACCGGGCATTGTGGCGCGCTGGTTGCGCGGTAAGCCTTTTGTGTTCGAAGTGCGTGACTTGTGGCCTGAGCTACCGCGTGCCATGGGCGTGATTCGTAACCCGTTGGTATTGTGGGCCATGAGTGTGCTGGAGTGGACAAGCTATCGTTCGGCTCACCGTTTGGTAGGTCTTTCACCTGGCATTGTGGAAGGTATTACCCATTGCGGCGTGCCGCGTGAGCGCATCGCCTCGGTACCCAACGGTTGCGATCTGGATATTTTTGCCACACCAGCACAGCCGTGGCGGCCCGCTCAAGTGCGGACAACAGATTTGATGGCTGTTTTTGCAGGTACCCACGGAGTGGCCAATGGGCTGGACGCGGTGTTGAACGCAGCCGCTGAACTGAAACGCCGTGGTCGTGACGACATCAAGTTGCTGTTGATCGGACAAGGCAAGCTCAAGGCTGGTTTGCAAGCCCGTGCAGAACGTGAGGGCCTGACCAATTTGGTGTTTCATGACCCTGTGAACAAGGCCCGGCTGGCCGGTTTGATGGCGGCCACCGATCTGGGCCTGCAGGTGTTGGCTAATGTGCCAGCGTTTTATTACGGCACCTCTCCTAACAAGTTTTTTGACTACATCGCTGCTGGTTTGCCGGTGCTCAACAACTACCCGGGTTGGCTGGCCGAGATGATTGATGAGCATCAGTGTGGCTTTTCAGTAACGCCTGACAATCCCATAGCTTTTGCCGATGCCCTTGAACAAGCAGCTGCAAACCGCCCAGCCCTTCAAGCCATGGGCCAACGTGGTTTGGCGTTAGCCAAGACCCAGTTTGCACGCCAGGCCTTGGCAGACAAGTGGGTGGATTGGGTAACAGGGGTGAAGGCATGAAACGTGTCTTTGACTTCCTGGCCGCATCGTTGGCCTTGCTAATGCTGGCTCTGCCTTTGTTGGCCTTGGCTTGGCTGATCCGTTGCAAGCTGGGCAGTCCGGTGTTGTTTCGCCAGCTGCGGCCTGGGCTGCACGGTAAACCGTTCACCATGGTCAAGTTTCGCACCATGACGGATGCGCGGGATGCCAGCGGCGCTTTGCTGCCCGATGCGCAGCGACTTACACACTTTGGCCGTTTTCTGCGCGCCAGCAGCCTGGACGAGTTGCCCGAGCTGTGGAATGTGCTGCGCGGCGAGATGAGTCTGGTGGGGCCACGCCCATTGCTCATGCAGTATTTGCCGCTGTATTCGCCTGAGCAGGCCCGCCGCCACGAGGTGCGCCCGGGCATCACGGGTTGGGCACAGGTCAATGGCCGCAACGCGATCAGCTGGGCCGACAAGTTTGCGCTGGACGTTTGGTATGTGGACCACAGCAGCCTGTGGCTGGATGTGCGCATCTTGTGGCTGACGGTGCGCAAGGTACTGGTGCGCGATGGCATCAGCGCAGCGGGAGAGGCGACAATGCCTGCCTTCACGGGAACAATACCCGTGCAACAAGAAGACCTACGATGAAAAAAATCTCTGCTCGTCTAAAAGACATGGCTGTGTTCTACCCCAGCACAGTGCTTGCTAACGATGAGTTGGCCGCACTTTACCCAGAATGGCCAGCTGAAAAGATTCTTGAGAAAACCGGTATCAGCGAAAGACGGGTAACAGGTGTCGCTCAGACCGCAGGTGATTTAGCCTATGAAGCGGCCGTAAATCTTTTTGCTCAAGGTCAGATTGCAGCGGAGGATGTTGACTTCATCATTCTCTGCACTCAGGCACCAGACTATGTGTTGCCCACAACTGCGTGTGTGTTGCAAGACCGATTGGGTGTGCCCCGGCAAGCTGGTGCCCTAGACATCAACTTAGGTTGTTCAGGCTTTGTCTATGGTTTGTCTTTGGCCAAGGGACTGATCGAGACAGGGGCTGCGCGGTGTGTTTTGTTGCTCACTGCTGACACATATTCCAAGTACATCCATCCATTGGATAAGAGTGTGCGCACCCTGTTTGGGGATGCAGCAGCTGCTACAGCCATTGTGGCAACAGAGGATGCTGATGAGGCGATTGGACCTTTTGTATTTGGTACTGATGGCAGCGGAGCCAAAAACTTGATCGTAGAGGCGGGTATGTACCGCATGCCCAAATCACCAGAAACAGCAAAAGAAATGACTGATGAATCGGGTAATGTACGAACTCGCGAAAACTTATACATGAACGGTGCTGAAGTCATGGCCTTTTCTTTGAAGGAAGTACCCATGGCTGCAGATGCATTGCTTTTGAAAGCAGGCAAGGTAAAAGAAGATATGGATTTCTTTGTGCTTCACCAAGCCAACAAGTTTATGCTTGAAGCATTACGCAAGAAGTTGAAGGTGTCGCAAGAGAAGTTGCCCATCATGGTGGAAGACTGTGGGAATACAGTGTCGTCAACAATTCCGATTGCATTATTCAAGTTGCGCCAACAAGGAAGATTGAGGCAGGGCCATCAACTCATGTTGATCGGGTTTGGTGTGGGCTATTCGTGGGCTGCTTGTTTGTTGAATTTTTAAATTGGAGAAGATGATGAGCGAATTTTTCGAAGGCATGGCTGAAATATTTGAAGTGGACGTTAGCAAAATTTCGTCAGAATTTGAGCTGCACTCTGGTGAGGCGGCTTGGGATTCTTTGGCCATTGTGTCAACCATCGCCTTGGCGGACGATTGCTTTAATGTGATGCTTGAAGGCAAGGCCCTGGGAGATTGTCAGACGATTGCCGACATTGAGAAGTTGATCGCACAGGCCAAGAAAGCCTGATGATGACCGCGCAATCCACTTCACTAGGACGACACATCAAGGTGACGGGGGCAGGTATTGCTGGTGTCGTGTCGTGCCTGCCTGAACGGCAGGTCAGCAATGCTCATTTTGCACTTCAGTTTGGTGAGTCTGCAGTCAAGGATGTTGTGAAAATGATCGGGGTTGAAAACCGATATTGGACCGACGATAAGACATCGACAAGAGACTTGTGCTTGAAAGCCGGTCAGCGTCTATTGACTCAACTGGACTGGTTGCCTGAGTCTGTGGATGCGTTGATTTTTGTATCGCAAACACCTGATTACAGACTCCCAGCCACTGCGTGTGCTTTGCAAGCGGATCTTGGCTTGTCATCGGCTTGTATCGCGTTTGATGTCAACCTAGGGTGCTCTGGTTATCCATATGCTTTGTGGTTGGGCATGACCATGGTGCAAACAGGTGCGGCACGTCGCGTCTTGCTGGCTGTGGGTGACACAATCAGCAAGATCGTTGATCCATCCGACCGTTCAACAGCCTTGTTGTTTGGCGACGCAGGCACTGTGACCGCAATTGAGCAGGCAGCTGGGCAGAGGGCAAGTTTTGTGCTGGGTACAGATGGGCGCGGAGCCTGTAATTTGATTGTGCCCAAGGGTGCGTTTAAGGATCACTCACAGTCAGGTGATCCTCGATTACAGGATAAAGCATCGGATTGTCTGTACATGGATGGAGGTGAAATTTTCAATTTCACACTCAAAGCCGTACCCGCATTGGTCAATGAAACCATTGAATTGTCTGGGGTTGCCGCTGATGGATATGATGGATTTTTGTTTCATCAGGCCAACATGTTCATGCTCAAACATCTGACAAAAAAAACCAAGCTGCCAGCAGAGAAAACACCAATCAATATCGACCAATACGGCAACACCAGTTGCGCTTCTATCCCTTTGTTGATGACCACTTGCTTGCAGGAACAACTCCGTAATGGGGCGATGCGATTGGGCTTGTTTGGCTTTGGTGTTGGGTACTCATGGGGTGGCGCCTCGCTTTCTGTGGGGCCATTGAAATGCGTGGAGACGATCAAGTGCTGAATATTTTCAAATCAGATGCATTGCAGGGCCGAACATATCTTGTGACGGGTGCATCTTCAGGTATTGGCAAGGCAACAGCGCTACTTTTGTCCGAATGTGGCGCACGGGTTCTGGTCAATGGGCGCGACGAAAGTCGCTTGAATGAGACGCTGGCTCAATTGTCGGGGGCAGGTCATTTGGCTTTTGCTGCTCCGCTTGAAACAGCAGACCAAACAAACGATTGGCTCAAAAGCGTGTTGGACACAGTTGGGCCTTTGGATGGTGTATTTCACTGCGCGGGTATTGAGTTGATTCGACCGGCTCGAATGATCAAACAGGCTCAGTTGAATGATGTGCTTGGCAGCAGCCTTTTTGCAGCTTTTGGTATTGCGCGGGCTTTGAGCTCGAAAAATGCCATGGTTGATGGCGGTTCGCTGGTGTTCATGTCATCTGTTGCCGGTTCAACTGGACAAGTTGGGATGACGGCCTACAGCGCAGCGAAGGCCGCGATTGATGGCATGGTTCGTTCATTGGCCTGTGAGCTGTCAGCTAAAAAAATTCGGGTGAATTCCATTGCTGCCGGTGCTGTCCACACGGCTATGCATGATCGATTGACCAAAGGCAGCGGTGACGATGCAACCACGGCCTACGAGCAGTCTCATTTACTTGGATTTGGTGAACCTCAAGATGTTGCCCATGCAGCGCTGTACCTTTTGAGTCCAGTCAGTCGTTGGGTAACGGGTACGACAATGGTGGTTGATGGCGGATACATGGTGCGATGATGACCGAGAGATTGATACTGGTTGGCGGCGGTGATTTTGCTAGGGAGTTGATCAACTGGACTGATGATCTGGTGGATCTGGGGAAAAGCATTCCAGTAACAGGATTTCTGGATGACAACCCTGATGCCTTGAAAGGCTTTCAATACCCCGTGGCATATCTGGGTTCTATTCAATCGTATGTTCCGCAACCAGGGGATCGCTTGCTGATGGCGGTGGGCAATCCCAAAGTTAAAAAAACACTCTTTGCGGACATGAAATTGAGGGGGGGGCACTTTTCAACTTTGATTCATCCCTCTGCTGTCGTTGCGAGGACTGCTAGATTGGGTGAAGGCGTTGTTGTGTGTCCGCAGGCATTTATTTCTGCCGATGCAACGGTTGGCGATTTGTGCGCGATCAATGGCAGCGCCAGTGTGGGGCACGACGTTAAGTTGGGTAGCTTTGCAACTTTGAGCGCACACGTGGACTTGACGGGCTGGGTTCAAGTCGATGAGTGTGTATTTTTTGGCAGCGGTGCGCGTGTTTTGCCTAAAGTCAAAATTGGTGCCGGTACGCGCATTGGTGCTGGGGCCGTTGTGATGCGTTCTGTACCCGCCGATGCAGTGGTTTATGCGCCGCCTGCAAAGAGGCTTTGATATGGACCTTGGAACTAAGCTGTTTCAGAAGTATTGGCATATGGTGTGCCATCGCAACGAGCTGCCCAACGATGGTGACTTTTTGCGGTTCAAGACGCCGATCGGTGATGTGGTGATGTGGTGATTTTCAATGACGGCGGCGATTACGTTGCCTTTGACAACCGTTGTGCACACCGTGGAACTTTGATTTATCTGACGGATTTTGGAAATCAGGCCAATACCTGCAAATACCACGGCTGGACATTCAAATCAGGCAAGTTGATCATTCCAGCTGTTGAGCAATTCAAGGGCTGTGATATCGCCAAAGCAGATCTGAAGCGGTACAGGCTTGATTGGTGCGGTGACTTTTTGTTCTTGGGGGTTGCGCCTGAGAAAGACCTCTACGAGCAGCTGGATGGGGTTGCGCAGTACATCGAGAATATTTCATTCAATATCAGCGGCAGAGTGGATGTGAGTGCATACGAGTACGAGTGTGCATGGCCCTTGGCACTTGAGAATGCGCTCGAGCCTTATCACATTGGTATGGTGCACCCAGGTACTTTGGCTAACTTGCAACTCGAAGATGGTGTGAATACTTTCCATGGCGCGAACTCCGTTTGGCAAGCGCCTGTAGGTGATGTCAGGATCAAGAAACAACTTGGAAGACTTGGCTCGTTCTTCAACATCGACTATGCATATGAAGGTTACATGAGCATTTTCATGTTCCCCTTCACAATGATTTCGTCCACCTTCGGCTACTCCTATTCTGTGCAGAATTTCTTTCCGCATCAGACCCGAAACGATCGAACAAATTTCATGAGCCGTTTGCTCACATGCAATGTGAAAGATGAGCATGCGCAGAAAATTGTTCAGCCTTTCTTCGAATCAAGTGCCAAAGTCAATCGCATGGTGTTCGAAGAAGACCATTCCATTTGCAAGATCATGCCCACAGATTCGTGGAGCTCAGAACCACTTGAGTTCATCTCCGAGCAGGAAGTAAAGATTGCTCACTTTAGAGACTTGTGTCGAGCTGGTTGAAATAATTTCAGATTGGGATGTTGTGCTGAATACTAAGTTTTCCCCCTGGCCCAGTTTTACCCCCGAAGAGGCAGATGCGGTGCACCGCGTAGTGATGTCCAACAAGGTGAACTATTGGACAGGCACCGAGACCCGCGAGTTTGAAAAAGAGTTTGCCGCTTGGTGTGGCACGGCGC
>ERZ650303.134-NODE-134-length-20862-cov-6.213630_pt1 | contig 20862 bp, 20 predicted proteins | sample MGYA00376239_ERZ650303 | MGnify/ENA primary metagenome ERZ650303 (study PRJEB26733, sample SAMN07839262) | wastewater metagenome | biome: small river; feature: stream; material: water | place: USA: North Carolina | collected 2016-04-05 ... | reverse complement strand
GCTATGTACCTGTACAGCAGCCCAGCTCAATTGCGAGCTGTTGTCGAATTGGTTTAACTTCTTAGCTCCGAGGCGCTGGCTCAGCTCTCAGCTCAGGCATGTGGGACCAAGTCATCATCTCCGCAGCCTTGGCGGGATCAGCTCCTAACCATGCATCATGCAGATTTGGAGCAATGATCACAGGGGTACGCTTCTCATCACCAGGCTTGTGAAACTGACGCATCACTAGGTGCTCGGCGGCGTTGACAGTCAAACTACCTTTAAGACAAGGAAACCATTTCTCTGGTTGTAATGTGATGATCTAGCACGACAAACTCGAGATGAGATGGATACTTAGCGATCAATGTTCTTTCGTGTTCAAAAAATCACAAAACACAATATAACGCCAAAGGCACAAAAACAATAGCAAACGCATTACCTGCCATGACCATAGCTGCGACTAGCTGCGGCTCCTGCCTATAACGCTCGGCCAGCATGTACTGAATGACCGGTGGCGGTAATGCTCCAAACAGAATTAACAGCCCTCGACTGCTTCCCTCTAGCTTCAAAAGAGATGCGATCAACCAAGCGAGTCCAAGCCCAATCAATGGCCGAGCTAAAGCACCTATAAGTCCATCAAGTAAATCCGAAGACTTCAATGAATTTAATCTCATGCCAAGTGCGAAAAGCATCAAGGGTAATGAAGCCTCACCCATCATTTTCATAGTTGCGAAAATCAACTCAGGGGGGCGTAAATCAAAACTTAAACTTAAGAAACCAAGAACTGATGCAATCATCACTGGGCTCTTCAACAAATCACTCGTTTGAGCATTTGAACTAGTAATTCGGGTTCCAATTGAAAACTGGAGGAGATTGTTTAGTGCAAATAAAGCTACTGCGGCATTAAATCCAGACGGGCCAAAAGCCAGCAGTGCTAATGGCAAACCCATATTTCCACAGTTATTAAACATAACAACTGGGACTAGACTTCTAGGATCGATGCTAGTCAATCTAGCTAGCAACCACGCCAACAGACCACATCCACAGATAAGAACAGTGAGTCCATAAAGCAACGGCATAATTTCATGCAAATTTGAATCTTTTGATGCCAGTGCGGTGTAAACCAGCATAGGTGTCAATACATCGATCGAAATTTGATTGAACCCACTTAGATCTGCATCGAAGTGGCGACCGTAAATCAACCCTACAAACACCACACTAAACACTGGAATGATGACTTCCAGAACTCGAATAAAGACTCCATCGATCATTTATTTTTAACCTGATTCATGCGCGTATTTTCGATCTGTGTACAACGTTACGGTTGCTTTCACCTGCTTGACTGGCACAACCGTAGATGACATCGTTCACTGCAGCCCGATCGACTTGCAGATTAAGATCCATCAATGCTGTGATTGGAATAGTTGCTGAGTTATCTGCTCGAACTAAGCATAAAGGACCACCGTCACGACCAATAGATCTGCGAATTTCATCGCAAATGTAGGCTACTTGAATCGTATTTTTCACTAATTAATTCCTATGATTAACTCAGCTCATTAGAGTTTGAAATCAATGTGAAATGTTCTACGTGTGGGGGCTCCAAAAAATAGTTGCCTACAAGCGCTCGCCATTCTGTAAAGAGAGGTGAGCCGCGGAATTCGATCGTATGATCCTCAAGAGTTTGCCAAGTAAGCTGCAAAACATATCGATTAGGTGACTCGATGCAGCGATGGAAGTTGTGTCGCACAAATCCTTTTGCTTTTGGAAAAATTGTCACCAATGCTGTTTGAACCGCTTGTTCAAACTCTGCATGCTGACCAGCTTTGATTTTGATATCTGCAATTTCTAGAATCATTTTTTACCTTAACAATTTGGCAGTTAGAAAAATTAATGGATATGCGTACCGCCATTCACATCGATGGTTGCGCCGGTAACAAACCCAGATAATTCAGAAGCAAGGAAGAGGCAAGCGCCCGCCATTTCGCTTCTTTTGCCAGTTCTTTTGAGGGGAATTGCATCAATGATTACTTGCAATCGTTCCTCAGACAAACCATCAAGCATCGGTGTTTCGATCATTGCCGGGCAAATAGCATTAGCGCGAATGCCATATTGGCCAAACTCTCTAGCAATACTTTTAGTCAAACTCAACATGCCGCCTTTTGAAGCGGCGTAATGTGACCCACCGACCAAACCGCCACCACGCTGGGCGGCAAGTGAGGCCACATTGACAATGGTTCCAGAGCGTTTCTCTACAAAAACTTTCAATACGCTTTGGCACAAGAAAAAAGCGCCTTTGAGGTTGATATCAAACATGAGATCAAGCTCTTTCCCACTAATTTCTAAAATTGGTTGATTGCGAACAATGCCTGCTGAATTCACCAAGCAATCGATAGTTCCATGTAACTCCATCACATTACGAACCAAGGAATCGCAATCTTCAGCTTTACTGATGTCACACTGGACGCCATGTACCGAGACTGATCGCTTAACTTTGACATCAATGGAAGTTTGAATTTCCTTAAGGATCTGATCATTCATCATTACATCAACCACAACTACTTTTGCGCCATGTTCTGCAAATAGTTCCGCTGTGGCATATCCGATACTTCGAAGTGAGCCAGCGCCCACAATGACGCACACCTTGTCTTTAAGCAGCATAAATTCCTAGTTTTTAACTTTAAGATTTTTCAAAACTGACTGGCATTTCGTTAAGAACCCAATCAATAACCGATGTGTGAGATGGCGACCAACCAAGCTCCTGCCGTGCTCGAACTGATCGAACTCGGCTGTTGCTGCCAAAAGAGTAATACGCTCTTGGAATTCCCCAAAGTTTGGCCGCGAGCTCTGGGTCAAGCGATTGAACTCCTGAAAACATTAGCCTCTGCGCAAGGGCTTGACCAACATCTTTAAAAGAGGCCTCTCCATTGGCCGCAAAATAGAAAGCCCCAGATGGAGCCTTGGCAAGTGCGAGCAAATACAGATCGACGACGTCATCAATATGAATGTTTGACCACACATTGTTTCCAGCACCCACGATCTGAACGACGCCTTGTTGTTTTGCGTTCTCAACAAGAAACGGAATTTGGACGCTCTTTGGATTTAAACCTCGACCTTCGCCATAGATAAGACTTGGGCAAATTACGATTGATCTGACGTTAGACGTTGAAGCACCTAAAACCATCAAATCAATGTCTCGTCTTGGTTGCTTCAACTCTTGAATCACTAAAGGAGTGAATTCATCAAAAATCGCATCACTCTTTACGGCGCCGCGAACATCGTCCCCAACTATGCTCGAACCACTGGTATGAATTAGCGGGTTAGAAGATCCTTCTAATCCCTTGATCAGTGCTTGGATAGACTCCATGTGATCTGCACTAGCCGCGTTTACTACTCCATCTGCATTTTTAGCTTCACGAGTTAACAACGCTACATCATTTAGATCACCGATAACTGGTTCAATTCCCTGTGCTGCGAGCAGATCTGCATTCGCCTGACTACGAACAAGCCCACGTACATGGACACCAACTTGGACAAGTTTTCTTGCTACAGAGCCACCGATATACCCACTAGCTCCTGTTATGAAAATGGTGTTGGGGAGTTTCATGACTGTCAAAAGCCCGTAGACAAAGCAGGAACAGCAGCAACTATCAGCGTGCCTACTATCAGCGCAACGATATAACCAACTATGGGCTTCATACCCTTACTGGGACTAACGCCACTGATTGCACAAGCTGCGTAATAACCTACGCCAAATGGTGGAGCAAATAAGCCAATGCCCATTGCGAGGACAACTACCATAGAGTAATGAACATCATTTATTCCGAATGTTTTTGCAATCGGAAAAAGCAACGGTCCGAAGACGACGATAGCGGGAATTCCCTCAAGCACACTACCAAGAATAATGAAAGCCAAGACTGAAACTGCAAGAAATCCTTCTGCGCCACCTGGCAATTGAGTCATCACTTGAGCCAGCTGACGAGAAAACCCTGATTGCGTCAACGCCCAAGCCATACCTGTTGCAGTGCCAATGATTAGCAAAATAGCACCAGACAATGCTGCTGTATCAACCAATGCTGGCCATAGCTTCTTGTAATCTAGTTGCCGATAAATTACAGCACCAGCAAGAATTGCGTATGCGATGCCAATGGTGGAAACTTCAGTTGCTGTCGCAACGCCTTCAACTACTGCAGCACGAATAATGAAAGGCAATGCAAGTGCTGGACTTGCAACCAGTAATGCACGACCAATTTCACGCCAGGAAGCCTTAACAACGCCCGACATGTCAACCTTGCGGTTTCTCAGCCACACCACGAAGCACAACAACACGGCCAAAACTAGGGCAGGAACTAAACCGCCAGAAAATAATGCAGCGATGGAAATACCTGTTACAGAACCAATCGTGATTAGCACGATGCTAGGCGGAATCGTTTCAGTCTGAGCACCTGTAGCAGCCAACAGTGCCACCATTTCCCCTTCATCGACACCACGTTTTCGCATCTCTGGAAAAAGAACTGGCGCTATTGCAGCCATATCGGCTGCCTTTGACCCAGATATACCAGAGACCAAATACATGCCGCCCACAAGGACATAAGAGAGCCCGCCACGAACATGTCCTAACAATGACGCAAGGAATTGCACCATCGCTTTGGCCATGCCACTTAATTCAAGCACTACGCCTAGAAAAACGAAAAGCGGAACAGCAAGAAGCACTAGATGCGACATGCCTTCATCCATGCGTCCGACGATGACACTTGTTGGCTTTGCTGTTGTCAACGCGATATAACCAAAAGTGGCTAGACCAAATGCAAATGCAATTGGGACTCCGCTCAAAACGAGAATTGCTACGATCACAACAAAGAATATGAAAAGGTTGAAATTTCCAAGGTCTTGAAAAACTGGACTAATTAAAAACAACGCGGCAACAGCACAAGCTGATACAGCTAAAGCGGAAAGCAAGCGCTTCCAATTCGAGACTTCTGCAAACTTCAATATTGCAGAGATCCCCATTAGCATGATGCCGCATGGCAAAGCAGAGGCTCTCCAAGCGTTTGATATTTCAAGTGAGGGCGAAGTAACAATCGCCTCATCCATTGCAAATTCGAAAGCTGGATAACCAACCAAGATCAAAAAAGTTGCACCAGCAACAACTCCTAATAAATCAAAAAATGCTCGCCTCTCTGGAGAAGCAAGGTCTACAAGCGCAGTCATACGCATGTGCGATGAACGTCGAAATGCAATCACTGCGCCTAGCATGGCAAGCCAGAGAAACATAACTGAAGCAAGTTCATCTGACCAAGTCAGTGGACGATGAATCACATAGCGGCTCACAACGCCACCAAACAACACCAATATTTCAAACAAAACCAAGATAGCTGCTGGGACCTCTGTCAAAAATCCAAGGGCCTGATCCATTTTTGCTACAGCTCTATACCAAGCTGTATCTGGCCGTTTAGTTTCTAAGGTTTTATGCATGTGAGTTGACGGATCCAAAGAGGCGTCTCCAAGTGAGTTATTCGTTCTTTGTCGAGTCGATTTTTAAGCCGACTATTTGTCGAGCTTCTCTATCTGCGTAAGAAAATTTATTGCACAGGCCAATAAAACGGAGTCGGTCAAAGTTTTGAACAACTCCGTCCCAACTACAGGTTAGGCGAGTTTTCCTGTGTACTTCTCAAGTAAGGACCATGTTTCAGGGCCGAATTTTTTCTGCCACTCAGCGTAGTAGCCAGCCTTCAGTAATGTTTCACGGAATGGTTTTGTATCAACGCGATTGAACTGCATGCCTTGACCTTTGAGTTTCGCTTCAAGCGTAGAGTTCAGGGCATCGTGTGCGGTACGTTGCTTCATTGCATGTGCATCAAACGTTTTTGTCGCCAATGCTCTCAGATCTTCAGGCAATGCATTCCAGTTCTTCTTATTGCCAACAAGTGAGAAATACTCCCACATATGAGAGGTAGTTGAGCAATATTTTTGAACTTCGTAAAGTTTCACTGCATCGATTGTTGGCAATGCGTTTTCTTGACCATCAACCACTTTTGTTTGAAGTGCTGTGTAAAGCTCACCGATTGGCACTGTTGCTGGTGAAGCATCAAGTCCTTTGAACATTGATGTCCACAACGGAGTTGCAGGCACGCGAATCTTCATACCGACCAAATCTTTTGGCGTATTAATTGGTTTTGTCGAATGCGTAATTTGACGGAATCCGTGATCAAAAACTCGACCAACTTGCGTCAAATTTACTTTATCAAATGAAGACTTGATGTGGGCGCCGAGTTCCCCATCCATTGCCTTCCACACTGTTGCGTAATCAGGGAACGCAAATGCTATTGAGTTGATCGCCGCAGTTGGTATTAGGTTGCCATAGATTGAACCGGCAGTGCAAATAAAGTCGATTGCACCTGAACGAACTTGGGACAATGTATCGGTGTCACTTCCCAACTGACCGCTGGGGTAGACCTCAATGTTCAATCGACCATTTGACTCTTTAAGAATTTCTGCACAAGCCGCTTTCAGAGCAACTGGCGTAGGGTGACTTTCAGGCAAGGTGATTGCAATCTTCAGATTGAATTTTCCAGCGGTTTGCGCAAAGACAGAACCGGGAACTAATGTTGTTGCAGCGGCACCAGCAATGAGCTTAAGCGCATCGCGACGACCGTTTTGATTGAATGCGGAAGTTGATTTCATGTTGTCTCCTGTGATTATTTTTCTCAGAAATTATTCAGAACACGTTGGGTTGATGAACTTCGATGCAATGACCGTCTGGGTCATACAAGAAGACTTGATGCCAACCTGGAATCGCCCAGCAACCGTAGTCTGAATACCGAATACCCAATTCATCGCATCGGCGCATAAACCCTTTAATGTCGTCTGTACGAAAACAGAAGTGACCATGCCCCATAGGGTTGACGAATTTTTTCATCTTGAAACCGGTTTCTAAGTCGCGCTCAGACCAATGAAACTCGATATCACCATCCGTCAAGAAATCGACCTTACCTGTGTAAGCACGGTCTTCGCGCTGACGGCTGATCACTGTATGTTCTGCATCAGTTATTGCTCCGAGACTAAACAATGTTTTATAGAAGTTGGTTAAACGAGGCAGGTTATCGGTACAGATGTTCATGTGGTGAAACTTGAATTGCATAGCGCTTTCTTTCGGTTAGGTTGCAATTTCCCCGATAGCCGGAACTATCAGAGTCAGCTCGAATTCGTTGAGCTGAGGAGCCTTACTAGGCTTACCAGGTACGATATATCAATTCATATTTGAAGTACATATTTCGCCAGTGAATTTTCATCGGGGATTTCCCTAGGTAAATTAGCCAAATATGGGCCTTGTAGATACTTTTACCAATCACTGATGAATGATAGTATTCACTTATGAATCATTCAAACCAAGAGCATTTATCTCTGTCTGTTCCACAGCAGGACACCGTCCGTAAGGAAATTTGCAGCATTGCAGTAGTTCGACGCGTCGCAGCAATGCTGGACCTCAACCCTGATGAATTCACAGAAGGGGCTGCACTTCCTAGAGGATGGCAATTTATTTTGATGGGAGCTGATACCACCAGATCCCAACTCCGCGCCGATGGATTTCCCGGACTTGGTGTTGCGATGCCCGATCTCGGTCTACCGCGGCTGATGCTTGGAAGTAGATCTGTCTCTTACATGCAAGACATCCCAATTGGTGCGGCCGTCCATCGTCATAGTTCAATTAAGAGCCTGACACAGAAGACAACAAAGGCAGGACCAATGGTTGTTGCTGTTATTCAGCACGAAATAAAACTGCATGGCGCTGATCTTCCCGCCCTAATTGAAACGCAAACGTACCTACTTCTTCCCGCGACAAAAGGAGCATCACCTGCATCTACAGAGCATTTCACAACACACGTTACAGGTGACAAAGTAAAGACCGTAGTTCCTGATGAAACCTTACTCTTCCAGTACTCAGCGTTGGGCTTCAATTCACACAAAATTCACATCGATAGGTCCCATGCTCGAAACGTAGAGGGTTTTCCGGACTTAGTAGTCAATGGAGGCTTAGCCACATTGCTGCTCACTGAGTTTTTACGTAAGGAAATGGGCGTATCCCCATCAACGATTAAAGCCCGTCACGTTGCGCCACTCTTTTGTGGAAGTCCTATCACGATGGTCGTAAACAAGAGCGAATCAAAGTGGCAACTGCAAGCCTATGACAACCGTTCAACACTGGCAGTAGATATGGAAGTAGAACCACATGAGCTTTAACCCCTTAAAAGGCATTCGCGTATTGGACTTAACAAGCGTTGTTGTTGGCCCCGTCTGCACATGGCGATTAGGCCAATATGGCGCGGAAATCATCAAAGTTGAAAATCCCGAAGGCGACTTAATGCGAGGGCTCGGTGGCCTATCGCCTACAGGGCAGCACTCTGGCACCTATCTACATTTGAATCGTGGGAAACGAAATATCTGCCTAGATCTAAAAAAAACAGAATCCAGAGAGGTTATGGATAGGCTCATTGCATCAGCCGATGTCATCGTTGCAAACATGCGACCACAAGCTCTGAAAAAGCTCGGGTTAGATTCAGAAACAATTCGTGGTCGCTATCCAGAGAAGGTTTACTGCCTCATCACTGGATACGGAACCGAAGGCCCATATGCGGGTCAACCAACATACGACAGCGTTGTTCAAGGCGTCACTGGTATGGCCGGTTTATTTCTTCGCCGAGATGGAAGTCCAAACTATGTACCCATGTTGATTTGTGATCACGTCGCAGGAGAAATTGCAGCCAGTTCAATTCTGGCCGCAATCGTTGAGAAACGGACGAGTGGCAACGGAAGCACGATTGAAGTTCCCATGTTTGAAACCATGGCAGCATTTGTATTGCAAGAGCACCTTGCTCAACATAGCTTCGATCCCCCTATGGGACCTCCCGGTGATCTCAGATTGCTCAGCCCTCACAACAGACCGGTCAAAACATCTGATGGATGGATTTCCTTCACTGTAAATACTGACCCACAGGTGCGTGCATTCCTAAGCGTTACAGGCAGAGATCATTTGCTTAAGGACGAAAGATTCAACTCTGTAGCAGCTCGTGCAAAAAACGTTACGCAATGGTTTGAAGTAAGAGGAACACCACTCACAAGCAAAACGACTGATGAATGGCTTGAGTTGTTACAGAAAGCGGATATTGCAGCTCAACCTTGCCACACGCTCGAGTCACTGCCACATGACAAGCACCTTAAGGCCGTCAGATTAATTCAAACCGAGCAACATCAAACAGAAGGAAAGACTTCAGCGATTAGAGCTTCCATCAAAGTTAATAACTCATACCTTCATATGCGTGAACCTTCCCAACCCAAAGGATGGGAGACCAAACAACTGCTTGAAGAGATGGGGTACACAAAAAGTGAAATGCAAGCCATGTTTGATTCTGGCTCAGCCATCTCGTCATAAAACGGCAATTGACAGGAAATGAAAATGATGAATCGGCGCAACGTTTTACAAATTCTAGGTGCAGGTGCGTCAATGACGCCGATGATCGGATGGTCTCAAAGCTATCCAAGTCGACCGATCAAAGTCATCATTCCATTTCCGCCAGGTGGTCCAACAGATGTTCTTGGTCGCATCGTCGCTCAAAAGCTGGGGGAACGTTTGGGTCAAAACTTCGTAATTGACAATAAACCTGGTGCAAGTGGCATGATTGGAGCTGACATGGTGGCAAAGTCTGCACCCGATGGCTACACGTTGCTAGTCAACGCGTCTCTGCATGTGATTAATCCTAGCTTGTACGAAAAACCTCGATATGACGCGATTACTGATTTTGCGCCATTGAGCAATCTTGCAGATGTTCCCTTGGTACTTGTCGTCAGCGCAAAAATGCCTATCAACACAGTTAAGGAATTGATTGCATGGGTCAAAGCATCTAAGACGCCCATTAACTTTGCATCCTCAGGTAATGCAACCGCGCCCCACTTGGCTGGTGAAGCATTCAAAGTTGCTGCAGGCATAGAGAACATGCAACATGTTCCATACAAAGGAAGCTCTCCCGCATTGACGGATTTGCTTGGCGGCCAAGTACAACTGATGTTCGACTCATTACCCTCAAGTCAGCCGTTTATCAAAGCAGGGACACTCAAGGCAATTGCTGTAACAACTCAGCGCCGCTCATCCGCACTTCCCAACATTCCAACAATTACAGAAAGTGGTTTACTTGGATTCAACTTCAGCACTTGGTATGGGATGTGGGCTCCAGCTTCTACCCCACCAGCCATTGTGGAAAAGCTTTCCATGGAAATTAGTCAAATCACACGATTGCCAGAAGTTCGGGAAAGATTTTTAGCCCTTGGCGCTGAGCCCGTCGGAAATACCGCTGAGGAATTTTCTGCCTTCAACAAGTCAGAGCTGGCGAAATGGGCTCAAATTGTTCGGCAATCGGGCGCGCGAATTGATTGATACTCGCGCACCTATGCACTAACAATGCTAAGTAGCTAAGTTACTTTTAAAAGTTCCGCCGACTTTTCCAGCCAATGTTCGGGCAGCCGCTCCTAAGGCTGCTGTGACTTCAGGAATTGACTTACGCTGATTTTGGTCAATGCGTTCTGCATAAGGTACCGTAAGCGCTGCAAGTGCCTTTCCCTTTGTGTCCAAAATAGGAAAGCTCACAGCATAAAGGCCACGAACTTGAACACTTGGGATGGACTCAAATCCAACTTTTTTTATGGTGTCTAGGATTGCACCAATTTGAGGATCTGATTGATCAGGGCGTCTTTGAATGGACTCTTCAATCCACAACTTGGTTGTTTCAGCATTCTGAAAAGCGAGAAGTACACGACCAGATGCCGAAATTAGCACATCAAGTTCCGAACCTGTACGAACGCTGAAACCCATGCCACTTGGCGCATCGACTTTAGCCAACACGAGTTGTTTACCTTGCGAATAAACAGTCAAGTGGCAAGATTGATCAAGCTCTTTAGCCAACCTTTGCATGATTGGCATGGCTTCAAAAAGCAAACGATGCGTTGGTGGATTAATATGAGAGAGCTCGTAAAGCTTGGTAGTAATTGCGTAGGAACTTTCATCGACCTGGGATACGTAGTTCCTATCGACCAAGCAGCTCAACATCCTGTAAATTTCACCAACGCTACGGCCTAGTTGCTTTGCGATTTCTTTCTGAGATAAAGCACCCTCGCTGTTACAGAGTATTTCAAGGATGTCCAACCCCTTTTCTAACGCTGGAGCTGCATAAACCCTACGTTCAGGCACCGTATTGCTATTACTATCTGCCTGTTTCACCATTAGAGCACCACCTACTTACGAACACAAAATCATAATGATACAAGTGAATGGGTAGTTTCAAATATGAATTGAATGTAGATTGGTGTAAGTGGGCTAGTCATGAGCTCAACGGACTCCTTTGACGGGTTTAATCGCAAGCGCACCTAAAACAGCATAGATCGCTGCTACTGTGAATAAGATGTTGTAGTTTGGCAAACTTCCACCGTCTAGGAACAAGAAAAATGGCGCAATTGCGGGAGAGAGCGTTTGCGGCAATGTTCCCGCCACATTAAAAATCCCTAAATCTTTTGCAGCGTTATTGTGGGGGTCTGGCAAAACCTCGGTTACCAAAGCCATGTCGACAGCCAAATAAACGCCGAATGCACAACTCATCACAGATGCCCCGAGTAAGAACGAGTTGTAGTCTGCCGCGTAACCGACCATTAACAAACCCACCCCGTACACAGCGGCAGATATCCAAATAAAAACCTTCCTTGTACGCATCAAATCAGACAACCAACCACTAACAAAGCTACTAAGAATTTGAATAGCGCAGGTGATCATATTCACCTTGAGCATCACTTCAGGAATTTCAGCAGGTTTGTAACCCAATCGATCCATCAAAAAATAAACCTGATAGCCAAAGAAGGTTGCCAATGCCATAAAAAAGAAAAAGCGACTAACAAACGCCCAAGTAAAATCTAGCTGCGCGAGAGGATTAAAGTAAAAGTCTTTAGCAATTTTTTTGAGCGTTAACTTATCACCATCAACAATTGATGCTGGTTTGTCGGTGTAAACAAAACACAGCAACACAACCAGAACCAACAATATTGCAGGCTCTAACAAGAACATAAGATAAGGATTTCCGTCTGCAAAATTAGTTAGACCAATGCCGGCGACCATTCCTGCTGGAATGCACATCCCTAGGGCACCACTCACCGTTCCACGGAACTTCTCAGGTATTTGATCAGGCAGCAAAGCCATGACAGCGGCAGCAACTGCATTGAAGCCCAGTTGCGCCAGACACCATCCAACGATCATCACACTCACATTGCCCCAAGCAATCAACCACAAACCAGCCATGCCAACAACGGTACCCAGTAGCATCCAAATTTTTCTTTTACCCAGCACAGATTTAGTTCTATCGCTGAAATAACCCGCTATGGGATTTGCAACGATTGCAACTATTGCACCGATACCTAACAACAGCCCAAGTACATACTCTTTATTGTTAGGTTCAATTTCTGCGACTCGCAATGCGATGGTCATCATTGGAGGTGTTAACAAAGCCATGGAAAGTGCAAAGTACACGGCAATTAAACTACCAATGAAAATCAAAGGTGGTCGCTTGTTCATATCAGGTTGATTCATAAATATTCTTTTTCAAAAAATTGCATCTGACAAACCGCAAAATGGATCTACAGGACTCTTGCCAGTAAAACCACTGCGCCCTATCAACTTATCCACAACAGCTTTTTGAACAGCTGGTGTTGGGGTGTAAGCATTTACCAAGCAAGGAATTCTTGGGGCATCGTATAGATAGTACGGATGACCAAACGAGATAAGCATGGTGGGTTTATCCCACCAAAGTCTTTTCATCCCGGGAAGCGTTCCGCCATGAAGCGTCGCCCAATCAAGGTAAAGCCTCGACTTGGTAAGTTGCGACTCCTGCGCAATTGCGTAAATAATCAAGTCGAAGTTATTAAAAACTTCTAATTTATCCTTCAGAGGATCGAATACGTGGACCTCAAAACCTTCTGCAATCAACAGTTTGTCAATGTGCAAATGGAAATCTTCTCCACCACCAAGTGGGTTGATATTCTCTTCTTTAAAAATCAAAATTTTAGGCGTCTTACTTTTATTGATCGGCACAACATTTTGCGTATCCTTCACCAGGGTTACCGACATAGAGGACAAAGTTGACATGACTGCTTTGTGCTCGTCAGAGTCGACAACCGAAATCGCGATATCGGAAGGCGGCATCGACTCATGTAACTTAAGTTTTGCCTTCAACCCTAAAACTCGCACTAGCGCTTCATCTACGCGGCCAGAACTCAGCGCCCCCGTTTGTACGGCGGCATGGAGGGTTTCGATATCGTCACCGATAGACGTTGAAAACAAAATCATGTCACATCCGTTTTGTATCAACTCTGGAAGCCACTGCTTGCGAGGGCCCCAACTTTCAAGCCCGCCCATAAGCGTAGCGTCTGAAATAACTAATCCGTTAAATCTCAACTTTTCTCTGAGCAATGTCTTGTTCAAATGCGTTGAAATAGAGGCAGGTCGAAACTGCTCTACGCCCTCTTCCCCCATTGAAGCAGCAAAGTCAGGCAATGCAATGTGGGCAGACATTACCGACAACACGCCTGCGTCAAATGCACGTGTATACAGTTGTCCGAATACTTCATCCCATTTTTTTGCAGAGAGTGGATTAATGGTTGTCACAAGATGCTGATCACGAGCATCAAAACCCTCGCCTGGCCAATGTTTAGCTGTGGTCGCAATATTTTTACTTTGAAACACGCGAATATGGGCATTCGCCATGTCGGATATTAGTTGTTGGTTATTTCCATAGGAACGTGTTCCAACGATAGCACTGTGAAATGAATCGTTTACATCTAAGACTGGTGAAAATGTCCAATTGATACCAATTGAGAGAAGCTCTTGAGCCAAGACTTCAAGGGCTTTGGAATATGCATCTAAGCTATTTGCCGCGGCGCACCCCAATTGATTGGGAAAGCTAGTCGTCATATTTCCGCTCGTGACACCGCCCTCTAGGTCGGCGCAGACAAGCATTGGAATGTTAGAAGCCTTTTTTAGTTCATGGATAACAGACTTACATGACAAAGGTGAATCAAAATTGATCAATGTCACTCCACCCACCTTGTGATGAATGGCGTCATCAATCAGCTGTTGCTCACTAGGAAAAATTTGAACATTAAATAATTGACTAATCTTATCTTTGGTACTTAAACTTTCAATGGCGTGCATTACCCAATTCACGCACTCATCTGTAAGGTTGAATGGCGCCTTACACAAAATTTTTTCTATTTTTTTTCGTTCAATCATTGCTCATGCCAAAGTAAATTGGGCCTGCTCACGCAGGCCCTTAAAAGCGCTCAATTAAAAGCGGTGTGTACTACGAATACCAAATGTTCGTGGCTCACTCATGTAGCCGTAGTTGCTACCAAAGAAGTTCACTGAACCCATCAGCTGAGATTTGTTCTCAATATTTTTCACATAAAACTGGACATCAGTTTTGTCATCTGCTGTTGTATAGGTAAGAGATGCATTTGACTTGTGAAACGCCTGCTGTTTGTATTGAATCGGTGCTGTGTATGTTCCTGAATTAGCTGGGTTTTCAAAACCTGTGTCGGTTGTGACATATGACGTTGAATACTTCGTACCAACATAGCTCACCAGACGGGCACCAGACTCAAGATTCCAATTGTGCGAATGCCCTAAATTCATGACAAATTTAGGTGATTTATCCAGCGATTGACCTGAATAATTTGTACCGTTCACAGTCGTATAGTCGGAATACTGTGCCTTCAAAAGACCAATGCTTGCATCAAGTCGGTCAGTGGGGCTTACACGATAGCGAGCTGAAATTTCTACCCCATCAACTGTTGCAGCTCCAGTATTTTCAGTACGCATTTGCCCACTTTTCACTCCAGACTTTTGCATGTCGCTGTAGTCGTAGTGAAACAAGGAAGATGTCAACTGCAATGAATTATTCAAATACTTACCATTCAAACCCATTTCATATGCTGTGATTTGTTCTGGTTTGTAAATCAAGCTGGGCGTGGTTCTTGTGTCGCCATCATTGAAACCACCGGATTTAAAGCCAGTAGAAATACTGCTGTAGAACATTTCAGATGCTGACAAATCTCTTTCGTAGCCAAGTTTGTAAGTGTCACTCTTCCAAGTCGCATCACCATACAAATCAACTTTCATGTTTGCATTAGAAGTAGGATCGTAGTTCGTACCGCCGGAAATAATCATTGATCCATCACGATGCTTTTTATCCTCAGTATGACGAGCGCCAACAATTAAGCGGGACTGCTCATTCATGCTGTAAGTAACCTGACCAAAAAATGCATCAGATTTATTTGTGATCAAGTTGTCGTTAAATTGAACAAACGGGGTGCATGATGAATAACCTACACATTGACTTGAGTTGAATGCTCCTGGCATTGCCAAGTTTGCATTCAGCTGACCATCTGTTCCTTTTTCGTTAAAGTGAAAATAGCCTGCAACCCATTGCGTCGCTGATCTCGCATCATTTGACGAAAGTCGAATTTCATGCGTATCTTGGTTGAACTTAAACTTGGTAGGCATGATCACCATACCTGTTGAGTAGTCTTCTTGGTTTTTAGTACTGCGATTGCCGTAGATGTAATTCAAATTTGCAAAACCGACATCTGTTTTAAGCTCAGCCTTGAGGCCAGACATCTTGTCATCGAAACGACCTTGAACTGCAACGGTTTTATCCACGAGCTTTGATGGAATTCCATTGGTCAAATCGTAATAATTTGGGCCTGTCGTTTTATTTGTGCTCTCGTCATATGACAAATTCAAACTTGTTTGTGATGAAAACTTTAAAAGCGCTTGCAGTCGCACTGAATCCGTATGAATGCTGTCTTGGTTTTGTGTAAATCCATTTGTAGATGTTTTAGTTTCTGAGTAACCGTCACGTCGGTTTGTAGAGAATGCTGCACGCAAGGCAAGTGCATCATTGACAGGCAAGTTCACCATGCCATCAACGCGCTGCTGCCCAAGATTGCCAAAATCGACACTGAGTGAACCCTCTTTTTTATCTGAGGGTCCTTTCGTGATTACGTTGACAACACCTGCATTAGCATTACGACCATAGAGTGTGCCTTGGGGACCACGCAGGACTTCAACACGCTCTACGTCATAGAACGCAGAACCTGCCCCTGACATACGTCCCAAGTAAACACCATCAATATGAAAAGCTGCTGCGGGCTCACCCAATGCGGTAGTGTTGGTGTTTTCTACGCCTCGAATGTTCACCACCACACTGCTGTTACCACCTTGGCTGATTTGTGTGTTTGGCATCAAATCGGTCAAGGACTTGGCATCTGTGACACCCTTTTCACGAATGTCGTCAGAGCCAATGGCCGACAAAGATGCGCCTACCTTGAGTGCAGATTGACTGACCTTGTTGGCGGTCACCACAATCTGATCAACCTCTGCTGTCTGTGCATTCGTTGCCATTGGAACATATGCTGCGCAAAGTCCAATTAGCGCCATGGCTACTGGCCTTTTTTTGAAATTACCCATAAAGATCTCCTGCAATGTTGTGTTGTTTCTGATTTACTTGCCAACGCATGTTAACGTTAACATTCGTAACTTTAATAAATTTTTTTGCTTGCTTGAATCAGCAATTACCCTTAACAAACAACATCTATACAAACGCACCCAAGCCCCGTACATCCACCTTTGAATAACCGCTCAAGGGAAAAAGCGAGTAAGTTCGTCAGATCCGTGAACTAGGAAAAATCGAAGGCGTACACACGATCAGTTACGATCAGCTTTGAAGTCGTTACTAGCATTTCTTAAAAAAACTTTGCTGTCCGATTCGGCTTCAAAACTTTGAACTACAAGAATGAAGCAAGCACCAAAAATCACAATAATTGAAGTAGCAGCTAAGGCTGGCGTCTCGGCGATGACCGTTTCACGTGTGATCAGAAATCAAGGGCTTATAGCTGAAAGCACGAGAAAGGCTGTGCTGAAAGTCATTAAAGAGTTAGGCTACGTACCGCTTCAATCGGCTAGAAATCTATCTGGATCATTTCCTCGCACTATAGGAATAGTGATCCCCTCTTACGCAGAATTGAGAAAACTACGTCAAGGATACGAATACGAGTACGCACTTTTAATGGGCGCGCTAAACACATGCAATGAGTTCGGCTATGCCGTTACTTTGCTTGAAATACGTGGCGCTGACGATGTAAAAATGCTGGTCAAGCGAGTCACGTCTCGTCAAATCGGAGCATACATAGTCCCAGCTCCAGCAAGCGAATATCCGAGGCTCTTAAAAACCTTAACTGATAACAACATCATTTTTTCAACCATCAGCGCAGCTCTAGATGATGACTCACACCTAAGCGTCGCAGCAAATGAACGAGCTGCAACCCACGAAATGGTTCGTTCAATGATCCAGTCGGGGCATAGGCGACTTGCATTTATTGGTGGAACTGCCAAGCAACGTGCTACCAAGGAACGACAACAGGGATTTCTTGACGCATTAGAAGAACACTCGAATTCCAAAATTCATTTCGAAATACACGAAGCGGGTATTTTTTTTGAAGACGGCTATAGAGAAGGTCTACGAATTTTGAAAATGAAAAACAGACCCACCGCAATACAGTGCTTGACGGATGACATTGCCGCTGGCGTAATCACCGCTGCTTACGAGTTGGGACTGCAAATTCCCTCTGACCTTTCGATATGCGGATTCGATAATTTTGGACTGGCACGAAAAATTTCACCATCACTCACAACTGCACATCTTCCAGCTGAAGAGATGGCCGAAATTGCAGCAAATCAAGTGATTAGTACACTTGAAAAAAATGAAATTCAACAAAGAGTCATGCTTGACTGCAAAGTAGTCACTAGAAACTCGGTAGCCAAGCTTTAACAGTGGATGCACTACACTAAATAACTATAAATTTGGTGAGTAAATCATTGAATTCTTTGCTTCTTTCAATTTGAGGCGCATGACCGCACTCATTAAAAATGACTAGCTTTGAATTCTTAATTTTTTTGTTGAAATTATGCGCATGCTCTAACGGCAAGAATAGATCATTCGCACCCCATACGATCAGAACAGGACACGTTATCCGCCCGACTTTGGAGCTAAGGTTCGTGTAGTCACTCTTCTTAAAACCAAAAATATTGATCATCTGCCTTAGTGTTTTGAGATGACTCTTTTTCGCGTTAGCTTTATTTGAATCTTCGAACTTCTTCTTCACTCTTTCTTCTGTTAAGTATTTTTTGTCATAAAAGGCCAATTCCCAACCTAGTTTGAATTGCTCAAAATTTGGCGAAGGAAGAAACTCTCCAATGATGGGTAAAGTTTGAAGTCGGAGAGGAAATGGAGCCTCCTTTCCTCCTCCGGCAGAGGCCACCAAAGTTAGAGACTTGGCACGTTCTTTAATCAGATCAACAATTTCAATCGCGACCTTTCCTCCGTAAGAGTTTCCAGCAAGATGAAACTCATTAAAACCAAGTTCTTGCATCAACTCAATCAACTGAAGAGCTTGAGCATTGGCAGAGTAGACAAAGCGATTTGGTTTGTCACTCGCACCAAAACCAATTAAGTCGACTGCGATGACACTAATGTTCTCTGATAGATAGTCAATATTCTCCGACCATTCGAGCGATGAACAACCTAGTCCATGAATCAATAGCAACGCATTTTTTGAAGTACCCTTCTTAAAATATCTTGTCGTTACGCCGGTGCGCTTTGAAGTGAATGCACCGTTATTCTCCATAACTAGACTCCACTTGTTTCAACCAATTCAAATACAAATCTAACCAGCAATCAGACGTGGCACCAGTAGGTTTACCAGCAAAACCATGTCCGCCATTTTTAAAAAGGTGAAACTCTACATCTTGACCCAACTCACTCCATTGCTCTAAGAGTCCAAATCCACATTTGGAAAATAATGGATCGTCATTAGCAAGTGAGGCAAATAAAGGCGGGCAGCTTTTCAAAGCTTTACTGGTTCTCTCTAAGCTGAAGTACATCAAACCAAGCGAGTCAAATTCATTTCCGTATTTCGGATGAGTCAAAGAATCAAGCCCAATTTTCGCACCTGCAGAAAATCCTAAGTAGTGCAGCTTTTTAAAAGCGCTTTCATTTTTTTCGATTACGCTTATAGACTTAATCAAATCTTCGATTGCTAGATCGGCATCTAGGTAAACATCAGCGCGGCCAAATCCATTGGACATTTTTTCTTCATAAAAAGCCTTGCACTGTCTCTCAAAGCCTTCCGCCAATATCTCTGTTGGATTTAATCTGTACTTCAAGACATAAGCTGTATAACCATGTTCAGACAATTTTTTAGCAACATCAATTCCTTCGCTAGATAGTGCCAATATCATCAAACCACCGCCGGGACCAATTAATACGGCTTCGTTTCGATTGGTGGATTCATTTGTTGGGGAAAATGGAATTAATGTTGGAACAACTACATTCCTTAAAACGACTTCACCGTTAAACTCCGTCCAGACAGAGCACACGTCTTTGGCTGAAGACTCTTCATACAAATGAATTTCGTTATGCAGGGTAAAAGGTGGCGCAACGTTTCGCATTGATTCAAACACAACAGAACTCCTTCAAAATCTATCAACTACTTCCGTAACCACAAAAATCCAATTTCACTTGCTGTCTTATCTGATCCCAAAGACAGAAGAACCTGATTAGCCAGATCAAAATCAGCTTCTTTAGCCAAAGCAATAAGATAGTGCAAACGCAGCTCAGTTTCTCTACGCACAGACTTAGCTGCCAACGCTTGCTTATACTTCTCTATAGCCTGCTTATAGTTACCCTTTGAAAAGTACATCTCAGCCAACTCAGCAAAATCGCTTTCGTTATTTGACCTTTCCAAAACCAGAATCTGTTTTTCATCTATTTTTATTTTCTTTTCAATTTCGTTTGTCAATTCTTTAACTTTTGCAGATGCAAGGTCTGAATTGAAGGCATTTACTTTATTCCCCATTTGAACAACCGACTTAGCCTCAAACGGAAATCCAAACTGAAGAGCTGTCTGTGCATAGTAGATGTAATCAATCGGATCTTCAATTAAATTTTTAGCCAACATCAAACGCAGAAGATCTAGCTCATATCTTTTTTTGTATTCTTTATTTTTCTTAACTTGCTCGATGTAGCCTAGAAAATAATCTTTATTTGTTGAAGTAACGACTAAACGTTTGAGCGTATTCATATACATTTCATCGTTTTTAGTCATTTTGTAAGCTATTGCTAGTGCCTGAAGCTCTTGCTCTGCTAGCGGTTTGAAATTTTTAGAGTGCTCTACTTCACTAAGAAAATTAATGACTTCAGTATGCATTTTTTGCATTGACAAGGATTGAACATAGAGTCGTCTAACAGACTCTTTCTCCCCACCTTTGCTTAAGTATTCTTTTGCATATATTGAGAGCTCGTAAGCTTGACTTTTACTACCAAGAATGTTGATCAATATTTCTAAATATGCCATTTGTTCGGCATTCGAAAGCGTATCTTGATGCGACAAATATTTAGCGGCTTCAGTTGCCATGGAGAAATCCTTCGCATTAATTGCAGCTACCAGAATTGCTTTCTCAATCATGATGCGCTCTTGCGTATTTAGATCAACGAATGAACGTGCTGACGTTGCATACTTTAAAGCCGCGTCAAAGTTTTTATCAATCATTTCAACCTGAGCGTTTTGTAGATTCTTTGCTATTTCAGGACGTAAGTTCACCTGCGCGACACTGCATAAGGTCAACCCCAACATGCTCATAGCAAATACTTTTTTCCAAGACACCATCATGCTGCTCCCTCTATAAAAATGCCCCGCCTCTGACGAGGAGGGGCAAAGGGTTTCCCTCTTGCAGAAACC
>ERZ650303.133-NODE-133-length-20926-cov-10.172776_pt1 | contig 20926 bp, 23 predicted proteins | sample MGYA00376239_ERZ650303 | MGnify/ENA primary metagenome ERZ650303 (study PRJEB26733, sample SAMN07839262) | wastewater metagenome | biome: small river; feature: stream; material: water | place: USA: North Carolina | collected 2016-04-05 ... | reverse complement strand
GCCAGCTCGCGCATCATGGCAGCGCGCAGCATGGTCAGAAAATGTTCCAGCGGAATGTCGCTGCCCACCATGGAGCGCACCAGTTCCAGACTGTTTTCTTCCGGAAACATCAGGATGGCATCGGTGGTGACCTCGCCCGAATAGGTCTGCCGGATGGCGCACAGGGGCCGGTTCTCGCGGTCGTGGAACCTTCACACGATCATGCCGGCGGCGACGGTGTCGTTGGTGAGCGCGTCGATCAGGATGAAGGCGCCCAGCTCCTCCTGCTTGTTCCACAGCAGGCACAGGCCGAAGCCCTCGTCGTACAGCGCGTTCGCGGCATCCTCGAACGTCGGCCCGATGGTGGCCGTCGGGTAGCCCATGCCCCACACTGGATCGGTCAGGCACTGGTAAATGATGTGAGCCGGATTCATATCTACGCCAATAGCCGCCATGCCTGGATACCAAACCTCAGGCACATAATCTGGCCAATCCTTGATGTGCCAACCAGCAAAAATCCTGCTGACGGTAACAGCTATAGGTTTTAGATACGTCGAATTGGCAGACACAAGGCCCTTGTAAACCAGTGTGAGAATTCCACGAAATGCCGGAACTGCGCCGCCCAGCGCCTGAGTCAATAGAGCGCTTTTGGACTGGGTTTTTTCGCCCATATTGATTTCGGCAACGCCGGACATGCCGCCCTCTTTATCATCGCCGCCAAATACTGCCCAAGCGCTGATGCTGATGGATTGTGTTGAGGTAACGGGGGACCCTGACGTAACTGGTGTATTTTGGTATTTTTTAAGCCATGCCATTAATTTGTACAATCCGGTCGGAGGCGGCTCAGGCGCAGCCACTACGCCGAGCCAAACCGGACGCTCACCGGCATCAATTGCTGATACTTGGTCGACAGGACCATGACAAAATGCCATGTGTATAGTCATGCCGTAGCGATAACCAACCGTCTGTCGTTTTTTCTTTTTACTCATTGGCCTCTCTCCGTTTCGCCGCTTCTACCACTCGCGCCGCCATAGCGTCGCCAGTTGCCAATATCTGGTCTGCCGGGATTCCCACTCGAACAAACTGACGATAATCAAGGCCATGATGCGCGAACCATGCACGCGTACCGGGCCAACAGTATTCAAGCGCACGAAGGTCCTCAAACTTGACGATAGTCACATCACACCCTCTTGATGATTGGCGCAGAATACAAGTCGCCATACCACAGCACATTGGGGCCAGTAATTCGCACCGTACCGAATACCACTGGAATTGGACGCCCCTCTTCAGCCGTCGGCGCGCTAAAATCACCAAGTTCAGCCGCCTTCGGCGCTTCTGGCTTTGGCATCATGGCGTAACTGATAGCTGTCGAAATGACCAAGACAGCCAGGTAAGCAAAAAATTCCATATCAAAACACCGAGGTTGAAAAGGGATTCTGGATGGGGATGTATGGCATCCCGCCATAGTTTTCGCTGTTACTGAATTTGCCATCACAGGTAGGCAAGCTGTGATCGCATCCGGCGTAGACCGTGACCATGTTGCCGACTACTATCGCCAGAGGGAAATTTATTGTGATAACGCTGCCGGTGTGATCGGTAATAAACCGTTTTTCATTGCCAAACACTAGATATCCGCCAGCCAGATAACCGTCACCGAGTGCAAAGCTGGCGCTGGTCAGTGTCAATCCGCTGACGCCGGACAGTGTTGCGCTCACCGAAAAATCAGCTTTTTCTACGCCGCACGCTCCGCCGTACAATACGTGTGGGCACTGGCGCTGATACATCCGACGCAGACCAACACGCTGCAAACTGCTGCTGACCGGCTCGCAATTGAGAGACGCGGTTGATCCAGACCATTCGCAGTTAAGCACTCGGCCAGACCAGATGACGACGCCTTCTGTCTCGCCATAATGCACCCGATGCACGGTCAGTAAGATAATGTCCGTTGGCGGCATCACCCTGAACAGGTCGGCCACGGGTAAGTCACGGACGGTTTGCAGCTTCAGATTGTTCCGGCCTTTTTCAGTGGTGAAGTCAATGCTTCCCCGCTTGATCAATGCCGGGCTGTAGGTATGGCCACCGTAGCTGACGGCACTCTTGGCGCTGGTATAGCGGTAATCCGTACCGTTCACGGCAAAGTGATACATTTCAATCGGCTCACCTGACTGCATGCTCACTTCGCGGGCATCATAAGTCATTATTCATGCTCCTGAAGTTTGCCTTCACCTCGGCGTAATCTCCCCAATACCAGGCCAACTCGATAGCATCCGTATCCAGTCGGCCTAGCATCATAAAACTGATTCTGGCTACATCGCCCGGTGCTACATCCACGCCTAGCGCTGAATTAATGGTGAGTTGCTCGGTGCTGGCATCTATAACGGCGCTGGCGATGATGCGCCGGTAAAATACCGAACCATCGACAAGTTCAATGCGCAGGTCTCGCCGATTAATGGCCTGGACATACAGGTCAGAGTAACCAAAAAAAGCCACATCGAGCTGCACGGCTGATGAATCTACCAGCGCGACCAACACCACATCTGGCATAAAGCTGGGTATCCAGAGTGCATTCAACCGCCCGCGCCGGGCATACAGCCAGCGCCTGAAAGCGTAAATGGCTGCCCTGCCCTCCAGCGCCCAGACATGGGACTGCACCAGCACCGGCAGGCCACTTTCGTCATCGCGGTAAATGCCGCCATTGCCAAAATCAACGACATCCAGCTTGCGCTGGTATTCTGTGGTCAGGTCTTGCGTCCAGTTTGAGGGGATGGTCAACACCGGGTAGCTCCGGTATGTCGCCGCCGGTGTCTCTGGCGTCACGCTGCTTATGTCATCAAGCAGGAATCTGGCCGAGCCATATACTGAATCACCCGTAAACCGGCTAACTGATTGCGATGGCTCAAGGTGCGCCGGTCGAACCGGAACAATCATGGTTTCGATTGGCCAGTTGCCGACGACCGGATCAGAAATATTCAGTTGTGAACCGGTCAGAGAGTCAATATCGACAACCAGTGAGCTGGTATCAGTCAGTAGCAAGGCCTGCCCGCCAGCAAAAAAATCGCGGTAATTCGTATCAACAAAGATTGTGGTGGCGCCGGAACTAATTGCTGCCGTGCTTGGTGTCGCATCCGTCCAGATTGGCAACTGCCAAAGTTGCGCGCCATTGGCCCAGATTTGAGCCTCCAACACCCGGCGCTTGGTGGCATCACCAGATAAGAAGCCAAACTCAATGGATCGACGCGGTGTTTGACGAAGAGCTACGCGCTGCTCGCTGCCGCCATAGGCAAGCAGTACATCGGTTTTCCATTCAAGGCGTTCTATGACTGGTGCAGACCAGTCGGGGGAAAGCTTCCAGAGCATGGCTCTTACATACCCTCAGCGTTCAAAAATGACGCTGGCGAGAACAGTGAACGCTGAACCGCTCTTTTTCGGGAGCGACCCTAGCCAGCATTGCCAGACTAGGGCCAAGAGGAAATGTTGTCAGGGTGCGACTGAAACGAAAAACCCGCCGAAGCGGGTTTGTTATTAGTCAAAACGAAACGTCTGCCAGCGCCATTCGCTCTTGCTCGGCCTGCATTGCCATTTCGATCAGTTGCAGGCGGGACAGATTGGCAGGGTTCAGTGCTGGTGCTTGCTTGGTCTCCAGTTCCTGCCAGCGGTCGATGATCTTGGCGCGAAGCTGGACACTGTAGCCAGACACAAGAATTAAGGTTTCACGTTTTGGCAGTCGAAATTCAGGATAATGCTGGTTGTTTTGCTGGTTGATGTAGGTGTGCTCAAAACTGAGCACACCCACCTCTCCATGCAGTTCGACTAGCATCACCTCAACAATTGCTTGATCGACCCTGCATTGCGCTCAATCATATTGATAATCACCTGCTCACCGGCAGAGCTGCTCATATAATCGTGCATCATGTTCGGGTCGATATTGTTGATGATTCTGACGGCGCCGCCCTGTCCTCCGCCATTGGCCACATGCCGTGGATCGTTTTTCGTCAAAACCTCCTCGCCCTTCATGAGCACCGCCGGGACTTCCCCTGGTTTAAAGCCAGCGATACCGCCGACATGGTAGCGCGGAGCGTAAGGAAATACCGAGGCGCTAACGGCTGACCGTTGCCCTCCGCCGTTGACGATACCACCGTCATGCTTTTTTGGGACGATAGAGATCCCGCCGCCGGATGACAACCCAACCGGCACACCAAACGCTTTCAGTATCTGGAAAATGGCCAATGTTGCAAGGGCATCAGCAGCTACACGCGCCATGCTTTGGGCGAATCCACGAGCAAAATCCTTGATGGCATCGCTTCCTGATTTTGCTCCAGAAGCAATGTTCATAAATGCGTCCGCCAGCCCTGATTGAGCCGCCGTGACTCCAGCTTCCTGCATTTTCTGATTCGTGTTGGCAAAGAACACATCAAAATTAGTTTCTGCCTCAATCGGTATTTCATTCAGCTGCTGCTCCAGCGCCTGCAAGGCCTGTTGCGCCTGCGGCACGCCCTCTGTGGCCAGTCGTTGTAACTCATCCCGATATAGCGTCAGGCGCGCAGCCGTCGCCTCATTGACCACCTCTTTCTGGTTTTCTGCATCACGGTTGCTGAGTTGGCCGCGATCTTTGAGCAGGTCGATGTTTTTGAGCTGAGCGTTCTGCTGGTCGGTGAAACGCTTGGCTTCTTCTTGAATTTTTTCCAACGACAACTTAGCTTTTTCGGTGTTGATGGCAAGATCAATTTCGATATTCTGCTTGCCAACATCCGTAGCCGCCGCCTCTTCAGCCGCTTTGATTTCGACCTCGGTATCACCGCTGATTTCAGCATTGCGCTGCTTGGCATAGTCTGCCTTGAGCTTTTTTCGCTTCTCTTCCAATGCGGCGGCCTTGGACTCCCATTTCTTTTCCTGAGCATCCAGCGCTGCCTGCGCCAGATCAAACCGCATAGCCAGGCCTTCCTTTTGGGCATCCATCAATGACTGGGTACGCTCATTCTGCAGGGCTTTCAAGGCGTTGGTTTTGGCAACCTCCGCCGTTCCGATGTCGGTCAAGACCTTGCTTTCGTTTTTAACATCCTCATCGGTTTTGACGACCGGCTTCTTGGCGGATTCGATTTTTTTTGCCAGATCGGCCTTTTTGGCGGCATCTTTTTCAGAGGCATATTGTTGTTGCAGTTGCGCCAGCGCCTGCTTGTTCGATTCCTCCTTGAGCTTGCCTTCCAAGACAGCCTTGTCCTTGATAGCCTTGATTTCCAGGTCATGCATTTGCGCAATTAGATCGGCCTTCTCCATGTAATATTTGTTACGGTAGATTGCGCCGCGCGTATATTTAGCCTCCAGATTATCCAGATCGCCCTGAAGCTGCGCTTTTTTGATTTCGTTGGCATCGGCTTTGGGCTTTAGCTTGCTGGCCTGGACAGTATCTTTTTCGGCTTTCTTATTGGCCTTGCCAGCGGCAACTTCGACCTTGTTGCTCGGGCCGGTATCAGCTGTAGTGGCGGATTTTTTGACAGGCATTGGCTGCTTGGGCAGCAAAATACCTACCGTAGCATCAGCAGCAGTTGCGCCAGCCGCATCAATCGCAGCGCCAGTCTGTTGACGGCTCTTATCCCAGCTGGCATTGTTCTGAGTAAGTTTTTTGTTTGCTTCGTTCTGAATACCAAGTAATGCCTGAGCACGGCGCTTGACGATTTCCTCAAGTTCGGCAGTGCCAGACTCCCATGCGGCTTTTGCGCCAGAGAAGTCTAGAACCAACACCTTACCAACAATCTCAGCCAGCATTTTGACAGCGGCAATCAGCCAACTGACGTGGCCACCAACATTTGCAGACCAATAGCCAAAGAACGCACCAAACTGAACGAATTGCTCTCGGCAGAAATACACCACCTCACGCACGCCTTGCTTAAGCAGAATCAGAACATCAGCAATTACAAGACGACCAGCGACAAATGCCAGAGCCACACCATTAAACACACCCTTAAGGATATCAAGGGCGGTGATTTGCAGCCCGGTTTCACTCTCGACCGCGCCGGTCAACTCTGACCAGGCGCTGGTGATCTGACTGAATACCTCACCAACGATGCCTACAAGCCCATTCCAGGCATTGCCTACGCTCTCGGTAACGCCGGTCGCCCACGCTTGGAGAGTGCCATCTTGCGCCAGCCCCTGAATTTTTTCGCCAATGTCGTTGATGCTTGAAATCGCGCCGGCGAACAGTCCTGACTGGTTCAGCTCGTCAACGACCTTGAATACAATGTTTTTGATGCGGGTCCAGCTGCCGGCAAAGGTGGCTGGCAGTTGGTCTACCTTGGCCATGATGCTGTCGTAACTGCCAAGTAAGGCATCAGCCATGACCTTGCTTGTGATCTTGCCCTCGCTACCCATCTTGCGCAGCATACCGATAGTGACCTTCATGTCGCTGTCCGGCAGCTTCAACGCTGCGGCCAGAGCACGAGCCAGGGCTGAATTATTTTCAAGAATTGATCGTAATTCATCGCCCTGAAGCACACCACTGCCGAGCGCCTGTGCAAATTGCTGTGCAGACGCTGCTGCTTCCTGTGTGCTGGCGCCAGATTGCTTTGCTGTTGCTGTCAATATCTCAGACAGCTTGATGGCATCATCTGTACTGCCGCCCATCTCGTGCATTGTAGGGATCATTTTGGCGGCCGACTTAACGACATCCTCATAACCCACCTGCAGGCGCTGTGCAGCAGCAAAAAGCCGCTCTTTTGCCGAAGTCACTTCCTCTTCTGTGCCAAGCAAGTCTTTCAGGCGAGCGTTGAGTAAGGCGGCGCTGTCGGCGGTTTCGATCAGTTCTTTGACGCCCAAAAACCCTGCTGCGCTAGCGACAAGTCCTTTTATGCCGCCAATCCCGCCCAAGATGCCGGACGCTGTGCCAGAACCAGCGCCACCGCCATTGCCTCCCGCGCCTGCGCCGCCCCGGCTCCCCATCGCCTGCCGCAACCTGATGACCTCAGCCTTCAACTCATTGATCGCCGTTACCAGCCCCGTCACCGCCCCTGAAAGGTTGACGTTCAAGTTGATGGACTGCCCCATGTTGGCCATGACATTCATCGCCGCCTGCACCATGCGCAGCGCCAGCACCAACTGATTACGCAGATGCTGCATGTCTATGCCGATTTTAAGGGCAATGGGTTGCGACAGTCCGCCGGACAAACTCGGCATGGCCGCCGCCAACTGCGCACGCACGGCAGTCAGGTCAGCGACAACCGGGATTTTGATGTGCAGCCCGCTCATGGCCGCGACAGCTGCCTGAATTTGTGGCTTGATGGCGGCCAGGTCGGCCCGAATGGCGTTTGCATCAGCCTCGATCTTGACCTTGATGCTTTGGCTGGCTGATTGCTGCAATTGGCCGGCAATAGTGCGTCTGACGTTTTGAATGTCCGTATTCAGTCCGGCAATATCCAGCTTGACCTTGATCTTGATGTCCTGGCCTGCTTTTTTCAGGTCACTGACGGTCTGGTTAAAATCGGTCTTGATTTGCGTAAATGCCGCTTTCAGGTCGGCAAAATTCGCGCTGATCTTGAACTGGAAATTCATATCACCGGCCATGATTCAGCTCCTGCATGGCTTTTTTGTAGGATGCGCCATCTGCCTGAGCAATGCGCCCGGCGGTGATGGACTGCATAAAGATGGCGTGCTCTCGTCGCTCACAGGCGGCAAGAAACCATTTGAACTGAGCGAGCGTGTAGTCGGCTATCTCGCTCAGGCGGTGGCCGTTGGCGATCAGGCACTGGAAGCTGTCGGCCCAGACAGATTCGACAGAGCGGGCAGGACTTTTTCGCGCAGGCTGCCGAACACGCCTTTCATCGTTGGCAGCAGGCTCTTGGTAAAAAAATCGGCATTCACCTCGATGATGGCGCCGACCAGCGAAACAAACTCATCCAGATGCATGTCGTCAATAGTTGTGCGCTGTACTGGGCACGCTACGCAAACCAGCGCAGCCAGATCATCATAGTGTTTTGCGATCAGAGTCGGAATGTCCTTCTGACGAGCATCATCACTCACCATGCTGGCGATTTCGCTGAATACCGGCTGAATGGCATCACTGAACGCCTTGAGCTTGCCCATGCGCATTGGCTCAATAATTACATCGCCAGCACGAATAGAGACGGTTAACTGTGGAATTTCGATAATCATGATTTTACCCTTGTATCAGCGCAAAATAAGCAGAACGCCAGCATATTTGACTAATCGGCAGCCCTGGTTCTGGGTTAAAACACCATCACCCTCGATGTCTCCGCTAATCGTCAACGTCCCGTTGCCAGCCATGTAAATCTGACAGGCCTGATTCTCCTGAACAGCACCCAGAAGAGAAATATCAACCGTGACTGATATTGAATCGCTCAACGTAAAATAGATAACTTTTTTGCCGGTATCAGAAAAATCAGACTCCGCCACGGTATAGCTCAGGCTATCATCCTTGACAACAATCAGCGTCCTCAGCGACTGCGTGATAAATGCACGCAATACATTAGCCTCACATGAGCGGGACTCAAACTCATCCAGCCCTTCGTTGTACTTCTCGACCAGCAGTAATTCTCCGCCAATCAGCTCGGTTGCCGTCTTCCCTTCCATAACCAATTGAGCCAGTGTTTTTGCCGCCATATCTCACCCCGTCAATGCTATGTAACTGCCATCATTTAACGCAACATAGCCCCCCGCTTCATGGAGGGCTAAAACGTTGGGCTGAGGCTCGCCCGGCGTTACTCCCCCACAATCTGCGCCTTGAAGTATTTGCTAATGTCGGCGCCGGTCTTGGTGTTGTCGCGCAGCAGCTTGCCCTTGACCTCGAAGCTGGCAAAATCTTCATTGATCAGATCGAGCACTTGCGTCGCGCCGAACTTGATGCGATATGCCTGCACGTTGACAGCGCGGCCAGACTTGGCCTCGTTCAACCCTTCAAAGAACAGTTCGTATTCCTTGGCGGCAACGGTGATGGCCTCGACGTTGCCGTAGCCCAGGTTGCTATAACTGATGGTAATGGCATCACCGTCCTCGATGTCGCCACCGGCCAGAATCGTGATACCACCAGAGCTGACACTGTAGTCTTCACCCAGCACATAGGTGGTTGCGCCAGCCTTAACCGTGACGGTTTCTTCGGTGTTGATCGGCTTGTTGGTAGGGATCAGACCGCCGACATACGCCGTATGCGGCTCATCGGCGACTGTGCCAGATGCCACAACAGACGATGAACCGAAAAAAGCGCGGGCAATGTTTTTATGATCCAGATCGAGCAGCGTCATGGCGCATTCAACCGAGGCAATCCGGCGCACCTCAGCCACCGTGCCGCCGCCCACTGCGGTATAGTCCTTCTGTTCCTTAACGTCTTCAGAGACACCAAAATTGAGCACAGATACATTGCCAATATGCAGCAATGGAGCAGCAGCGCCACGCTCACGCAAATGCACCTTGCCCACACCCATGTAACTGTAATCGCCAGCTTGTACTGTCATTATCAACCTCTGCTCTGTTAGCCTTCACCGCGGATATTGATACGGTGGTGGAATGTCAACGGAAAAAAACCAAATCCCTCAGCGTATGCGGGTTCAATGGTACTGGGAACAATGTGTAGCGCCCTGGCGGTTTTGATCAACCGCGCTCCCATCAGGGATACAATGATTTTTTCAAGCACCGGGTCAGCCAGCATTTTTGTCCCGGACTGGTCGGCATGGCTTTTGGCGCTACGGGCCACCACCCACACCAGGTATTCGTTGGTCAACGTACCGATGTTGGGGGCGTTTTCGTGCATCACCGACACCTCGGCAATGCCGTTATACAGCACAAACACCCTCAGCTCACCCTGCGACCTGTCCTTGATGTTGTCCAGGTCAGCAGCCCGGCAAACCTTCGGCTTTGGGTCAAGCGTCGCCAGCCGGTCGGTCAGCCGCTCAACGATGGCGTCCTCCATCTCCAAAAAAATACCTGTCATGCCTGCCTCCAGTGCTGCCGGATAATGTCAGCGACATCCGCCTGCCAACTAGCAGGCAAATCAACCGTGTGCTGCGGGGTAATCGGCAAATAGGGCCGCGCGGGCACGGTAACGGTGTGAGCGCCAAATATCACCGACTGAGCAAAATCAGATACCGATTTTCGGACAAACCGATTACCCACCGAGCCGTCACGGTTGCGCTTGAAATAGACCTCGCCGGCACGGGCCTCCTTGTTGATGGTGAAGCCAAACTGGTGATAAGGCGCATAGCTGACATTCGTGCCGACTGCCACTGATCCAGAGATTGCGTGGTAAGAAATTGATGAGCGCAACCGACCCGTATCGACTAGCGGCTGGCCTTTGCGGCGTTTCAATGGCTTCCACTGATTGCCCCACGGATCCGTGCTGGTGCGAAAACCCTGCCGTACCTTGCTGGCCAACACATTGCCTATGCCGTCCATGATCGGCTTGGTGTCAACGCACTGCGCGATCAGGCGGTCGAGCTGCGCCAGCGCGTTGCCAGTCAGGTCAAATGACACGGTTGACATAATTAGAACCCACACAGCGATTCGCGGGTAAAGACCCGCTTTTTGGCCACGTAATCCACCCCGCCAGACGGATTGTTTTCCGGCTTTGGCGTGCTGTCCGGCAATGTCATTATCCCTTTTGATATGTCCTTCAACCGGGCAATGGCATCGTTATAACGCTGGCGCACTTCATCCGGGGCGCTGTCGTCCCACAGCATAAAGCGTGTGATGTCGCAGGATAGATAGCGGATGATTTGCGGCACTGGAGATAGCGGCGCGGCGTATTGAGAAGACACGTAACCATCAATCAGTGCATCCGCATCGGCAATGGTTTGCGCCAATGTGTCAGTGTCGTCGCTGCTGTTATTGTCACGATCAAGCAGGTCGTCGATTTCGGTGGCGCCAAAGCGCTGAACCAGGTTGTCGCGGGTGCAATAAGCCATGACGCCCCCAATAAAAACCCCGCCCGGCTTGCGCCGGACAGGGTAGCGGCTTAGGCCACGCAGTTTTTGAAGAAGTAACCCAGGTCAGGCGCGACAATCAGCTCACGCACCGACTCGCCCGCGCGCACACGCACACCGCCGCGCAGGCCGAGTTTTGGCTCCGGCATCTGACCGGCAATACGACCGCCATACTGAGCGGTAAAGCCGAACGTAGCGCCGCGCTGGGTGTTGGCCAGCTTGTTGCGATAGATGAACGCCGCATGTTTACCCCAAACACGCGTCATGCTGGCAGTCTGGCCGGGTTTGGCGGTATTGACCCAGCCCTCGCCAATGATCACCTCATCAATTTCCAGCAACTGCGCCAGCCCTTCACGGGTAATCGTGCCTTGCTGACCTTCGTTACGCAGTAACGAGCTAACCAATTGCGGATGCTGGCGCAGTTTTGTCCAAGCGGCCCGGCCAATAACCATGATATTTGGCCGCATGATCGGCACATCCAGCGCCGCCAGAATGACATCGCGCGGGGTGCTGTTGGTGTAGTCAGACCATTGGCTCGTGCCGGACAGTGTTGCCTTGTAACCGCTGGCATACTGCGTGTCGTCAAACACCAGATCAGCCGTGCGTTTTTCTCGGTCGAGCAAAATCAGGTCGGTTAATACCTCGGTGGCATGACCGACCGGGTTGTAGCCGTTGCCCGCCGCTGCTGCCTGAGTGATGTCATCATTGGGAATCACATCATCCAGACCGTAGTCGCGGACAAAATCGCTTTCTTCGGTAGCGCCGAATTCCGCTTCATTAGGCTGGCCTTTGCGACCGACCAGAGTTTCCGGCACGGTAAAGCGCTGGCCTTTGGCATATTCCTGATATTTGAATTCTTTGGTGCTGACCTGCACACGAGGCAGCACTTGGTCGGCAATCAGACTGGTATTTTTATAGGCAATGGCAATGCCGGTTAACGCCGGGTCAATCGGAAATGGCGCAGTGTTCGGAGTGTTGATAGCCATGTTGTTTTCTCCAATTACAGGGCGTGAATATTAATAAGGACACTGCCAATATCGCCGGATACACCGGCCATTTCAGCCGTGCCGATGATGCTGATCTTGCGGCGATAACGCACCTCCAGCTTGCCGCCAGTCGTTGCCGTCCCGCCGGTATTATTGATGGTGTTGGTGGCGCTAATGCTGAATTCGCTGGTCAGATCGCTGACGCTGGTCACTTTGTTGCCGGTGGCGCTGGTGCCGGTATCGGCGCTGATCGGGTAGTACAGCACTGCAGTCAGTACGTCGCTGGTGGTAATACCCGTTACCGTGATATTGCCCGCGCTGCCGCCATCCACGATCTCGGTTTTACCGGAGAACATCGCTTCGGCGCTGACGGCCTTGCCCAGGCTGTTGGTGGTCAGGCGATTGCCTACGGCGATTGTCCCGCCATACAGCACGTCCGCCACGCCGCTTTTGATCACATCAAACGGCTCGCCATTGGCAATCGTGGCTCCGGTTGGTACAGCGGCTACACCGGCAAACGACTCGGTAGACGCGGCGGCTTGTGCCGCAATGCGATTGCCGCCGCTAAACGATACAATCCGGTTTTCGTTGATGGCGCCATTGGCGGTAAAGGTTTTGACTAAGCCCACATTTGCGTGCATTTTATTGCCCCTTGTTATGCCTTGGCCTGCAATGCGGCGGCGGCCTGGCTGGTGGATACGGTGATGCCTTTGGCAGACATTTCGGTCTGGTAGGCGGTGATTTTTTCGGCAAACTCAGCGGCAGTCAGCGTAGACGGATCAACCGTGCTGCCGCCTTTGGAATGCTCATTGAAATCAACCAGCTTCGGCATGGACTCCAGATAGTCCAGCATGAACTGGCGCGGACTGACTTTCTTGGCGCCAGCACCTTCGCCAAATTCAATGGTCAACGTGCCGTGCTCCAGTCCAACCATGAATTCGACAAGGCCGGGCTTTTGCGCCGCCAGCACTTTGCCTTGCGTCACCAGCGCGTCAATTTTGGTGCTGATTTCGTTTTTTGCCAGCGCCAGCTCACGCGCCTTGATAGACTTTTCCTGCTCGGCAAAACTGGCGGTGCGTTGGTCATTTTCCGCCTTCAGGCGCTCGTTTTCGGCTTTCAATGCCGCGATTTGTTCAGGGGTCATGGTAGATTCCTGTGATTCGGTAAAATTCGGCGCAACAGGATTGGCTTGTTGCTCCGCCTCTTTCATTTGCTCCTGACGCATACGCTCCGCCTCTTGAGCAAAACCATCTATTTCATACGCCGGGATGAAGTTGTCCGCAGACTCGATGCCTTCTTTGGCAATGATCTTTTCGCGCCAGCGCCGCAAGATGGCCGCCAGATTTGAAAAGACCCAGGGGGAGACATCGCCAAACTCAACCACGCCCTGTTCTGCCTCATTGAACTGCACGTCCCTCAGGCCTTTCAGTGCTGGCGGCTGTGCGCCCAGAAAGCCGACATGGCGCAAGTAGAGCGTGCCCGGCTTCGGATTGTTCGGGGAGTCCGGCAAATACCACGACGCAGAGCGTTTTTTGTATTTGCCTTGCTTTACCAGTTCGGCAAAGTCGGCATCCACTTGCTTGGGGTGAGCCAGGACAACGCCATCGCCGGTCAGCTCAAGATGATCAATCCAGCCAAAGGCCGGATGATTGTCCTTTGGGTGGCCAATGACGACCGGCGCTTCATGCAGGGTTGGGTCATAAGCGGATACAGCGGCAGACAATGCGGCCTGATCAAACGGAAGTGTCTGCCCATTGGTCGCCGTATGTTTACCGATGCGGAAGATTTCGATTGCTTGCATGAGACAAGACCCTTGTTTCTTGCAAGCATTTTGTGCGTGATTTTTGAAGTTGTCAGGGTGCGACCAAAATGATTAGTCCCATTTTGAGACAAAAAGTGCAGGCAATAAAAAACCCGTCACAAGGACGGGCTTATGCTCGGCGCGGGGATTAGGCTGATTTGATACCAGAGGCTTTTAACTTGTCTTGCATGTATTTAGCGGCTGCTGCCTTCTCGTGCTGCAATGAGGCGATTTTTGATGGCGGCAACATCCTGCTTGCTTCCAAGGATGTACCGGGCTTCTGACTCCGTGAGCTGGGAGAAGCCATATCCAAAATAGCCTTTAAACCACTCTTCAAGCTGCCCATATTTTTCTCTTAAACTGGTTAATGTTTCAGCAGATATGGCTATTTTGGACGAGTATTGCTTACCAGTCAATGCAAGCGCACCAATGACTACGCCACCATGTGATTCAATGTGACCTTTCATGCTGGCAAATGTGCCACCCTGGGTTAATGTATCGTCCAAAATGATCGCCGCCCTGCCTTTCGGAAATTCGCCGGTAAACGTGGGGGTGACCGCAATCCTGTAGAAGCCATCCGGTGCCGAGGTTCGCCCGACCTTTTTTGACTGAACAATCGATGTATCAAACTCCCAGCCCGTCCTGCTGGCAATGACAATCGACATTGCCAACGGGATATGGTTAATGCTGACCGCTTCCTCGGCGTGGACAGAGACCAAAATGGGATTTTTATCGCCGGCCAACTTCACCAGCTTGTCAATCGACTCTTGCGTCAATACATCCTGTGCGAGTTGGAGTGCGGCATCAATATCCCCTCCCTTGGCCTTCTGGTAGAGGGGATGGTTGTTCGCCTCCTTGAGGGCTGCGTTCACAATCACATTGGGGAACCCCCCCCAATCTGTCCTTTTCGGATTCATATCATCTGCCGTCTGCCTTATCGCTGGCGGCATTATACCCTTTTCACCCTTCACCGCCCTCTCCACCAGCGCCAGCCCATTCTCCGCCGCGTCCCTCAACTCCGCATCCCTGATAGCCCGCGCCTTCTCCCGCGCCAGTTCCTGCAAATGCTCGGCACGCTGAATACCGGCATTAAATTGAAAGCCGGGATCTATGCCTTTGGGCAGTTTCACTGTCTCGCCCGTGCGCGGGTTTTTCCAGTTTTTGTACTCCACGTCTTCGTCTGGCGATACTGACAAGCCTGCATCATCCAGCATCTTCTGGCTAAGCTGGATGACACTGCACCGGCAATTCCAACCATTTGGCGGGTAGTAGTAACGCCAAAAAGGATGATCAACCGGATATACCTTGTTATCCAGCGCCCGGTGCTCGTCCCGCGTGCGCAGATCATCGACCGCGTTGTACTGCAAATACGGCATTGTTGCCTTGTTGGCCTGAATCTGCTGCCACTGCCCGGCGGCATAGGCCGACTGCATGTTGGTGCGAAAGATCAGCTCCAGCCGGCGCACGCTGCCCAGTTGCGCAGAAATGGTTTTGCCGGTGGCCGGGTCAACCATCTCCTGTTTGCCCCACCAGCCATTGGCCTGCAAATGCGGGATCAGTCGCTTTTTCCAGTCCTGCATCGACTCGCCGCTAACCATCGCTTGCAACAGACTGTCATACACGTCTTGCAACAAATCCATATCCAGCATTTTTGCTATGGTGAATGAGGCTGAGTGCTCTCCTGCCACCATATCAGCGTAACTGAAACTGGTTTTTAACCCTTTGGCGCGAAAATAGTTAATGGCTTGCTGTGGTGGCACATCAAAGCCAAAGGCAATCCTCATTGTTGTCCCCGGAACACACCCATCAATCGGCTGAACAAGGTAGCTTGCTCCAGCTTTTTAACGGTCTGATCTTTTGGCTGCTCCCCAAGCATGTCGATGATGTGCTGGCGCATGGATTCCAGATCCTCGGTATCCTCGGCGAATGCCAGTATCTGCGCTATGCGCTCACCGATTGCGCCCTGGGCATCCTGAGCCAAGCGGCGAGCGGCATTGATGACCGCCTCTTGATCGTCATCAAGTGCGGCTTTTTTCAGGGCAATGAAGTCTGGGTCGGCGTAATTGATGGGCTGTGGCTTGTTGCTCTGATCAAATCCGGGCGCCGGTTGCGCCTGTTTCTTCACCCAGCCCTCGCCGTAGGTTTCGCGCACGTAGTCTTCGGTTGGCTCATAACCCAGCTCCGAAATCAGTTTGTCTTCTTCGGCCTGTGTTTTCCGGTTTTTTTGTGGCTTAGCCTTGCGGTAGAGCAATGGCGGCTTTGCGCCGGGAAAGGCGGCCTTGTTGTACTCGAACCACCACTTGACTACCTGCATATTAAACGATTCGCTGACCAGATCGGCATCAGCGGCTACCACCATATCACGCACATCGGCGTGGGTTTCTGACTGGCTGCGGCTGCTGCCGTTGTCCGTGGTCATGGTCTGCGAGAGGATGATTTTAGAAATGGCCTCGTTCATCACCCGGTGCATGGATTCGTAATCAGCGGCGCCGGAGCGAGCGGCCTCGATTAACGATATTTCTGCGCCTTCGGGGATCAGCACACCGGTCTCGGTGGCTATGGCCTGAATCGCCTCCATCAAGCGATCGCGCGTACCCTTGTCATTCTCCTTGCCTGCTGGCAGTTTTCCCACCGCCGTTGGCTGGCCGAACTTCTCCAGAAAGATCAGCCAGAACTTGATGTCGCTGCGCTTGAAAAACACCGGCCAATACAGGTAATGGGCCAGCCCCAGCCCGTAGTGGTTGTCCGAATTGTCCGCTCCGGTGTTGATGACCCAGAACTTGCGATCAGGCATAACCTGGAACTGGTAATCCTGCGTGATCAGGTACAGTAGGCCGTCCACATTGAACCGAAACCGCGCCCGGTCACGCACTTTGATACCTGCGATGTCTGTCAGGCCGGTTTCGCCGCCGACACTCCACATGACCTCGGCAACGCCATAGCCGTAAAACACCGCCCACAGCATTTTGTCGGTGATGTCATCCCAGTTCAGGCTGTCGATGTTTGCTGATAGCGCATCCGCCGCCGCCTGACTGGCGGCGTCATCCGCGCCCGGCTCTACGCACCACTCTTTTGCAATAACTGCCAGGCGGCGCTGCTGGAAGGCACTCTTGACCTGGTCGTCCCGTGCTACCTCCTGATAAATCCTGAAATCCCCGGCACCCTTGAGCATCAGCACCGAGTCTTGGTTTATCAGGATTTTCTGAAACGGGTCGATCATCGCGCCAATCGTGTTGGATGTCGACAGCGGGGCCAGCTCTTTGAGTGATGGCTGTTTGGCTAATTCTGGTGTTGGCATGGGTGCGACTGACAATCAGGGGATTATCAGCGCACTATGCACGGGTGACGGAGGTGTGTCAGGGTGCGACTAAAAGCCGCTATACCCGCCGCTGCCGCCCCTTACCACGCCATAGCCCACATCATCATCCATGTCCGCTGTTTGGTCGTCGCGGTCCATGGCGTGCCCTGTACGCTGTTGGCCAGTGCCCCAGGCATCAAACTGTATCGAGCGCACATGAGCCCAGCGCAAGAACTGGGTAACGCTATCGACTTGGTCCTTGTGGGTAGACAGCGGGAAGGCGAAAAACTCCCGCTCAAACTCCAGCATCCAGTCAGAGGAGTCAGGCAGCCAGACCAGGCCAGCCTCACACAAGGGCGAAACCGCATGAGCACGCAACTCCTTGCTCTGCTCAGGTTCGATGGCAACAATCGGCATAGACACATCAGGATCTGCCCGCAAATCAGCAATCAGCTCCTGACCGCTGGATTTATCCTCAATCAACACAACATCAGGTCGCCACTGCTTGTATGAGGATTTCACCGTGCGCTTGAGGTCCGGGTATATGAGCTTGTCGACGTATACGTCCAGCAAATACCACCCATCATGGGTAATAGCCCATGTGGTGCACGATGAGGGGTCGTTGAATTCCTTGTCCTTGCTGGCAGTGTCCCACGACTGCGCAATCATGATCGGTCGTGCCGGCGGCGTGCGGTATCGGCGTTTCTCAAACCATATTTTCCTGAATATTCCGCCGTCGCTTGGTTTCGGTTTTTGCTGATACAGCGCATCCCAGTTACGGCTGCCCTGTGTACGCTTGGTCTGCCTCCAGAATTCCGGCGTAAACCATTCCGGCCATAGCCAGTCGCCAATTTTCCGGCCGAGCGGATCGCTCTCGTGCTCACATTGCGCTTGCAGGCAGACGACGTACCACCAAGCACCATCTCTAGCTTCTATCCAGCCAGATTCGCCGTCGTATTCCTTGGGCAATATGCGCCCCGATAAGTCGTCTTCGTGCCAGCGCGTCTGGATAATGACCTGCCAGCCGTTTGGCTTCAGGCGGGTCAACAGACTGGATTTATATTCCTCCCACGTTTTATCGCGGATAGTTTCACTGTCTGCGGCCTCGCGTCCCTTGATGGGGTCGTCGATCACCAGGCCATCAGCACGATTGCCGGTAATGCCGGACAAAATGCCGCCCGCCATGTAGGTGGACTTGTTTGTCAGCGCCCAGTCATCAGCCGCCCGGTTATCCTCAACCAGCTTGCAACTCATGATCTTTTTAAATTTTTCAGACTTAGCGATGGCGCGGCTTTTGCGGCCAAACTTCAGGGCAAGATCACTGCCATAGCTGGCGCAAATGATGTTCTTGCTGGGGTATCGACCCATAAACCACGTTGGGAAAACGACCGTTGCGTAAGTCGATTTGGCACTGCCTGGCGGCATAAACAGCATGACGCGCTTGGGGATACGCCCGGTGTCGTCAATGGGCCTTCCTTCGGCGACCGCCTGCAATATGTCGTTGATGAGGATGTGGTGCGCTGCCGGCTCAACCGTGTCCGGGTAAAACTCTTCGCAATCCGGATCGTCCTGACGAATCGGGACACCGGGTATTTCGATAGACCGGCAAAATGTGGTGAGGTTGTTCCGCGCCCTCAGCTCCTGCCGGCGCTCAAGTAGTGCAAGGTATTCTTTTTTTTCATCAAGCGTCAGGCTCATCAGTGCCCCTTGCGTTCTAGCTCAGCTATGCGGCGATTTATTTCTTCCTCTGAGCGATCCGCTACATTCAGGTCAACCTCTACTTTGCCTTTGTGCTCAGTAACCTCTTTGCCCAAGCCGAGCAGCTTGGCCTTGCCCATTGTCGCCGCCACTGCTGCGCTGCACTGTGGGTTTTCCGCGCTCAATGCTGCTTTTCTAGCCTCCTCCAGTTCCTCCAGCAAATCATCAACCTCCAGATTGTGGCGCTGGCGGTGCGCTGCCTGTAACTCGCCCATCCTTAGTGCAACCTTAGTGCTTTCCAGTAGTTGAGCAGCATTTACGTGTATGGATTCAGGCTTCATTTTCTTGCAGTCATAAGCCTGCCGGTACGCCTCACTGGCATTACCAAGCTCAATGTATAACTGGCAAAACTTCTCCTGCTTTGGCGTTAGTTTAACCACGTCACACCCCCAAACCCATTTGTGGGCTCTTGGCAGTAATCCTTCCACGAGCTTCAAACGTATCCAGAATTTTCTGAATCATTTTACGATCCAGCTCATAGCTCCCTGCAAGTTGAGACACGCTGACTCCGGCACTGTAGTCCTGCAATATTGATTCGTTACGCAACTGAACCATCGCATTAACCTCGATGGGGAGCCTGATTTCTACGCCTCTGAATTGCTCGCAAAACGCCTCTGATTTTTCGCGGCCAATCAGTATGACGAGCCAATGAAAATCGCTCAGCGAGCAGACATGCGGCGGTGACCAGTGCTGCCCGCCTTTTTTGCGAATGAGCCTGATTGCCGCTTGCGGGCCGATCAGCTTTACAATCTGCGCTAATTGATGACTATACGACATTTTCAACCCTCTCAAGCGCTTCCAAAATCACCGCTATCGCCTCACCACTCATTACCATCTTCGTGCTGAACCGGAGCAGTCTCCAGCCGCACAGAGTGAGCGCGTTATACTTGTACATATCCTCGATAAAGCCCTGTGGCCGCTGGCGGCGCTTGGCGTTCTGCTGTGGTTTGTGGTGTGGCTTCTTTGCTGGCCTTGAGCGCAATAATTATATCGTTGGCAAACTGACGCATTTTATCGTCGTCTGTTGTGCTTGAGTCATCATGTCCAATGTGGCAATGACTGCCGTCTGTAAAATGCAATGTCGCCGTGCCGAATCCCCAGTCACCCGATATTCGGCCACCATTTGATACAAATCTGGCCAGCAGCGTTAGCGCTTGTTGTGCTTTTTCAGTCATGATGCTCTCCCAAAATTCTCGTTTGACGCCCGATCATACACAATCCTGATATTCGGATACTTCGGATCGCGCACTATCTCCACTCCGCAATCCTGCAAACATTTCAGCGCCCGCTCAATCACCGGCGTACTAGCCCTGTCCTCGGATTGAACCTGCAACCAGTCCTGATGCTGACCTGCCGTCCGGTGGCGGCAGTTGGACTCTAGGTCGGTTATTGCCCGCCAGATAGCGTAATTAATAATGCGACTATATGCCGCAACAGCATCATCTGTTTTTGTGATCATTTCTCCACCCCGTAATAACCCATGATTACCTCGACTGCCTCTTTTGCGCTGTAGCACACATGTGCGGCATAACCCATATCTACTACGTCACGCAAAAACCGGGACTGCTCGGCGCGGACAGTACCTTTAGTCGATTTCATTTCCACAAATAATCCGTGTTTTCCGTTGCGCGGAACTGGCAAAAACAGGTCTGGCACGCCTTTCAGCATACCCTGTTGTTTTGCCCGCATCGCCTGTTTGATAGTCATTTTGACGCCGTTGAGCGAGCAATGCAGCATACGCAACATCGGGTAAATGTCGGAGTGATGCCGGTATGCCCAGTGCGCCCACTCGATGACTTTTGCCTGTTCGTCCGCTTCTTCATGGCGCGGCGGTTTTAACGCCGCCCGGATGCGGTTCGGCTTGATCGACGGGTTCGCCGCAACGGCCCGGTCGATGATTGTTTTCGTTGTCATTTACATCTCCGCATTTGTCGCTATAAATTTTTAGGCTACAGGTGTCGCCTAATACCGAGTTAGGCAGTCATTGTGCGCCTAATGATTTTATGATTTTTTTCTCTTTTTCTGACAATTCCCAAATAATGATGGGATCGTTTTCTGCTGCTGCTGCTGCTGCTGCTGCTGCTGCTGCTGCTGCTGCTGCTGCTTTGTCGGAAGCAATAAAACCAGAACCAAACAAGACTTTACCATGTTTCTTTTGCGCGTCCATTCCCCTGCAATGCTT
>ERZ650303.132-NODE-132-length-20940-cov-7.325401_pt1 | contig 20940 bp, 28 predicted proteins | sample MGYA00376239_ERZ650303 | MGnify/ENA primary metagenome ERZ650303 (study PRJEB26733, sample SAMN07839262) | wastewater metagenome | biome: small river; feature: stream; material: water | place: USA: North Carolina | collected 2016-04-05 ... | reverse complement strand
CTCTTCCGATCTCCCCGAGCTCGGGCATGAATCTCTGAACAAGGAATCGAATCGTGAAGAACTTTGTGCAAGAAGGCGACATCCTGCCGCTGACCGCTCCCTACGCCGTCAGCGCGGGCGGTGGCGCCCAGGTGGGCACCAACATCTTCGGTGTCGCGGTGAAGGATCTGGCGAGCGGCGCTTCGGGCGAGTTCCAGGTGGAAGGCGTCTTCGACCTGACCGCGCTGTCGACCGACACCGGCTCGGCCGGGACGATCTGGTACTGGGACAACACCAACAAGCGCGTCACCACCACCAGCACGTCGAACCTGAAGATCGGCGTGGGCACGGGCACCAAGGCCAGCGGTGACACCACGGCGCGCGTGCGCCTGAACGCTGTCTTCGGCTGATGAGCCCGCCGCTCTCCACGCAGCAGCGAGATCGCTTGGACCGCCTCTGGGCGGGATTCGAGCGGTCTGGCTTGCTGCAGGAGGCGGTGGTCAACGGCGCGCGGCGGTTGCGCGCGCTGTGGCAGAGCCCTTCGGCCGAGATGGTCGGCCTGGTGGACGACGCCCGGCCGAGCGTGACGGTCCTCGATCACGAGTACGGCTCAGCCGCGCGCGGGGATGTGATCGACCTCGGGGAGTCCCGCTACACGGTGACGAGGGTTGCCGCGAACGGGCTGGGTCAGACGGAACTGTTTCTGGAGAGCGTGGAATGAAGCACCTCAAGCACCTATTGCTGGCGTTCGCGCTGGCCTTCGCGGCGCTCGGCGCCAGCGCCCAGTCGCTGACCGACTACGCCGAGAACAAGATCGTCGACGCGTTGCTGCGGGGCCAGTCCCTGGGCGCCCCGGCGACCTGGTACGTCGGCCTCATGACCGCGTCCTGCTCCGACTCGAGCGCGGGCACCGAGGTATCTGGCGGGTCGTATGCCCGGGTGGCGGTGACGGCCAGCCTGGCGAACTTCGCAGGTACGCAATCGGCGGGCAGCACGACCGCCTCGAGCGGCACTGGCGGCCAGACATCGAACAATGCGTCGATCACCTTCCCGGCGCCGACGGCGAACTGGGGGGTAGTGACCCATTTCGGCTTGTACGACGCCAGCACGTCCGGGAACCAGTGGATCTGCGTGGCGCTCACGACCAGCAAGACGATCAACAGCGGTGACGCGGCCCCGAGCTTCTCGGCGGGCGCGATGACGATCACCTTCCAGTAACGCGATGTCGCCGGCTGAGATTCTCGCGTTGATCGAAGCGCGTGCGGCGACCGATGCCGAGTTTGCACGCCTCGTCGAGGCGCGCAACGACACGGCCGTCGCCGAAGCGATCAATGCCGGCCGCACGAAGCCGCAGTCTGTGAAGATCGGCGCCGGGACGATCGTCGCCGCGCTGGCGACCGCGGAGAACCCGCGCGCCGGGTCCGACCTGTTGCGCGCGCTGCGTGCGGCCGCCGCCTCGGATTCGCTGATCGACGAGGGCGGCATTCGCCTGATTGATCGTGGCGATTGGGACATCGGTCTGCCGGCCACACAGGGGTTCCTGGCCGAGATGGTCGCCGAGGGGAAACTCCCCGCGGCTGTCGTCACCCGACTGATCGCGCTGGCGCCACCGATGCCGGACCCGATCGTCGACCAGGCCCAGGTCGGGCGCGCACTCAATCGGAAGGGGAAAGCATGAGTGCCGGCGACCCGGTATTCGGCACGCGCACGCAGCTGGCCAACATCTCGCGGCTGCATAGCGACACCAATGCGTTGGCGACGGCGTTCGGCGAAATCGACAACAGCGCGTCGCCAAAGATGGATTACTTGATCCACATCGTGATCCCGATCAATTCATCGGCGACGGCGGGCACTTATGACCTGTACCTCGTCGAGTCGCAGAACGGCGCCGCGTGGACCGATGGAATCGACCCGGCCACCGATGCCGACTACGCCGATTTCATCAAGGATTCGCGTTTCGTTCGCAGCGCCCCGACGGTCTATGACAACAGCCCGTCCGGCGCGCGCACCGAGGTTGAGTTCCACTTCCGCGTCACCGAGGTCTGTGCCTGGCCCGCGCCGCCGTTCTTCGGTTTCGTCTGCAAGAACTCCAGCGGCCAGACGATCCCCGCGAGCGGGGCAGACGGCTATTCGCAGTCGATCTCGGTCGCCTAGTCCCGGGGAGCCGCAGTGGCGCAGATTTGGACCAGTCGGAACAGGTCGCGGCACCCGCAAGGGTCGGCGCGCGCCCACCCGAGACATACCGAGGGCGCGCTCGGGGTTTGGCTATTCTCGACCGGCCTTCGCGACCTGTCCGCCCGTGGCAATCACGGCACGGGGTATTCCGTCGCCCTGACCGGAAAAGGGGCCGACTTCGCGGCTGCCGACTCGGGCATCTATCTCCCGACCGGGAGCCTCGACGCCTCGACCCAAGTCACGGCCGTCGTGCATGCGCTCGCCCGGTCCTCGGGCGGAGGCAGCGTCGGCCGGTTGCTCGACACTGGCACGTCGCAAGGCGTCGGGTATCTGCTTTCACGGTACACCGCTGCGGACAATGCGCTTGTGGGCGGAAGTGCCGACTTCGAGATCCCCACGTCGCCGGCGCTCGTGTTCGGCCGGTTCCAGACGATCCTTTTCACCCAGGCCGGCACCCTTCGGCAGATTTGGGTCGACGGCACGCTCGTGTCGAGCATCTCCGGGTATGGCGGGCTTGCATCCTCAGCCGCCGTGCTGCCCGCGATCGGGAATCGTTCGGACGGATGGAACGACCGCGCTTTTGATGGGGTGATCGCCTCGGCCTATGTATTGCCCCGTGGCGCATCGCCTGCCGAGGCAAAGGAGCGGTCGCGAAACTACTGGATGGCGCTGGCCGACGAACGCGTTCCGGTCTTCTACTCGCTCGGCGGTGGCTCGGCAGCTCTGGTGGGAGATGGAGCCGCCGGTGCTGTCGGGGCTGGCGCATTGTCCACCTCGATCCGCCTGGTCGGAGCCGCAGTGGCGGGCGCAGCCGGCGCCGGATCGCTGTCCACTGCCATCAACTTGGCTGGTGCCAGCGCGACTGTCTCCGCCACCGGCACAGGTGCACTGACGGCAACCATCCGCCTGTCAGGTGCTGCCGTCGCGGCTGCCCTGGCCGCGGGCGGTCTGACGACCGGGATCCCGCTGGCCGGCGCCGGCACGGGCGGCGCTGCCGGCACTGGTGCGCTGACGGCCGGCTCCGGCCTGGCCGGCGCGGGTCAGGTGGCCACCGCCGGCGCCGGAGCGATCACGACCTCGATCACCCTGTCCGGTGCGGCGTTGGCCGCGGCGCTCGGCTCAGGCAGCCTCACGACCACGCCCGCGGGCCTGGCCGGTGGCGCTGTGGCGGGCGGGCAGGGCGCTGGCTCGCTTACCACCGGCATTCCGCTCGCGGGTGCAGCTGCAGCGTCCGTCGTCGGCGCCGGCGGTCTGGTGACGGCGATCCCGCTGGCTGGTGCCGCCACCGCGGCGGTGAGCGCCACGGGCGCCCTGGTCGTGTCGTTCGGCCTGTCCGGTGCCGCCCTGGTGTCGGCGATCGGCGGCGGTGCGCTGCTGACCTCGATCTCACTGAGCGGCGCCGCGGTGGCGCGTGCCGTGGGTTCCGGCATGTTGACCGGTGCCGCGATCCACGCGAGCTCGTGGCGCACCCGGGACGCCAGCGCGCGGGTGCGGTCGTTGCGGGCCTCTGCCCGCGTGCGTCGAGCTCTGGCGGGGACAGCATGACCGCGTTCGATCCCAAGCGCCCGGGTGAATCCGAGCCGTTCGCATTTGCCTTCAGCCGCCGTATGGTGACCGGCGACACGATCTCATCGGCTTCAGTGGCCGTGGTCCTGGCCAGCGATGCAGGCGAGACCGACATCCCGACGATGCGCGTGGGCGCCGCGGCGATCGACTCCGCCTCGCACACGATCACACAGGTGATCACTGGGGGGGCGGACGGTGAGACCTACACCCTGATCTGCTCCGCGATCACGGCGGCCGGCTACGTGCTGCAGGAATGCCGCGATCTGCCGGTGGTGAGGGACCTCACATGACCAGCAAGGCCGAGGCCATCACCCAGGCGGTCGTGACCGCGCTCACCGTGCCGGCCATGACCAGCGTGCCGGCCGCTCGCGTCTTCCGCGACTTGCACGGCGCGATGCAGGCCGACGATCTGCCTGCGATCGCGGTCGAGACGGGCGACGAAGACATGCCGGAGCGCCGCACGACCCGCCACAAGATCCGCTGGCTGGACCTGCAGGTGACCGTGGTCGCACGGGGAGCGAGCCCGTACACGGCCGGCGACGCTGCGCTGCTGGAGGCCTTCAGCAGGGTCTTCGCCGACCGCTCGCTGGGCGGCCTGGCCATGGAGGTGCTCGAGGGCCCGACGCGGCGCGAGCGCAGTCCAGCCGAGCAGCAGATCGGCGCGATCACGAAGAGCTACCGCGTCCAGTACACCACCCTCGAAGAGAGCCTCGAATGAGCAGCGAACAAGACCCGCAGCAGGGCGGCAGCTACCTGCGCGACCCGGACACCGGTGAGCTGGTGCCCGCCACCCCCCAAGAACCCGCCGAAGCCGGCGACAAGGAGTAAGCCATGCCGTTCGGCCGCATCTATCGAAACGTCTTCCTGCTGGGCAAGATCGAGACCACCAGCGGCACCGACTCGGTGCCCACCGGCGGCGCGAACGCCATCCTGCCCGCGGGCGGTGACGTCAAGATCACCGCCATCGAGGCCAGCCAGGTGCCGCGCAACGTGGTCCGGGGCTTCTTCGGCAGCTCGGGTTCGTTCGTCGGCTCGACCTGGATGAAGGCCGAGTTTTCGGTCGAGAAGCAGGGCTCGGGCGCGGCCGGAACGGCTCCGCCGTGGGGCGTGTTCCTGCGTGCCGCTGGCTTCGCCGAGACAGTCACTGCCGCGACGCGTGTGGACTACACGCCGGTGTCAAGCTCGATCGAGACCATGAGCCTGTACGCCTACACCGACGGGCTGCAGTTCAAGTTCATCGGCGGCGTGGTCGACTTCGGCGGCTCGACGATGGTCAACAACGTGCCGGCCTACAAGATCACCGTCCATGCGCCCTACCTGGCGCCGACGGCGGTCTCGAACCCGACCCCGACCCTCACGGCCTGGAAAGAGCCGCTGCTGGTCAACGACGCGAACACCTCCGACCTGGTGCTGGGCGGCTCGTACTCGGCCGGCGCGATCAGCGGCGGCACCACCTACGTTTCGGGGGGCATCGAGTTCTCCATGGGCAACCAGGTCACGCGCACCGAGATGATCGGAGCGAAGCGGGTGGTCCTCACCGATCGCAAGGTGGCGGGGACTCTGAAGTCGTTGGACCTCACCGCATCCCAGGAGATCTCGCTGCTGGCGATGATCCCGGCCAGCACGGCGACGTCGATCGGCCTTCTGCATGGCACGGCCGCCGGCTACAAGGTCCTGGAGTTCTTCGCCCAGGCGAAGCTGCTGTCGCATTCCTACGTGAACGTCGACGGCATCGTGATGAGCGACTTCTCCTTCGAAGCTCCGCCATCTGCGGGCAACGACGACATGCGCATCGTCGTTCTGTAAGGGGCGCGTATGTCGACGTTTAAGCTCAAGGCGAGGCCGACCTTCTCATTTACGGCCGAGATCCGGAACCTCGATGGGGAGGTCCTGCCTCTCCAGGTCGAGGCGCGCCACATGCGAAAGGCGGCCCTCGACGACTTCGTGGCTGCGCTGCCTGGTCGTGCCGATCGAGACGTCATCGCCGACATTCTGGTGGGCTGGAAAGACGTGGACGCTCCGTTCTCGATCGAGGCGATTGACGAGCTGCTGCAGGAGTTCGAATGCGCCGCGGTGGTCATCTGGAGGGACTACCTCGCCGCGTACCAAAAGGCGCGCGAAAAAAACTGAAGGCGATCGCTGGGCGGATGGTGCGCCGCGGCCGCACCACAGACGACGCCAAGCAGATCGAACGCAATGCCGCACTTGCGGGAGTGCGCCTGGGCGCCACAGCTGATCCGGTCACCGAAGTCTGGCCTGACAACTGGATGCCGATGAAGGTGGCGCAGGCGATGAGCACGCAATGGAACGTTGGGCCTATGGGCGGCATCAGCGGAATGCGCTACGAAGCCATGCCATTTGTCCTGCGAACTCTCGACGTTCGCGCGTCGGATCGAGCTGATGTGTTCTGGGGGGTGCAGGTGATCGAGGCCGAGATTCTGAAGCTGAAGGCGCAGTCTCATGAGTGACGCGATCTCGCGCGTCATCATCACGGCGGTCGACCAGACTGGCGCAGCGTTCAGCAGCGCAGAGCGATCGATCTCGAGCCTGTCGGCCAAGACCGATCAGCTCAGCGGCCTGTCGCGCGGCGCGGGGACCGCGTTGGGCGCGATCGGCGTGTCGTTCAGTGTGGCCGGTGCGATCGCGGCAACCAAGCAGATCGCCGACGCGATCATCGGCGCCGAGGCAACTGCTGCCAAGTTCAAGGCGACGTTCACGAGCATTGGCGGTGCTGAATCCGTTGGCCGTGAAATGGAGTTCGTTCGGGCGACGGCGCGCCAGCTCGGCCTGGACCTGGACTCGACCGCGAACTCATACGCCAAGCTGTCGGCTGCATCCAGCGGTACGGCGCTCGAGGGGCAGGCGACCCGCGAGATATTCGGAGCGGTGAGCCGCGCGGCGACCACGCTGGGGTTATCGACGTCTGAGGCTGACGGCGCCCTGCTCGCGATCACCCAGATGATGAGCAAGGGGACGGTTCAGTCCGAAGAACTGCGCGGCCAGCTCGGTGAGCGCCTGCCTGGCGCTTTCCAGATTGCAGCGCGCGCCATGGGTGTAAGCACCCAGGAGCTCGGGAAGATGCTGGAAGCCGGCCAGGTGATGGCCGAAGAGTTCCTGCCGAAGTTCGCCAAACAACTGGAGAAGGAACTTGGCCAAGCATCGGCGGACGCCGCAGGAACCGCATCCCGCGAACTGAATCGTCTGAAGAACGGCTTTAGCGATCTGGTGAAGACAGTCGCCGAAGGCGGCTCCGCCAAAGCCATGGGGGGGTTCTTCGGCCTGGTGGCCCAGGGCCTTGCCGGCATCACCGAAAAGATGAAGCTCATGCGCGAGGAGGCCAAAGCCGACGGCGGCGGCTTCCTCTCTTGGCTGATGGGCGGCGGGCTCACGGGCCAGGCCTTCCGCGCGCTTCAGGGGGCCGCCGGTACCGCCCAGCAGCGGCTCGACGATGCGAACAAGACGATCGCCAGCGGGCAGGGAGGGTTCTACGCGCAGGGCCAAGCTGCAGCCGAAAGGGACCGCGCGCTGGCGGACCTGCAGAGGCTGCGCAGCCTGACATCGCAGCCTGGTGGAGCGCAGGAGGGCGATGACAGCCTACAGAACGCCAAGCTGGCTGCGGAGGCCAAGGCGGTCGATGAGCTGCGGTCGAAATACACCGCGCTCTCCCTGTCGCTATCGGGTCAAAGCAAGGAGTATCAGGCCAATCTAACCCTGCTGCAGTCCTCTCGCGAAAAAGGAATCATCAGCGAGACGGAGTACATCGCACAGGTCAACAAGCTCACGCTCGAGCAGGGCGGAGTGAAGGATTCGATCGCAGCCCGCACCAAGGCGGAGAAGGATGCTCAAGAGCAGGCGAAGAAGCTGAACGCTGAGTACTTCGAGGCGCTGGGCGTTTCGAAGGACTACGCGGAGAAGGTCAAGCAGCTCGAGACGCTGCAGAAGACCGGACGGATCTCGGTCGACGAGTACGCGCGCGCGATCAAGACCCTGGCCGATGAACAGAAGGTCAGCAAGGACAACGTCGACGCAGAGAGGAAGGCGACCGACCTGGCCAAGCAGGCCGAGAAGGAGCGAATGGCCGTCCTGGCGGACCTGTCCAAGATGCGCAATGCCGAATCGACGGCGCTGACCAAACAGCTCGAGGATGCCGACAAGGCGATTCAGGCGACCAAGGACGAGAACGAAAAGATCGGTCTGACCGGCACCGCCCTGGCGGACCTGACTGCCAAGCGCTGGGACGACAAGGCTGCGATGGTCGAACAGCGGATCGATCAGCTGGCCGCGGTGGGGGGGCTCGGCGACGAGTACAGCGCGCTGGTCGCGCTGACGGGAAAGTATCGGGAGAACGCGGAAGAGATTCGGAGAGGCGCCCGCCTGACCGCGATCGCCGATGAGGCGAAGAAGGCCAAGGATGAATGGCAGCGGCAGTCCGACAGCATTGGGCAATCTCTGACCGATGCCCTCCTTCGGGGGTTCGAGTCAGGCAAGGGCTTCGGCCAGAACCTCGCCGCGAGCCTGAAGAACATGTTCAACACGCTGATCCTCAAGCCGATCATTCAGCCGATTGCGCAGAACGCGGCGAGCTCTCTGATGGGCTTGCTCGGCATGGGTGGAGCCGGTGCGGCGACGGCGGGCACTGGCGTGGCTGGCGCAGCCGGCCAGCTTGCCAGCGGGGGTAACGTCCTCGCGACGCTCTTCGGCGGGTCGAATGCCGGCGCGCTGTTCGGGTCAGGGGCTGGCATCGGCGGCGCTGCGACGACCTTCGCAACGAGCGGGCTCGGTCAACTGCTGGGCCTGTCCGAGACCGTGGGCGGTGTAGGTGTCGGCCTGACTGGTGCAGGTTCGTCGCTGGTCGGCGGCCTGTCGTCGATTCCCGGCTGGGGCTGGGCGCTGGGCGGCGCGGTGGCGTTGGCCGGCATCCTCGGCAAGAAACGCGGCGGCCCGAAGCTGGGCGGCAGTTTCAGCACCACGGGCGAACGACTGTTCACCCCGAACGGCGCAGACAGCGAAGCGTCGGGCCTTGGGCAATCTGCCCTTGCAGGAATCACCGACCTGGCCGCGCAACTTGGCGGATCGGCATCGGGCCTTTCGCTGGGATTGGGCTTCGACTCTGACCCGCAAGGCACGGCCGGCAACCGCATCGCCTCATTCCTGCGTGATGCCGGGGGTCGTACGATCCTCGACAACATCGGCGGGCGCGATGTCGGCCGCGACGATGCGACGCTGCAGGCGAGCCTGGGTGACGAGACCTCGCGGCTGATCCTGGCGGGCCTGAAAGCATCCGATCTTCCGACCGCGGTACGGGACTTCCTCGCGACAGTCGATTTGTCGTCGGTCACGGCCGGCAGCATGGACGGAATCATCGCCGAGGCGAAGCGCATTGCCGCGCAAGAGGCGTCATGGCAGTCGCTGGTGAGTTCGGCTGACGCGGCGGCTGCCAACGCGACGGGGCCGCGGGGGAGCGCGATTGGTGGCGACCTGGCGAGCTTTACGGAGATCCCCGGCTACAACCCGATGCTGGCGTCTTCGCCTGATGGCGTTGGCCCCCTGGCAGCGCTGTCGCCGGTCGCGCAGGCCGTCGCCGCGATCGGCGACGCCGTGCAGGTTCTGAGCAACCCTGCAATCGGGCTTTCGTCGCTGAGCGCAACGCCCGTCGATTCGGTCGCCGCGATGGATCTTCTGCAAGAAGAAGTGACGTCGAACGTGCGGGACCTGCGCAACGACCAGCGCACGATCGGCGCGGCTCAGGCGGCCGCAAACACCATGATCATCGAGCAGCTCAACCTGATGAGGTCCGCCTTCGAGCGAATCAACATCATCGCCACGATGGCGAGCGTTCGACCCGCATGATCTACGTCGCCAAGATCAGCTATAGGGACGCCGGCGGGACCGCGCAGACCGCCTGGTTCACGAACGGGCAGGGGTGGCGGACGCGATCCACCGACACGCCCGCGTCCACTCTCATCGAGGGCCGGCTGATCAACCCTGGCACCGTCCAACGCTCGATGTTCAAGGACGCCGCGGCGTTCGGGGCGATCGAGGCGGGCTACGGCGCGGCGGTGCTGCTCAATTCCGACGGCGGTCTCGATTCCTGGCGGTCGTACTACCTGGCAGGCAACGAGTACGAGGTCTTCGCGCTCACGGCAGCGGGGGAGCCGTCGTCGTCGTGGACGAGCGTCCTGAAGCTGCGGATGCGGTTCGTGCAGCTCGGCTTGGACACCATGACAATCGCGTTGCGCGACCGGCTGCAGGAGCTTGAGACTCCGCTCGCGAAGAACTTCTTCGCGGGGACCGGTGGGCTCGAAGGACAGTCTTACGTCGCCAACGTCCGCAAGCCGTGGGGCGTCGGCGATTGCTTCATGTGCGAACCGATTTTCATCGACGCACCCGGCGGTACGCATCTCGTCTATGTCGTGTCAGAGAACGCATTCGATTCGGCGACCATCGGGCGGCAGGATCGATACGGCGGCACGAACCTCTCGCGTGACGCGAACTACGCCTCCGAGGCCGCGCTGTTCTCGACACCGCCGACAGGGGCGAGCTACGCCAAGCGCTGGCCGGCGGGCGGCGCACTGGCTATCGGCGCCGCGCGCTCTGGGTCGATCACCAGCGACATCAGTTTCGGCGGGACGACCGACAAGCTCGTGCATCGGTGCCTGGAGGCGTGCGCGCTTCGCGCCGGCATCTCGTCGGGCGACATCTCATCCGCCGATCTGACCGCGCTGGATGCGTCGCCGACCATCAATGCGGGGTACTACGTGCGCGACGCCGAGACCGCGCTGTCGGTCATGACGAACCTGGCCAACGGCGGCGGGCTTTGGTTCGGGTTCGACAGGGCTGGCGTGCTGCGGTTTGGGAAGGTCGACACCTACAGCGGCTCGGCCGCCTACGCCTTCACCGAGCACAACACCGTCGAGGGCGGCATTGTGCGCGACGTGTCCGGCGGGCTCACCGCCCCGATCTGGTCGTTGACGCTGCGATGGCGCAAGCGCTGGCGGCCGCTGGACAACCTGAAAGACACAGCGCTGATCACCGGCCAGGACCTGATGATGCCGTGGGACGAGGTCACCGTTACCGACTCGACAACGAAGACCAACAACCCTCATGCACAGTCAGTCGTGCGGGATTCCTACTGCATGAACCTCGACCTGGTGGCGGCGCCGTCGACTGAGGCGTCACGACAACTGACGCTGTTCAAGGCGCTCCGAGCGGTCTATCGCGTCACGGCGCGCATCAGCGCGGCGCTGCTCTCGGTGGACCTGGGCAACACAGTAAGCCTGACGCATTCGCGCTTCGGGCTCACCAGTGCGACGAATTTCAAAGTGATCGGCTCCGAGTTCGACTTCGGCGCGGATCGCGTTACCTACATGCTCTGGGGCTGACCGATGGGCAATATGTTCCTGGGGTTTCCGAATCGCATCGACGCCGCGACGCTGTCGGGAGGCTCTTGGGGTTCGACTCTGAACAACCTCAAGACCCGCTCGCTGTCGGATGTCGCGGAGTCCGCCGATGCGACCACCGGGTCGACTCAGGTGATCGTCGACATGGGGGCGACTTACATCGTGCGTGGGGTCGCCACGCTCAACGACAACGTGTCGAGCGCCGGGACCTACGCGTGGTCATTCGGGAGCAGCAGCGGCGCAGCGGACATGGGCAGCAGCGGCACCATCAATCGCTGGCGGATGAGCTTCGATGGCGTCATGCGCAACTTTCCGGGCCAGTACAGCTCGGTGATCGGCTATCCGTTCTGGGCGCCGTATGTGCACTCGGCGGACGTGTCCTGTCGCTACATCAAGCTGGCGATCGTCGATACCGGCAACAGCCTGGGAAAGATCCGGCTCGGCCGGATCGCCATCTTCGGCGGGCACGTGCCGGCCTACAACATGGACATCGGCGCGTCGATCGACACAGTCGACCTCACCGAGCCCGAGCGGTCGGGTGGTGGCGCGATCCTCTGGCAAGCCAGGCGAAAGTACCGCACGGCTGAGATCCCGCTCAGCCACTTTGACGCGACCGAGCGCGGGAAGCTCTTCGAGGCACGTCGCGCCGCCGGCGTCCACGAGGAGGTGATGTTCGTGCCGGACGTCTCCGACATGCCGAACGCGCAGGAGTTTGGCTTCGTTGGCCGGTTCAAGGGCGGTCAGCAGATGCCGTGGTCGATGCCGCTGAAGTGGTCGACGACCCTGTCGCTCGAGGAACTTCTGTGACGGTCTGGGCGCACGTGCGCGCCGGTCTGGTGGTCGCGACCAGCGAAGGCGACACCGCGCCGGTCGATGATCGGTCGACTCTGGTGCAGCTCGAGCCCTCGGACGGCGTGGTGCTGCCCGGCTTCACGTACGACGGTGTCGTGTTCACGCCGGCCGGCCCAGATGCAGACGAGGACGCGGCGCGCGAGCGGCACTGGAGCGCGATCAAGGCCGAGCGAGACCGTCGGCGCGCCGAGGGCGGTTTCTACGTCGCCAGCGTCGACAAGTGGTTCCACTCGGACGATACCTCCCGGATTCAGCAGATCGGCCTGGTGCTGATGGGGGGAGGGGTGCCGCCGGTCCAGTGGAAGACCATGGACGGATCCTTCGCGACGATGAGCCAGGCGTTGGCGGCGGCGATCTTCGCGACCGCAGCCGCCAGTGACCAGGCGCTGTTCGCGGCGGCCGAGACCGCGCGGTCGGCCATGTCCGCGGCGCCGCTGGGCTGGTCGATCGCCAGCGTCGCGTGGCCGCCGATCTTCGGGGAGGCGTGATGTCGCGCTCGTGGGGGCATGAGGTGTTCTGCGCCGTCGACCAGGTCGTCAACGCAGTGCTCGGCGGCTGGGCCGATGAAACGATCTCTGCCCGCTCGTTCCGCCTCGGCTCGAAGGCCAGGGCGCTGGACCGCTGGGACCAGTGGCGCATTACCTGGGTGATCGCCGACGTGCTGTTCCTGTGGCAGGACATGTGGATCCAGTACCGCACCGGGTTTGCGCCCGACCGCGGGCACTGCGAGCGCGCGTACCACAGCGAGATCGAGCGCCTGCAGCTGCCGCCCGAGTACCGCGTCTGACCAACACCGCCGACAAGAAAGGGCACGCATGGAACCGTTCGACATCACCTGGCCAGGGAGCCGAGATCGGATCACCGTCTCGTCCATCGCGCGGGAATACGAACTGATCGACTCGGCCGCTGAATTCCTGGCCTCTCGGCTCGGCGAGTACTGGTCGCCGAAGCGGCACGTTGCCGGCGGGCCCTTCCTGTCGGTGGATCAGCGGGGGGCGTGGCGCGCGAGGATCGGGGACGCCTTCATCGCCGGGTGCGTGGTCCTGGTGGCTCGGCACACCTCGAGCAACGATGGCGTGGTGGCAGTGGCGATCGCCGAGCGCGTGCCGGACAAGCAGGTGTCGCAGCTGGTCATCCAGTCCAAAGGTGGATACGAGGCGCAGACCGTCGACGAGGTCATGTTCAAGGCGCTGCACCTCGAGTGCCAGAAGTCCGGCTACCCGCTGGCCAAGCCGCGCATCGAGTGGGACCTGCTGTGAGCGGCCCGGATCACCACGAGCTCTCCGCCGCCCTGTCGGCTCTCCTGGCCAAGCTCGGGCCGGGGATCGCCGGGGCAGTGATCTCGCTGCGTTTCATTCCGGTCGGGACGAGCTGGGGGGCGAGGGCTCTGTCACTGGCCGGCGGCGTCGCCGCGGCGGTCTACCTGGCACCGGCGCTGGGCGAGTGGCTGGGTGTGGCCAGCGCGCGCATCGAGGCCGGCATGGGCTTCCTGGTGGGCTCGCTGGCGATGGTTGTGCTCGGCGAGGCCACCGAGGCTGTGCACGAGGCGCAGATCGGCCAGGCGGTGCGCGGTTGGCTGCGGAAGAGGGCGGGTCTCGAATGACCACGATGGAGGTCGGCTACGGCCTAGCGATCGGCGTGATCGTCGTCCTCGCATTCGGGGCCGCGCTGCACCCGGCGGTCCCCACCGGCATCGTCGGGACGGCGCTCCTGGGCGGCATCGTGCTTTGCCAGCTGGCGGCGATCGAGCGGTACGGGGAAGCACCGAACTGGCGGGCGTTGCTGACGATACTGGAGGCCGGCCTGGGGATCTGGGTGGCTGTGCGCTGGTACTGGGGGAGACGATGAGCCTGTTCGAGCGATTTCGTGGCTGGCTGCAGGATCCGATTGCGGGCCGTGTGCCGGTTCCGCCAGCGCCGCCTGCGCCGCCGCCTGCGGCTGAGCCCGATCCCCCGGTGCTGACCGATGTAGTGCAAGCCCCGAGCCTGTCCGGGCCGGTGCGCATGGACCGGCTGCAGGCCCAGCTGGTGCTGCACGAAGGATACCGGCGCATTCGGTACCGCGACAGCGAGGGCCACTGGACCATCGGTATCGGTCGAAATCTGGACGCCAAGCCCTTCAACGCCCGCGAGCGGCTGGCGATCGGTGCCCGCAACCTGGACTCCGAGGGGCTGTCCTACGCCGAGGTCATGATGCTGTTCCGTCGCGACGTGGCCGAGGCCATCGCTGAGCTCGACCGTCACCTGCCCTGGTGGCGGGGCCAGGACGAGATCCGGCGGCGAGTCCTGCTGGACATGATGTTCAACATGGGCCCCGGCGACCGTGAGCGCGGCCTGCTGTCGTTCGTCAACACGCTGGCCCACATTCAGGCAGGCCGGTATGACCAGGCCGCGGCCGGCATGGCGGCCAGCAAGTGGGCACGCCAGACCAAGACGAGAGCCGACCGACTGATCGAGATGATGCGCACCGGGAAGGACTGGACGAAATGAGCCGGCTATCAGCGAAACTTCGATCCGCTCAGGGCGGTCGCTTGCACTTTTACTGCCCGGGATGCGCCGCGGTGCACGGGATCAACGTGGGCGAGGGTCCGGGCCCGCGCTGGGGCTGGAACGGCAACGTGGACCGACCGACATTCACGCCGTCGGTGCTGGTCACCTGGTCTGTGCCTCCGCCGCGAGAACCCGACGATCCGCCGGACCGTGTGTGTCACAGCTTCGTGCGAGACGGGCGAATCGAGTTCTTGGGCGACTGCACGCATGCATTGGCCGGGCAGACGGTCGACATGCCGGGGCACTGGCCAGATGAGGGCACGTCGTGATCGCCCCCATCGCCGCCCTGCTGTCGCGTGTCCTGCCGCTCTGGCGGCCGCTCGCGATCGGCGTGCTGGTGGTCGTCACGCTCGCCGGCGTCTACGCCAAGGGCCGCAACGACAGCACGCGCGCCTGGGAGGCTAAAGAGGCCGAGCGCCAGCTCGCCGAGGCGAAGCGCCGCGTGGCCCTGCAGGCGCAGGTCGACCAGCTGGCCGGCGAGCTCGAGGCCGCCCGCGCGGCGCGCCAGGTCGTCACACGAACCATCACCCGAGAGGTCCCCCGCTATGTCCGTGAGCCTGCGCCCGCGTGCGCTGATTCTGGCCTGCACGCTCCTGGCTGGCGGGTGCTCCACGACGCAGCCGCCGCCGGCGTCGCTCCCGACACCGCCCGCCTGGCTGATGCAGCCGCCGTTCCGGCCGCAGTCACTGCCGACACCGTCACCGCCAACTACGCCGGATGCCATTCTGCCGCCGACCAGGTCGAAGGGTGGCAGCGCTGGTGGGCAACCGTGACGGCCAAATGAGTCTCCTCCCGGTCTCCTGGGGCCGGACTTGCCGGGGCTTCGGTCCCGGCTCTTTTTTTCAAGAGAGGGCGCTGTATGGCGACCATTGATGACCTGATCCGCGAAACCGTGGCCTCCGCTGTTGCCGAGGCGGTGGCGCCGCTCGTGAAGCGTCTGGCGGCCCTGGAAGGCACCGCTGCGCCCGCGCCGGTGCCTGCCCCTGCGCCGGCCCCAACGCCCGCCCCCGCGCCGCCCGTTCCTGCTCCTGCATCACCTGCACCCCTGCCGGCCGGTAGCACCTCGCCTGCAGTCGGCAACGGCGTCATCAGCGCCCAACTCGCCGAAGGCCCGCCCGACCGGATCGACCTGACGGGTCTGCCGAAGGCACGCCCGTGGCGCGTCTACAGTGACCCCGCGAATCTGATCTTCGCGCCGAGCTGCGAGGGCAAGCGCCCGGACAGCGTGATTGCCATGCACGTCTACGGCTATCCCGGCAACCTGTACCACGAGACTCCGGTGCTCATCGACGGCGTGATCCGCATGCGCCACCCGTCGAATCTCACCCGCGCCGACACCGCGGCCGGAGCGCTGGCGCTGTCGGACCCGCGTGGAACGCGTGGCGATGGAATCGTGAGCCCGGCCACCACCTGGATCGGCCATCGCACCCTGCGCAAGCCTGGGGCGCTGGAGAACCCGTCGCCCGATGGCGCGGTCACGAACCGCTTCATGCCGCTATACCTCGGTCTGCGCGTGGACGGCATGCTGATGTTCGCCCAGCGCGACGGGAATGTGTCCTACGTCGGCCACGTGCCCAGCCTGGCCCCGGGAGCGCAAGACCTGACCATGTACCCGCCGAATGGGCTGATCCTGTTCATTGCGGACACGTTCGCGGGCCGAGTCGTGAAGCTGGACCGTCGCGACAGCAAGGCGGCGATCCTGCCCATGCCGAGCGGCAAGATCGAGCCGGCGAGCAAGTGGCACGTGGAGACCTTCGTGTCCGGCCTGGGAAAGCCGACCGGACTGCGCTGCGCGGAGGATGGCACGCTGTTCGTGGCGGACAACGCAGCCGGCATCATCTGGCGCTACCAGATCATCGAGGATGGTGTGGTGCCGCTCACCGGGCAGGTGCTGTGCAAGCTGCCCGGCGTGTTCGCGATCGACACCCGGTCGGACGGCTCGCTCGTGGCCGTGACCGAGCACTTCGCCGTGCACATCATCAGCTCGGACGGCGCCGTCGGCCCGAACCTGATGCCCGCCTATTTCCACTCGCCCGGCGTGATCGACTTCGTGACCGTGTCGGTCGATCGCGAGGGCACCATGGGGCCGCGCGACCAGTTCGTCGTCAGCAAGGTCCAGGGCGAGTCGAACAACACCGTGCTCCTGTTCGAGTCCGATGGCACGTTCCGGGGATTCCCCTGGGGAACGAACGGCGGACACGCGGTCTGCGGGCCGGCGTTCCAGGTCGAGGAGGCATTCGGACACTACCCGTGGGTCGCGTCCTTCCATCCCGATCAAGCGGTCATGATGACGCAAGGCCTGGCTAACGCTGCCCCGTGGATCCTGCGTCCGCCGCTGCCCAGCGACCCGCCCTATGCCTATGACGCCTCGCTGTTCTGGCACGGCCGGCTGGTGATCCTGGCTGGCGGCCGGGTGTATGGCAAGCAACCATCATTCGTGGGGCAGATCAGCATCAGCGGCGGCGGCGCGATCGTGGATGCCGACGAGATCGCCGACATGCCGTGGGCTGACAGCGCGGCGTTCATCCGGCGCGGCATGCGCGGCTCGGTGCCTCGCGACGACCTGACGCCCTATGACGTGCTGGCCGTCCAGTATTGGGCGCTTCGGTCCAGCCAACGGTATCTGATCGAGGGCGAGGCGGCCGTCGATGCGCTGCGCAAGTGGGCCGGCGCAGTCTTCCCGGTGCCGTACCCGACCGGGTTCCGCGACTGGGAAGAGACCTATGCGAGCGTCCACCTGACGGCAACGCAGCACGGCGTCGAGGGGCGCTCGCCCTACGATGCGCAGCTCACGCTTCCTGATGCGCTGGTCGTGCGCGTGACGCTCGATGCTGGCCTGCCGAGCCAGCGGGTGCTGGGCGAGTTCTCGAAGCCGTGGACGTACACGCTGCCGGCGGGCGTCTGGGGCGCGAGCTGCGAGGTGGTCAGCGGGGCGGATGGGCGGGTGTATCGGAATCGGTCGACGGTGGTGCAGGGCGTCTAATACTCGATTCGCCGCCCTTGCAAATCAAAGGCTTGCAAACGCTCGCGGCCCGTCGAATGTTGGACGGCGCGCGTTGATAATCCGTTACAAATCAAATCGATCCGCCTGATATTCAGATGTTCTGACCGAGTACATCATCACCAGGCCCTGCGCCGGCGCCCGCCAACCGCGAGCGGGGATGGCCACCGAACCGGGGACAGTTCCGCTCCCCTACGGGACGCCAGAGTTACCCCGCCTAGCCGGTAGTGAAGCACGCCGGCGAAGGTGTCGGGATCAAGCTCGATTCGCTCGAGCAAGTCAGAAAGGATCCGGCGCATCTCGATGATGTCGCCGCTTTCCTGAAGCTCTTGTTGCAGGCCACCCAGCAGCGCCTGCACCTCATCAGCTCCAATCTCTTCGACGGCCTCTGCCTGCGCTTGGCGCCTGCGCAGCTGCGCCAGCTTTTCGACCACGCCAGCGCGCTCGCCCTCGAGCTCGGACACACGGCGCAGCACCGGGTCCGGATTCTCCATGCGGCCGGCCAGGTCCACCGTCTTCGTGATCTGCCCGGCCAGTGTCACCAGTCGTCGCTCCAGGCCTGACACCACGCGGCCATCGACCGGCTCGCTGATCGCTGCTCGCATCGCCTGGGCGACCTTTTCGGCCGTCTCGCCGCTGGCCAATCCTTCGAACACCATCCCCATCACCGCCTCGTCGACTCGCTTGGCCGAGATCCGCTTGCCCTTGGCCAGGCGGTAATACCCACCGGCGTCGCCGGCCCAGGCTCGTCCGTCGGGTGTCTGCAACAGTCCAGTGAGCAAGTACGGCACAGCATCCTGGCGCCGGTGCATGGCGCGCTGGGTCTCCAGGGCCTGCAGGATGGTCTCCGCTTCGTCGTCGCCGATCAGCGGCGAATGGGTGTCCCTCTGGATCACCCATTCGGCGCGGGGCCGCCGGCGCTCGCCCGACTTCGACTGGCCGCCCTCGCGAGCCTGGTGCATGTTCCAGACCGTGTGGCCAGCGTAGGTGAGCGCCTGCCATTCCATGCCGTTCAGGCTGGCCACCGGCCAATCGATTCCGAGCCGCGCCATGATCTGGCCGCGCATCTCACCGCCGGCCCGCGCGCGTAGGTACGCGGCCACGAGCTCGGATTCATCGTCTGGGATCAGCTTCGACTTCTGGACGGCAATGCCGTCGCGGATCGCGCCAGTGGCCGTGTACTCGAGCTGGTATCCCCGCGGCGCTCGGCCGCCGGCGCGCCACCCCTGGCGCACGTTCTCGCGCATGCCGGCCAGGCCCTTGGCGCGGCTCACCAGCGAGTGGTACTCGTCGAATGCCTGGAACACGGACCGGATGATCATCTCGGTCGCAGGGTCGCTCTCGGGGAGATTCTTGTACGCGATGCGCACCTGGTGGCGCTCGCAATCGCGCTCGAACTGCAGGGCGATCAGCCGGCGGCGGGCGATCCGCGATGTGTCCAGCGCAATGACCACCTCCCATGGGCGGCCTGGGGCGCGCATCTCGCGCAGGAGCCGCAGCCAGGCGGGGCGGTCCTCGTCTTTCCCACTTTCGACCGCGTCGGCGTATTCGTCGACCACCACCAGGCCGCGCGAGACGGCGAACTCATGCAGCGCGCGGCGCTGGGTGTCAATCGAGATGTCGGACTTGTCCTTCGACGACCGCAGGTAACAGACCGCTCGGTTGCTCATTCGTGCTCACCAGTTCGAGGGGGCGGCGCAGCCGCGCCCGGCGGGCCAGCAGCACCTGAGCCAGTGAGGATAGCGCCTGCGGGGTGCCGACGGCCTGCAGCTGGATCGGCGCTGAGCGGGGCCTGGCGGACTTCGTCACTGCGCGCCCTTCAATTGTGCGCGACCTCGAGCGCCACGGCGCTTGCACGCTACCCACAGCCGGCCGAACTCCATGAACATGCCGGGCACCGGTTCGTCTTCCAGGACCGCCACGACCGCCTCGTGGGCGTCGCTGCGCATCTCGCTGTAGCTCCAGCAGAAACACGGGATGTGCGCGCGCGTCCACTCCAGCAGCGCGGTGCAGTCCTGGCATGTGCGAAAGGTGTCGGCCTCGCCGCCCCAGACGCCGAAGGTTCGGACGTAGCGCTCGCCAGGCTCGATTCGGCCCCGGCATTCGGTGCAGCGATGACTTGTCCGGGCCGTGCGCGCCCACTCCGACAGCACCGACGGCGGATCGTCGATCTCACACGAGTAGCTCACCTGGCCTCCAGAATGGCGCTGTCAGCCGCCGGGCCCGGGTTGCGCTCGATCGTGTCCGCGTTCGGGTCGACCAGTCCATTGCGCGGGTCGAGCATCACTGCGCAGCCCCACACGACGCGCGACAGGCTGCCGCGCTTCATGGTCTCGATCAGGTGCGCGATCGCCCGGACGCAGTGCTCCGGGTTGTCGGCGTCGAAGTACTCGTCGCCTTCCGATCCAGGCATCGTCGGCCAGTGCGACGAGATGGCATCGAGCGCGCCGCACACGTCCATCGCCATGTCGAGGTCGGCCTGGCTTGCCTTCGCCATCTTCATGGCTTGTCCCCATTCAACGCGCGGCGCGCACGCAGGACGTCGATCGCATCTACCGCCTGATTCGTGGTCAAGTCAATTGCGGCGAATGGCTTAAGCGCCGCCCGCAGCGCCTCGATCCGGTCCCAAAGGACATCCGCTCGATGCTTTCCCAGTTCGTTGACTGCTGCGGACTTCTGCACCCAGTCGGTCTTGGCAATCCACTCGTCGAACGCTTCTTTCGTGTGCCGCAGCGACTCGACCTCGGCGCGCAGGGCGGCGTGTGAGCGGATTAGCTCTTGAGCTTCGGCGATAGCATCGATGGCCGGCCGCGCGTCGATGGTCACGGTCACGGTGTTGCTTGCCATCACATGCCCTCCAGCGCGTCGAGGGCGGCGCGCAGGCAATCAAGCGCTACGGGAGAGACCTTCGTGTGCCTGTTAAGCACCCTGTCGTGCGCAACCGCTGAATCCCATACCGACTTCGCCGCGTCGATCAGCCGCTGCACTTCGGTTGCCGGCGGATGCAGGTAGAGCGGATACACGTCGGCGTCATCATTGAATTCCGCGGCAACCTGGTCCCAGTGTCCGTCCCAGCGCTCAAAATACCCGGCCGGTTCAGGCTGCACCAGCGGCACGGCTGTGAACTTGAGCGTCATGTCAGAGACAATCGGCGGCGTCTTGTGGTGAACGACGGTCTGCGGCGCGGCTGGGTGGGCAAGCCCGAGCAAAGCCCGCACCAGCGCCTGGCCGGCTGCGGCGGACTTTTCGATTCGCTCGCCGTAATAGACCACGGCGCCGTCACTCTCGAGCCTCAGCACCTCGCGGCCGTGCTGGTGAATCACCAGCAACGACACGGTGGCGCCTTCCGTCACCGCGATCGGATCTGCCGGCCATGGGCTCTCGTCGCCGGGGACCTCTTCAGTCATCTTGAGCATCA
>ERZ650303.131-NODE-131-length-20959-cov-9.058458_pt1 | contig 20959 bp, 22 predicted proteins | sample MGYA00376239_ERZ650303 | MGnify/ENA primary metagenome ERZ650303 (study PRJEB26733, sample SAMN07839262) | wastewater metagenome | biome: small river; feature: stream; material: water | place: USA: North Carolina | collected 2016-04-05 ... | reverse complement strand
GGAGTTCAGACGTGTGCTCTTCCGATCTTGAACTACGCCAAAATCTTCGCGGCCTGCCTGCTAGCAAGCCTGCTTGCGCGAGCACTAGACCATTACTTTATGTGATCAACGCCGCCGCTTTGGCGTATCTGGTCCAACATCTTGCTCCCCGCTAAGAATGAAAGCAGGATCATTCAAGTACATTGCCCCTTGTGGAGCGTACTGCCACGGGGCAAGCCTTCCTTGAGCCAAGGCGTTTCCAATCGGTCCCGCTAGCTGGTTTGCAAGGTAGCCCTGCACGGGCTCAGACATGACAGCTCGCCCAAGCATGGCCGGCGCACCTACAGCGGCAAGCGCACCCGCCGGACCTGCCGCAGCATTCCCGCCGATTGCAGAAAGAACGTTGAGAGCATTCATTGCCGCTTGCCTTGGTGCCGTACCGGATTGCGGAAGCGGCTTCATTACCGCTTCGCCAGCGCGAGCAAGATTGCCTAGATCGTTTTGCCCTCGCACATAAGCGCGCTTGTTCGCTGTCTTAACGGCATTGCGAAGCTGAGCAGGAGAAATCAGGCCCTTAGCTGCGTTTTCCCCTGCCCCGCCTGCTGCGTCTGCAATCCTTAGAAGGTTTGCGTATTGCTGCCGTAGAGCCTGCCAATCGTGCGCAATCTGCGGGTTGGTGCGCGCAACAGCGTCGTCAAACGCCTCACGAATACCGCGCAAAGCTTCTCCCAACTGTGGGTCTTGGTGGTGCTGGGATGCCATGCGAGAAATTCGCGCTCGTGTTGCCGCGACCGTCTCGCCAGCAATTCCGCCGGCTCCCGGCGCTTGCACCGTTCGCATGATGTCGCCCACGACATTGCGAACCGCAGGAGATTGCAGAGTGGGAGGCACTAGGCCTTCATAGTTGCCCAAGACGTTTGTCAGATCGTCAACAAACTGCCTGTCAGCAACCAAGTTTGCGTTTTGCGCTATGTTGTCGAAATGCTGGCCTAGCTGCGTGAATGCCGCGTCAATGACTTCTGGCGTTGCTCGTGGCGCATCAACGCCAGCCCGGCGCAAGGCCGCTCGCGTGAACTGTTCTGCCTGAGTGTCCTGCATCTGAGACGCACGCCGTCCAGCGAATGGGATGTCCTGCGTTGCGCTCTCTGCCCACTTCAAAGGCTTTGAGTTCGTGCGCTGCCCTGCCGTTAGCGCGGTTACGCCTTCGCCTTCTAGTGTTCTGACTGCTGCTGCATGGTCTGCTGCTGCCGGAATAGGTGAAACAGCGCGAGCCGCCAAGGCAGGAAGGCTACCACCCGCTACAGCCCCAGCGAACCGAGCAAATGGCTCGTATGCCGTGCCTTTGGTCATCTGCCCTGCTGTTTCAGACGCGACGGCAGGCGCTACCACGTTAAGCGTGCGCCCTACAGCGCTGCCTGGAAACGCCGCAGCCGGCGCAAACTCTCCGATTGTTCTGGCGTATTCCCCGGCCTTGGTCTGCGGCTCATAGAACTTTGACCCTGCAATTTCTTCAACGGCACCTTGCAACGTGTTTGATGTTGGAAAGGCGGATTCCGGCGACACAGGCGGTTGATAGCCTGCCATGGTCGCAGCCTTATTGATGCCGGCACGCCCTAGCGTTTCGATGTTTCCAGCTAGGCCACCAATGCCGATAGCGCCACGCGCGAGGCCAACGCCGAGAGACTTGGCGGCATCCGTTGCCGTTTCTCCTAGCGTGGGGGCTGCGTTGGGGAGAGACTGAGACCGGGACTGTGGTTGCTGCGGGGTGCCGCTCCCGTCAAGCTGACGCATGGCGTTCTGTATGGTTGCCCTGTCCGTGCCTTCTGGGAATTCAACAATGGCCCCGCTTGGATGCTCGACCCTGATCGCCATTAGCGGATTTCCCCACTGTTAGGGTCCCATTTATAGACGCCTTTGGGTACGGATGATGTTGGCACGTCCGGCGAGTCAATTGCGGACAGAATGTCACCCGTCGAGAACTGTGCCGAACCTTTGAAGCCCTTTAGCGTCCCGTTCTTTTCGAAATACTGCGCAGCGGCAATCTTCTGCTCAGCCATTTTCTTTGTGACGTTCGCAAGCCGCCGCAGCCTCTTGGCGTTTTCTGCTTCGCTCAGTTGCGGGTTGTAAGCTCTGGCAATGAGGTTTTCGCCTTCCTTTTCCGTGAACTGCGCACCTAGAACTGGACGTAGGCTGCGCTGGATGACGCTTGCGACGTTGTTGCGAATATCAACAGCGTCTGGATTGGTGAATGCTAGCAACTTGTCAGGCATCATGCCAATGACCGGACCTGACACGGCTTTGTGTCCTGGTGCTGGTTTCTCCAAATTACTTGCTATCGACTCCAAAACCTTGACGTTACTCAGCGCATCATAAAGCGCGCCGCTTGCAACGTCTTCCTCGTATGTCTTGGCGAAATTCTTATCAACGGCCTTGTCGCCTACTGAAACAGCCCCACCCGAATCACGAAGAATTTTAACCGCCTCGTCCCGCTGTCCAGAACGCCAAGCAAGTTGAAACGCGGCCTGTTTCTCAGGAGGCAATCCAGCATAGGCCTTTTGCATTGGAGACTGAGCGGGGGGCTGAGGTGCCCCTGTGATATTTGGCGAAGCAAACCTACCTGCACCGTCTGTCGGTACTGCATCCGGCTGCGCTTGTCCGATGTTTTTGAACTGCGTATTGAGATCCCGCTCGCTATCAATCTTCATTTGCAGTTGTTGCCGCGTAAGATTGGCCGTGCTGATATTCGACCGCATCTGCTGCATTTCAAGCTGCTGCATTTGCATCTTATTTTGATCAATGTACTTGCCAGCATGAGCGGCAGCGATTGCCGGGCCCGTGTTTGGGTCAAGTTCTTCTGGCGTGTGGTTGCCGTCCCCGTAAGTCTTCAAATACCGCTGCCATGCAATACCCTTCGCCGGGCCTTGCATGTTGTGGATCGCAAAGGCTTCGCTTCCTGCCTTTTCGGCGTCTTGCTGTGACCACTGGCGTTGCATGTTCTGCTTTTGCAGCGCGTGCGTCTGCCGGTCCATATCGAGCCGCTGCTGATCCATGCCCATCTGCTGTTGGGCAAGCGCGTTCTTCTGGTAGCTTTGCAGCGCGTTCGAGACTGGCGAGAAATCAAGCAGCGCGTTGCCGATGTTGTATCCGGGAAGCTGGGGCATTAGCGACCTCCAACCTTAGGTGCACCGCTCATCGCTGAATAAGCATTTATACCAGCCCCCAAAAGGCCCATCAGGTTGTTGCCAAGGATGCCGCGAGACTGCGCAAGGGCATTTCCGTAGTTGATCCGATTGCCCGCCTGCGTTGCCGCAAGGTCTGTATTGAGACCGGCTTGACCCTGCCCATACTGCCAGCCAAGGTTGGCGCGCTGACCTGAGATGTTCGCCAGATCGCTACCCTGCTGTGCGTACATGTTCGCCGTGTCTTTGCCCTGCTGAGCGTACAGCCCACCGATCTGGCCTGCTGCCTGAAGGCCCTGCCCTGACACACCCGCAAGCTGGCTGAGATAGTTGTTATAATCATCAGAGCCGCGTCGAAGGCTCTCTTGTGCTACCGCCGCCGCTGCTGTGCCGCTGCCGCTCAAGCCGCGTGCGTTCATCTGCTGCATGATCGCCTTGTTGGCGAAATCCGTGTTGGCCTGAAGAAACGGGTTGCCCTTATAGCCCTGCACAAATTGCTGTTGCTGTGCCTGTCCATTGAGGCCAAGCGCGTTGCCATACATAGTGTTTGCTTGCGTGCCAGACTGATACCATGGTTGGTATGTTCCTACAGCCTTGTCGATGCCTTGGCCTAAAGCACTTAGCGCGTTGCCGTAGCCCTGATTGATGTTCCCTGCCGCCGTATCATAGGCAGAGTTTGCGCTATTGTAGCCAGACGTGAGGTTGCCTTGCGCCTGCCCATAGCCTTCCTGCAAGGTCTTCGTGCTGTCATTATAGGCGTTCGTTGCGTCTTTACGCTGCGCCGAGCCTGTAAAAGCTGAAAGGAACCCCATATCTGCCCTCTATCTAAACGAAACAGCACAGCCAATCGCGCCTGTGCCTGGAGATGTGTTGACACTCACCGCAAGCGGCGCATTGCCAGATGTGAACGCACCCGACGCACCCGATTGCCAGAACGTACCGCCCACGATGGCGTCAAAGTCCTCCGTTAGCCCCGTCCAGGCCACAGCGTTTGGCATGACGCCGTAAGAGCAAACCACACCGCCCGGAGAATTATTGATGTTCAGCGTCAAAGACGTGACGCCGTTGCCCCACGAATTCGACGTTGCAACTTCCGTCGTGCTGATCACGTCATAGGCCGCCCACACTGCAATGTTGCAGATCGTAAAGTTGGTGGACGTTGTCAGCGCAATTGCCGCCGTTGCGCCCGTGTCAACCGTTAGAGCATACAGGCGAACTTGAATTTCCGTAGAGCCTCCTGATGCCGTGCGCCGTGCGCAGCCTGCGATTTCCGTCGCGGTATTGCCGCCGATGGTCAAAGTGCACGTTGCAGCCGCTGCGCTCGCGTAAGACACAGCCACGACCACAAGCCGCCCCGTGGCTGCTGTACCAATCGCAGCCCCCGCAAACGAATAGGTGTTTGTTGCCGTGATTACGCCGCTCCCGGCCGCCCCCGCGTAGGCAATCGAAGCAGGCTTGCCACTGATAACCATTGCAATGGGCATCAGGGCACCGACCGAGTAAACTCAACTGTGACTTGGAGATCAAGGCATGACGAATTAGCTGTCACCGTGAACGTCATATCGTCCCCGACCGAAAACGCCCCGCTCCCCACGTTTGGCGTCTCTGTCGTCTTGGTAGTTGAGACACTGTTGGAGAGCCCTGGGATCGTAGAAACGTTTTTTTTCGTGGTGAGTGTGCACGTTCCTGATGACGACCGCGTCGTGACACCAACGATCTGCAAGTCATAAGGAACGTCTAAAAAGTAATAGCTCTTGTTCTGCGGATATTCGATGAAGATTGTGAACCAATCCGTAACCGTCATTTGTTCATAGGCGGGCTTTGCGCCAGATCCCTTGCTGACCAAAGGAAGGCCAGCCGTACCAACAGCAACGCTTTGCAGCGCTCCCGTCGTCGTAGTCCCTCCAACAATTGGTTGGTAGGCCGTGACGCTGCCCTTTCCCGTCCCACCGTTAGGAACAGGTAGGATTCCTGACACTTCCGCAGTCAGATCCACGCTCTCGGCCGCGCCCCTCGTCAAAGCATTGGTGCGCTGAGTGTTGGCAACAAGCGCCTGATACCATGGCTTTGTCATTCGCCCCGTGTCGTCAACGACGGGAGCTGCGGGAACCGGAATGCTGACAACTTCAGCCATCACGCAACCCGGATCATAAGTACAGACCCGTTGCGATAAAGACCATTGACCACAACACCGCCAGCCGATGCCGCCGCATCATTGGCGTAGTTGCCAAGGCCCGACAGAGAGATTTGCCCAGCGGCAGAAATCCTCATGCGCTCAACGTTGTTGGTCACTACGATGATGGGTGAGGCATTGGCAAAAGACCCGATCACAGTCGCGCTTGACGCGGATTGAATCGTAAAGTCGGATCCGGTGCCTTCAACACGGATGGAGGTATCAGTGCCGAACGTGTGAATAGTCGTTCCTGGATTTGTCGTCCCGATGCCAAGGCGTCCTGACGGCTTGACGCAAAAAGGCTGTGTTCCCTGGAGTTCTATGAACGTGTCCGCTGCGCCCGTCGCAAAAGCGCTGCTATCGGCGTATATCCCTTTGTACCACTTGGCTCCAGCACTAGAGAACTTGATTCCGGCCGTGACGTTCTTTGAACCGATATTACTAACGAGTACGTTGTATTTGGATGTCATCGTATCAACTGAGGCCTGTTGGCCGCCGTCGTTGCGGATCGCAAATTCATTGCAGACCAAACCGTCTGCCGTAGCCTCAACCGTTCCCTCACCATAGACCGGCCAAGCCCGCCCCTTGGCGTTGCCTGCTGCGATGATGCCGCGCCCGTCAAAGGCGACGATGTCCCGCGTGTGGCTTGCGTCAGTTGAGGGGTCAGAGGTTCTAGCCTCCACCAGCATAACAGACTTCTCATACGACGCTGCGGCACCCGTGTTTGTCGTCACAGAGCCATGCAGGGTCCAACCGAATTGATTGGCAGTTCCTGCCGTTCCACTGCCGGCCTCGTTCATATTTAGGTTGAACGTAACGCCCAGTGTCTTAGACACTGCGTCAGAGTCAATGACCGCACCGCCCAGAGAGAAAACAGTCTTGGCCTGAATGGTCGGAGACGCTTGGAACGTCACGGGCTTGGGGATAGTCCAAGCACCAGACGCGCGGTCAATGTACCAAACGCCAGCCGTTGCGCCTGCATCATCGAAGGACAGCAATTGCAGGTTAGAGCCCGCGCTGCTTCCGCTTTCCGCCGTCGTATCCGCTGTGAAAAGCCAGCGGTTAGCGCCGCCCTTCTTCAAGTTCAGGCCAGCATGATTTCCGGCCTTTCCGTCCGCTATTAGGTAGGCATCGCTCGCTGTCGTCGCCGCGCCTATATAGGCAGCGCCAGATGACGGCGTGACATACGTTGCGCCAGCAATAAGCCCGCCAGCGTATGGGAACTTTTCATTGTCGAGTTCAGCAAGGGCTGCTTGGACGGTCGTAGACGAAATGTTTCCTGTTGGGGTCACGGCGACACTCGAAGCTGGTCCGCCAACTGAAAGCTTCTCTGTGTCGAGTTCGGCAAGAGCCGCCTGGACTGTGGTTGAAGAAATAGCCCCGGTTGGCGTGACCGCAACGCTAGACGCCGGGCCACCGATAGACAGTTTCTCGCTATCAATTTCGGCAAGAGCCGCCTGGACTGTGGTTGATGCAATCGCGCCCGTAGGCGTAACGGCGACGTTCGATGCCAGAATATTCGTATCTCCGGCGCTGGTAAGCTGACCCTGGCTGTTGACCGTGAACGATGCAACCTTTGAGGCTGACCCATACGTTCCGCCTGCTACAGCCGTATTTGTGATCGAAACCTGATTGCCCGCAACTGTTATGCCTGTTCCGGAGGTGACGGAATTTGAACCAGACGACTGCACAAATGTTATCGCTGTGGTGCCGAGCGTGCCGCCAGTTGCTGATGAGCAAACCCAGCCAGTATTGCCGTTTGCCGTGCCACTCGTGACGAACACGGACGCGCTTGGAACCTCTGACCATGCGTCCATATCTGAAGCGCGAGATGCCGCCCCAGAAGCTGGAACAATGTAAATCCCATTCTCTTCCGGTGCTGTCTGGGAGGCGACGAGAACGCGATTCCCGGTAACAGCCGTCACGCCGTCGTGTGACGTTCCGTTGGCGAGACCACCCCCAGAAATGTTGACGTTGGCCGTGGTCTTAAAGCGCACGGCATCGCGTGGGGATAGGCCAACAGCAACGCTATCGACATAGCCCTTTGTTGCAGCCTGCAATGCCGATGATGGACTACCAGGCAGGGTAATAGCGCCGCCCGTCGTGATCGTTCCGCCAACAGTAACGCTTCCTGGAAGAACAACATTGCGCGTTGAGCGCTGAAGATAGAGGCCCGCTCCTGTGAATGAGCCCGCATCATCATAAGCGAAGATTTCAAGGTCCGAACCAGCGTTTCCGCCCGTTTCCGCCCCGCCGTCGCCCGTGATCAACCACCGAGCCAGCCCGGACTTCTTGATCAGAAGACCAGCGTTATTGCCTACCTTGCCATCTGCCACAACGTAAGCGTCATTGGACGTTGTCACGGCCCCGATATTTGCAACTCCCGACGCTGGCGTGACATACGTGGCACCTGTCAGGGTTCCGCCTGTCTTGGGCAGCTTCTCAGTGTCCAACTCAGCCAAAGCCGCTTGCACGTTCGTTGCAGCTATCCCGCCCGTAGGCGTAACGGCAATGTTCGTTGCAGCCGCGCCGACTGCAAGTTTCTCGCTGTCAAGTTCCTCAAGGGCTGATTGCACCGTTGTTGCTGAAATCGTCCCCCCAGGGGTGAAAGCCACGCTTGCGGCAGGGCCTCCAATTCGCAGCTTTTCCGCATCCAATTCAGCCAGCGCAAGCTGCACATTGTCAGCGCCAATGCCACCCGTTGGCGTCACTGCAATTTCGCTTGCCGCATAGGTCAGTGAGCCTTTGATACTGGCGTCTGTCCCGATCTTATCCCGGATGTAGGCCCACAGCGTGGACATAGCGAACGGGGAAGCCACGCTCGCTGCGTCAGAAGTCGAGCCAAAAACTATCGTACCGTCATCAACAGACGACGGCTTGGCTTTGCCCTTCAAGTAATAGACCATATTGCCCTGCTATTTGAGTTTATCGACATCGATGCTCACGCCGGAAATGGCGCGGGCGACTGACGCAGAACAGGACACGCGAAGTGTGCAGCCGGGGGTTGAGAACTGGCCAAAGCGATACGAGCGCAAGCGCCTGATGCGGTCCCCAGACTTCCCCAAATTCAAGTGTCTGTTTTGGGTGAATGTGCGCCCGCCATCGGCTGATGTGGCCAGCATGAGCGCCGGAAATTCGTTCTCATAGGGTGTGTCTAGGTTTTCCAGCCAGCCGAATGCTTCAAGCTCCCACCCGAGCGGTTCGCTGTCCCACCCAATCTCGTCTCCGATCTTCGGGAGAGGATATGCAAGGCCAACACCCGTGACAGCGTCAACGTAAACCGCATTCAACCGCATCTTGTGCGGGAAGGAGTGAGCAGAGGCTAGGTTGACCTCAAGCGTAAACGGATCGCCGCCCCAATTGTTGACTTTATAATCCACCCGATAGATTCGCCCGTCCTCATAGTCTCCGATGAGCGTGTCACCCTGCCAGCTAATGGCCTGACAGCCGCGCCACGTCGTGCGGGAGCCGCTCTCTTTGAGTTCGCTCCACATGCCTGTCCGCAGATTATAAGCCCAAGCCCACGTTTCGCAGCGCCAACACAGCCAAGCGTGGCCCGTCGATGTGTCATTCCAGCCGAAGCCGTAGACCGTCCCCACTGGCGCATGAAAATCGCGCTCTTGCGCGTGGTCTGAAATGCGCTTGCCAGAGTAGCCATCCATCAGGCGCACGGTGTAATCACTCGCCATCCATGCAACCGCGCGGTCAAGCTGCACAACGGTTTTAGCCCCGATGCAGCCCAGCGTGATATTCGCAACCGGAACATACGGGAAATTCCCCGAGCCATCCGGGCTATTCGTCCACCACTCAATGCCCTGCGTCGTGAACTGGATAACGTCACGCTCAGCCCCAAGGCTGTAAAGGAGCTCTCCAGGCTGCTTTTGTGCACGTCCGAAATCGAGAGCCGAAACCGTCGTCGCGTCATCCTCGCCTGTGATGAACATGCGCCCGAACGTGGTTGGCAATAGGTGGTAGCCATCCGACACGCCAAGCGCCACAGGAGGCGGCAAGTCCGGGTCTGTAACCGTGGCAATAGACGTGCCTGTGATCACCCGAAACGTTCCGTCAGACACAAGCCCAACCTGAGGATCAGGAGAGCGACGGTTGCGCGCCAAATACACGTCACCGTCACCGGTGAGCGTGACTACCAAAGTCTTGACGCCAAGCTTGTCTATCGCCGTCACCTTACGGCCTGCGACCACGTACAGATAATCCTCGGTCGCACAGAAAGCGCGAACCCCTGTAGGTCCTGACGACGTGCCGCCATTCTGCACAGTTGTCCAAAGATCAAGCCCCGACATGGCATAGATGGTCTGTGGAGACTTCGCGCCGCTTCCTGTCTGCTCCGCATAGCAGTTGATCAGGCGCGGATCGCCTTCCATCGTGTACCGTGTTCCGGCTGATGTAGTGGGAAGGGTTAGGGGAACGATCGCCATTAGAATTGATCGACCATCACAGACGTTCCGTCTGATTTCTTTTGCGTATGCCGTCTAATGCGCCGCATAAATATCATGCGAGCGCCTTCGACATTCTCAGCAAGAGACGGCACTCCAAATGCCGTGCCAACGCTCAACCCCACAAGATTTAACAGAGGCTCATGGATCACAGCAGGGATTGCGTCATCATCCCAATAAACCATGTCCTGATCATCAATCTCGGCAATGATAGCCTCATATCGTTCCTTGACGTAGGCCACATCGACGGCGGACCCGACCTCCAGAGCATCGATCAGCCCAAGGTGGCGCAGAACTGCCGTGGCAAATTGCGTCCTAGTTCTGGTCGTCGCCATTTGGCTCAGCCTCAACCGTCACGATTTTGCGCGGGCGTCCGCCCTTGTTCTTGGGCGGCAATGCTTCAAAGGTCGCGTCTTCGCGCACAGCTTCAAATATAACGCTGTTCGTCAGCTTTCCGATGGCGTGGGCATCCGTTACGTCGTGCTCGCCATTAGGCAGCCACTTAAAGCCGAACCATTCCGTAATCTCATCACCGATATATTTGAACTTCATATGCCTCGCATCCTGTGAAAGAGGAGGCAGGAAAACCCCGCCTCCTCAGTGTCCGCATTAGGCTGCCACAAGCGCCGTCGTGCTGAACTCCTCGTCTACGAATCCTGTCAGGGCCACTTTGATCGTGCCGGCTGCAGGAGTGGTTGCAGCCGTCTTGATGTATGCCTTGATCAACGTGCGGGCCGTGTATTTGTAGAGAAAGCCTGCCGTGTCGAGAGCCACAGATGTGCCGGCGGCTTGACCCGTAGTGATGCCGTCCATCAGGCGGTTTTCATCGCCATCATCGCCAACATCCCAAGCAAGCGTTGTGCCGCCATCCATGTCTGTTGCGTTGAACGTGATACCCGTGGGGACAAACCCCTTAGGCACCCAGAACAGGCCAACTTCATCGTTGGCGTTATCGAGCATGGCCGTAGTCACAGCCACGATAGCAACGATTTCAACGCGCTGACGCGCAACGCCTGGACCAAACGTCTTACCGTATGTCTGGGACTGAGAAGTCGTATAAATAGTCATTGGTTTTATATCCTCTCAGCTTAGGCCACAGCGGCGTGATAAACAGTCACGATGCCAACGTCCTTGCCGTTGTTGGCTCCGGTCGTGTTGTTGTTCCAGCGCAGTTTGTCTATGCCGTGGGCAAATTCGATGCCAACGCCATCAACGAAACCGTAGTCGTCTTCTGCCTTCGTGGTCGGCATGGCCATCTGCTTGTTTACGTAGCCAAGCGCCTGTGCACCGCACAGGAACGAAGCGCCGCAAACAATGGTGCCATTCGAGAAGGTCGTCTCAGGGTTTGCCGTCGTGCCAACGCGCGGCTGGTAGAATTCAGGGATCTCGCGGAATATGATGCCGTCATAGATAAGATCGCCGTCCTGAAACAGCGGGTTATTATCTATGCCGGAACCTTCACGAGAGCGCGCGTCTCTGTTGGCTGCGATCATGGCGCTATCAGCCTTAAGGTCGCGGAACCCAAGCGGATGGCAGAACATGACGAAGTATTCGCGACCACCCGTCCCCGTTTTGAAAGGACGGATCATCGGGCGCGCCTGACGTGCCATGAAGCGAGCCAGCGAGGCCATTGTCGTAGACAGCTTGTCCGACGTGTTGTCGATCGCCGTCAAGCCCGTTGCGTGCGTGGCAGAGTAGTTGGCCTGCGTTACACCGAACAGAATGCGGTCAACGTTATTGACCGCAAACGTGTTGCGCGTTGCTGCGCTAGCCTGTGAGAAGTTCGTTCCGTCGCTCATCTTGTGGAAGCTGTCTATGATCTGGTACTTGATCTTTTCGGCAGACCATTCCTTAAGACGCGGGCGCGCCGCCGTCATGAAGTCGATAAAGGACTTCTTGCGCTCTTTCTTGGTCGCCGTCACCGCGTTGCGGTAAAAGTCCCAAGAAATGTCCTGGTAATACTGGTCCAGAAGTTCTTCAGAACCGGACAGCGACGTATTGCCGGAAACACCATCTCCCTGAAGCCGCCCCATCAGCGGAATGCGGATCGTATAGCCAGAGGTTTCAAGGTCGTTTACGACATGGATAATATCCATTTCGCTGTCGCCCATGTACGGTTCAAATCCGCTGTCGCGGATGTATTCAGTGATGAACCGAGGACGCCATTTGGTCAGGTCCAGGCCTGACAGAACACTCGTAGTTGCCATGTGTTATCTCTCTCGTGATCAATTTTTGGGACCACGAAGCGCCAGCTACCGCCGTCGTCTCGCACTTGAGAAAACGTCTGCAGCTATTGCTCCGTCACTAACGGGGGGCGTTCCCTGAGCACCTGTTGCCGTAGCGTCTGCAAGGCTCGTGGGGAATCGCTGTTGCGGCTTTGAACTCGCTGGGGCCTTTAGTTCTTCGAGAACCTTTGCCCTGATACGCTCCTCAACCTGCTTTTCGTAGGCCTCGGGATCAGGTCCGATCTTTTGCAAAGCAGTTGCCTGCTTGTGCCAGTTGATCAAAGCCCCGTACGGATCACGCATTTGCATGAAACGGGGGCCTAGGTTCTGAGAGATCGCCGCCTGTAGGGCAGAATTCACAGTCTCGTCGCCCCACTTATCGCGTGCCCGAAGTTCGGACATGTTGGCGCGTTCGTGGGCCAATTGCTCTGCAAACGTTGCCTGTATATGCTTCTGCCATCCCTCTGGATCTGTAAAAGCATCGGGCGGTGGCTGTGGCGGATTCTGTGCCGCTTGAAACCTGCGTTCCATATCCGCGATCTGCGCCTGGTATCGACGGGCGGTTTCTTCGGCTTGGATGCGCAAGCGAGCCTCTTCCTCAAAGGATTTTTGCGCTTCTTGGCGCTTTTCCCTTTCGGATTGGACTACTGTGAGTGGAACGAGACGGCCAGTTGAGGGGTCACGGTATCCTTTGAGCGGGTCACGGCCCTTTGGCTCGTCAGGCTGCTCTGTTTCCGGCTCTGCAATTTCCTGCGGATCCGGGGCTGGTGCTGCCTTCTCAACCTCAGGCTCTGACTTAGGAGCGGCGGAATCTGCTCCCCTGTCGCGGCTCGAAGAAAACACGTCCTTCAATAGATCGGCGTCTGCCGACTTGTCTGTCGTCATGTTCTAGCTCCCGCTATGTCGTCGCAAGGTCACGAAAACATCCCGTTTTACGCCTGGATGAGCGGCGAAAATCGCTCGATAACGCGCGAGCGGCGCGAGGTACGCAGTTAGGCTTACTCTTCGTCTTTCACGTAGTCAGTGAACTTTCCAAGGTCGCCGTCTTTTCCGACTACCTTGACGTGTTTGTTTTCCAGCACAGGCGCAGCCCTAGCCACGCCCTTCATTGCTGAAAATTCTCCTCTGTTCTTGCAGAACTCGAAAAGCTTCATTGCCTTGGCTGTGTCGCCACCGGCAAGCTTCAGACATTCCAAACGCAGGATTTCGTCATCCATCACTGCATCCCCAGCGGATTTTGGCGCACTGGCAACCCGCCCGGCATGGGCATCATTTCAGGCGGCATTTGACCGCCCATCATGTCATCGGGCTCAGGCGCGTGCATCATGTCGTCTGGCTCTTGACCATGCGGGCCGTTCGGCTCCTGCTGCTCTTGTTGCGGGGGCGGCATACTGATGGCCTGCTGTTCGAGCGTCGGCATCCCATACATAAGCGGGAAGGCCTGCATGGCAGAGAACGCCATGCCGATGTCAGGCTGAGCAGGAGGCGGGCCCATTGGACGGCCAAACTCGTCTGTCTGTTGCTGCTGCGGTGTAAAGGCACCTGCAAGCTTGGATAGCGTATCGGCGCGCTTGTTCTCAACTTCAGCCACAGCCTTGTCGATGTTGGCAGCCGCTAAGGCCTCCTCAAGTCGTGCCATGCGCTTCTGCATCTCAATAAGCGCCGGATCGCCGGCAGACGCCTCATCGATCAGCTTGAACAGCTTGTCTTTGTTAGGCGCATTGCTCAACTCAATGAGCACCTTAGGCGGCACGGCCGGGTTAGCACCAATCTGCGAAAGCGTCTGCAAAAGCTCTTCGTTCATGGTGATCGTGTCCGGCCCTTCCTCCATGATGATGTCAACGTCGATGTCCGCAATGACGTTGTCCGCCATCAGTTGGCCGGTCATGGGATCTTGGCTGTATTGGTTGATGCCGAGAAACGAAGGCGCATCTTTGTCGTCTGTGATGCGGATGAACTTAGGAGCCCGCCATGCCTGCTTGATGCGGTTCCACACCTTGCGATAAACTCGCAGCTTCCAATCCCGGTTGCGCTCGAATACGGGGCTTAGCTCAGTCATGCCGCTATCGCGCTGTGCGAGGATGGCCCGGCCTGATTGATCAGCCACACCGCCACCCTTGCCGATAAGTCCAGGGTTAGGGCCTAGGTTTTCAAGGCTAGACTGAGACTGCGCTAACAACTCAGCTTGTCCCTTGATGTCTTCAGATCGGTCAATGACACCACTCGAAACACCCCATTCGCCGTTGTGCTCAATAATGCCGTCTGGTTTGGCAAGCTCGGATCGCGTCTGATCAATGTCATCTAGGTCGCCTTTGCGCGCGTAGAGCTGCTTGGAGTTGAGAAGGTGCAAGAACTTCGAGCGGCGGTGGTTGACTTCATCCTGCATCGGCTTCATTGCGCGGATGGGGCCGTATCGGTTGCCTCTGTCGTCAATGTACGGGCTCCATGCCACATAGGGGCAGTCCGGCATTCCCTCTTCATCAACGAAGGGCGAAACCTCAGCCTCTAGGACGAGATCACCCGTGAACTTGCAATAGCGCCAGCCCTTTGACGTGCGTTCCCAGAATTCAACGAGCCTAATGCGGCGGGTCTCGAAGTCTGCCCAAGCGCGCGTGTGAAACTGATCCGTGACAGATAGCGCAATTGCTGAATTGCTCTGGTCGATCGCGTTGCGTAGCTGTTCCTCATAATCGGGATGCTGTTCAACCGCCTCGTCAATATCCATCCACAAGTGCACACCCATGTAGCGAGCATCCGAGAAATCTGCTTTGACCGATCTGGGGTCATAAAAGAACCGATCCCGCTGAACGTGCTTGATCGTTGGGTCAGGCCCATTGCGCCCGTTCTTGATGCCGACATAGCAAACACCAATGCCGGGGACCATGCCGTCATGTGTTCCGTCTGACCCAACCTGATCCCATCGGTTGATGTCGCACACGTAGCGCAGTGCAGCCGTGGCCACATCTGCCGCCTTGTCGTCATTCGGCCCGCGCGGGTATCCTTTCGGATCGCGCCTCATGCGCTGCTCGATACCAACCAAGAAATCGATCTTGCGCGAGATGCGGTTATCGAAGATCGGCGCTTGACCGCGTTTGCGTAGCTTGGCCTCCTCCTTCGCCGTCCATTGCTTGGAGTGATAATACTGCTCGAACGTCTGCTGCTCTGTTATCTCATCCGCCTTGTTCGTCTCGTAGGCGTCGAACCAGCGACGGTATTTGACCAGATCAGGCGTAAATTGCAGTTCAGGTCCATCCGGCTCGCCCGATTCATCGCTGTAGGGGATCAAAGCGTTTTCCAACTGTCTCCCCCTGTGTCGCGGTTCATTGAACGGTAATCCTTGCGGGCTTCGGCATGTCTAATGGCCGGCACTGAGGCTGGTATAAGCTCATCGAGCATCCGGCCAATCAGGCCAAAGGCGTCAACTTGGTCGTCGTGCTTGGCTGCCGGGAACATCAGCAACTCTGACGTAAAGTCCGCAACCCAAGACGCTTTGCTTGGCAGGTACACGCGGCCCATGGCTGAGCGGGCCTGGATCGAACGCGATCTCGTCGGCTTGTCGCTCGATGACGTAACCTGCTCGCGCCGGCAATATGTCCGCTCTTCCCTCATGCGCTTTTCTAGGAACGGGCCAATAGACTTGATGATCTGCCCCTGTTCCTCAACCCACATCAGCGGCCTCCACTGCTTCACCATATCGAGCAGGGACGAAATCCACTTGTCAGATGTTGTCTGACCACGCCAAAGGTCCAGAACATACAAATTATCGTCCGGGTCGATGCCAACCACGATATGAACCGTGTAATCCCCATCGCCTTCGGTCACCGCGTAGTCAGAAGCCCCATACACGCGAAGGTGCTTCGGCTTCTCGTCGTAGTAGCGGAACCAGTCCCGTTTAAAATAATCGCCCTCATCAGGAGCTGGTTTTTGCTGATAGAGCGCAGACCAATCGCGCGGGATGGTGGAACGCTTCACACGTTCTAGCACTTCAAGCGGATAGAACTCTGGCCATAGCGCTTTATTGTCGGGGCCGATTGCGGGAAGCTCTAGTATCTCCCATTGATCCCCGCCCTTAGCCTGCTCAGATAAGAGCCAGCCTGTTAAGTCGTCTTCGTGCCATCGGGTCTGAACTACGATGACGGCTTTAGGAAAGCGAGACAGCACAACAGAGGAATACCACTGCTTCACTGTCTCGCGATGGCGCTCGCTGTCTGCTTCGGCTCTGTCTTTCAGCGGGTCGTCAATCAACACAATCGGACCTACTGTGCCTCGTCCAGTGAGCGCCGTTCCCACGCCAGCCGAAATATAAAACCCCCCGTGGCTGGTACGCCAGAAACCCTTGGCCCTTGTGTCTTCCTTAAGCTCGACTTCAGGGAAAAGGTTTCGATACTGGTGGGATCTAACAATGTCTCGAACTTCGCCGCCGAACTCTTCGGCCTTGTCCAGGTTATAGCTTGCTGACATGATTGTAGCGGACGGGTTGCGCCCTAAGAACCACGCCGGGAATCTTCGAGAGCCAAGCTCAGACTTTCCATGCCTTGGCGGCATGTTGATCATGAGCCGGTCTATGTCTCCGCGCTCAATGGCTTCAAGCTTCTCAGCAATAAGCCTGTGATGGGCTGCTGCCTGATAACTGCGGTTCGTGTAGCATGTGAAGTCAATTAGCCCGCGACGAGCCACCCGACGGCGCAGAAGTTCCTCTGCTGCCTGCGCGGGCGATATTTGCAAGCTCTGCGTCTGCAAGGTCTTCTACGCCATCCCTGTGTGTGACTTCGCGCTTTTCGATAATCAAGCCGTGAAGCTTTCCGAGAAACTCGGCTGCCTTCACCATTGAGCTTGTCTGCATCTGTCCCGTGTTTGAGACGCGCTGGCTTTCCTTGTAGGCGTGCAGCGCCATTTCGGTGAGCTTCTCAACGGTGATGTCGTGCTTCTTTTGGGCCTTGGTCTTGAGTTGCTCGACCATAACCGAAACATCACCGTGCTTAAGCAACTCGTAAGCCTTCTGCGTGACGACGTTATCCTTCATGTTCTCAGCGTCGTAACAGCGCCTATAGGCCTCGCTGGCGTTGCCTGTCTCAACGTAGGCGCGGGCGAATGCTTCCTGCTTGGGGGTCATGCGTAGTCCCCACCAATATCTTGATAGAACGCGCTCTCGTGCACGATGAAATCATCCTCTTTGACGAGGGTGCTTGTGTCTTCCCAGCGGTAAAACCAACGGCCGCACATGTTCGGGGCAATCGTGGCTTTGTACTTGCCTGTAGCAGTCTTGGTCACTTCGCTGTCGGTCCCGTAAGTGTAGGACCTATTCACGTCCATAGGGTCTACTGTGCGAAATACCACTGTCGCTGGGTCGTAGTTTGCGCCGGCTGAGTTGGTGAACGTCATAGGGACAGACACGCTTTGATTTACGTTGATGCGGCCTGGGGTGATCATTGGCATTAGTATATCGCCCATATCCTCGCTGCGGTTAGGCCAGTCGAATAGATCCGTTTGAAACCTACAGGGAGAATGCCCGCAGGCAATGGGACTAGATCAGTTGCCCCGCTGTCGTTTCCATCTGCATCAATGATGCGAGCGTTCCCGGCTGTTCCGATCAAGAGGGCGCGGCAAATTCCATCTGGCAAATCCGTGCTGTCGCTCGCCGTTACAAGCTTAAGCTTTGTTCCAGGCGATGACAGATCGCCGTAGCCAAGGTTGCGGGGTATCGGCATCTGATATCCTTATGCCCAAACGTTAGGAGGTGATTTCATTTAAGCTTTCACCAATGCTGGCGTTGCTATCTGTGCGGGGTCGTACAACCGACATCCGTCTGGCATTTCGTAACCGGGCGGGACTTGATCGCCGTTAAGCGCAACCCACTGCGGGCTAATCCCGGTTCGTTGGTCGATCATTTCGAGCAAGTTCGTGCGTTCGAATAGCCCTTGACCGGGAAGCCAACCGCCTTCTGGTTCCGGCTTTTTGAGTGCTTCTGCGCTGTCCCCATAATACCAAAAGTTCCAAAATGACCGAGGCTTGTACGTCGCTGGCGTGAGCACGTCTCCGCTTTCATCAAGCACGGCTGGCGCGGCAACAATCGGCGGCGTCTCGGCAATGGTCACTTGCACAATTGGGACAGGCTCCCCGCTCGATACGTCTGCCACGCCTAGCGCTGCCATCATTGCAAGGGCTTTGGCCCGGTCCGGCGCGGCGGCTGTTACGAATATTTCGCTCATAGCTTAAGCTCCAATCGTGGGAAGCACTGCGTTGGACGCTTTAGTCGTGAAATATCCGATGCGATGGATAGTGCCGATGAGGATATTTACCCCGCCAGTGCTGCCGATATACAAAATTCCAGACCCGCCGAACGCGCCATCGAATGCCCCGTTCGTTACATCCATCGTCCCGTTTCTAGATAGAGAGCGAGCCCCCCCTCCGTAACTCAGTGCAATACTCGTGCGTGATGCGGTTATGGTTCCATAGTTCAACTGCGTAGTACCGTCTTGTGAAAACACAATATTGCTGAATTGAACGATTTGGCGGCCATCAGAATTATTTGTTGATACAAGGCCACGTGAGACGCCCGTCACATCCTTGAATGTAACATCAACAAACAGCGTCCCCAGCGTACCGTCATACGGGAACAATGAAGTGATGAGGCTGAGAACGTCCGCTGCTCGCACAACGGCTGAACCATATGTTTGTATGACTGACGTAGCTATGGGACCCGCCTCTAGCTGCACATCTGCACAGCTACCCGATACCGTACAGGTTAGCGTTCCGGCAGAGGGCGTGAACGTCAGAGACACGCGCGTGCTTGCGCCAGACCCGACAAGAGGCCCGGCAGTTGACGCCCCGCTTAGCGTTATCGTCCCGGTGCCATAGAACGAGAGCGTGTAGGCTTGCGCCGTAACCGTTATCGATTGCGTTGCGCCTGTCGTGTTGTTTAGAAATAGGTTCGTCGCTTGCGGCTCTATTTCCAGCCCTTGCCGAACGCCGCCGCTCCAACGATAGGGGTGTGCGTAAAGAGTGGTTCCAGCCGTATCAACGCCATCTTCGTTGCAAGGCGTGCGATAGAGATAGACTCGACCTGAACCAGACGTAGACCCACACGTTAGCGTTGCAGTCGCCGCCGTGAATGATACCGGGCTTCCCGCCGTGACGGTGCCACTCGTCGCGCCGCTGAGCGCAATCGAGACAGTGCCCGTGACGCGGATTTTATAGGATGCGCCGGACACGACCGTGATTGACTGGTTAGCTGGCACGGTGTTGTTGAGATAGAGGTTATGAGAATTATATCTCTGCACACCATCTGCCTGTTCCAGCAGTTTGGGAGATGGTGCGGCGTAGGTGAGTTTCGCGGCGGGGCCGACGAGAGCGCCGCTTGATACGTCACCCTTTGATGAAAAATCTAGGGCGTGCGTGCTATCGACAATTGCAATAGAGGCGTCTGTGTAATCCATTACGACGCCGTAAGGGCCGTAGGCGGCAAGCAGGAGAGCCGCCGCACTTACGCCGTCTGCAACGTCTGCAACTCCGCCCCTAGATCCGAAATTAGTGAGAGCTAGTCCTAGTCCGAGCACTCAGACGCCCTTTAGCAAGAAGCCAGCGATGGCGATTTCCAAGCCGCCACCGCTGATGGGGATCTGAACACCGAAAAACTTCGCTAGCCCAGCGAGCAGCAACACGGTGCCGATCAATTGGGCTAGCGGACGGATGGGGTTCAAGGCTTGGTTGAGGTCAATCATGCGGCAGCGCCACCATAAAGCTGACGATTCTGCTGAAGTGAAGCCACGTATTTGCCGAGAGCTTCCTTAGCCTTGTCGTCAAGCGTGGCGATGTTGAAAACCGTGTTGCCCTTCGTGTCCTTCTTAGGCGCCAGGCGGCCAGAGACAGCCTCGGCAAGCCGGTCCTCAGCGCTAGGCGCTTCCTGATCGCCAAAGACGATATAGAAGCACACAGGGGCTAAGAACGTGGTCACAAAAGCGATCAGCGCTCCGATAGCAATCTGCGTCCAAGTCAAGGCCACGTTGCCGGGGTCTATTTCAAGCGTGGCCAACTGAGCTGCGAATTTGGTCTGGTTCACAATCGGGCTAGACTTGAATTCCGTTTTGGTTGCCGTCGTGCGCTTGCCGTCGAGAATGCGCTGTGTCGCTTCGATCTGCTTGTTGAGGTTGCTGGCCTTCTCAGCCGTGGCAATCCTATCCTCAATATCAGCCTTGGATTTCATGATCTTGGCGCACTTGGACTTGCAGCCACCGCGTGCGGTTTCAAGTTCGATTTCCTTGTCGTAGCTCGCAAGCTGAGCGCGAAGCCCATCAGCCGAGACCGTCGCAGCCCACGGGGCTTGTGCGGTGAGGTCATCTAGCTGCTTGCGCCACATGGACAGGTTGCCGGCGTCTTCCTTTACGGAATCCTGTGCGGCCTGCCAGTTGGTGTTGGTGACGCCGGTTTCCTCAGCCACAGAGACGCGGTTGCCGACGGTATATCCGATATGGCTGAAGTATTCGACGGACGTAAACAGGGCTCCCAGAAGCATGAGGATGCTGCCTGCGTAGCGCTGGCCGATCTTGCGGTAGTGGTCGGCAGCGGTCCAGATGAAGGCCGCTACGAGCGTAAGGAGGCCCATGGAGATGCCATGGGCAAAGCTCATCGTGCGGCCATAGCTGAACGTCATGAACACGGCCACGGCAGCGGCGGCGATGCCAACATACAGCATGATTTTCTTGACGGTTCGAATATCGAACTGCATGTGCAATCCTCCAGGGTGACGGATGCGCTAAAGGGAAACCCCAGCCGCTAGGGTTAAGAGAGGTTGGCAGGGCAGAGCGTCAGCATGGATGCGGGGGGCCATGCGTTGTCGATGCGACTGTCCAGGGCACTAAAACGGCTGGGGTGTTTGAATTTTGCGTAAGCAGCAGCACACCCTCATGTTTTTGAGGGTGCTGGACTCCGAGCCTAGCAGTTCACGCTGAG
>ERZ650303.130-NODE-130-length-21145-cov-7.268137_pt1 | contig 21145 bp, 20 predicted proteins | sample MGYA00376239_ERZ650303 | MGnify/ENA primary metagenome ERZ650303 (study PRJEB26733, sample SAMN07839262) | wastewater metagenome | biome: small river; feature: stream; material: water | place: USA: North Carolina | collected 2016-04-05 ... | reverse complement strand
GAATACCGGCCTGTCACGCCGGGGGTCGCGGGTTCGAGTCCCGTCCACTCCGCCATATAAAAAGCCTAAGTAGTTGATCTACTTAGGCTTTTTTCTTTTTACTTGGTGTCGAGGCCTTACTGGGCTAGTTTTGTTTATCAGGGCGCATCAATGCCATTGTTGTTTGAAACAAATGACTTTGCGGATCCATCCAATCCAGCACGATGTTGAAGTGGTTGCGTTGCGGTGCCTCATGCCAGATGACGTGATTACCTTGGGCGCTGCAACTGTCAGCGTAGTCACTGGATTGACGTTTGAATTCATCTGTGTCGCGCTCTGCCACCACGACATAAAGGGGTAGTCGAGGGTCAGGTAAGTGGTGCATCGGGCTCAAAGCCTTGGCTTCTGACGCGCTCATGTTTAGCCAAGTGTTGGGTAAGCACCTTTGTACCGGTTCAAGGTCGTAGAGGCCACTCAGCAATACACCGCCTTGCAGCGACGAGGGCAACAAACCACATTCAGCCTGCCAAGCGGGCGCGAGCAACATGGCCGCTAAGTGCGCACCCGCGGAGCTACCTGCCAGGACGGTGCGTTGTGGCGCAATGCCGTACGGAGTTGCATCGTTGAGCAACCAAGTCACAGCACGTTGGCATTGCCTGACGATGTGTGCCAACGTTGCCGCTGGTGCCAAGGTGTAATTGATGGCCGCCACGGCGACACCGTGTGCGGTGAACTGCTGCGCCATAAACACAGAGTCTTGGCTGTGCAAGGCACGCCAGTAGCCCCCATGAATGAACACCAACAAGGGCGCATCGGGTTGGCCTGCAACGGGGAACAGGTCCAAGGTTTCATCGGGTCCGCTGCCATAAGCAACACCACGCCAGCTAGGCGTGAGCTCGTACATAGGCGTTGATGCGTCTCGGTAGGCTTTGAGTTCAGCCGCAATGTCAGGCACGGTGGCGCGTGCATCGTATTGGTGTTCTAAGTCGGCTTGCGGCCATGCGCGCCAATCAGACACCGAGGCTATCCTTGAGTTCATGGCGTGCAGCCATCAGGCTGTCAGAACTGCCGTGCCAAATGGTTTGCCCTTTTTCCAAGATGAAATGGGTGTCCGCCAAGCGCATCAGGGGCACTAGGTTTTTGTCGATGACCAGCACAGACAAACCCGACTGTTTGAGGGTTTGTAAACAGTGCCAAATTTCGGCACGTACCAAGGGAGCCAAGCCCTCAGTGGCTTCATCCAAGATGAGTAAACGCGGGTTGGTCATCAATGCGCGACCAATGGCCAACATTTGTTGCTCGCCCCCAGACAAGTTCGCGCCCAGGTTGCCTGCACGTTCTTGGAGGCGTGGGAACAGTTCATAAACGCGAGCCAACGTCCAAGGCTCGGGCTGGTTCAAACGATTGTGTGCGGTGGCCACCAAGTTTTCATAGACCGTGAGGTTGGCAAACACTTGGCGCTGCTCAGGCACCAGGCCAATGCCTAAGCGTGCGATTTGGTGCGAGGGCAGGTGGGAAATGTCTTGACCTGCAAAAACAATGCGACCTTGACGCGGGGGCATGATGCCCATGATCGAACGTACGGTGGTGGTTTTGCCCATGCCGTTGCGTCCCAGTAAGGTGACAAATTCACCCTCTGCGACGGTCAGGCTGGCACCAAACAAGGCTTGTGCATCGCCGTAACAAGTTTCCAGGTCGTGGACCTGCAGCAAAGGCGTTGCGCTCATTCGGGTAGCTCCTCGTCACCCAAGTAAGCGGTACGAACTTCCGGGTTTTGGCGAATATCTTCAGGTTTGCCGCTGGCAATGATGGCGCCGTTGACCAGCACAGAGATGGTGTCAGCCAAGGCAAATACGGCATGCATGTCGTGCTCGACCAACAACAGCGTGTACTGACCTTTAAGGCCGGCCAGTAAGTCAACCACCTTCATCGATTCTTGGTGGCTCATACCTGCCATGGGTTCGTCCAACAACAGCACCTTGGGTTGACTCACCAGCACCATGGCCAGTTCCAATTGGCGACGTTCGCCATGCGCCAGATCGGACACGCGTTGGCTGATGCGGTGGCTCAAACCCGCTTGGGCAATCGCATGTTCTGCGGGGTCAACCAAATGCGTACGTTTGAGCAGCGCACGCCAAGCGTCAAAGCTGTGTCCGGCATGGGCTTGTTTGGCCAAGGCCACACATTCCAGCACGGTGAATTCAGGAAACGCCGAAGAAATTTGGTACGAGCGTGCCAAACCTCGCAAGGCACGTTCAGCTGCGGGCAGGGTCGTGACGCACTCGCCTTGCAAAAACACATCACCACTGTCAGGCTGGAGTTCTCCGCCCAGTTGCCCAATGAGTGTGGTTTTGCCGGCACCGTTGGGGCCAATGATGGCATGCAACTCGCCACGGGTCAGGCGCAGGCTGACGTTGTCGGTGGCCAGCAAGCCGCCGTAACGTTTGACCAAGGCTTGCGTTTGGAGGGGGGCTGTGCTGTTGGAAGTCATGGCTGTTCCTTTGCTTGGACATGGCACGCATCCCAATCCAATGCCAAACCGTACAAGCCACGCCGCGCAAGCAGCACCACCAACACAATCAGTGGCCCTAGGATGATGGGCCAGTGCTCTGTCATGCCTTTGAGCAGTTCTTCACAGCCCAACAGCGTCAAGGCGCCCACCAACGGACCCAGCACGGTGCCCATGCCACCCAGCACCACCATCACAATGAGTTCGCCAGACACGGTCCACGCCAGATACGCGGGTGAGGCGTAACCGGTGAGGTTGGCGTACAAAAAGCCTGCCACACCGGCGATCACACACGACAGCACATAGGCGCTGAGTTTGTAGCGCAGGGTGTGAAAACCCAAGGCGTTCATGCGCCGCTCGTTCATGCGACACGCTTGCAGCACCATGCCAAAGGGGGCTTGCACCATGTGCTGCGTCCACACAACCACCGCCAGCACGCAGGCAAAGGCGGTGTAGTAAAGCGTGAGGGGTGCGCCCATGTTCAATCCGACTAGGTTGCTGCGCAAGGAGATCGATAAGCCATCATCCCCGCCGTACTGTTTGAGGCTCACGAATAAGTAGTAAAACATTTGGGCGAACGCCAGGGTGATCATGATGAAGCCAATGCCACTCGTTCGCAGCGACACCCAGCCGGTTGCGAGCCCCACCACAGTACACAGCACGATTGTGATGAGCAATTGCAGGGCGCCGTTGTCGACACCATGGCTTGCCAAAATGCCGACGCTGTAAGCCCCAAGTCCTAAGTACAAGGCATGCCCAAAACTGACCATGCCGCCAAAGCCGAGCACGATGTTTAAGCTGAGTGCGGCCAAGGCCAGCACCAGGGCGCGGGTTGAAAACGTCAGCAAGAAGGGCTCTTCTAACCAACGCGCATACAAAGGCAGCAAGGCTAAGGTGAGCAAAAGGACGGCGGTAATGACCAACGTGAGGCGTGTTTTCATTTGTTTTTCACGGGAAACAAGCCTTGTGGGCGTAGGGCCAACACAGTGGCCATGAACACGCACGTCAGCATAGAGGCGATGGCAGGCCCTGCCGCTTGTGCGCTGCTGCGGTCAATGAACTCACGCAGCAGCATGGGCAAGAAGGCGCGACCTGCTGTGTCGATCAATCCCACCATCAAGGCTGCATAGAAAGCGCCTTGCACCGAACCAATGCCACCAATCACGATGACGATCATGACCAAAATCAAAATAGGCTCACCCATACCGGGTTGTACTGACAAGATGGGGCTGCTCATCAAGCCCGCCAAACCGGCCAATGCGCCGCCGAGTGAAAACACCAAGGCGTTGAGCAAGCGGATGTTCACGCCTAAAGCGGCCACCATGGTGGGGTTGAGTGAGCCTGCACGAATCAACATACCTACCCGTGTTTTGGCAATCAGCAGGTAGCAACCCAGAGCTGCCATCAAGCCTGCGCCGATGATGGCAAAGCGATACATGGGATACATCACACCCAAGATATCGAGTGTCCCCGACAAGGCGGGGGGCACGTTCATGTAAGAGGGCGATGCACCCCATACCCAACGTGCCAGTTCATTGAAAAACAAAATCAGACCAAAGGTGGCCAGAACATGGTCGAGGTGGTCCCGCGCATACAAACGCCGTGCTACCACCCATTCCACCAATGCGGCCAACAAGCCGCCACCCACCACAGCTGCCACGCCGGCCGCTAGAAAAGAGTCGGTGGCTGCATACACGGTCGCCGCAAAGTAGGCCCCCATCATGTAGAGGCAGCCGTGCGCTAAGTTGACGAAACTCATGATGCCAAACACGAGCGTCAAACCCGCTGACAACATGAACAGCAATACCCCGAGTTGCAGGCCGTTGAGGAGTTGAATAAAGAACAGCGACGACGTCATGCGCTAAGCCCATGACGTGTCACTGGTTCTATCGCGGTGAAAACCACCATCAGTTCATGGTGCACTGGTTGGCGTAGGCGTCGGCGTGGTCTTTGAGTACCACACCTTTGTTCACCAAAGCGGCTTGACCACTGCTGTCTTTGGCCACGTCGACACGGTAGAAGTTGCGGATAGGGAACTGGTTGTTGTTGAATTTGAAGGGACCGGCCACAGACTTGAAGTTGGCTTGCTTCAGTGCGGCGCGGAACTGTTCGCGTTCCACTTTGCCTTGTGTCTTGAGTAAGGCTGAGTTCAACAGCATGGCTGCGTCATAGCTTTGTGCCGCGTACAGCGATGGGACGCGGTTGTATTTTTTGCGGAAGTCGTCAACAAACTTTTTGTTTTGTGGGTTGTCAATGTCCGGGCTGTAGGGAGAGCTTGTGATCACACCCAAGGCAATGTCTTTGAGCGCGGGGAGCGTGGTGCCGTCAACGGTCGACGCTGACAAAAGCGGCACCTTGCCCAGCAAGCCTGCTTGTTGGTACTGCTTCACAAAGTTCACGCCCATGCCCCCTGGGTAAAACACATACACGGCATCCGGCTTGGCTGCTTGCATTTGCGCAATTTCAGCGGAGTAGTCGGGTTGGTTAATTTGGGTGTAAACCTCGTCAAGGGCCGTGCCTTTGTACTGGGCTTTGAAACCTGCCAACGCATCTTTGCCGGCTTGGTAGTTGGGGGCCATCAGGTACACACGTTTGTAGCCTTGCTCGCGGGCATAAGCGCCCATGGATTCGTGCAAAGAGTCGTTGTTCCAAGATGTGGAGAAATACATGGGGCTGCAACCCTTGCCCGTGATAGGTGTTGGACCTGCGTTGGAGCCAATCAAGAAGACGCCGGAGTCGGTGATGGGTTTGTGCACCGCCATCATCACGTTGGAGAAGGTCACACCGGTGATGATGCCGACTTTTTCTTTCTCAATTAATTTCTTGGCCAACTCGACGCCCAAGTCAGGCTTGAGTTGGTCGTCTTCTTTGAGCACTTGAACGGTGCTGTTACCCAGCTTGCCGCCCAGGTGTTCGATGCCAAGCATGAAGGCATCGTATTGGTCTTGGCCGAGTGCGCCAGCGGGGCCTGAGAGGGTCCCCAAAAAACCAATTTTCAATGGTTGTTGCGCGTAACTGCCCACACTGGTGAGCGCTAGAGCACATGCGAGGGAGAAAGACTTGACCGGTAGTTTCATCATGGAGACCTCTTGGTTGAAGGAGAAAAGCGAAATTAATTTTAATCTTGAAATAAATTATGGCATCAGGGTTTTCACGAAACTTTGACCACAAAGTTGATGCCATGATGCCCAATCTCGTCCCGTGTGGACTGTGCCGCAGTGCGAACACTTGCGTTCATCCTCGGTGGTGTCGTAGAACGATGAAAAGGCTTTGGGCAGATCTTCCACAATGCTTTGCAATTGCAGTTCCCGACGAGCAACCAATCCGCCACACTGTGCGCAATACCACTCAAACGCATCGATCACGCCAACAGGTCGACTGCGCTCAATGACGGTGCACAAGCTGCCTGCTTCAGGACGCTGAGGCGAATGACGAACATATGCAGGCAGCAGAAACACATCACCTTCACGTAAATGCACCCGTTCAATCTTGCCGCGGTCGGCAATCAGCAATGAGGCGTTGCCTTTGAACTGGTGGAAATACTCTTCATAGGGGTCAACGTGAAAGTCGGTGCGTTGGTTCGGTCCTCCGACGACGGTACAAATCAGATCGGAATTTTTCCAAATCTGCTGGTTGCCCACAGGAGGTTTTAGTAAATGTGCGTTGGAACTCACCCAATGGTCAAAGTTCAAAGGCTGGCTGTAGTGGTCGAGTGCGGGCACGGAGTTTGTCGAGCTCATTGGGAGTTACCTTTCAAAGAAACGCTGAAACCATTGTTTGACTTTGACCGTCAAAGCATAAGTGAAAAAAGAGCTGGCTTTCGTGGGCGTATGCCCTGAGAGCCCCGCACTGAAGCGGTTGAAAAACTGTTGACTCAAGCTGTGTGCCGTGGCATCCATGAATCGGTTGCCTAGCTGTGCCAGCTTGCCTGTGACTTCGGGGCTGGCTTGCCAATCAAGGCGTGTGTGAATGCTTTGGGTTTGCGGGTCTTGTATCGCATGCAGTTGCACCAACACAGTGGCTTTGCCTTCTCCCAAAGCCCCTGCTTGGCCGGAGAGCACCAACCGACAACGGGTGGGCGCGGATGCATGATTGGGCGCTTCAGGGAAAAGTGCAACCTGGGTTGCAAAGGTGGCAGAGACAGGACCTAAACCTATCTTCACCACTGCTTGGTAGTGCTCAGGCTGTGTGCGCGTCATGGCGGTGCAACCGGGGATGCAACGCTGAAGCACAGCGGGGTCTAGCAACTGATGCCACACATATTCTGGCGTTGCTTGCAACAAGTGACTGCCCTGAATGCGCGCTTTCGATGGCACCACTGGGGTATGCGCAACTGACGTGCGCGCTGGCATAGCACCAGACTCGCCGGTGTTCGCAGCGACAGCACGCCGACACAACACAGCGACCAGATGTGCCCGGTATTGCGCACTGGCATGGATGTCGGATTGGGCATTTGAGACGTCAAAGTCCAGCTTGTTCAAGGCCTCTACATGCCACGCAGCGGTGAGTGCCGTTTCAGCTTCGTACCAGCGCGTGACGCCTTGGCCCAACCCTGTGACCGCCACGCGCACTTCACCGTCCATCGATCGCATCACCGCCACGCCGACCAAGGCAAAACGCGACGCCGCTTGTTCGAACTTCAGGTACCGCGCGCATGCCACCCGCGCAAAGCGCAGGCCCAGTATCCATTCACCCTCTTGCAGGGCTGTGGTGAAGAGGCCTTGAAAAAACGCATCAGCGTTGATCACGCGCTCGTTGGTCACGATGTCGGCATGCATGGCCAAGACGCCGGCGGGCCAACACGCCGCAGGGTCGTTGTTAGCCAAAGCCCCACCGATGGTGCCGACGTTGCGAACTTGCGCATCGGCGATGCCATGCGCCAACGCGCTGAGCATGGGAAACTGCGTTGCGATGATTGGACTTTGCGCAATTTGGGCATGTGTGCACATCGCACCTACCCACAGTGCATCGCCTTCGATGCGTATGTCTTTCAAGTCGGGCACATCTTGCAGGTCTACAAAGTGTGTGGGCTTGCAAAGTCCAAGTCGCCAGGCTGCCAGCAAACTTTGTCCACCCGCCAGCAGTTGAGCCTCTGGCAAGCGTTGCAAGCACTGGGAAACCTCAGTGATTGAGCGTGGGCGAAGGTAGGCTGCGGGGTTCATCCTTCGACATGCCTCAGTTTTTCTAGGCCCTCGCAGATAGCTTTGACGATGCCTTCGTAGCCCGTGCAACGGCACAGGTTGCCCGACAACGCCTCGCGCACCGCTGAGGGTGTGGCTGGCACGTCCTCGTGCACCATGGCCAAGGCGCGCATCACAAATCCTGGCGTACAAAAGCCACACTGCAATGCATGGTGCTGGCTGAAGCATTGCTGCATCACATGCAATTCATACGCATTTGGGGCCACGCCTTCAATCGTCAGCACGGATTGCCCTGCGCACTGCAGTGCCAATCGGTTGCATGATTTGATGGACTGGCCATCGACCAACACCGTACAGGCCCCGCACTGCGCGGTGTCACATCCTTGGTGCGTGCCGGTGAGTTGACATTGCTCGCGCAAGACATCAATCAGCAGCGATGACGGTGCTACATCGAGCGTGATGGCACGATGGTTGAGTTGCAGGCTGAGGAGGGCTGTATGCACAGAACTATTTCAGTTTCAGACCTGAAGCGGCAAAGGCCTTTTGCGTGGTTTCACGTTCTGCTTCAGTGAGTTGTAACAAAGGCCGACGTACAGGTCCGCCATGCTGACCCAGTAACTCCTGCCAATATTTCGCATGGGCTTGTGGTTTACCTTTGGGCTTGGAGTGCTTGAGCGCGTCACGCACGGGTTGCAAGCTGTCGCGCACACGGCGTGCTTCTTCGAACTTGCCCGCAAAAGCCAATTGGGTGTACTCGTTCATGCGTTGATCCGCGGCCGTCTGCAGCAAGAAGGGCGGCGTCGAGCAAAGGTAGAGCTTCCAACCCAACTCGATGATGTTTTCGAGCCAATCAGGTTCGTCAGGGTTGCTGACATGAATTTTGTGGCCCACCATTTCAGTGAGGCGTTTGTATTTTTCACGGTCTGTGCTGTATTTGATGGCCACGACGTTGGGTAAATCGGCGATGCGGGCGCAGAGCTCAGGGCTCATCACATAGCCACAGTCGGGGTGGTTCCACATGGCCAAACCAATGTCAATTTTTTCTGATAAATAGCGGTAGTACTCGTAAATAGTGTCGTCTGTGTCTGCGCCAAAGTGCAGCACAGGGCTGTGCACGATCACATAGTCGGCGCCAATGTCTTGCGAGTGTTTTGCCAAGTCGAGCACCACATCCAAATTGGTGTCGGAGCAGGAGGTGACGATGCCGCAATGGCCCTTGCCGTTGCGATTTCCAGCTTCGTGCGCCACTTCCACCGACAGTTCCATCAGCTTTTTGCGCTCGGCCAAACTCATGGAGAAAAACTCAGCTTGTTTGCCCGCGATGAACAAACCGCCCAAATTGAGTGTGTTGATCCAGTGGTTCAAGTTTTCACGGTAGGCTTTTTCATCGAGTTTGAGCGATGCATCAAAGGGGGTGAGGTTCGCGGCCCACACCCCTACCATGTGTTCGCGGGCGTATTCTTTGGCTTCTGATTTTTTGTATTTCATGATTTTTCCTTGGGGTTATGGATGTGCATGGCACGCCAGAGTTGTTCTGACGTGAGTGGAAATTCAAGCGTGGGCTCGCCAATGGGGGACAGTGCATCGCGGGCTGCATTCATCAAGGCTGCGGGGATGCCAATGCAGCCTGCCTCGCCCACGCCTTTGGCTCCCAACAAATTGAGAGGGCTAGGTGTGTGCATTGAGACAATCTCTATGTCGGGTATGTCGCTGGCACGGGGAATGGCGTAATCCATCAACGAGCCAGTGACGAGTTGGCCTTGGTCGTCGTAAATGAGTTGCTCCATGAAGGCTTGGCCAAGTCCTTGTGCTGCGCCACCGATGAGTTGGCCATGTGCCAACTTAGGCTGCACGACATGGCCCGCATCGTCGACCCACACCAAGCGCTCAATCGTGGGTTTGCCGGTGTCTGCATCTAGGTGTAGGCGCAGCATCACGCAACCGTAGCTCCAAGCTTCTTGGGCAGTGAAGCGCTCCTCGACGGTGATGGGGTATGCGACACCAAGTTGTTCTTGATCGCGCGCTCGGGCGCATGCTTGCATGATCGCGCTGCCGGCAATGGCGGTACTGCGACTGGCCAAGGCCCCTATGCCTACGGGGCAAGTTTGCGAGTCGCCCATCAGCACTTCGACCTGATTCACATCGCAAGCCAAGCTGTCTGCGGCAATGCGTGCATAGGTGGTGACGTGGCCTTGGCCTTGGGCGGGTGAGCCACTGGCCACCGTCACACGTCCATCGCCATGAAGTGTGACACGGGCCGCCTCCCACCCCTGACCGCAAGGCTCGATGTACATCGCCACGCCAATGCCAACCCATTCGCCTTGCGCACGGCGTTTGTGTTGCTCAGTGCGTTCGTGCTTGTAGTCAAAGTGTTCGCAGGCCAGTCTCAGGGCTTGGGCATAGTGACCTGAATCCAGCACTTCGCCATTGGCGGTGGTGAAAGGCATAGCTTGCTCTGAGATTAAATTTTTAAAACGCAAGTCCACCGGATCTATGCCGTGTTGGCGCGCTGCCATATCCATCAAAGTTTCCATCAGCAATGCGGCCTCAGGGCGTCCGGCACCGCGATAAATGTTCACTGGTGCGGTGTTGGCCCGTGTGGCGACGCCATCAATTCTTAACTGGTGTAAATCGTAGGGGCCAGGCAAGATTCGCGCGGCATTGCGCAAGGGTACGACGCCTGAATAGGGCAGCCACGCTCCCAAGGTGAAATGCAGTTGGGCTGCGAGTCCTTGCAAACGGCCTTGCGCGTCTAGCCACAGTTGTCCGTTGAGCTGTGCCCCACGTCCTTGCATGCCCGCCAGAAAATCTTCGGAGCGCGACGATGTCCAACGTACCGTTGTGCGCATATGCCGAGCGCTCAACGCCACCAAGAGGTCCTCGGGACTGACGGAAGCCCGCGCACCAAATGCGCCTCCCACATCGGGGCAGATCACATGCACTTGCGCCATATCGATGCCCAACACATGGGCGGCATCGGCTTGCGCTCTTGAGGGGGTTTGTGTGGCTAGCCACAGCGTCATGTGCTGCGTATCGTCGTGCCAAGATGCACTGCATGCACGCGGCTCCATTGGCATGGCTGTGAGCCGCGGTACGTGCAAATGCACGCTGGCAGAGGGTGCGTGTTGGGGCAGTTCACCATGATGGTGCTGCGTTTGGGTGGTGATGGGGTTTTGCGCGTCAAAGTCGCAGGTGACGGTCTCTGGGCGCAAAGACAGTTGCACCTGCGCCGCTGCGTGTCGGGCCTGTTGCGAGGTCTGAGCTACCACCACTGCCACCACTTGCCCCACGTAAGACACGGTGTCTTGTGCGAGCAGCCCAAACTGAACATCGTGCAGCAGGGGCAACAGGGGATTGATAGACGGCATCCAATGCTGACCCAAATCTGTGGCGGTTAAAACAGCGTTCACCCCAGGCATTTGCAAAGCTGAAGCCGTGTCCATATGAAGGATGCGCGCATGCGCTTGCGGACTTCGCACAAAGGCAAGATGCAGGGCATGGGGCAGTTTCAGGTCCTGCCCAAAGCAAGCCTCACCGCGCAGCAACGCCGCGTCTTCACGGCGCAAGGTGGGGGCGGTAGGGGCTTCAGACATCACGCCTCAATTGTGAGCAAACAATGTGTGACAGGCCAAATGATAAAAATTGAACAATCATGCAGCTCCGTTGTTCAATCGCTGTTGCTGCCGAGCGGCATAAACTTGGCATATGCCTTTCAAACTTGCCACCTCTCATCTGAGCCTTCGTCAATTGCGTGCTTTCGTGGCTGTGGCCCAAGAATCCAGCATGACGCGGGCGGCCACACGGCTGCACTTGACCCCTTCTGCGCTGTCAATGTTGATACGTAGCATGGAAGACGACTTGGGCATGCGCATGTTCGAGCGCACCACCCGTCGCATGGTGTTGACCGATGCGGGCAAGCAATTTTTGCCGACAGTAGAACAGGTGTTCCTACAGTTGGACAGCGGCATTGCGAATCTTCAACAGTCACAACGCTTGAAAGCTTCGCAACTGCGGGTCGCTGCATCGCCACTGCTGGCCAGTGCGCTCTTCCCCAAAGTGATTGCCAGTTTTCGTGCCCAGCATCCCCAGGTTACCGTGGTGTTGATGGATGCACCGATTGATTCATTGCCAGACTTGGTTCGGCGCGGGGAAGTCGACATGGCGGTCTGCACCGCCAACAGCGATGTGGCCGACTTGTCATCGCACCTGTTGTATGTTGACAAGTTGATGTTGACCTGCCATGTTGATCACCCCCTGGCGCAAGCACGCGAGGTTTCCTGGCAGAGCTTGGTAGATGAGCCACTGATCTTGATGCGCCATGGCAGTGGTTTGCGTTCTCTGGTGGATAAAACCATTTCCAAGTGGTGCAAGCACCTCCAGCCTGCCTATGAAGTGTCACAAGTGGCCACGGCATTGGGTTTGGTGGCGGAGGGCGAGGGCGTGTCCATCTTGCCGTCTTATGCCATTTCACGCGCACAGGCCGCGACACAGGCCTTGTCGATCGCCACCGTGGCTTTGGTAGGGCCTGTGGTGGAGCGCGAAATTGTGGCGCTGATACCTGACACTGCCGAGCCGTCAGTGGCCGTGGACGCCTTGATTGAACATTTCAAAAAGCACGCCGGCAAGTACTGACAAGCGATGGCTTAATCAGGAACGACGGCGGTAGCTTCAATTTCCACCAGCGCACGGTCTTCGACCAAATCGGCTACTTGTACCAACGCCATCACGGGGTAATGACGCCCAATGACTTGCTGGTAGGCCTGTCCTAATTCGCGGGCACGAGCCAGGTATTCTTTTTTGTTTTTGACATACCAAGTCATACGCACGATATGTTCTGGCCCCGCTTGTGCGCAGGCCAGTGTGTCCACAATGTTTTGCAGTGCTTGTTTGCACTGCGCGACAAAGTCATCAGATTCAAACTGGGCTTGTCCGTTCCAGCCGATCATGCCGGCGACATAAATTTGTCGACCTCTGGCTTCAATCCCGTTGGCATAGCCTTTGGGTTCAAGCCATCCTTCAGGTTGTAAAACTTTCCACATGGGATTTCCTCCGTTTATGCCTGAGTCGCCAGTTGACGCAGACGAAAGCGTTGTAGCTTGCCAGTTTCTGTGCGCGGTAGCGCGGGGATGAATTGAATTCGTCTAGGGTATTTGAAGGGTGCAATGCTTTGTTTGACAAAATTTTGCAGGGTTTCGACCATTTCAGCGTCTGCCGTGTATTCAGGTTTGAGCGCCACATAGGCCATCACAATTTGCCCACGCTCGTCGTCGGGGACTCCCACGACGCCGCATTCGGCCACCGCAGGGTGCTGTAGCAATGCGCTTTCCACTTCAGGGCCTGCAATGTTATATCCGGCGGAGATGATCATGTCGTCATTGCGTGCCACGTAATAAAAGTAGCCGTCTTGATCCATCGAAAACGTGTCGCCTGGCAAATTCCAGCCATCTTTGACGTAGTTGGTTTGTCGGACATCATCCAAATACCGACACCCTGTGGGGCCACGCACGGCCAAGCGACCCGGTGTGCCGGGTGGCACCGGTTGCATGTCGTCATCCACGATGCGCGCGGTGTAGCCGGGCACCACTTGACCAATGCTGCCCGCACGCACCTGGGTACCCGCACTGGAGATGTAGATGTGGATCATCTCTGTGCCACCAATCCCATCGGTGATTTCAATGCCTGTTTTTTCTTTCCACAGTTGTCGCGTTGCATCGGGCAAGGCCTCGCCGGCCGACACAGGGTGGCGCAGGCTGCTCAGGTCAAAGCTTTGGGCGAGTGTGGCCATTTGGCGATAAAACGTAGGCGCTGTGTAGCATTGCGTGACCCGGTATCTGGCGATTGTTTTGAGCAAGGTTTCCGGCGTGTGTTTTTCTAACAAAACTGTCGAAGCACCATAGCGCAATGGGAACGCCAGCAAGCCACCCAGTCCAAACGTGAAGGCTATAGGCGGCGTGCCGCACACCACATCGTCTGGCGTCATATGAAGAATATGACGAGGGAACAGGTCACACATAGCCATCACATCACGGTGAAAGTGAACCGTACCCTTGGGGCTGCCCGTCGTGCCGCTGGTGAAGGCAATCAAACATGCATCGTCACGCGAGGTGGGGTGGGCCTTAAAAGAGGTGGTGTGGGCGCGCATCAATGCTTCTAAGCCAGTGCCATCGTCGCGACCGAAGTGCAGGACTTGTTTGAGTGTTGGCGCATGGTGAGGATGCGCTGGATCGCCGCAATAGTTCAACTCTTCGGCCAAGTGATCAACACACAATGCTGCGGTGATGTTGGCTTTGTCGATCACTTGGTACAACTCTGCTGCGCGTAACAAAGGCATAGTGGGCACCATGACCAAGCCTGCTTTTAATCCGGCTAGAAAACAAGCCGCCATCATGGGCGTGTTGCCACCGCGTAGGAGTAAGCGGCTGCCGGCAACCAAACCCATGTCTTGTGTTAAGACATTTGCAATCCGATCAACGTGTTGTTGCAGTTCGGCGTAACACCAAGTGAAGGCCTCTGTGCCGTTATGTCCATGCAGTGCGGGTCTTGCGCCATGACCCTGCGCAACGTGCACATCGACCAGCTCGGAGGTGACATTCAGGTGTTCGGGATACGTGAGCTCAGGTCGATCAAAAATGAACGCAGGCCACTGTGCAGAAGGCGGCAGTTGAGTACGGACAAACGTGTCGACATGAGAGGAGGGGAGTAGTGCGTGTGATGCCATGTGAACCTCAATTCGCTTTGAGCAGTTCGCGTCCGATGATGAGTTGCTGCACTTCGGTGGCACCTTCGTAGATGCGAAGCGCGCGAATTTCGCGGTAAAGCGATTCGACGATACAGCCTTTTTTGACGCCCATGCCGCCATGCAGTTGCACTGCCATATCAATGATTCGCTGTGCGTTTTCAGTGGCGGCTAACTTGGCCATCGCCGCTTCTTGTGTGATGCGTTCGCCTTGATCTCGCATCCACGCGGCACGGTAGGTCAACAAACGTGCTGCATCCAACTGGGTCGCCATGTCGGCTAACTTGGTTTGCGTGATTTGAAAATCAGCCAAAGCTTGGCCAAACATTTGGCGTTGTTTCACCCAAGCTAGCGACTCGTGCAGAGCACGTCCAGCAAAGCCTAAAGCGGCTGCTGCCACCGAGGTACGAAACACGTCCAGCGTGGCCATGGCTACCTTAAAGCCGCCACCGCTCTCGCCAATGCGTTGGAGCGCTGGAATGCGCGCATTCACGAAACGCAAACGCGCCAAGGGGTGAGGTGCAACCACATCAATGCGTTCGGCGATTTCTAAGCCTGTGCAGGTGGCGTCCACAATGAAAGCGCTGATGCCTTTGGCCCCTGGCGCGTCATCGGTGCGTGCAAATACGACATAAAAATCAGCAATGCCGCCGTTTGAAATCCAAGTTTTTTCGCCATTCAACACGTAGCTATCGCCCTCGCGCATGGCGCTACAGCGCATAGCGGCCACATCGGATCCTGCTTCCGGTTCGCTCAGTGCAAAGGCTGCAATGGCGTTGCCCTGTGCCACGCGGGGCAGATAGTGTTGCTTTTGTGATTCAGAGCCAAACAAGCTGATGGCTCCTGAACCCAAGCCTTGCATGGCAAATGCAAAGTCCGCTAACCCATGGTGCCAAGCCAGTTCTTCGCGCAACAAACAAATGCTGCGTGTATCTACGCTGTCATTGAGACCGCCGTAGGCTTTGCCTGCAATGGCATGGCGCAGCCAACCTGCTTGCCCCAGTTGGTGTACCAAGGCCTGGCATTGTGCGTCCACATTCGATTCGTCGGTGTGGTTTGGATGAATGTGTGCCGTGGCCCATACGCCCAATTCCTGCTTGAGTTGGCGATGGGGCGCGTCAAAAAAAGGCCAGTCCATCTGGCGATGGGCATTCACCTCAATCTCCTTCAAAGATGGGTGTTTGTTTGGCGACAAAGGCGTGATAAGCCCGATGAAAATCGTTCGTCATCATGCAAATAGCCTGAGCTTGTGCTTCGGCCTCGATGGCTTCGTCCACGCCCATGTTCCATTCTTGTTGCAGCATTTTTTTCGTCATGCCGTTGGCAAAAGTCGGCCCATTGGCCATTTCATGGGCCATGGCCTGTGCTTGCGTCAGCACATCTTCTGGCGTGCACAGGCGGTTGTAAAAGCCCCAACGTTCGGCCTCTGCGCCGGGCAGCCCGCGTCCGGAATAAAGCAACTCGGAGGCGCGTCCTTGTCCAATCACGCGCGGCAACAAAGCGCAGGCGCCCATGTCGCAACCCGCTAGGCCCACTTTATTGAACAAGAAATAGGTTTTGCTGCGTTCCGTGCCGTAGCGCAGATCAGAGGCCAAGGCCAACAATGCACCCGCGCCAGCGCAGATGCCGTCGATGGCGGCCACGATCGGTTGTGGGCAGGCGCGCATGGCTTTGATGACATCACCTGTCATACGTGTGAAGCTCAAAAGGCCAGGCATGTCGAGTTTGGTGAGGGGGCCAATGATTTCATGGACATCCCCGCCAGAGCAAAAGTTTTGTCCCGCACCCGTGATCACAATGGCATGCACATCTTTGGCGTAACTCATGGCGCGAAACAAATCGCGGAGTTCGGCATACGAGTCAAATGACAAAGGATTTTTGCGCTCAGGTCGGTTCAAAGAGATGGTGGCTACACCTTCTTTGAATTCATACAGCACAAATTCGCCTTTGTAGTTGGCCAAGCTGTGGTTGTGGCGTGGCAACTGATGGGTTTCACCGGGTAAATAGCGTTGACTCATGTTGTCTCCTTGCGAGATGGGTTTGCGTGTTGGCGATGAATGCCAGTTTTGAGATGACCTAACAAATCGTTGAGCTGCTCTTGCGCGTGTTCATCCAGTCCGCTGAAAAGATCGACCACCCATTGCTCGTGAGCCACAGCCATGCGGGCGAACGATTTACGCCCGGATGCCGTGAGCAACACACGAAACGACCGACGGTCCGTGGCGGCTACTTTGCGCTGCACCAATTGTTCTTTTTCGAGTTGGTCCACGATCACGGTGATGTTGCCACCACTCACCATCATGCGGCGTGACAGCTCGCCCATGGTCAGGCCTTCCCGATGACGCTCGAGCTGTGCCATCAAGTCAAAGCGTGACAGCGTGATGTCAAATTTCTCGCGCAGTTGTTGTCGAATCGTTTCTTCGATGAGCGTGGTGCATGACAGCAGGCGCAGCCATAGACGCAACGAGGCGTGGTGGTCTTCGTGCGCACGTAGTTCTTGGTCTTGGGTTTCTGTCATTGCATTCATCCTGCTAATTCCCCGCCGTCGATGGCGATGGCTTGCCCATTGATGGCGCCGCTAGCCGGTCCGCATAACCACAAAACTGTTTGGGCAATTTCTTCGGGTTGTATCAACTGCTTTTGTGGGTTGCGCTCGGCCAACGCCTCGCGTGCTTGTGCCGGGGTTTTACCGGTCTTGGCGACGATATTCTCAATAGCAGATTGGACAATGTCTGTCTCGGTGTACCCCGGGCAAATGGCATTGACGGTGATGTTTTTTCGCGCAAGCTCGAGGGCTAATGCACGCGTCAGGCCCACCACGCCATGCTTGGCCGCGGTGTAAGCAGACACGTACGCATAACCTTGCAAGCCAGCCGTGCTGGCCACATGAATGATGCGCCCCGGTATGCCGTTGGCAGCCGCTTGCAGCATTGACGGCAATGCTGCATGCGTGCAGCTGTAGGTGCCGGTGAGGTTGATGTTGATCATGGATTGCCAGATCGCTAGGTCTGTTTTTTCAAACGGCGCACTGTTGGCTTGTCCCGCGTTGTTGACCAAGATGTGGATAGGCCCCAACGCCTGCTCGGCCGCTTGCATGGCAGCGTGCACGGCGGCGTTGTCTGTGACATCGACCGCCTCGATATGCACGCGTGTCTGGGTTGGGAGTTCTAAGGCAATTTTTTCCAAACCGTCGCGTGATCTACCGATCAAGGTGAGGTGAGCGCCCGCATGGGCCAGCGCGCTGGCAATGGCAGCGCCAATGCCGCGTGAAGCACCGGTCACCACGGCGTGGCGTTCATGCAGGAAGGGGATGTTATTTGACATGTTCATTTACTTGCGGAAGTCACTAAAGCAGCTTGTGCTGCAGCGCGTTCAAAATTGGTTTCGAGTTGCCGTTTACCAGAGATGTAGGGCTTGGGCCATGGCATGGCTTGATAGCCAATGCGTGCTGCTTCTGTCAGTGTCCAAGCCGGGTTCGCCAAATGGGGACGTGCCACAGCGCACAAGTCAGCCCGACCTGCCGCAATGATGCTGTTGACGTGATCGGCCTCGCTGATGGCGCCCACAGCAATCGTGGCAATGCCAGCCTCCTGGCGGATTCGGTCTGAAAACGGGGTTTGAAACATGCGACCAAACACGGGTTTCTCGCGTTTGCTCACCTGACCTGACGAACAGTCAATCACATCCGCACCAGCGGCTTTGAAGGCCTTGGCTATTTGCACCGCATCGGCCGGTGTGATGCCGCCTTCCACCCAATCATGCGCAGAGATGCGTACGGACATGGGTAAATGCTGGGGCCACACCGCCCGCACCGCTTTGAATACCGCCAGTGGGTAACGTAACCGGTTCTCCAAGGTGCCGCCATAGGCATCGGTGCGGTGGTTAGTCAGCGGTGAAATAAAGCTCGACAACAAATAGCCGTGTGCGCAGTGCAATTCGAGCCAGTCAAAACCTGCCTCTGCGGCACGCTGCGTGGCAGCGACGAAGTCTGCCGTCACACGGGCCATATCAGCTTCGGTCATGGCCTTTGAAGTTTGGCTCACACCGTCGATGTATTGCTGAGGTGAGGCGCTGATCAGGGGCCAGTTGGGCTCGGTGTCATCGGCAGCTAAAGGCTGATCAATGCCATCCCATGCGCGTCGCGTAGAGCCCTTCGCGCCTGCATGACCCAATTGCACCGCCATGCGTGCGTCGCTGTGTTGGTGTGCCCAGTCGATAATTTTTTTCCATGCTTGGGTTTGTGCATCGTTCCACAAGCCTGGGCACCCGGGGGTGATGCGAGCGTCCGAACTCACACAAATCATTTCAGCAAACACCATGCCTGCCCCGCCCATGGCACGCGCGCCCAGGTGAACCAAGTGATAGTCGGTGGGCAAGCCGTCATGTGCTGAATATTGCGCCATGGGTGAAACGATCACCCGGTTCTTGAGCGTGACAGAACGCAAGGTGTAGGGTGTGAACATCGGAGGTGTCGTGGTTACAGCGGGGGCGTTCTTGCCCAAGGCCTGCTGTGCAAACCAGTGTTCATAGCCATCCAGCCATGCTTTGTCTCGCAAGCGCAGGTTTTCATGGCTGATGCGCTGGCTGCGCGTCAGCATCGAATACATGAATTGTTCGGGTTCGAGTTGGTCGCAATACCGTTCGCCACAGACCTCGAACCATTCCATGGCATTCCAAGCTGCGTTTTGAATTTTGAGTGTTTCAATGCGACGACTTTCTTGGTAGTCAGTCAGCACTTGTGAAATTTGACTGGCGTCGCAACCATGAATTTCGAATTGGCGCGTGAGCTCAATCGCATCTTCTAAGGCGAGTTTGGTGCCGGAACCAATGGCAAAGTGGGCTGTGTGAACAGCGTCACCCATCAACACCACATGGCTGCCGTGCTTGTTTTTTAGCCACCAGTGTTCACACACGACGCGCTGAAAGTTCAACCACGCAGAGCCGCGCAGATGGCGCGAATTGGTCATGAGCTTGGCACCTTGCAAGTTGTCTGCAAAGAGCTGTTCGCAAAACGCAATTGATTCCGCTTGGTCTGCTTTGTCTAAGCCATGTGCCAGCCACACATGCTCCGGACACTCCGCAATGAATGTGGATGTTTCATCGTCGAATTTATAAATATGCGCCTGAAACCAACCATGCTCAGTCTTCTGAAAATCAAATGTGAAAGCATCGTACTGCCGGTGCGTGCCCAACCAAATGTAGCGATTGGGTCGGGTGACGATATCGGGTTTGAAAACTTCTTCGTATTGCGTACGGATTTTGGAGTTGATGCCATCGCTGGCAATGACCAAGTCAGCGTCTGGAAAATCTAAATCTGAGTTGACATCACAATCGAATTTCAAAACCACGCCCAAGGCTTCGCAGCGTGCTTGCAGAATATTAAGTAACTTTTTGCGACCAATGCCCACAAAGCCGTGCCCACCGGAACGCAGGGTGCGGCCTTTGAATAAAAGTTCAATGTCGTCCCAGTGGTTGAAGGCTTCTTGTATTTGATCGGCTGTGGTGCGGTCCCATTGCCGCATGTTGTCCATCGTGGCATCTGAGAAAACCACGCCCCAACCGAATGTGTCGTACGGCAAGTTGCGCTCTACCACGGTGATGTGGTGCTCGGGCCAGCGGGCTTTCATGAGTAAGCCGAAATACAGACCTGCTGGACCCCCACCAATACAAACAATTTTCATGGCAGCCCCTTTAATTACTTCAATTATGAAAAGTTCAGAATTGAAATAATTGTGCCAACTCGAAAATTCGTCACTATTGGTGCTAACCCTTGTGAGCGGTTAGCCATCCGTGCACAACAACGCGATAGCTGGGCTTGCTGGCTTTAGATTGATCGTCCGAGTTAAGAAAGTGGAGGGCGGTTCTTCACCTAATCCTCTTTTGAGCAATCAGTTATTTACGACCACAAGCTTCGTGGCATTGCTGGCGCCCGTTGAGCATTCCAGGCGTTCATGAGTAAGCAAAATACAGCCATGAAGCGCAAAGCAATCAAGCCTGTCATCCACTGCGCTGGGCTTTCACTCAAATACACATAGGCGTTGAAGTAGTCCATGACCAATGCGGTGATGGCGATACCGACATACAGGAGAGAAACTTTTTCGAAATACCAATTCTTCAAATAACTGAAGAGATAAAAAGCACTGATCGCCACGATGAAGCCAGCTCGAAAGACGAGGTAGCGTTCAAAAGCTTGCGGGTCGAGCGCCCCAAGTTTAAAGTTACCCACGGTCAGATGCGAAAAGAAAAGTAGCTTGACTGCTTGAGAAATGACCACCACCAACAAAAATAAGTTTCGGTATTTGAACCCAACATCGGTGTTTGTATAGAAAGCCTCGTTTTCACCGATGAGCGCATCTAGCTCTTCATCAGTGACCAGTGGTTGACCTGCATGGAGGTGACGCATTGGGTTCTTTCGGACCTATATGGAATTTAAGGTGTACGAAATTTTAAGTTTGGCGCGCTTTTTTGTGTGTGATTTTTCGCTGAAATTTTGTAAAGATCAGTGAAGTCAATGGGTTTGTGATGCTTCGTGCACCCAATCTAAGCCTTGTGCGAGGGCATAGTTAGCAGCGTCATCGTGTGTGGCAAAGTCATCGATGAAGCTCATGATGCGTGCGGTGCTTGCGCTACCGCGACCACTGGCCACAGACACTTGTGCGGCAAAGCGGCCACTGGGTAAAGCGCGTGGGCAGGCGGCAATGCGGTATTTGCCAAGCGTGATGGAATTGTTTTGAATATGAATAGCGGGAATCATGAAAATCTTAGAAAAATAGAACGACA
>ERZ650303.129-NODE-129-length-21145-cov-9.604789_pt1 | contig 21145 bp, 35 predicted proteins | sample MGYA00376239_ERZ650303 | MGnify/ENA primary metagenome ERZ650303 (study PRJEB26733, sample SAMN07839262) | wastewater metagenome | biome: small river; feature: stream; material: water | place: USA: North Carolina | collected 2016-04-05 ... | reverse complement strand
CATGGTGACGTACTACCACACGTTGCGTTACACCGTAGTCCCGTCTACGCTAGGTGGCGCAGTGCATAAGCGGTGGGTATACGCCATAATTACGCTATTTCGGCTATTACGAGAGAGGGTGTGATGCGTCCAAACCAATTGTATGCGCGCTGCTTATTTGTCTCTCCTGGGTGCGCAGCAGCGATTTACTTAGCTACTGAGTGGTTAGCCAGAAGTAATAATGTGCTCGTGATATGTGTAGCTGTTTTGATGGGCGTTTCCGCTTGCGTAATGGCGGCTATATGCGTCGTTGCGTTGGGGCATTTCCTAATCCTCGGGTTCTTAGTAGTAGCCGCGTTATTAGCTAGACACGAACGTACTAGGCTGCGTTACTACGCTCGCGCAGCCGCTTGGGGGTATGATATAAGTGAACATGTGGAATTTAAGGGGGTGCTAGTAAGGGCTAATGGATACATAGAAATAGTCCCGGAAGGTACGATCGGCGTGGTAGTTCGCCATCCAGGAGGGCCGTTCGTAATTCAGTTCCCGGGGCGGGAGCCTTATCGGCTCACATTAGAGTAAATAACGTGGTACGTGGAGATACTATGATTTCGTTAATCGTAGCGATGAGTAAGAACGGGGCCATCGGTAACGGCGGTCGTATTCCGTGGTATGAACCGGAGGACTTGCGGTATTTCAAACGGCTTACCGTCGGTAAGCCAGTTATCATGGGGCGCAAGACGTGGGAGTCACTGCCCGGACGGCTGCCTAACCGGGATAACATCGTTATCACCAGTAACCCAAACTTAATTACTCCGGGCGCGTGGGCGTTCTCGTCTCTTACTTCCGCGCTGGATGCTTTCTCGGACGCGCCGGAGGTTATGATTATCGGAGGGGCGAACATATATGCGCAATCTGTCGGCCTCTGTGATAGGATGTATGTAACTACCGTCGAGTATGAGGCAGAAGGCGACGTAGAGTTTCCGATGATTGACTGGTCTGCGTGGCGAATAACTGACGAATCGCGTTACGGGAACTTGTCGTGGAGGATATATGAAAAATAAATACTGTGATAAGGCGTTAAAACAGTCGCACGTATCTACCTACCCCTTGCGATGGACGGTGTGTTACACATGCAATGCAATGATAGTCTTGAAACGACCGCTGTTCGACTTGTCGAAGAACACGGTACTGAACGTAAAGATGATACGAAGTAGGCACCGTGTAGGAGCGAAAACGTCGTGGGGGTCGTATACAATAGTAGAAAATCATGGCGACACCTACGCTTTTAGGCGCCGTCAATTACGCCGGCGGATATGGGTAATCACTAAGGGGGGATGGAAACGTGAAGGACCGTAAGTATGATCAAATGATTTCCGCCGGGTATTTCTGCTGCTATTACAGCAGCAACGGCGACATTCGCTGGTGGCGTAGGGCTATAAGTGCGTACAGAGATAGGACGGCGCGGAAGGCATGCTCCGCCATGATTAAATTGATTGCGTATATGCGGAAGTCAGTGCGTACGTCGGGGGAAACCCAGTTAAACGAAATCCGGGCTACGTTAGAAGCGGCGCTATCTATTTTGGAGGAGTAACGTGATCTTCCTCGACTGGGAAACTTATTACAACAGTAAGACTAAGTATTCCCTCCGTTCAAAAGGAGTGACCCTGGAATCCTATATTCGCGATCCTCAATTTGCGTTTGTGTCTGTATCGGTCGCAGTGGATGATCGGCCCCCGCGGTGTTTCTTTGCGGACACCCCTGAGTGGCCGGGTATCATCGCGTTCCTCCGCTCCGCCGCCCCGTCTCATCCGTTTGCGTCCCATAACGGCATGTTCGATTTCGCCATCCTCGCTTGGCGTTTAGGCGTTTATCCTAAGCTGATGGTTGATACGCTAGGAATGGCACGGGCGGCGGGGCATAAAAAAGCGAGCTTGAAAACGCTCGCGGAGTATTACGGCCTACCGCCTAAAGGCGACGCGCTTGACAAATTCATGAACGGTACGCATGTAGAAGACATGAGTCTCGCCATGCGGGCTGAGTTCGCGGAATATAATAACCAGGATACGTGGCTGTGCCGAGAAATATACAACCGCCTGAAGCCGCGCATACCGCTGAAAGAGTTCTTGGTGCAGCACTTGACGCTTGAGATGTTTACCAAGCCTGTGATGGAGGTAGACGCGGGCTTATGCCAAGATATTTACGATACGGCGGAGCACGAACGAACCACGACTCTTTCAGACCTCGGCACGACATTAGCGGACTTGCGCAGTGCTCCGAAGTTCGCTGCGTTGCTCACTGCGCTCGGCGTATCCCCTCCGATGAAGCCGTCTCCGGCGAACCCGGAGAAGATGACGTACGCATTCGCAAAGACAGATCAGGAACTACTCGCTCTTCGAGACCATGCTGACCCGAGAGTCGTCGCCCTCGTAGACGCTAAGCTCGGTAATCAGTCCTCACTACGACAGGCGCGAGCGCAGCGGTTCATTGGTATCGCGCAGCGCAGCGTGGCGTTTACGGGGCGCCCTCTACTGCCTATCCCGCTAGCCTACTGCGGGGCGGAGAACACGTTCCGGTTTAGCGGTACTGACGACGTAAATATGCAAAACCTCCCTCGCGGTAAGGGGTTGCGTTCGGCCGTCATCCCCCCGCCAGATCATGACTTGGTAGTCGTAGATTTTTCTTCTATCGAAGCCCGTGTTCTCGCTTGGCTCGCGGGGGAAGAGGGCGTACTCGCAGTGTTCCGCACCGGCGAGTGCGTGTACGCATACACGGCCTCGAATATCTACGGGACGAAGATCGTTAAGGGGATGCCGGAGCGCAATGTCGGCAAGGTAATTGTGCTCGGCCTTGGGTATAACATGGGGTCGCCGAAGTTTGCGAGCGAAGTTTTTAAGGGGTTAATGGGCTTACCATCAATCCGGTTCACCCCCGTGGACGCCGACCGACTAGGCGTAGATGTAGGGGCGTTTTCTGCCGATGCGTATAAGCAACGCCGGCAACGAGATCATATCGTTCGCAGTGGGTTTTTCTACCCGATAGACGCAGAAGCTATACAAACTCATTGCGCGGTCGCGGACCACTTAGTTACGGCTTGGCGGGCGTCGAGCCCGAACATCGTTAGGTACTGGTCTACCTGCGACTTGATGCTCAAGTACATGCTTAACGGCGTAGAAGCTGACTTCGGGCCGCTGCGTACGGAGAAAGACGCTATCCGCCTTCCGAACGGGCTGCGGCTCGCGTACACGAAACTGCGACAGGAAGGACGCTCATATGCTTACTGGAACGGAAAGTCATGGCTAGGCATTTACGGGGGTAAACTGGCGGAGAATGTTACTCAGGCGCTTAGTAGAATTATCATGACGGACGCTATGCTGCTCGTGGACCGGGAGCTTCGTGGCGTGTCTCGGATCGCACTGACGGTCCACGACGAACTCATCCAGGTCGCCCATAAGGATCAAGCGCAGGCAGTGTTCGACAGGACATTAGCAATAATGTCCACTGGAAGAGACTGGTACCGTGATATACCATTAGGGGCCGAAGGCAAAATCGCCGCTAACTACGCAGAGGCAAAATGATGGCCCACTCGTACACCTCCTGGAAGCAGTACACCACCTGCCCTCGGCAGTTTTTCCATCAGCGCGTGGAGCGGTCATGCCGGTCCGAAATGGGGCCGGAGGCCCTGCGGGGCGTCGAGGAGCACGCGCAGATCGAACGCACCCTACGGGGGCAGGCCCCGCTCCCGGCCCCGCTGGACGCCGCCGTAGGCGGTTACGTGCGGGTCGTCCAGCAGGCGGTGGACTCCGGCCGGTGGGTGCCCCTGATCGAACATGACTTGGCGATCGGTCAGAGCCACGTCGTGCTGCCGCCGAAGCTCGCGTGGGCCGTAGGGAAAGCCGACCTGATCTTGCTTGACAACTTGGCAACCCCTGTCTACGCTAAGCTCTATGATTGGAAGTCAGGGAAAGTACGACATTCCCCTGAGCAAGCCTACTTCTACGCATGGTTGCTATCTCATACATTCCCGACGTTGCAGGCTGTACAATACCGGTTCATATGGTATAATCAGGGGGTAGTCACCCCACGCGAAAGCGATGAGGACTCAGGAGAAGTACGATTCACCGAGGAAAGCCGCGCGCCGAACCATCCGTGGGACGTGAAACTTAGGGAGATTGACAACGCATCGCTACAACACTCAGCGGAAGCGTTCCCGATGAAGCGATCCGGCCTATGTAACGGCTGGTGCCCGGCCAAACAATGCCCGAACTGGAGACCGAAGAGATGATGCTCGCCCGCCTGCGTACGTCACAGTGGTTCTTCCGCGAGTCCCCGTCACACGATGAAGCGTTTATCCGCGCGGGGACGGTTGTACAGGTAGTAGGAGCAGAACCTTGGGACGACCCCGACATGGCGATCCTGATCGCCCCCGGGAGCGCGGGGCGCAGGTGGGTAGATTTGGACGAACTTAGCAAGGAAGTGGAGTGGCTAGAATGAGATTAGCTACGCTTAAAAAGGATTTATATTTCGGTAGGGGCGGCGTATTGCCGAAGGGGACCATTATACAGGTAATTAAGGAAGTCACGATTGTTCACTGGTCAGGAGGTTATCGCCTGTTGGCCCCCGGAGGGTTATATTCCTTCGTATACAAGCACGAACTAGATAACGTAGTCGAGTTCCTTGACGATGAAACTGGCCATACTTAAACGAGATGTCACCCTATGGAACCGAGCGGGCGAAGAGGTCGTAGTAAATAAGGGGACTACTGTGCAGGTAGAACAGTTCTTCCTCGGGTCATATATGGGGTACACGATTCACGCGCCAGGCGGTATGATAGAGTCAATATCCGGGGGATTCGTTAATGAGTGCTTGGAGTTCTTAGCTGATGAGACTAGCAAGGCTTAGACGAGACCTATCTATGATAACTCCGGGGCTAACGATCACGCAGGTAAAAGCTGGTACGGTCGTGCAAGTGGCGGAGCCTAGACGGGGGTCGGTGCTTATTTACGCACCGGGTCGGCTAATAGAGTCCGTGTTCGAGGAACAGGTTAACGAGTATTTGGAATTCCTAGGCGATGAAACTAGCAACGCTTAGGAAGGACACGCACTTCGTAGACCGCTACGGCGAATGGGTTGCCGTACGTGCGGGGGCAGTAATTCAGGTGGAGGAGCAGCGGAACGGGGAGTATATGTTGCACGCTCCCGGCGGGTTGATTATGCTGTTAGGCGATTATGGAATGCGCACTGTAGTTGAGGTGGTAGAATGACTGAGAACATCATAGACGGTCAGGCAGCTAATGAGCTACAATACCTCATTACCGAGTGGATGCGTACTCATGTTCCGAAAACCGCGCCGTTGTTTGACAGACATCGCGGCGGACCTGGAGTTAGCGTCGATAGGGGCTACTGCGTAACAGGCGATCACGTCGCATATATCGCCATGCAGGCGGTGTGTAGAGTTATAGAGGACTCGGATTTTTTAATACACTTCACCGAGAACTAAGCATACGTGAGTCGGCCATGTGCATTGCCGCGATCCGGGCAGCGGTGCCGACAAGCCCATCCGAAAGGAGCGTCCCGCGGGATTAGAGCGCAGGCATCCCCCGCAGTCAGAGCTGTTAGGCCATTCTTCCCGATGGTGATCTGACACTGCGAACTGAGGTACAAGTGCGCGGACTGTGTGCGCCTCGTCCTCAGCAAGCCTAAGTACCGTATACACAGAAACGACGGCCCTTAGACGTTACCGGGCGGAGGGAACCGCCCGAACCTTTCGAGGTGAGGCATGAGATTGGCGAGACTTAGGGCTCCGTTGACTATGTGGAACCCGAACATCATTCAGGGCGTCTTAGTACAGGCCGGTACGATGGTACAGGTAGAGAGCGCGAGCGAGCGGTGGGTAACGATACACGCCCCCGGTGGGTTACTACTCTGTACGAAGACCAATGGCGTATACGTTACGGACCTGGACTACTTAGACGGGGGTTCACCCGATGCGACTAGCGACGCTTAGCACTGAGTTAGAAATGTGGGACTGCGATCTACGTCACTACGCTACTGTACCCGCCGGGACTACTGTGCAAGTAATAGAACATAGTCTTAAGATGTGGGTACAACTCTGTGCCCCCGGCGGGCTAGTGCTAACACTCCCTACGATTCACTCTGTACGCGGCAGCTCGGACTACTTAGATGAGAACTAAATACGTCGCCGATGACGGCACTGAGTTCGCCGACCGTGACGCATGCGAACGGTATGAAGACCAAGTGGATTTTATTCGTATAATGGTCGATACAATTAAACCGAAGGTGGCGGAATATGTCGGAGGGGGGGAGGTAGACTGGACAAGATTCATAATCATCGAAACGTTTAACTACATAATGGACAACAAAGAAGCCATCCGTGGGTTCCTTAATGACTGATCGAGAGGTAATCATGCAAGACGTAGTGATGGTTGACACCGAAACGCTTGGCACCGGGCCAACTTCCGTAGTGCTTAGTATCGGGGTGTTTAGCCCGCAGTTTACTTTCCACGAGTACGTCGATATCGACAGCCAGTTGACGTACGGCGCACAAGTTAACGCCGATACGATCCTCTGGTGGATGAAGCAGCGAGAGGAAGCACGACTCAAGCAGACCGCTGCCGTCCGATTGCGCATGCACGTAGTTCTGTGCAATATGTACGAAGCGTTCCAGCAGGCGTCGCTCCCTGACGGGTACACGGTGTGGAGCAACGGAGCATCATTCGATCTCCCCATCCTTCGCTGGCATGCCGATCGGGTCGGACACAAACTCCCGTGGGAATACTGGCAGGAACGGTGCTATCGCACGGAGCGGGCCAGGTTCCCGCGGGATCGACGAGACGAGATCGACGCCGAAGTGACCCGGATTCTCGGTAAGACAGTGGCGCATGACGCGCTTGAAGACGCCCGCCGGCAGCATCTGTGGCTACAGCTAGCCGGGGTAGCGCGATAGTGCGCTCCGAAGCGGATGTCAAGGAGCGAGTCAAGGGGGTGTTGAAGTCGCTTGGGCCGTCGTGCTGGTGGTACATGCCGGTGCAGACGGGCTACGGAGTACGGGGGGTTCCGGATTTCATTCTCTGTCTGCACGGCTGGTTTATCGGCATCGAAACGAAAGACCCCGGTGGAAAGAACGAACTAACCCCCTTGCAACGCCGGCAACAGGCCGCTATAGTAGAAGCACAAGGTCAGTACCTTGTTGTCCGGTCTGAATCTGACATCCACGAATTGTCCAAATTTCTGAGGAGCTTACGAGATGAACTCTCCCGAACCGATTGACCTGGGTCTCACTGCCGAAACGAAGGTCGTGAAGCCGCGTCCGAAGCGCGTCGGCTTCGACTATACCGTCGATACCGCAACCAATACCTTCGCCCTGACAGCGACCGAACGGCGCCGCGACGCCGAGGGGAAGTGGATCGAAGCCGATAAGGAAGTATTCTCGCTGGCGCAGTTTTCCAAGCCGGTGTGGGTCCGACTGGCGCTGCTCGGCCTGAAGTCCGCCATCGTCAGCAAGGCCGAAGACACCGTGGTCTCGGACATGCGCGCTGTCGTGGCGAGGCTGGCTGAGGAAGGCGAGGCGTTCTTCACGAACGCCAGCCCGATCGCTGCCGGTGTGCCGCGTACGCCGACCATGAACCTGTCGATCCTCATCACGGCGTACTTGGCTGTGTACGCGGCGACGACCGGCAAGACCGCGCCGGATGTGGCGGAAGACCTGAAGCCGATCGCGGACCCGAGCGGCGACAAGGCCAAGACCACGGCACTGCGCATCGCGCATCTGCTGGCGGACCCGGCGGTCAAGCAGGTCGCAGAGCGCATCCTGGCCATGAAGGGCGGCGCCCCGGCCGCTGAGTAACACCCGGGAGGGCGCGGTAACACGCGCCCTCTTTTCTATGCGCTTAGCTACACTACGAACACCAGTAGGACTGATTGCCGCAGGAACCACCGTGCAGGTATTGTGCGAATGGTTCGTACGGGGTATCTACGTATGTAGTGTCCCCGGGAGCAATCAGTATATAAACATACATGAAGGGGACTTGGAGTTTTTAGATGAGACTGGCGAGGCTTAGAAATGATATTGACGTATCGGACGAAATTGACGTCCGTATGGGGTACGGGCAGCAGATAGCGCCGAAAGGAACTATGGTTCGGGTGTACGGCAAATCTCTGTTCTCTGATACGTATTTATGCAGTATCCCGGGGTATTCACGCGATTGGTACGTAGCCATTAATTACTTGGAATTTCTCGATGAAAGTAATTAAGCAGCACATTATCATTCCGGATCAGCCGGAGTTGGCGACTCTTCCGAACACGAAGCGGGCGAAGGTGGAGGGGGTAGACGTAGTTGCGATCCCGCACACCTTGGATGCAGTGCGACTCCTTCGTAACATGAACATCGCAGCGCCGAGTCCTATCCATTACGGATATAACTGGTGTGGCCCGTATACCCCGATGCGGCATCAGCGAATTACTGCCGATATGTGTACTGTATATCGGCGTATGTTCGTGCTTAACGGGATGGGCACCGGCAAGACCCTTGCCGTCCTATGGGCCATCGACTACCTGATTCGCGCGAAGCAGGTAAACCGCGTGCTCATTATCTCCCCGCGATCGACGTTGAAAGACGTGTGGGGGTCAACGATATTCCTTAACTTCCCGCATTTGTCGCACGATATCCTCCGCGGCTCCCCAAGCATTTGTAAGGAAAAACTAGCGAAGCGGGCCAGGATATGTATCCTCAACGCTGAAAGCGTTCGGGTCCGAGCGGAGCTACTTCGTGGTCAGTTTGACATGGTAGTTATCGACGAGCTAGCGCAGGTAGCCCGTAATAAGACAGGAGCGTATAAGGCTATAAAGACGCTCACGGACACCGCTACTTGGGTGTGGGGGATGACCGGGACGCCGACGCCGAACGAACCAACGGATGCGTACCATCAAATAGAACTGATTCGTCCGAAGTCAACTGGAGTAAGCTACGGTACATTTCGCGACATGGTGATGCGGAAAGTCACGCAGTTTAAGTGGGAACCACGGGAGGGCGCAGAGGAGATCGTAGCGAAACACATGCGCCCGTGCGTGCGGTTCCGAACAGAGGACTGTATCGACCTACCGCCCGTGTCCTATATTGACCTGACAGTTGACCTTACAGACGAACAGCGGAAGCATCATAAGCAACTGCTGGATGAGTCCTGCACGGAGGTTAAGGGGGTAAACATCACGGCGGTTAACGCCGCCGTCCTCGCTAACAAACTCATTCAGGCGGCATGTGGCGCTATATACGGAGAAGATAAACAGGTCGCATTACTTGATGTGAAGCCGCGATACGACGCTATACGGGAGATCATCGACGCCTGTGATGAGAAAGTAATCGTGTTCGTGCCTTTTACTTCCGTAATCGGCGTGCTATTATCTCAGTTAAAGACGGACGGATACGGCGTATCCGTGATAGACGGGTCAGTATCGGACGCTGCGCGGTCGAAAATTTTCAGTGACTTCAGGACAAAGAGCCGACGAGAGGCACAGATTATAGTGGCTCACCCGCGAGCGATGTCCCACGGGATAAACCTGGAAGTTGCGAGCACGGTAATCTGGTACGCCCCCTATGCGTCGAACGAAACCTACGAACAGGCGAACGCCCGCATCAAACGGCCGGGGCAAAAGAACCACATGACGATCGTACGTATATCTGCGACTTCAGTGGAACGCAAGGTCTATAAGTCCTTGGAAGAAAAAGGCCGGCTGCAACAAGCCATCCTAGACTTACTTACGGGGCATCATGGAGAGGAGTGATATGAACGTCGGAGAAATGAAACTCGGGGTTTTACGAATATCGTTGTTAGGGGCTAGAATAGGTACGGTAGTGCAAGTTACGTACATAGAATGTGGGCCGCCTGATATGCCCCGCGTAATCTACGAAGTTAGGATTCCTGGAATAGGATGTTTCGATCTATTAAACGACGATTGCGTACGAACTTACGTGGAGATTTTAGAGTGAAACTCGAACGTCCTTTCGAGCGCATGACGCCGGAAGAACTGCGCACCTTGATTCGTACCGTGAAGGACGAAATCCGTAAGATCGAGCTACAGTTAGCCAATAACCCCGGCGAGTCGGACTGGCGTCGGCGGGCGCAGGAGGCCGTTGCAGTACGTCGTACAGCGATTAGCATGGCTACAAAAGTCTTGACGCCTACGCTCGAAGCTACTATATTCATGGAAACAGCACGGAAGCTACTCGACCCCGAAGCATTCAACACGATCCTAATGGCTACGCACTACACCATGAACTCGGAGACCGCAGTATGAGTTTTACTATGGCGTCTCACCCGGTCCGGGCCTTACTTCGCTTAATCGCGGACGGTCGGCGTATTACAACAGAGACCGTCGGTGTAGAGCTTCGCATGCCGGTGTATGAAGCGTGGGGTGTAGTAGATTTCTTAATTAAGCGCGGTGAGGTTCGGGTTACATCCGGGGTACTATCGCTGGTTCCGGTAACACCTGCGCCGACTAAGAAGTCTCTATGCGCGCAGGTACTACAACTGATACCCGAAGGAGGGATTACCTGCGCAGAAATCGCAGAAATCCTCGACATGGCTAGATCAGATGTAAGCCCTGCGTTATCATGGCTACGCGAACGCGGGGCGGTAGAAGGTGAGCGAGCCGTCGGAACGAAAAACCCGAGGGCGTTTGTGTGGAGGAAGAGAACATGCGACGAGACAGAGAAACTACGTACGAGTTTGATGGAAACAGATTGACACTGCTAGACTGGGCGATTAAGCTAAACATGTCGTATGGAGGGGTTTATAAGCGAGTAAAGAAGTACGGCCCTGGACGCAGAGCGTTCAGCCCACGCAGGTTAGGGGGGAAACATAAGTGACCGACGTTACACCAGACCGGGTAATTGCCGCGCTAGCGCGTACGGCGTCCGCAGTAGATAATGGCGATGCGCAGTTCCGAGAGCGGCTGAAAAACCAACTCGTATGGCTCATGCAGCACTACGGTTTTGAAACCGGGGATGTAGTAGTAAGTTCGGAGGTTCCGGATTCGATGGAGGCGGCGCAGCGGGAGTACCTGCGGCTGCGTGAGATGAAGAGCGCCTTGGAAGGCGGCTGTGACTCACAGGTAGAGAAGATCAAGGCGCGGCAGAAGGAATTGGAGCAATGGGCCGCGGGGCAAATGGATACGCTAGGAGTGGAGTCAGTAACGAACCGTGGGGTAGCGAACACCCACTTCGAGACTAAACGTCGGTTTACCGCAACTGATTGGGCGGAGGTATATAAGTGGATTCTAGCTAGGGGGGACTTCAGTATCTTAAACAAAGCTCTGAATGCCTCCGGCATCAGTGCTGTAGTAGGTGATACTCTTGATATGTCGAAGCTGCCCGGTGTTACTGTTACTACCGAGCGTGTTGTTAAATTCAACAAGGCGTAATCGAAATGATTGACTCGAAACTTCTCGCTGAACTGGCCGACCTCATCTCCCCCGACGCATCCGCCGATCTTCTCGCCGGACTCGGCGGTAGCAATGCGTTCCCGTCCATCAGTCTGAACGGAACGCGCTTCATGGTTAACTTACCGGGGGAGGAACCCCGCGTGATTCTCGATGCGGCCGGCAACGTGGCGTCGAGCCTACAGGCCGTCGTGTTCGGCGCGTGGCCTAACCCACGGAAGACGTTCTATCTCCAGAAGTACGACCCGAAGAATCCGACGAAGGAAGCTCCGGACTGCTTCTCGGAAGACGGCGTTTCCCCGGACCCGGCTGCGCGCAATAAGCAGAGCGAGAACTGCGCTGCGTGCCAGCACAACCAGTTCGGCACGGCGGTAGGGGCCGATGGCAACGCAGGAGGCGGTAAGCGTTGCGCGGACAAGAAGCGTCTGATCGTCTGCGTCCGCGTCCCCGGCGCAGATAACACGATGGTGTACCACCTGGACGTTCCCCCGGCGAGCTTCAAGAATTTCGCGACGTATGTTCGCGAGATGCAGAAGAACGGGGTTACGGACCTCGTGGTGTGCCAGACGATCATCAGCTTCGACCCGGCGTTCACGTACCCGGTGCTGGCGTTCCGGTTCGGGCAACTGTACCCGCGGCCGTCGGTGCAGAAGCTCCTGGCCCTCCGGGAGACGGATGACGTGCGGGCGCTCGCCGCGCCTACGGTCAAGGCGCTGCCCGCGCCGAAGCCTCCGGTCGTCGAAGCGGCGAAGCCCGTGGAAGCCCCGAAGCCCGCCCCTGAGCCGGCAAAGGCGGCCCCCCCGGCCCTCAGCGTGGTCCCGGCGGCGCCCGCGCCTACGCCCCCCGCTGCGCCCGGCCTCGACCTGTTCGCCGACGTGGCCCCGCCGCCGCAGTCCGTCGCAGACCTGAACGACGACGAGTTGGCTCGATCGCTCGGACTGTGACAAACACGCAGCCCCCGCTATACTGACCGGCAAAGGCGCGGGTCTTCCGCGCCTTACCTTCTGAGGCATACAGATGAAACGCCGGCGGATATACGTGGATAACAAGACGGGGTGCGAGGTGTCGGACGACGAGGTGCGCACCAGGCTTACTGCGTTGTGCGAGATGACTTCGCAGAACCAAGTGGCGAGCACGTACGGGTACAGTGCTAGCTCTATCTCTCGTGCGCTGAACTCTGCGCGCAGAGTTCCCGCCGGGCTGCTCGTACACTTAGGTGTGCATAGTCAGGTTGTGATTGAGGAGTTAGAGGAGGCCGTATGAACACGAACGTAAGCGCGTTTCTCGAATACACAGCGGCGGCGATCCGAGATTTGTATAATACGTATGGAGCTAATTGCGTAGAAGAAGACCCGCGGGAATGCGCAATGGCACTGCTCGACGCAATTGCGGCTAACGACATGGAGACCGCTGCGGCTTGGTTACATATGTTCAGTAACACCGAAGTGAACCTCATGCCGCTCATCATGGACATAACGGAATGAAATACCAGGCCCTGTATTTTACGATTATAGGCTTGATCGGGATCGGGTTCTCTGCTAGTATGTTTCGGGAAGTAGTTAGGCCTGAGTGGTTAGATACTCAGACAAAAGGGCTTATGATAACTATCTTCATTACATCCGCGTTGCTGCTTACTCTCGGTTGGTGGGCGAATGGACCCTAAATTTATCCCGTGGTCCATTAATGTGTTCGAGAAGTGCGGGCTTACCCGCGCGGACTTAGCTCGGATACTGGAAGTTCATATATCTACCGTGCGCCGATGGATGAACCGAGACATCGGGTTCAAAGAAAAAGACAACGAAGCACGATGGATCGCCCTTGCGTGGGCTGTGTTTAATGCGGCGAAGGCGGGCAAGCTGCCTTACCGCGGGGGGCTGACCGGGGAAGCCCGCAGTAACGCCATTCGGCAGATAATCAAACCGTTCGAGTAAATAAATATGCAGATGCGAGACTACCTGCGGGCAGTGTTGCCCGCGGAGGGGAACGGCTTCTATTGCGCGTCTGAATTACTTGACATCATAGGGGATAACGGGAAGCGACTATTCAGGAACAGGTTCTTTTCTGCGCTAGATGAGCTTGAGATATTTATCTCCTCGGCCGATAGAGGCAGTGCGTCTGACATATACCTGGCCACAAACACGTTCCAAAGTAACACGAAGAGAAAGTCAGATAACGCGCATTCATCCCGCGCGTTTTTTCTTGACCTCGACGTGGGGCCTGAGAAACCGCACGCGACGCAGAAAGATGCAGTGCAGTCAATCAAGGATTTCTGCGCTGCCTCCGGGTTCTTATTCCCGTACATCATTTCTTCCGGTAATGGCGTGTACGCTGTATGGCCGTTATCTGAACATATCACATCCGTAGTATGGGGTAACGTCGCGTCTCTTTTTAAGCGAGTCCTCGACGCATACGGGGTAGTCCCGGACCCCGCGATTACCGCGAATAACGCCGGAGTCCTACGCCCGGTGGGGTCGCATAATAAAAAGAACCCATCCCTTTGGAAGCCGGTGCAGGCAATACAATCGACGGTCGATGGGTATACCCCCCCGACGCCGCATCAGTTCGTTGCATTGTTGAACGAGGCGACGAAGCGTAGGAAGATCAACCTCGGCGTCACGAAGAAGGTAAACTCGCAGGCGTCGGTATACCTGGAAGGCATCAGCAACCCCCGCCCGTTTTCAGTTAACAAAGCGGCGAACGCATGTGCGCAGTTGAGTTTCGTTAAAGCTGCGCAGGGAAACGTCGCGGAGCCTCTGTGGTACGCTACCCTTGGCGTTGCGGCGTTCGCGACGGAACCGGATGCGATCCACGAGTATTCGCAGGGGCACCCGTTCTACCGCCGGGAAGAGACCGAAGCAAAGGCGGAACAGTGGCGCGCGAACGCGACTGGGGGAACTACGTGCAGGAAGTTCCACGAAGTTAACCCGTCGCTATGCGAGTCGTGCAGTTTCTTCGGGAAGATCAATTCCCCGATCAAACTCGGATACCCTGATCCGGAACCGATCAAGCACGATCAGGGGTTCGAGCCACCGCAGGGGTTTCGCCGCACGGAAGACGGACTACAGATCAAGATCGACGATCAGTGGGTGACGTTCTACCCGCACGACTTGTACCCCGTAACGGTAGCATATGACGATGGACTGCGGACTGAGGTTGCTATATTTAAGTACAAGCTCCCGCACGAAGAAGCGAAGGACTTAGTAGTAGAGACACGGGTATTCGCAGATCAGCGGGAATTACACAAGACCTTACTTGGCGCAGGTATCTCCGTACTGAGCCAAGAAAACCTGACACGAATGAGGTTCTATATGGGCGGCTACCTGGAGAGGATTAGGTCTACACAGAAACGCGACACCCTGTACGCCACGATGGGATGGAAGGAACGCGATTCCAGTTCACCGAGCTTCGTCATCGGCGAAGAAGCGATCTCACATGATGGGTCATTTCGGCATGTAGGTATTAGCCGCGCAGCGCCCGATATAGTCAAATCGCTCGGAGCGAAGGGGGATCGCCAGACGGCGTTGAACGGGTTTAAGACGATCAGCAAGCTATACGCCCAACCTAATATGGAGCCGCTAGCGTTCGCCCTATTGTGTGAGATCGGCGCTCCGTTAATGTCCTTTACCGGGCTAAGCGGTGCAACGGTGTCTCTCGTCGGGGACTCAGGTAACGGCAAGACGCTTACGTGCAAACTTGGGTTGTCCGCGTACGGCGACCCGTACAAGATGCTCATGCTCGCCGTCGATAGCGAGAAGTTCGCGCAGAAGCGGTTCGGCATTTACGCGAACCTACCCGTTGCGATCGACGAAATCACGAACGTACAAGATCAGGCGATCAGCGACTTACTCTATAACATCACGAACGGGCGTGACCGCGGAACGCTGAAACGCGATAGAAGCGACCGAGAAGGGGCCTCGTGGTGCACGATCGGAGTCGTAACGACGAACCAGTTCCTGTCGTCGAAGCTCATGTTCAAGGCGAACGCAACGGCGGAGCTTAATCGGCTGATTGAGCTACCAGTGCCGCGCGACACTGCGATCACGCAAGCCCGCGGTAAAACGATCGACGCCTTCATCCGTGCAAACCACGGGCACGTCGGCCGGGAGTTCCTACGGGCGCTGATGTCGCGATACGACGACCTTCAAGGGATGGTTAACTCTGCGTCACAGCAAGTAGAACAGCTACTGGCCGCGCGGGCTGACGAACGCTTCGCTGTGGCGACGATGGCCGTTGCCGGTGTGGCCGGACGTATCCTGAAAGACCTGGGGCTGATTGAGTTTGACGTAGGTCGAGTGTTGCAGTGGGTAGCGGATAAAGTTTGCACAGAACGCCACACCCGCGCGGATATGGTCTCTAACCCAGGGGACGCGCTTGCTCGGTTCGCGTCGGAATATCTCGGCGCTAGCATCATCATGGGATACATGGAGAAACAAGGCGGCGGGGCGCTGACCGTGTTCCACATGAACCCGAGCGTAAACCCGTCTCGTATCTATCTGCGCTACGAATATCGGTTTGACAAGCCAGAAGAATCCACTATGCTAGTGAACGTGCCGGTGTTCGCTGAGTGGGTAGCGAAGACAATGCGGATGGACATCCGGCAGGTCAAAGATTGGCTGGTCGAGCGCGGGTATTTCACCGGGGGAGCAAGGGCGGGACGGCAGACCAGGAAGTCTCTCGGAGCGCAGACCGCGTACAAGCTCCCGGCCGTCCCTACGTGGACCCTGCGACTACAGTCGATCGGAACGGACCTCGCCATGGAGAACGTTACGTCGATCGCGCAGAAAGACCCGTTGTTCGGTGACGCGACCAGAGAAATTCGTCGTCGCTGCGCGGCGCGTAAGGTGCAGAACCCGTTTGACCCAACGATGATTCTCGACGCTACAGAGGTGGAAGCATGAACACGATTGACAGTGAGATCGTAGACGCGATCAAGTGCATGGTCGCGTACCAAGTAGAGCGGGCGCGCAAACGAGACCCGAACTGGGAACGCGCTCTACGTAACCTCGTGGAAGAACTAGCGCAGCACAGAGATGACGCTAAGCGCCTATACGACGACATGAAAGCCGATGGGCTTCGTACTGGGACGATTGAAGCGGAGGGCTACTTGCGTGCGATGCTCCTAGCGAACGACACCGCCGCCGGTTGGCTCGCGTGGGCGGAAACGAACGACGATGAGTAACGTCATTCCTATAAAAGCGCCAAAAATACAGCAGATAGGCCAAGGAGCGGCGTTCTGCCTAGGGTGCAACCACACATGGGAAGCTACCGCGCCGGTAGGAGTAACGCGGTTCGAGTGCCCGGCATGCCACGCAGTTAAAGGGATGTGGCGGTTCGAGTTCGCCCCTTCCCCCGGGCAGCTAGTACGCGAGTGTGACTGCGGCAACCAATTATTTTATCTTACGCCCGAAGGGCATCTATGCGCCAACTGCGGGATATATCAGAGCTACTAGCATGAGTGACCCGCGGGAGATCATTCATCGGGGGCGCAGATACGTCGTCCGCACGAGCACCGTAGGAGGGCAGGTGTATTACCACGTCTGCCCATACTCCGGACACAACCCGTTCGCGAAAGACGTGATGTATATCTACAACGAAGGAATAGCGAAGCAGATCATGGAGTTATTAGAGCTTGACGCGCAAGGCGGTAGGTTGTTTGAGCACCCCACTGAACCGACTGGAGAATGGGACTGGATATGAACGACCCAAAGATATACGTAACCAGACCCGTGGGACGTAGCTATCTACCGACGACGTGATTCCGCTTGACACCTCCGCGACTACGGGCTAGACTTCTCCCTGCTCCATCTCTCCTCCCCCTGTTAACCCGCCGTGGCCCCCCTCCGGCGGGTTCTTTTTTATCTGCGCTCCGCCAGGGTCGCCAGCCGCTCATCGACGGTCTGCGCGGGCGCCGTCTGCTGCCGGAACGCAGCGCGGATCGCCGCGCGGATCGCCGTCCCTTCGATCGCCGCGTCTGGATGCAGTTCGTTCCACTGCACCATGTCTGCGAGCGCGTCCGTAATGTCGCCGTTTTCCTGCACCGCGCGCACATACTTGTCCATGATCCGGCCCTTCGTATAGGCCAACTCGCGGTCGCCGACCACCTGATACGCATTCAGATCGCGCTGAAGTGATACGTCCGTCGAACGGATACCGAGTGCCGCGGATATAACATCCCACGGGCTAGGGTCTTGAATCAGCATCGTGCCATCAGCGGTGCGCACACCATTAGTAGCTATATCCGTGGCCTTAACGCCATCAGCTAACATCTTAGGCATGAATACGGTAAGGAACTTAACCCAGTCGCCGTCTCGCATGGCCTTACGCGCTTCCAAGCCCATGCGAACAGATGCGTCGAACGTCGGACCGAGAATAGTAGCGGCGAGTCTATCTGACGCAGCACGACCTTCAATGTAGTCCGGCATGTCGGCGAACGGAATAGTTACCAGGTCGCTCAGGGTTACGCGCTTCGATATGTCAGCCCCGAGCGCCGCCGGGATACCGCGAGCGAACACGGTTCCGAATGGACCCGATAGCAGGGCCTTATCTAGCTCCTCTTTCAAGTCCACGTCTTGCGGGTCGTCGTCCACCGATGAAATCAGTAGACTCGTAATCCACAGCGCCAAGCCAGCAAACGGAACCGCTGCCACGCCTCCGAGAGACGCAGTAGAAGCGTACATCCACATAAGCGCAGTACGAGCCGCCTTCTTCTCCTCCGGCGTAGACGCCTTAGAGAACGCATCGTGCATGTCCATCAACGACGACGCGATCGTATTAATGCGGAACGTCTGCATGTTTGACAGGAGCCGTGCAGTAGGATTGTTAAGCACGGGCGCCCGGTTAGGAGACGTGTAATCGAACTGGGTCTCGCGGGTCATGTTCTCGGACCACAGTACGGCGTCCAGGAATGACATGCCCTTCTCGCGAGCCAGCTCAAACCCGGATAGCATGGTAGACATGCGTACCCAAGTCTCGGACTTCTGCATAGGAAGGGCCAACACTTTCTCAAACCCGTGCCATGCGCGAGTAATTAGCGGGATGGCCGTGCCTGCCTCCGTATCTACCGTAGCCTCAGACGCGCGCCGGCGCCCTTCGTGGACGAGAGAGATGTCAATAAGACCGCGGTCGAGCGCGAGACGTAACGCGATCTTCTGCTGCGTTTCGGGCGACATAGCGGACATAGCCGCGTTGATCTGTTCCTTAGACAGTACGTAGTCGCCGACTGGCTTACTAATCCGCCCTTCTAGTACGTCGTCGAGGGTAACTGTGCGGAAGGTATCCAGCGCAGTCTCTATCTCCGGGGTGTATAACTCATCTTCTAGGCTCTGCTGACGCAGCCGCTTATTCGTAAGATTCTTAAACATCCACTTGTTCAATTTGCCGTAGACATCCGCGGCGTCGTGCCCCGATCCGATCATTTTTGCCGCCCAGTACGTATACGGCTGCGTAGCTTGGACGAAGAACTGGGACGGACTAGACAGATACATGGCGAACGAGATACGAGACAGCATATCCGTAAGCCCGTTTGTCCCGGACTTCATACTTCCACGAACCCGCTCTGCCATAGCGTTATATACCGTAGACATCTCCGGAATAACGCGCGACGAAGACGACACGCCCTGCTTAGCCTGACGTATATGGTCCCGCATTTTCGCGAGTTCGTTGTACTGCTTCAGTCCAAATTCCGCATCACCGATCCGATGCGACATCTTCATCGTAAACAGAAGATAGTCACGGATACGATCCTGCGATTGGCCAGCGATGAACTCTCTGCGCTGCTGGTTTTTGAAGAACGAAGACTCGGGTAGCGCGTCGATAGCGGCTTCGCGGAGTACGCTAACCGTATAATTTACGGCCTGCTCAAACGCAGCCGCTTCTTCGCTGTTAGGGTCTACCCCTGACCTACGCGCGAAACTTGCCCGCAATGCCCCCTCCATCCGATTGACTACTTCCGCACCCACGCCTTCCACTCGCTCATGGAACGCCTGTTTCTCCTCGAAGAAAGCGTGCTTCCCGGCGGCTTCCAGGTCTTTCACCCGTTGCACAGCCGCCGCATGTGACTCCAAGCCTTCGATATATTGCCGTACGAACTTACGACTACCATCCGGCTGCGTAACGATATTGCCTACCGAAAGGAGGTATTTACCGATACGCATATTAGGCATGTACGCCCCGGGTAGTAGTTTGAAATTATCCCGGAATTTCGTAGCCGCTTTAACCCGCTCCTCATGGGAGAATTTCTCCGGGTCCAAGCTCTCCATATACCGCGTAGTAAGCGCGTCGAGATACCGGTTAGTCAGAGACTTAACCGCCTCAAACATCGTGCCTATAGCGTCCTTCTGCGGCTTATTGAGGGCCTCATACGCTCCCTTCGTCTGCGCGTATGATTCTGCGTACGACCCGAACTTCTGATCTAGTCCGCGCCTAGTCCATTCATCCTGTGTAAACTCCTGAGCCGATAGCGGCAGACGAGGATCAAGAAGCGTACTCGCCATACGGTCAGCCACAAGGTTAATCTGGTTTTTCTGGTCAGCAGAGAAGAGCTTATCCCACAAGTGGACATTACGGGTCGCCTCAGTAGCCAGGGTGTCTTCAAAGTTAGTGCGTTCCTGTCGCAGTCGGTTAATAACCGTCATCGGGTTGATCGGCATGCCAGAAAAATAACGAGACGTATGCCTGACAAACTTATCCATTGGTGCGATGGTAAGCGCCAAGTTTGCTAAGCGGGTAAGTGCCGATGAGAACCGCGTAGCCGTAGTAGGAACCTTCGTAACGGAGCGTATGCGAGCCGCGTTTTCTTCCTCGGTAGGTTCGATCGTAGACTGAGCGTACATCTGCAACCCAGTAAAGTCTTTGGCGAGGTACGATAGCGACTTACCGCCTTCTATCTGCGAGAACGCAACCTCATCTACGAGAGACATAACTCGGGCGAGCCCGTCAGTATTGCGGAGACCTAATAGCTTCGCAACTACGTCTACGAACTTAGTCCACGCAGACTTCTTCCCTACCGCCTCAAACTCATGTAGTATCGTCTGGAACCCTGCGTCTGACATTGCTTCCGCAACGAACTCATGTAAACTATCCATCGCGTACGCCGTAACGCCGCGCTCTGCGAGATACTTCTTCACATCGTTGTACACACGGTTTAGCTGAACATACGCTTCCGTCTTCGGGCTCTTCCCCCGCTTTATATTTTCAATCTGAATCGCCGTGTACGCATGGACGAGTTCGTGTAGAAGCGTTCCGCGGCTAAGCCCCTTCGACGGGTGCAGGAGGATAGTGTGCGACACCAGATCATACGCGCCAGCCCACGTAGACTTCGGTGGGGGCTTAATTTGCACGCTCAAGCTGACCGAGCCGCGCACGTCGTTTAACTGCCGTAGCCGTGCGACGATAGCCCTGTTTATATTAGAATGCGGGTATGTGGCCTCAAGTTCTTCGAGTATTGTTTTGGCGTCCCCCTGCTTGACCGCGTTAAGCAGCTTAGAATACTTAGCTTCCGTGAGTAGGCTATCTCCGCGTTCCCCCCATCGGAAGAAACTCAAGTACGCTTTTCCTGTTTTAGTCTGCTGCGCACCTACCCGCTCAACCGCTAAGACTTTATCCAGGCCGGGCAACGGGCGTAACTGCTCCTTGCTACGAGACGAAGTCGGAGCAGTCGGAGCAGTCGGAGCAGTCGGAGCAGTCGGAGCAGTCGGAGCAGTCGGAGCA
>ERZ650303.128-NODE-128-length-21213-cov-5.008366_pt1 | contig 21213 bp, 19 predicted proteins | sample MGYA00376239_ERZ650303 | MGnify/ENA primary metagenome ERZ650303 (study PRJEB26733, sample SAMN07839262) | wastewater metagenome | biome: small river; feature: stream; material: water | place: USA: North Carolina | collected 2016-04-05 ... | reverse complement strand
GCCACAACGCCCTGGTGCCGTGCATTGGGGGCCATGCCTTCGATACGCGGGTTTTCGACCTGAACCACCCGCGTGTCGGCCTGCTCGGCGAGGCGGAGCAGATCTTTGACGCGGCGGTCCGTACGGTTGTTATCCAGATAGATTTCTTTGACGCTTTCCGGATCATGACGCAAGCGCGCCATGATGGGATGGAAGCCGTGGATCAAGCGGGTGTTCGAACTCATGATTGGACTTTAGGACGACGGTTATTCGGTTTGGCTTTCGCTTTTGGGGCGGTGGCCGCTTTGACCTTGGCCTTGGCCTTAGCTTTTACTTTCACTTTGGCAACCGCAGATTTAGTGGCTTTTTTAGCGGCTGACTTAGCCGGTGCCTTCGCTGCGCCGCCGGATTTTACAGGCTTTGCAGCATGATGCCCCAATGCCCGGGACTTACCGGCAGGTGAGCCCGTCGTTGCCGCCGGTGCCCCTTTTTTACGGGATGCGGTGCCTCTTTCTTCTTCCGCTTCCAGCAGATGTCTTTCTACGGCAAGAGGACGGCCGGTCTTACGGCTGCGCGCCTGTGCCTCGGCGTCTCGATCACTGAGCTTAGCCTCTGTCGGTTGCACGGCTTCATCTGTCTCCGTAGCCGGGACAAAATCAATCCGGTTGCTCTCCAGATCGGCCCGAACCAGTTTAACGCGGAGTCGATCGCCGACCCGATATTGCTGCTTGGTACGCTCACCGATGAGGCAATGACGAATCGGGTCGTGATGGAAGTAATCGGTGCCCAGTTCTGAAATATGGACCAGCCCTTCAACGTAAACCTGATCCAGCGTGACGAATGCACCAAAGGCGGTAACCCCGGAGATGGTGCCATCAAAGACTTCGCCCACGCGGTCCTGCATGTAATAACACTTGAGCCAGGCTTCGACGTCGCGCGTGGCTTCATCGGCACGGCGCTCGGTGGCCGAGCAATGCAATCCAATCTCTTCCCAGGCGGCTTCGGTTGGCGGCAACGGCATTTTTTCAAACTTAAGCGCGGTCTTGATGGCGCGGTGGACCAGGAGATCCGGATAACGCCGGATCGGCGAGGTGAAGTGGGTGTAGTACTCATAGGACAGACCGAAGTGACCGATGTTATCCGGGCTGTAGATAGCCTGCTGCATGGAGCGCAACAGGATGGTCTGCAGCAGTGAAAAGTCCGGACGTTCACGAATCTGATCAAGCAGTTTGCCGTAGTCTTTGCCGGTCGGCGCATCGCCGCCTTCCAGTCCCAAACCAAATTCTTTCATAAAGTCACGCAGGGCCTCCAGCTTGGCTGGGGCGGGCGTGCCGTGAATACGGAACAACCCTGGCTGTTTTTTCTTTTCCAGAAAATCGGCCGCACAGACGTTGGCGGCGAGCATGCATTCTTCAATGAGGCGGTGCGCATCGTTACGAATGACCGGGACGATGGCTTCGATTTTGCCCTGCTCGTTAAAGCGCATCTGGGTTTCGACGGTATCGAAATCAATCGCACCACGCTTGAAGCGGGCGGTATGCAGCGCTTTGAAGAGCGCATACAACGTTTGAATCTGCGGCTGTATGGCCAGGTGTGCAGGCGTTACGGGTGTTGCCTCTGCCGAGAGCCAGCTCCAGACCTGGTTATAGGTCAAACGCGCCCGCGAACGGAACACTGCCGGATAGAAGCGGTACTGCGTCACCGCACCATCGTGGTCGATCTGTGCATCGCAAACCATGGCCAGGCGATCCACATCCGGATTGAGCGAGCACAAACCGTTAGATATTTTTTCCGGCAACATGGGTATGACGCGCCGTGGGAAATAGACCGAGTTACCCCGGGCCGTCGCTTCCGTATCGAGCGCCGAGCCCGGGCGCACGTAATGCGAGACATCGGCAATCGCGACAACGAGACGCCATCCTTTGTTCTTCGGCAAGGCCTCAGCAAATACAGCATCATCAAAGTCTTTAGCGGTTTCACCATCAATGGTGACCAACGGCAGATTGCGCAGATCCTCCCGCTTACCGAGGTCACCTTCAATCACTACCTCTTCCGGTAGTTTGGCGGCTTCATCGAGCACGGCTTTGGGAAACTCAAAGGGCAGATCGTGCTTGCGCAGGGCAATCTCAATCTCCATGCCGGGATCCGCGTAGTTGCCCAACACTTCTTTAATGCGACCTACGGGAAGCGTACGCTTGCCCGGTTGCTCCAGAATCTCGGCAATGACCACCTGCCCCGGTTTGACTTCAGGTGTTTTCTGCACATCTTTGCGTGGACGGCGTGTGCGCCCGCCAGGGGCCTGGGGGGCGGCCGGTGCACTGGCCATAACAATGCGTGTATGCAAGCGGCGATCTTCCGGCACGACATAACGCACACCGTACTCATCGAATACGCGCCCAACGACTTCCGTGTTGGCGCGTTCGGTCACTTCAACAATGCTGCCTTCCGGGCGACCACGACGATCCGTACCGGTGATCCGCACAAGCACGCGATCACCGTGCAAGGCTTTTTCCATCTGCCGGTTATCGAGAAAGATATCGCCGCTCTTGTCGCGGCCAATCGAGGTATCCGGGCGCGCAAAGCCAAAACCATCCGGGTGCCCTTCGATACGACAGGCAACCAGATCCGCCTTGTTCGGCAGAATCAAGGCACCTTTACGATTACGCATGAGCTGGCCTTCACGCTCCATGGCACGCACCCGGCGTTCAAACGCGATTTGCTCATCCTCATTGATCGCCAGTTTGGCGGCCAGAGCGGCTTCGCTCATCGGGCACGCGGCGGCTTCCAGCGTTTGCATCATGTATTCACGCGATGGCAACGGGTTTTCGTACTTCTCGCTTTCGCGTTCGTAAAACGGATCCAGCCGACGAATTTTGGCGATCCGGTGAGAATTCTTTGACATTTTCATTCTTTCTTTTATAATCTTGTTCTTCGCACCTGCCCAGGTGGCGGAATTGGTAGACGCACTAGTTTCAGGTACTAGCGGGTAACTCCGTGGAGGTTCGAGTCCTCTCCTGGGCACCAACGAAAAAACATTGAACCCGCCTCGTGCGGGTTTTTTGTTGTGCCGCGTAAAGCGGTAGGGATATAGATTGAGGCAACTCCTGCAATTGCAATAGATAGGGCCCAAAGCACTGAGCCCGCTGTTGCGGGCTCAGTGTCATTGAATCAGGCAAAGGGGTGAACGCGGACAATGGTTTCGTCCCGCTCGGGTCCGGTAGAGACAATGGCCACCGGTACGCCCGTGACCTGCTCCAGACGCTGCAGATAATCACGTGCAGCCTGCGGCAGTTCTTCCCAACGTTTCACACCAAAGGTGGTTTCCGACCAACCCGGCATGCTTTCGTAAATTGGCTCGCAACGGGCAACATCATCGGCACCCAGCGGCAACAGATCCAGGATCTGGCCATCCAGCTTGTAGCCGGTACAGATCTTCAGTTCCTTGATGCCATCGAGCACATCCAGTTTAGTGATACAGAGACCGGTAAGTCCGTTGATCATGGCCGAACGGCGCATGGCGGCAGCGTCGTACCAGCCACAACGGCGTTTACGGCCAGTGACGGTACCAAACTCACGGCCAACAGTGGACATCTGATAACCTGGCGCACCTTCAGTTTCAATATCCAGCTCACTCGGGAATGGACCGCCGCCTACACGCGTGGTGTATGCCTTGGTGATCCCCAGAATGTAGTGCAGCATGCCCGGACCTACACCCGTACCGGCAGAGGCCTGTCCCGCCACACAGTTGGATGAGGTGACGAACGGATACGTGCCGTGGTCGATATCAAGCAAGGTGCCTTGGGCACCTTCAAACAACAGGTTCTGACCCGCCTTATTAGCCGCATACAGCGCAGCCGAGACATCACCCACCATGGGTTTGATCTTTTCGGCATCAGCCAGAGCTTCTGCCAGAATCGTTGCGTGATCCAGCGGCTCGGCATCCAGGTACTGGGTCAGCACAAAGTTGTGATATTCCAGCACTTCTTTGAGCTTGGCCGAAAGGGTTTCCGGATGGAACAGATCATAGACACGCAGCGCACGGCGCGCGACTTTGTCTTCATAGGTCGGGCCGATTCCTTTACCCGTAGTGCCGATTTTGGTGTCTTTGCAGCGCTTGGCTTCGCGCGCACGATCCAGTGCCGAGTGATATGGCAGGATCACCGGGCACCCCGGGCTGATGGTCAGGCGATTACGTACCTTGAGGCCATCAGCTTCGAGCGTGGCGATTTCACTGAGTAGATGATGGACATCCAGCACAACGCCATTGCCGATATAGCAGTGCACGCCGTCTCGCACAATACCCGACGGCACCAGATTGAGTTTGTATTCTTTCTCGCCGATCACGAGCGTATGGCCGGCATTATGACCGCCCTGGAAGCGGACGACGCCACCTGCGTTATCCGTTAACCAGTCAACGATCTTGCCCTTGCCTTCGTCACCCCACTGGGTCCCTACCACTACGATATTTTTAGCCATACGTTGCGTCGTTCTAAAGTAAGTGAATCGAAAAATAAATGGTCAGCAGGCCTGAATAACCCACTGCCCCTGAAGCTGAATGAGCTGGCGGTCACAGGGTGCACCACTGTGCACAATCTGGCCGTCTTTGGTTGAAAGCCCTTCGCCCGGCAGCGCATCAATCACGCGCTCCCCCTGAGCGCGCAATGCCTCAATGGCTTTTGCGCGGGACAAAGCATCGGCGGCGTTAGCCGATGCAGCCAAGGCCGGTACAAACACCGCTTGCGCCATTACCGGCAACGAGGCTAGGCGACCAAGCTCACGGATATCTAGCGAAAAACCGGTAGCGGGACGCGTGCGTCCGAAGGCCGCGCCGATACCATCATAGCGGCCACCCAATACCATGGCATTAGTATAGCCCTCACAATAGGCGGCAAAGACGATACCACTATGGTAGTGATAGCCACGCAAATCGGCGAGGTCGAAATAAAGTGGCAAATCCGGTGCCTGCTGCACCAGTGCTTCGAGATCATCCAGTGCCTTATGAATAGCGGGCACCTGAGGCAGGGCCTGACGGGCAGCCGCTAGAACCGAACGATCGCCATAGAGGCGCGGCAGTGCCAACAAGGCAGCACGCAGCTCCGGCCGCCAGTTGATGGTGGCAGCTTCCAGTTCTGGCACATCTTTGCGTTGCAGCAGTTTGAAGAAATGTTCCTCGCCATCACCACTAATACCCGCCAGAGTCATCAATGTGCGAAAGATGCCCATATGACCCAGATCGATCCGCGCGGTCGAAACGCCCACGGCTTTCAGCGTTGCCGCGGCCAGACGTACAATCTCAAGATCCGCAGCGAGGCCGGCATAGCCATAGAGCTCGGCACCCAGCTGGAATGGCTCACGACTGGCTTGCATGTCCGCTGGCTGTGCATGCAACACGCTCTGGCAGTAACAAAGCCGGACGACGCCCGGCCGGTTTAGCAGGTGTGCATCGATACGCGCCACTTGCGCGGTCATATCGGCACGGACCCCAAGCATCTGGCCGGTACTTTGATCAACCAGTTTAAAGGTACGCAAATCAAGCTCACGACCGGCACCCGTTAGCAGCGAGTCGAGATATTCGATCAGCGGCGGTTGCACCAGTTCGTAACCATGCGTGTCATACAGATCGAGCAATCGACGACGCAGAATTTCAAGACGGGCCGCCTCGTCGGGCAGCGCATCGGCAACGGATTCAGGCAGCAACCACTTCATCATGATGTTTGACGGATAACAGTAAGAATAAGTACACCAGCCAGCATAGCGGTTAGCCCGAGAAAACGGATCTGACCATCCCGCAGCTGGAGCATGCGTTCGAAAGTGTCGCGCCACATCCGCGGCGAAACGAATGGGAGCATACCCTCAAATACGAGCATCAGGGCAATCGCCAGCCAGACGGTATCGTTCATTTCTGTACGCTTCGGGTTAATCGTTGAGTCGGATTCGTGGTGCCTGTCCGCCGTACTGGCGCACATAAGCAGCGGTTATTTGAGCATCGGCGGCCTGGCGCTTCTGATAAGCGGCTTTATAGGCCGCATCCAGCAGCTGTTCTCGCTGCGTGTTCTGCAAAGTCAGCAGCTGTTCGGTATCGTTCACCAGACCCTGCGCCAGACGTTCGCTGGCCCCGGTGCGCGCTGCAATCATGCGCGTATTGATGGCTTCAATGGCCGCTACCGACAGCCCTACGTCACGCAAACCTATCAGATCGGCCGTCACCCCTAACGCTGCCAGCTGGGCATTCGCGCGCTCTTGCCACTGTTGCTGCACACCGGCCAGCAAAGCTGGGGCGACGTTGCTAGCGGTTTGCGTGCTCAAAAGATCGGTCAGACTGGAGGCCAGTGTCTGGATGAGGCGTTCATCCAGCGGATTTTTGCCGGCAGCAGTGGCAATTGCAAAGCGGGCGGGGTCGGTCACTCGCCAGGCAGCCCAGACCGCTAACTGCAGCGTTTGATGATCAGCGGTTTTGTAGGGCTGCGCTGTGCCCTGTTCCAGCGTTTGCAGGCGCGTATCAACCAACCAGACACGTTCGACAAAGGGTATGCGGATATAAATGCCTGGTACATTCAGAATGCGCGGGGCATCAGCCGAGCCGGCCCGGACTACCACGCCAATCTGCCCCGTCTCCACCAGCGTGAGCGAAAAGATGGCCAGTAGCAAACCCACGGCTACGGCAAGCATGCCGATCCGGTTTAAGGAAAAACGACGGTCCACCACGGGTTTTTCTGCCGTCGTCATGAGCCACTCCCGGGTCGATCGATACGGTCTCGCGAGCGCATGATGTCGCGGTTACGCCAATCACGGCTGCCTTCTCCGGTTGCGGTGGCAGCCGTCGGCGCATCGGTTTTCTGCGAAGAAGTCTTGTCACTCCCTGTCTGCACCTTAGCCAGTAACGCCGCATAGGTTTCAAATAGCAGCGGATATTGCTGACGCAAACCGGCGACGAGCTGATCGACCTGTGTCTGCCTTGCCTCGGCATCTGCAGGAAGCTGCGACGGCGCAGCAATCCGCAAGGCTTCTAGTTCCAGCGACTGGGCATAACCTGCACTCTCAAGCTGTAACTGACTGGCCAGCTTACGTGTTTTCACCAATGCGTCGGCGGAAGCTGCCTGCGCATCCTTGAAATGACGGATCTGGGCCTGCTCATCACGCTCGGCCTTTTGCATCGCTTTCGCTACGGGTGCCGGCAAGCGGACGTCACGAATTTCGATTGCTTTGATCAGCAGCCCGGTTTGCAGTGGATCCAGTGCACTCTGAATATTTTTAACCACGGAGGCCAACATCGGTTGCGCCACCATGGCAGTTGATGGATTAGCTGCCCCTTGCCACGCCAGTAGCGGCTGCCGGGCAACGGCCTGGCGCAGCATTGCTTCGGACAATTGTGACAGCAAAACCGAAGGGGCCTCGACGCGACTGAGATACGCGACCGGATCAGTGACCTGATAAGTAACGGCATAAGACAGATGAATCAGGTTGTTGTCAGCGGTCAGCATGGCACCGGGAGCCAGCATCGGGCCACTACCCGCAAGGACACCGATTTCGAGTGTACGATCACCGGTCACATTGACCAAGCGCACACTCTCAATCGGATAGGGCCAACGCCACTGCCAGCCCGGCTCTGTTGTGCCCACAATGCTGCCAAACCGACTAAGCACGCCGCGCTGATTGGTATCTACCATATAGAAACCACTCATCAGCCATGCGCCGACCAGCAACGAGACACCGATCAACCAACTTTGTAGCGACAGCGCCTTCCAGCCCAGAGTGGATTCGGTCACTGCTGAGGCCGCGGGCACAGAAACTGGGGCAGCAGCGGGAGATGCCGGACGCTCACGCCCCAATAGGGTGGCAACGCGGCAACGCACACGATGTACCAGTTGCTGCCAGAGCACCTCTAGGTCAGGCGGACCTTCGGGGGGCGGCGGGGAGGGTTTATTTTGTGCGGGTCCGGTGTCCGGTTTCTCGGGCACTTTCTCCGGTTCGTCCTGCTCCGGCCGGTGGCTATTTCCCCATTGGGGATCATTGATCGACATCAGGCAACAGCGTGGGGTCAGACAGCTCCGTAGGATGGCTGGGGGCACCGTCGGCACTGACGTCCGGACGGGCAAATTCGGCAATGGCCGCTCTCAACCAGGGAAGACCGGCACCCGTTTGGGCACTCAGTCGCACACGGCTGATTTTACCATAGGCATCGCGCTCGATCCCGGGCTCGGCTGCGGTCAAATCACACTTGTTATAAACCCGGATTTGCGGCACATGACTGGCCCCGATTTCGTTCAAGACCTTGTTCACTTCGGCAATCTGTTGCTCACGCGCCGGATTGGCCGCATCGATGACGTGCAACAGCAAATCGGCCTGGGTGGTCGTTTCCAGAGTCGCCTTAAAGGCCTCGACCAATGTATGCGGCAGCGCCCGGATGAAACCTACGGTATCTGCCACCACCACATTACCGGCTTCGGGCAGCCAGACCCGGCGCACGGTCGTGTCCAGTGTGGCAAATAACTGATCGGCGGCATACGCGCCAGAATGCGTTAGTGCATTGAATAGCGTGGATTTACCGGCATTGGTATAACCGACCAGAGAGATGGTAAGCAGACCCTGGCGGCTACGCGCCCGCCCCTGCGTTCTGCGCTGGCGCGCTAGCCGTGCCAGGCGCTCTTTCAGCATCTTGACGCGCCCACCGATCAGTCGGCGGTCTGTTTCCAGTTGCGTCTCTCCCGGACCACGCAGGCCAATACCACCACGTTGCCGCTCCAGGTGGGTCCAGCCGCGAATCAACCGGGAGGCCAGGTGCTCCAGCTGTGCCAGTTCTACCTGCAACTTGCCCTCGGCACTTTGTGCGCGCAGCGCAAAGATATCCAAAATCAGACTGGTGCGATCAATAACACGACCATGCACCACCTGTTCCAGGTTGCGCTGCTGCACCGGTGAGAGGCTATGATTAAAGACCACCAGATCTGCTTCAAGCTCTTTGGCGCGGTGCGCAATTTCTTCGGCTTTACCCGAACCGACAAACAAGGCCACGTCGGGACGACCTCGCCGGCAGGTGATGAGATCAACGACCTCCGCACCCGCTGATTCGGCCAGCATACGGACTTCTTGGGCCGCCTCTTCCTGCTCCAGATCGCCAAAATCGACCTGCACGATCAGCACACGCTCACGCCCCTGTTCTGCCGAACGGGACTGCGTAGATTTTTTTGCCAACCGTGGGTCGGACAACCCGGCCAGCGCCGGGTCGTTAGCCATCATGCCTCAGGCGGCTCCTGGCTGAAGTTCACAGCACGCGCGGGCACCACCGTAGAAATTGCGTGCTTGTACACCATCTGGGTAACCGTATTGCGCAATAGCACAACATACTGATCAAAAGATTCAATCTGCCCCTGTAGCTTGATGCCATTAACGAGGTAAATCGAAACCTGCACATGCTCGCGACGCAAGGCGTTGAGGAAGGGATCTTGCAACATCTGACCCTTATTTGTCATTTTTTTGTACTCCGCTTGTTATGATTATTGCGGGGGTTTATCGTCAACTGAGTCAATGTAAAGCAAAAAACCTTAATGCGCAAAGCATTTTCAGCTTAGTCATCGGCGTAGGGATTATGCGACACATTAAACTGGATGCGTAACGGCGTGCCTTCCAGCTTGAAGTGATCACGGAATACGTGCTCCAGATAACGCCGATAGCTATCCGGAATGTGATTCAGTGCGTTGCCGTGAATCACGATCAGCGGCGGATTCATCCCACCCTGATGCGCGTATCGTGGCTTCGGCCGGAAAATGCCATGACGGGGCGGCGTTTGACGCGCCACCGCATCAATCAGCACCCGCGTCAATTGGGGTGTCGGCAGCTTGGCCATGGCAGCAATGTAGGCCTTATCGACCGAGCGCATGACGGCGTCCAGCCCTTTGCCTTCTTTGGCCGAAATGTAATGGAAGCTGGCAAAGTCCAGAAACTTGAAACGGCGCTCGATGGAAATCTTGCATTGCTCACGTTCGTAAGCGTCCATGCCATCCCACTTGTTCACAGCGACCACCAAGGCCCGGCCGGCTTCTTTGATAAAACCAGCCAAATGCGCATCCTGATCAGCCACATCCTGCTGGGCATCCAGCACCAGAATCACGACATTGGCCGCTTCGATGGCTTGCAGCGTTTTAATCACCGAAAACTTTTCGATGGCTTCAAAGACGCGGCCTTTGCGCCGGACGCCCGCCGTGTCGATGAGCTGGTATTTTTTGTCACCGCGTTCAAATTCGATTTCAATCGCATCGCGGGTGGTCCCCGGCTGATCAAAGGCAATGACGCGCTCTTCTCCGAGCAGGGCGTTAATAAGCGTCGATTTTCCGACATTCGGACGGCCGGCAATGGCTACCCGCGGAATACGCTCTTCGTCGCCGCCCTCTTCTGCATCTTCCGGAAAATCTGCCAGCGTCTCTTCGATCAGGCTGCGGATACCCTCGCCGTGGGCCGCTGAAATCGGATGCGGTTCACCAAGGCCGAGCTCATGGAAATCTGCAGCAACCACGCCACGATCCATGCCTTCTACTTTGTTCACCGCAATGATCACCGGCCGATCAATACGGCGGAGCAACTGGGCAATCTCTTTGTCCAGCGCCGTTACGCCTTCACGGCCATCAACCACAAACACAATACGATCCGCTTCATGAATCGCCTGCACGGTCTGGCGGGCCATTTCCTGGGTGATGCCTTCGCGCGACTTCGGTTCGAAACCACCGGTATCAATGGCCAGAAAACCTTTGTTCCCCATTTTGCCGTGGCCATAGTGACGGTCACGCGTCAGGCCCGGCATATCGGCCACAATGGCATCACGCGAGCGCGTTAGGCGGTTAAACAGAGTCGACTTGCCGACATTGGCCCGGCCGACGAGTGCGATCGTAGGTTTCATTGCAAAGATACCGCCATTAAAGTTCCGTTCCGCGTTTGCAGGATGACGGTGTTCGGGGCCAATCCGGGCAGGATCGACATTACGCCACCGCCGCCCACATTCATGCGACCAATAAATTCGCCGGTGTCCCGGTCAAGCACGTGCAGAAAACCCTCGGCATCGCCCACGACCAGGCCCATCGGCAGGGAGACCGGTGCCGAGAGATTGCGATACTTCAGCTTGTCCTGTCGCCATACCGAGGCCCCGGTGCCGCGATCTAACGCATGCACCACATCCTGCTCATCCGGAATAAAAACGCGGCGATCATCCATTGAGATACCGGCCACCGATGAAAATTCTTTAGACCACATCTGGGTTCCACCCTGCATGTCAAAGCAGGCGGCGCGACCCTGGAAAGCTACGGCACACACCTGGCTCCCCTCGACGGCCGGAACTGTTACCACATCAGATACCCGATCCAGTTCGGTCGCACCGCGCGGAACAGACACCGTTCCTTCCCAGGCGGGCGCGCCATTCTGCAGCGCCAACGCAAACAGCTTGCCGCCCGGCATGCCGACAAATACGAAAGGACCTAACGGCGTGGGTGGCGCTACTGAACGCACGGCCAGCGGCGGATTTGTTCGCTGATAGTTCCAGCGCTGTTTGCCGTCGTTACCATCGAGGGCAATGACGCGATTGTCACTCGTTCGTACTATGACCAGACCTTCCGTGATCGCCGGCGGTGCAACCAGCTCGCCCTTCACATTAGCGGTCCACATCGGTTTACCGGTTTCAAAATCAAAGGTCAGCACTTCACCTTTATAGGTACCCACGGCCACTAGACGGCCATCGCTGGCTGTGCCGGAAGACAGCTTCTGGCCCGCATCAATACGCCAGGTTTCTTTACCGTTATCAACACGAACAACGGTGCCGCTATACGATGCAGCAAGCACCACCGGGCCGCCGGTCGCCGGCAAAAAGGTGAAGCGATCGGCCTTGCCTATCGATTGCTGCCAATCCTGACGCACACCAATACGCTCGCTAATCGGCGTTAATGGTGTTGGCTTAGCTTTGGAACTACCGAAGAGACTGCAACCCGGCAGAAAGGCAAGCGCTGCCCCGAGCAAAAGCACGAGCGGCAGGCGGTGATGTGCGCTGATCGGGGCCATGAATTATTTTCCTGCCGAGGCAACAGTTAGTGCGTCGCGCTTTTCCTGCACGAGGCGACGCAGCAGCTGGCCGGGTTCACTCCCGGCAAATTCGCTATTTGCTGTCACGTCTTTACCCGTGACCTCCAGGTTTTTCAAAGCGGCATCATAACTGGCACGCGCTTCGGTGATCTTGCCTTGTGCTGCATAGACATCGCCACGCGCTGCGTCATAACGGGCGGCAAACCCTGGTGGCGGCGTTTCCGACAAGGTCTTCAAAGCACCATCAAAATCATTCTGGTCCAGCTGCATGCCTGCTAGACGCAGACGCGCCACACCCCGCAGAGCTTCTTTGCCATTATCGGCGACCCAGTTGAGCTGGGCCTCTGCACTCTTGGCATCACCTGCCGTTTGCAGCGTCGTCGCGGCCAGCAGCGCCCCCAACGAGGAGAACTGGCTACGTGGGTACTGGTTCACCAGCTCACCCGCAGCCTGCTTGACGCGACTGGTGTCCTGTTGCGCACTGGCTTGCTGCAGCACTAGGAAGATGCGACTAGCTTCTGCATTCTGCGACTTCTGATAACTCTGCCAGCCATACCAACCGAGGCAACCGAAGGCGATGATCAGCAGCACGCCAATCGCCCATCCCCCGTATTGCTTCCACCAGCCGCGTAGCGCGGCTATCTGTTCCTGCTCTTCCAGATCGTAAACGGCCATTTCCAGTTTCCTATTCGTTCTAGATCGCGGACTTAAACGCCCTGTCCGAGATCACTTTCTGTCCATTGTGACATGATGTGCTCTGCCAGATCATCCAGCGCCACACGCACCTGATTATTGGCGCTCTCGCCGTCTGACCAGTCTTTCTGACGCAGCGCCTTGACCGTGACCTCACCCTTGGCGACTTCATCGTCGCCGATGATGACGGCCAGCGGTGCGCCCGAGGCGTCTGCCCGCTTCATCTGGGCTTTGAAACTGCCGCCGCCACAGTTGTAAATGACATTGAGTCCGGTATCGCGCAAGCTTTCGGCCACGCGAATGGCCAGATCCGACGCGTCGTCTCCCTGATGAATCAGATAGACATCTGGCGATTCAGCTTCAGGCAAATGGCCTGCATCCTGCAGCAGCGCCAGCAGACGTTCGACCCCCAGAGCGAAACCGCAGGCAGGCATCGACTTGCCGCCGAGTTGTTCAACCAGCCCATCATAACGCCCACCGGCACACACGGTGCCTTGTGCACCGAGCGCATCGGTCACCCACTCAAACACCGTGAGGTTGTAATAATCGAGGCCGCGCACTAAACGCGGATTGACTGTAAACGAGATGCCCGCGTGACGCACGAGCGATTGAACGCGTTCAAAGTGGGCCAGCGATTCAGCCCCCAGGTGGTCGAGCAAACGGGGGGCTGCCGAAACCAATGACTGCATTTCTGGATTCTTGGTATCGAGAATCCTTAATGGATTCGTATGCAGGCGACGTTTTGCATCTTCGTCCAGCCGATCCTGATGCGCTTCAAAATAAGTGACGAGCGCGGCGCGGTGCGCGGCACGCTCTTCGGGCTGACCCAAGCTGTTGATTTCCAGACGGATGTTATCGAGGCCCAGTTCCTGCCAGAGGCGCGCCCCCATGAGAATCTGTTCGGCATCGACATCCGGACCTGTAAAGCCGAAGGCTTCGACACCGACCTGATGAAACTGACGGTAGCGCCCCTTTTGCGGCCGCTCATGGCGGAACATCTGCCCCGTGTAATACAAACGCTGCGGCCGTTCACCAGCCACATTATGCTGAATCACGGCGCGCACGCAACCGGCGGTCCCTTCCGGGCGCAGCGTCAGCGCTTCACCATTCAGGCTATCGACAAAGGAATACATTTCCTTTTCGACGATATCGGTAACTTCACCAATGGCCCGCTTGAATAGCGGCGTCGGTTCAACGACCGGCATGCGGATCGGGCGATAGCCATAGCTTTTGAGCCAGCCGCGCAAGGCTTCCTCCAGCCACTCCCAGGACTCGGCTTCATCCGGCAGGATGTCATTCATACCGCGGACGGCTTGCAGGCGTTGCGTACTCATCGTGCTTATACTTTCCGTTGGTACGTGCGCATCACATACCGGTCAATAAGGTCTTTAAATTCGTTGGCAATGTTGTCGCCACGCAGCGTTACCGTTTTAACACCATCTTCAAAAACGGGGGCCGCTGGCACTTCGCCCGTGCCCGGCAAAGAGATACCGATATTGGCGTGCTTACTTTCACCGGGTCCGTTCACAATGCACCCCATGACAGCCAGCGTCATGTTCTCGACACCATCAAACTGCTCTCGCCATTGCGGCATCGCCGCCCGCACATAGCTTTGCACTTCAGAAGCCAGCTCCTGGAAAAAGACGCTGGTGGTCCGGCCACAACCCGGACAAGCGGTCACCAACGGGCTGAACGCACGTAGCCCCATGGTCTGCAACAATTCCTGGGCTACCTGGACTTCCAGTGAACGGGAACCATTCGGCTCCGGCGTGAGCGAAACGCGAATCGTGTCGCCGATACCTTCCTGCAACAATACGGCCATGGCCGCCGTGGAAGCGACAATTCCTTTGGAGCCCATACCCGCTTCGGTCAAACCCAGATGCAATGGATAATCCGAGCGTCCCGAGAGATCGCGATACACCGCAATCAGATCCTGTACGCTGGAGACCTTGCAGGAAAGCACAATGCGATCTCCGGGCAGGCCGATGCTTTCGGCCAACGCAGCGGATTCCAGTGCCGACAGAATCAGGGCCTCACGCATGACATCGCTGGCCGAACCAGGGTTCGATTTCTGCGCATTGGCATCCATCACCCGTGCCAGCACGGACTGATCCAGGCTACCCCAGTTAACACCAATGCGAACCGGCTTGTTATAGCGGATGGCCAGCTCAATCATCTGCGTGAACTGTTCATCTTTTTTCTTGCCAAAACCGACGTTACCCGGATTGATACGGAACTTGGCCAGCGCTTCGGCGCAACCCGGGTAGTCTGTGAGCAGCCGATGACCGTTGTAGTGGAAATCGCCAATCAGTGGTACATCCACATTCATCCGCAGCAGGTGCTCACGGATTTCCGGCACGGCAGCGGCGGCTTCCGGTGAGTTGACCGTAATACGCACCAGCTCAGCGCCCGCACGCGCCAGCTCGGCCACCTGAATCGCCGTCTTTAAGACATCTGCGGTGTCTGTATTGGTCATGGCCTGAACCACCACCGGTGCCCCGCCACCCATGGCGATACCGCCAATAGCTACTGAGCGCGTCTGTTTGCGTAACTGTGTCATAGCGTCAGCAAAATCAGCGCAGCACCTGGCGTGCGACATCATCACCCGTGAGCTTATCCAGCTTAACGGGCTCATCGCGCCAACGCGCTTGCACTTGCTTCGCATTACCAATCAACACGTCCAGCGGTGCGGCACCGGTAATAAATTGCGTCGTACCGGCCGGGTTTAATTGCGAATAGATGATGCGGCCCGTGTAGTCCTTCACTTCAACCCACGCCGGCGCTGCAAATTTTAACTCTAAGGTGCCAGGGCTCGTTGGTGCCTGCATCTCAACCGGCACCGCATTCTCGGCCACGGGTTGCGTTAAAGCAGCAGGCTGCGTGCCCTCTGTTACCGGCCCTGCTGCTGGCGTACTGCCTGTGACACGCTCAATCAGCGCTTCGGCGTGATTAAAGGTCTCGGACCACCACGAGGTCGGCACCACGTACGCCAACACGACAGCAAGCGCCACCATCAGCAGACCCGATTTGAGCATCCGCTTTTCCTGGCGCTTAGACTCGCCATCACGACGGCTTGCCGCGGGGGCCTTACGGGCAGCGGCATTTTGTGCAGCTGTTTTCTTAACCGTAGCCTGGGCACCAGGCACCTGGGCAACAATCGCATCTACAGGAACGTCCAGCAAACGGCCATAAGCACGCAGAATCCCCACTGTAAAAGCACGCCCCGGCAAGGCAGCCCAATCTCCGGCTTCGAGCGCACGAATGACCTTGGCCCCTACTTTTAACGCATAAGCCGCATCGCCTTCCGACATGCGCTTTGCCTCACGTGCCGCAGCCAACCCCAGATCAGGCTGGCTCGTTTCCAGGGCGGGTACTTCTGCTTGAGGCGCACTGACCTCATTAAGCTCGGGTTGCGGGTGCTGGTTAGATTCGTTTTGCATGATTTTTTCTAGTGAAACGGTTTACTGTGACTGAAGGTTGCGCCTACTAGGTGCAACCGATGTATTCGTGACGCCGTAGCGAGCTGCTCGTTGTGCGTAACTTTGAGCAAGCGCCGACTCACCGAGTCGGTCTGCACAACCGCTCGCATTGAGCAAGGCCCGACCCGGCGTTTCATAGAGGGGGTTCGACCAGGCCTTTTCCAGTTCGCCCAGACCAGCTTGATATTGTCCGTTGTCGCACAAAAACAAGCCGTAATTGTTGCGAATATCCGGGTCTGAAGGCGCTAGGGATATGGCCTTCTGAAAACTACTCTGTGCCTGCGCGGTTTCACCCAGCTGCATATAAACGAGGCCATACATGCTGTAGGCCGGGGCATAGGCAGGATCGATCTTGACGGCAGAACGCAGCTCATCCAGCGCCGTTTTCATGCTGCCTTGCTGGTAATACAGCGCCGCCAGCTCGGTATGTACACGGGCCCGACTTAACGGGTCACTGACGACGGGCTTCGGGTCTTCAATGCCGCTCGGTGCCCGCGTCGTGGTCGTACAGGCACTGACCAGCAGCGTGGCCAACATGGCTATCGGCAACCAGCGGGCGCTAGGGCGTACCATCAGACTGAACCACCGGCCAGGTCAGTGACAACTTGCAGATGCTGGGTACGACGCGTTTTATCCTGTACTTGCCCGGCCAACTGGCCGCAAGCCGCATCGATATCGTCGCCCCGCGTTTTACGCGTAGTCGTCACAAAACCTGCACCAATCAGAATATTGGCAAATGCCGTAATCCGCTCACGCGGCGAGCGGCGATAAGGGCTCCCCGGAAACGGATTAAACGGGATGAGGTTAAATTTACAGCGAATCTTGGCCTTGCTGATCAACGTGATCAGCTCGCGGGCCTGCGCCGGGCCATCATTGACCCCTTCGAGCATGACATATTCGAAGGTGATGAAATCACGTGGTGCGTTTTCCAGATAGCGTTTACACGCCGCCATGAGTTCGGCCAGCGGATACTTCTGATTAATCGGCACCAGCACATCACGCAACGCATCGGTCGGGGCATGCAAGGAGACGGCGAGCGCCGTCGGACAGGCCTGGCGCAGGCGATCCATGGCCGGCACAATGCCTGAGGTCGAAACCGTCACGCGGCGGCGCGATAAGCCATAGGCATGATCATCGAGCATCAGGTTCAACGCGGGCACCAATGCATCAAAGTTGGCCAGGGGCTCGCCCATGCCCATGATGACAACATTGGAGATAATCCGGTCGCCCGCCGGAGCAAAGCCGAGCGCCTTATTGGCCAACCAGAGTTGACCGATAATTTCGGCCGTCGTCAGATTGCGGTTGAATCCCTGCTTGCCGGTAGAACAGAACGAACAGTCAAGCGCACACCCCACCTGCGTGGAGATGCACAGCGTGCCACGATCTGTTTCGGGAATAAATACGGTTTCGATGAGGTTACTCGCCCCGACATCCATCAGGAATTTACGCGTACCGTCATCGGAAATTTTGTCAGATACAATTTTCGGAAAGCGGATTTCCGCCACCGTCGGCAGTCGCTCGCGAAATACGCGCGCAAGGTCCGACATGGCCGAAAAATCAGTTTCGCCACGCTGATAGATCCAGCGTAAAAGCTGATTGGCCCGGAAAGGCTTTTCGCCAATCTGGGCCAACCAGGCTTTCAGCCCGGCCAAATCGAGGTCGAGCAGATTTTGCATCGTTACTGCTTCAGCGTGAGCTTAGCGGCTGTAAACGTTCATGCCGGGGAAAAAGAATGCAATTTCCACAGCAGCGGTTTCAGGCGCATCCGAGCCATGCACAGCGTTGGCATCGATCGATTCGGCAAAGTCAGCACGGATGGTGCCAGCTTCGGCCTTCTTAGGATCCGTCGCGCCCATCAGGTCACGGTTTTTGGCGATCGCCTCTTCACCTTCGAGCACTTGCACGAATACCGGGCCCGAGATCATGAACTCAACCAGATCCTTGAAGAAAGGACGCTCTTTGTGAACAGCGTAGAACTGACCGGCTTCGGCAGCCGACAGATGCACCAGACGGCCAGCAACGACCTTCAGGCCAGCGTTTTCGAAGCGGGCAATGATCTGGCCAATGACGTTTTTAGCGACGGCATCAGGTTTGATAATGGAAAGGGTGCGTTGAATAGCCATAGAAACTCCGTTTTCGGTCAGCTGTTTGAAGGAAAACGCGTATTTTAGCAGACTGCAGCGTTGCGCAGCGCATCAAACTGGGTTCCAGCCAATCGACACCAGCATCAGCAAATAGCTCAGTACGTAAGCCACTGCAATTGGCCAGCCATGACGCAGCCAAAGACCCACTGACCTGGCCTCCGGATACATATTGGAAAGTGCCACGCCGGCCGATGAACCAAACCAGAGCATCGAGCCCCCAAAGCCAACGGCATAAGCTAGAAAGCCCCAGTCGTAGCCGCCTTGCTTGAGCGCTAGGGCGGTCAGCGGGATATTATCAAACATGGCTGAAACCGCACCCAGCCCCATGGCAGACTGCCAGGACGGCGCAGGCAAGCTATCAACCGGCATCATGGAAGCCATGGCCACCAACGCCAACAAAAAGCAGGTGCCCTTCATGTTTTGCGGAATGAGCTCCCAATCATGTCGGCGCACGGGGATCGTCATCAAGATGGCCAGCCACACCGCCGCACCAATATAAGGGAATGCGCCACTCTCCTCACGCAAAAACTGATTGACCAGCACATTGGTGGTCATCGCGAGCAATAGTATAAAAAACACAATGCCCATGCGCGGCCAATCAACCTGCGTATGACTGTGCGCATTTTTGATGATTGGGGAGTATCGATGCTGTGTTCTGGCAGCCGGTACACCAAAAACAAACAGCGCAAACAGTGCTGCTCCAAAACAGCGGAGCACCTCTACCGGGCTCACCCCATGAATCCACATCATCGTGGTGGTGGTATCCCCTACGACACTCCACGCGCCACCGGCATTTGATGCCGCCACAATGGCCGCCACAAAAGCAATGTGGACCCGAGCTCGAAACAACTGATGCGCCATAGCACCACCAATCAGGGCGGCGGCAATGTTGTCGAGAAAGCTTGAAATCACAAAAACAATGGCAAGCAAAGCAAAGCCACCCTTCCAGTCACTGGGTAGAAACTTTGGCAAAATCACGGGCACGTGACTTTTTTCAAAATGCCGCGCCAGGATCGCAAAACCAAGAATGAGCGAAAACAAATTCGCAAGCGTCACCCATTCGTGCCCTATATGCGTCAAAAACCCAATCAATCCCGGCCCTGATTTAAACCCGGTCAGAGCGATTTTGTATACAGACACGACCATCAACCCAATCAACGCTACCCGAAAGCTGTGATTGTGAAAAAAAGCGATGCCCAGCAGGGTCAAGCCGAACAGGATGTACTCCATCGGCAATCCAAGAATTTCAACTTGCATAAATTTCACCGTTGTGGACGCTCGACAGCCTCGAACGCCGCATCCAGAAACAACTGAGCCGCCCAAGGCGGCTCAGTTTCACACATTGACCAGCAGGTTTAGAGCATCCCGAGCATTCTCGGGAACCACAGACTCAGGGCTGGCACGTAGGTCACGATACCCAGGAAGACAAGCATCGTCAGCAACCACGGCCATACCGCCACCGTGAGCTCTGTAATACCCATCTTGGTAATCCCGGAGGCTACGTAGAGGTTGAGCCCCACCGGCGGGTGACACATGCCGACTTCCATGTTGACCACCATCATGATGCCGAAATGCACCGGATCAATGCCCAGCTTCATTGCAACCGGGAAAAGAATGGGCGAGAAGATCAATACGATGGAAGAAGGTTCCATGAAGTTACCGGCAATGAGCAGGATAATATTCACGAACAACAGGAAGGTAATAATGCCCAGACCTTGACCCAGCAACCAGTCTGCCATCGATTGCGGGATGCTTTCGCTGGTCATCAGGAACGAGAAAAGCACCGCGTTCGTAATGATGTAGAGCAACATCGCACTCATGTTGGCCGACGAGAGCAGCACGCGAGGCACATCTTTCAAGCCCATGTCCTTGTAGACAAAAACCGCAATCACAAACGCATACACCGCGCTAATGGCTGCTGCCTCAGTTGGCGTAAAGATACCGGTATAAATACCGCCCATCACAACAACGATGAGCATCAGGCCCCATACCGATTCCTTGAACGACTTCATGCGCTGCACAAAGCTGGCTTTGGGCAAACGCGGGTAATCGTTCTTGCGTGCCAGATACCAGGTAGTAAGACCCAGCATTGTCGCCAGCATCAAGCCTGGTACAACCCCGGCCATAAATAATGCGCCGACAGAGGTATTCGTGGAAACCGAATACATCACCATTACGATGGATGGCGGAATCAGAATCCCTAGCGCACCTGAGGTGGTAATAATCCCGGCACCAAAGCGGTTCGGAAAGCCCGCTTTAACCATGGCTGGCAACAGAATGGAGCCAATCGCGACCACCGTTGCCGGCGACGAGCCAGAAACCGCCGCAAACAGCGCACAAGCCACCACGCCCGCCAGACCCAGGCCGCCGTAAAAATGACCCACCATGTCAGAGGCGAATCGGATCATCCGTTTCGCCACCCCGCCATGCGTGAGGAAGTTACCGGCCAGAATAAAGAACGGAATCGCCATGATTTCGAACTTCTCGATCCCCGTAAACAACTTCAGCGCTACAGCTTCAAGCGGTACCTGGGTTAAGGTAAAAAGGAACGTGAGTACGGTCAGGCCAAGCGCAATAGAAATCGGCATGCCTGTCAGCATGAGCGCCGTCAGGATGGCAAAAATAATCAGCGTGCTCATTTGTCACCCCCTGCCTTCTTCTCAGAATCTTTATGCTGATCGAGCTCTTTGGGATACAGGCCCTTGGTGTTTTCAAACCAGGGCGTATCTTCCAGCTTGTGGCCTGGACCGACCATTGGATCCGTTGCGGTATCTTCATCCAAACCTTCGACATGCCCATGGTCCACATGCGGCAATTCACCCGTGCGGTTGAAGGAGACTAGTACCTGCAGGAAGCGG
>ERZ650303.124-NODE-124-length-21433-cov-25.778838_pt1 | contig 21433 bp, 19 predicted proteins | sample MGYA00376239_ERZ650303 | MGnify/ENA primary metagenome ERZ650303 (study PRJEB26733, sample SAMN07839262) | wastewater metagenome | biome: small river; feature: stream; material: water | place: USA: North Carolina | collected 2016-04-05 ... | reverse complement strand
CACATCCGCTCTTGTCTCCGCTTGGCCGCAATTCCTTTCCAGGTCTCACAGGCCACTTCGTAGATCACCCATAACGCCCACAGACAGATGATCGAGAGGAACGCAATACGATACGGCATGACGCCTCCTAGTGCTAGTGTGCCTGGCCAGCCATATCCGCTTCAACCAGACGACGGACGACCTTCGACATATTGTAATGACGTTGATCTTTGGCACGCTTCTTGATGTGCTGAATCTGTTCCTTGGGGAGACGAATCGTGACATTCTTCATCACGAGCATCGGTTTCGCCATAACCACCTCCGTTAATGCCCTACACATGCAAGGCGAACGCAGTCTAGTATTAGCACTAGAGAATGTCAAGCCTGAAATGAAACTATTTTCTGCCCTAGGCGATGTACGTATTCCGTGACACGAAAAAGAGCTTGACAGTACTGGCACTGTACGGTAATCTCATCACGAAACGCCTTGCGTTTGCAGGGCGAGCGAGAGGCACTCAAGAGAGGATCGTTCCATGATCACATTTCAAGAATTGGCTGCGCTCTATTTCGACAAGCATCTCATCAAGAAGTCGTCGTATTGCTACTATCGACGACTCTATAAACAACTCTTTGCCACCTGGACGGAGCATAAAACCTGCTTCGAACTGAAGACGTGGCATGATGCCCTCGAGCTCACGCCGGCGCATGCGAACAAAGCGTTAGGCTTCCTGAAAGCTATGTATTATTGGGCGCAGCGCGAGGGCGATGCGACCGGCAAGCAAGCCCTCTGGTGTCAAGACAACCCTGCCGCCAATGTGCAACGGCATCGACAGGAGAGCCGTGAACGCATCTTCTCAGATCGTGAACTGACGCAGCTGTTCCTGTATCTCAGCTTTGCCAGTCAGAAGCTTGAGACCTTTATCACGTTTCTCTTGTGTACCGGGTGCCGCATGAGCGAAGCGCGCATGATGAAGTGGGCGCATCTCGACCTGGTCCAAGGGATCTGGTTCAAGCCGACGACGAAGAACGGCATGTCGCAGCGCATCCCGTTGACCAGACAAGCGATCACCGCAATCGAGGCCATGCCGCGCGAAGGCGACTATGTGTTCATGGGCCTGTACGGCCGTTGCTGGTCCCGTTGTGCGGCCGAGAAGGCTTGGGGGATCTTCCGCAAGGGCCCGGGCTTGCAGGATCTCACGCTTCATGATATTCGTCGAACTGTCGGATCGCGTGTGTACGAGCAGACCAAGGACGTGATGTTGGTCAAGGCGATCTTAAACCATCGCCCGAACAGCATCACGGAAATCTACATGCGGACACAGCACAAGCGCATTGCCGCCGCGCTCCAGGACTACGCCGATGCGTTATGGGCCTTACGGAAGGAGGTGCCTTATGAGAGTCTTGATGATGTCGTTGCTCTGTCTGAGTACCCTCGCCGCCTGCCAATCGGCCGAGAGCTTGCAGCGGGAACGCGAACAAGCGGCATGGGAACGGTCCCTGACGCCTGATCAACGGGTTCGCTTGGAAGAGGCGCGTCTCCGAGCCTTGGGGATGGCCCTGTCCGGAGGCCCCATCTTCCGCGCCCCGTCGTCGACGTATCAGGCCCCGGTGCAGAATTATGGCTTGCGGTTGAATTGCTTCGAGAACCAGATCGGGGACAGTGTCTACACGAACTGTTACTAGGTGTTGTCGCTGCGGCCGGATTCGGCCGCGACCGTTGCCGTGGACGCGAGGCACTTAAAGACATCGGTATCGGCCGGGTTCCAGTCGACGTTCGCGGCCATACGCAGCGTCGCGCCTTCCTTCAGCGTGGTATTCCCGTTCGTCACTTGAAATTCATATTCCTCGCCAGGCGTCATCGTCTCAAATCCCGTCACATTCTGTGCGCCGGGATTCGTCAAGAGGTACTTTCTCCCGAAGCGCAGGTCTGGTGTGGCCACCCCTGGCTCGATAACGGGAGTCGGTTCAGGGCTGGTGGTATTCGATTCTGTAAGTTCGCCTGTGATCCTGAGCTTGCCGATCCTCTCCGTCCCGTAGCCCCCGAATCCGTTCGGCGTCCAGATGGTCCGGCCATCGCCGCCCCCGTCAGCCGTGATCGTGCCGAGCTCCAGCACGTCGACGACTTGCGCGCTACCCGATGCCCCCAATGCCGTATAGGTCCCGCTTGAATCGCGGCCCCATCCCGACAGCGTGAGCATGTCAATCTTTGCCGCGCGCACCTTCGCCCCGCCGCCGCCGGTAAAATGCACCGCTTGAAAACCGAGCTCCGTCCCCTTCAAGCCGATCAAGCGCGCCACATCAATGATGGAGGTCCCCGCGACCGAGATGGTCACCAGGCCCCCGAGGATCGCCGAGCTGCCGGGGATATTGCTGCCCGTCACGTTCTGGGCCTCGACCACATCGACCCGCTCCGTCCCGAAGGTTCCGAAGAGAACCCCATGCCGGCAGTTATCGAATGCCAGATCGTGGATCCGCCACCGCCGGAACTGTCCGGTCGACGAGACCCCATCCCCGACGACCTTGACCGCCTGCACCGTGGCCACCGTCGCGTTTTTGATTTCGTTGCTGATGATGCTGAGACTTCGGTTCGCAAAGCAGTAGATCCCATGCTCGCCGGTGTTGTTCTGGTCGATGTTATTGTGCCGAATGACCCCGTTCTGAACGCGGTTCATGATGAGGCCAGAGCCGTTATGGTGGGTATCCGGCGCCCCGCCGCTTCGCACCAGGGAGTGTTCGACGGACGCGAGCTCAAGTCCGAACCCGGAGCCCCCGTCGCAGTAGATCGGCCCGTTCCAGCCGTCAAGTCGGCAATGAGAAACGTGCAGGCGACGGCCGCCGGTAATCCCTGTCCCATCCAAATTCAACCGGACCCCATACATGCTTTGATCGGTGGTCAGTTGGCTCTGGGTCCGGAGCGTGAGGTCACGAAGAAGAATGCTTCCGGTCCCCACGATCCCATGCAGGAGGTTACTCGCCGCCGTCATCGTCAGGAACGTCGCATCCATGCCGGCGCCCTGGAAGATGATGTTCTTGCTGCCACAGTTCAGCGTGCCGCTGAAGAGATAGTCGCCAGGGCCCAGTTGCATCGTCCCGCCAGCGGCCGGCAGATCGGCGATCGACGCCGTAATCGGATCGGTATTGTCGACGGAGCTCGAGGCTTCCCCTTCGTTGTCTTCTGGACGAACCGTCGCCGGCACATCTTCATCGACCACGTCGAGGATCTGGACGCCGTCAGCCTGGAACAGCGTCACGCTCCCGTCTCGCGTCTTGACGACGAGCTTATAGACCCCGGAGAAATAGCCATACACGAGCCCGTTCGCGTCGCCCTCAATAGGGTTTGCCGCCGTTATCGCTTTGCCGCGATCCATCCAGGCCGTCTTCTCTTGCGTCGTCCCAGGCAGATAGTGGTAGAGCTTCGGCGAGGGGACCAGCTGCCCTTCGTGGAAGAACGGTCCCAATAGGAGGAACTGTGCCAGCCCGCTCATGAGGTCACCATCGAATCTGTACTCCAATCGCCATAGACGGAGGCGTATTGCTCGCATCCCATTCCGTGGCTTCAAGGCCAATGTGGAACCCAGCCGATCCGCCGGCCGTCATTTGCCGTCCGAATTTCCCACCGAGGATGATCGCGTTCGCCCCGTCTTGGGAGAACGAGGTAATCACGTTCGCTGCCACGCCGCCGAGGTTGTCCAATGGCACCATGGATCGTCCGCGCACGTCGGGGAGCTGGAATTTATTGTGCACCGTATGCGTCCCGGTCCCGTTCGTCGTTCCGTTCACCGCCGCCCCGCCGCGCGTGAGCGAGAGCTTGAAGGTCGTCGTGGTCGCATTGATCACGTAGTAGACCGTCGCCACCGCAAACCCACTGGGCAGCGCGCCGCCGGAGTTAGTGAGATGGACGATGTCCCCATCGATCAGCCCATGCGTGACACTGGTCCAGATTTCTGTCGCGTTGTCGAAGGTCGCGGTCACGAGCGACGTGCCAGACGTGCCGAGCGTCACCGCAGAAGGAATACATTTCTTCGCCAGGGCCCGATACCTGGAAGCCACGAGCGCCGTGCCGACGGGGAACAGGAATCCATCGTCGGCCGTCGTCGCGAATTTCCCCTTGAAGTCAGACGGCGCCAGCGTCGGCCCAGACCGAAACGCCACGAGCCACACCCCCAGACTCAGCGATCGAAACTCCACGATCTCGTTCGTACACAGCCGATAGTCGTCGCCGTTCGGACAGATCAGCGACGCGCTGTTGATGAGCTGCACCCCGGAGCCGGTAAACCGTGCCATGAAGTGGTAGCCCGCCGGCATGGAGGCCAGTGCGGTAATGTCCAGGTCCGTCCCTCCAATGTCGACGAAGTCCCCATCCGCCGGGATCGCGAGTGTGGCCAAGGCCGGATAGGTACTGCCGATCCGACCCTCGTAATGGCCTTCGGCTCCCTGGTAGTGCATCGCCAGCCGCCAGGCGTTATTCCCTTCGTTCAAGAAGAAGCCTACATCGCCCGTCCGAAAGGTGCGCGGCTTGGCGTTCGGCAGAATGAGATTCGCGGAATGGGTCATGGTCTGGTCGACATCGAACGCCAGCCATTGGAACGGCGGATCGCCCGTGATCTGTGCGATGGGCGCGCTCCCAATGATATGCGTCCAAATGCCCGGCCCGACGTTGATGGTCGAGGCCGCGGTGACTGCATCCCCTTCCTCGAAGACCGATTGAATGGTATCCAGGATCGAGAAGTTGTCAAAGACATACAGGACTTCGCTGGTCGGCCCGGTCGACGTGGCCTTCGCAATGATCAGTTTGTAGAGCCCATCGCCGAAGAACGACAGGAGCCCGCGCGCGTCGCCCTGGTAGGGATTCTGGAGCACGATACTCTTCGAGCGATCTTGCCAAATGTCTTTTGGCGAACTGAATCCGACCGACCCGGCTTCATAGTGATAGACCTTGACGCCGCTCTGCAGCACCCCACCATCGAAGAACGGCCCGAGGGTCTGGAATTGCGCGTTCGTGCTCACGGCTGGTCCTCATGCAGTTCGCTGAGATTGTAGAGATGCAGCCGCAGCTGGTGCCGGACCATGGCGTTATCCGGTCCATACGTGCCGGCATTGACAAGGGTCTGGTAGACCTTCGGATCGAAGAACGATTCCAGGAGGATCGCCTCCTGCTGCTTGGCCGTCATCCGGGCAAACGTCTTGATCAGGAAGTTCGCCGCGCGCTCACCGCCGCCATAGAGCATCGGCACCCGCCCCGTCAGTGTGGCCCAGGTACGGGAGACCAAGGTACTCGCCAGCGCGGCCTGCACTTGCAGATTGATCGCGGTATCTGAGCGGTCTCGGCCTCCCTTGGAAATCTTCTGCACGGCTTCCGCCGTGGTCCTGAGCCGGGCCATGCCTTCCGGCCCGAGTACCCGCTCCATGATCTGCCCGTTGCCTTCGATCCACCGCTGGAGCTCTTTGTGAAACACCCCGAGGTTCATCTCGCCGGTCAGTCCGGTCAGTTTCGGTTGAATCTTTTCGACGAGCCCTTCCCAAATGGCCTTGTTGAGCCCCGCCACGGCGTCAGGATCGTGCTTCACCAGGGCCAGCGCCTTGTCATACTCCTTCAGCGGCTCTTTGCCTGTGGCGATCAGATAGCCCACGTCCTGGGCATTCTGCTTGAGGAAGAGACTGGCCTTGCTGCCCTGCCAGTCGTGGAGGTTCCGCTCGGCCACATCCTGGACATGCTTCAGGTCCGCCTCGGCGTCGGCAATGTCGCGCGGCGTGAAGTCACCCGGACGGCGTTCGGCTTCGACGCGACGCATCAGGAGCTCTTGCCCCTTCTTCCCTTGCTGATAGGCCGAGACCTGTTCACGGAGACTGTCGGCCCGCTCTTGCATGGCCGCAACATCCGTGAAATGCGTCTGGAGATCCGGGAACGCTTTCAGCTTGTCCTGGTTCTGTCGAAGCCATTCCGCCGAGGCCGCGGCGTCCACATCCAGCCGGCCGTCAGGGAGGCGCCGGATCGCTTTGTCCGTCCAGTCCTTCAGGGCATAGTCTCGGAGTGCGATCTTGGCCATGTCCTGGTTCTCGAACGCTTTGAGAAAGTCGTTGATGCTGGTCTCGTTCTTCCAGAACAGCCCCGGCACCGATTCATCATCCTGGGCATAGTCCCCATAGCGGTTCACCCGGCGGAGCTTGTTCGCCGTGCCCTTGTAGAGAGTTTCGATTCCTGTCCGGTAGTCCGCCGAAATGTTCCGGTAGAGCGTGCCATGGTCCGGATAGAACTCAGCAAACTTCGAGGCACCCGGGAGCAGGGTATCGATGTCTCCATCGATTGCACCGGTCAGTTCATGGAGCACATAACTCTGCACGCGGTTGTCGCCGGCCCGGGCATTGCGCGCCATGGTGAGGAGGTCTGACCGGACCTGTCGAAGATCCTTGAGGCTCGCCGACGGCGTGTTCAGGAGCTCTTCCATCACCGGTTCGTAATACGGGGTCTTCAAGAATTCCTGGTCGCCCCTGATCCGTGTCGCCACTTCTTCCGCAACCTCACCGGACGGCCGTTTGCCGGCCGCGAGGTCCTTGAGCGCGGCGTCGATCTGATCACGCGACGACGAGGTCCGCGTCACCTCGTCCATCGGCTTCCCCGTCCGAGGGTCCAGGTGGTCCTTCGACTTGACGGTCATCTTCATCGTCAGGTCCTTGTACCACTGTGGCGTCCCGCGCTTGAGTCCACCGTCCGGTCGACCGAGATCGTCGAGCACCCTGAACCCAGGACCCGAGGCGTCGCGGATCTCCAGGTCGGCGAGCGCCTTCTCGGCCCGATTCATGAGCTCGTAATCGTGTCCGATCCGCTGCAGCACCGCGGCCACACGAGGATTCATCTTGGCGATCACTTGCATCTGTTCCGGGAACTGTGCCTGAATATCGCCGAGCTTTTGGATGGTGTTCGTGACCGGCAGCTCCGCGTGCCCCAGCTGTTCCAGTTCACGATAGTCTGCCGCCGACCGTTCACGGAATTTCCCGACTTCTTCGAGGTAGGCCCCGCGGATCACTTCCCCGCGTTGCTTGTTCGAGAGCATGGGATTGAGGGCCCGCAGCCTGGCGTCGATCGTGGCGTCGGCCTTCTGCATCCGTCGTTCCAAGTCTTCCAGGAGCGCCGCGGCGCGCTTCGAGATGTCTCCTCGGATCGCATCGATCCTGGACTGCGTCCTGGCCACATCCGCCTGCCCGGACTCCAGCAGGGTCCGCCGTTGTGTCTCCAAGGCCTCGACCAGGTTCGTCGTATTGCCCTTCGGTTCGGTCTCGTTGAAGTATTTGTAGACGGCGTCGATATTCTGCGTCCGCCGATCGCGCGACTTGGCGCGTGCGGCTGGACTGGACTTCTCGAACGCGAGCTGCGTGTCGGACACACTACCTTGCGGGATCGCTTCCCCGGCCGAGAGGCGTAGCCCTTCGTCAGGACCAGCCCCGGGCGAGATTTCTTGCCGCAGCTCCGCAGCTCGCTTGACTCCCGCCGCAACGTCCTCCGGTTTCGCCGCCGGCTCGAGGGTCTGCCCGAGTCGCCGCTTTGTCTCCGCTTCGGTCTCGGCGCCGAGGATCACCCGCGCGCCGGTATGCACGGCTTCCCGCGCTTTTCGAATCATCCCCATCACGGTCGCCGGCGCAAAGGAGCCGATCACTTCCCCAGCAAACTCGGCCAGCCGTCCGCCTTCCGGGAACACTTTCGAGGCCAGATCGGCCCCGGCACCAGCCCCCGCTGCCAGTGCAGTTTCAATCGCGGCGAGTTTCGCCGGCCCCATCTCTACCAATTGATCGACAATCGCATGGGGAACATTTTTAATAGCTTGATAGATTGAGCCAGCTCCAGAAATCCCACCAACCCCGTTCATGCTATTCAAGGATTTTCGCTGGATGATCTCTCGTGCGGCTGGAACGCCATATTCAACGGCTTCCTTCGTCGTCTCAGCCATACCTCTTGCAACCAGTCCGCCAGCCAACATCGGCACGTTCGCGCCGACTTCAAACCCCGATCGCTGGAGCATCGACTCCCAGAGCGAGGCCGGCCGGAACTGGGCCCCGTCCAGGTGCTTATCGATCCAGGCCGTTCCCATGAACGGTTCATCGCTCATCGGGAGCCCGAGGCCCTTCATCCCTTCATTGAACAGGTCGACGACGCTGCCGATCCCATGGTTGAATCCCGTCGCCGCGAGGCCGAGCTCCCGCATCCCCGGCGTCATGTTCTGCTGCGCCTCGGGAGGCGTCACCTTCTGGTTCTGTGGCAACACCGGTTCCAGGCCCTTGAGCTGCCGCGCCCGATTGAAGAGCGCGGTTTGCCGTTCGTCAGCCTTCCCAGATCGGACGAATTCCTCCATCCGTTGCATGAGCTGCGCTTGCCGATCGGCCTGGTCAACCGGCTTCTGCGGTTCTTTCGGGACATAACTCACCGGCAATGTGGACCCGCCGTTCTCACTGTCCACAGGCTGAGACCGGTAGTTCTGCTTGTCCTCGGGAGGGACCTTCTTGTTCTTGTTCTGCTGGTTCGAGAGGTAGACGTCCTGCCCGCCGGCTTCTTGTGCGAATTGCGTCACGTTAGCCACATACTTTCTGGTTTCGTCGGGGAGCGGACGCCCCCGTTCGACGTTGCCCATGCCGAAATTGTAGGCCGCGAGCGCCTTCTCGTGATCGCCGTCGTATCGCTTGAGCAACTGCCCGAGATACTTGGTCCCGCCGTCGATATTTTGTGCGGGGTCGAATTCGTCCTGGACGCCCATGTCGGCGGCGGTTGACGGGAGCAATTGCATGAGCCCACGCGCGCCCTTGTTCGACACCGCCAGCGGATCGCCGCCGGACTCTTGCTTGATCACCCCACGGACGAGTGCTTCCGGCACGCCATGCCGCGCCGAGGCTGCGCTGATCAGCTGGTCTAAATTGAGGGACGCTTTCTCTGGCATTATTTGAGACTCTCAAGGAGCTCCTTCATCACTTCAGATTCGCTCATCTCGGCAATGCTCTTCTGGGCCGGTCTCGGCGCCTGAGCCGGCGCGTCCTGCCCGCCTTGCGCGGGAGCGTCCCCGAGGTAGGAATTGAAGTTGCCCGCCTGCCCGTCACGGATATGCTGCCGCGCCCGACGCATACTGCGCGCCGCACTGTCCTTCAGCGTGCGAAGTTTGTTCTTCATCTGTTCCGAGCCCGTCGTCCATCCGCTCAAGTCCCCGATCACTTCGCGCGCGTGCTGAATGACTTTGACGTCTAACGCGCCGGACGGGTCCATCGTCTTCGCCTGGAGGTAGACCAGCATCTCCTGAAACGATTCCGCTTCGTCACGGGTCTGCGTATTAAGGAACCGTGAGGCGCCAGGATCCGCCCCGACCAGGGCCCGAAACTGCTGCCCGAAGCCGGCGATCCCCTTACTGAACGCCGCGCCTTTCCCGACGATGGACGGATTCTTCTCGATCCGCTCGAGCATCTCATCGGCCAGGTCTAAGACGCCCTGCCCGGCGTCGATCTGTTTCAGGTTCGCGCTGACCGTCTCCGACGGCATCTTGATCGAGATTTCCGACCGGCCCTTCTTGCTGGGGTTGACGATCTTGGTCGCATCGAACGGCACGCCGGGGTACTGCTTCCGCACGTCTTTGATTGCCGCCCCGAGCGCCTGGTTATCATCTTTGCCGTCGTTCAGATGGTTGATGAACGATTCCTCAAGGAGCGATTCCGCTAGGCCAGTCTGCTGTTTATTGTCCAGCTTGGTCTGCATGATCTGCGTCCGCTGGTCGGCAATGTCCGAGAGCTGCTTGCCCGTCCGCCCGTTCAACACCTGGACGTTCTGCTCCGCCGCCCGGAGATTCTTCCAATTCTGCTTGTTGTACGGATCGGCGAGGAACGCCGCCTGCGCCTGCCGTGCGGCATACACAGACTCATACCCCGCCACTTCGTCGACCAGTTCCTTCGGGGCCTCACCGTCCCGGGCTTGCGCCTGCCGGATCGCGTCCCACTTGGCGTCGATCTCTTCCTTCAGCGCATCGGTAATCGCCGGCAGTGTGGCCAGCTCGGACTGAGATTTCTTATCCCAGGCCGCTTTGAAATCCGGGTGCATGTCGAGATAAATGTCGCGCGCCTTCTCTTGCGTGAACGACTGCATCTTCCGGAGATGTTCGGCGAAGCGCGGATCCGACTGCAGCGACGACGTCGCCCCGAGTGCGCTGACGTGCTGCGTGTAGAAATTCTGCTGGAGCGAGGTTTTTGCCGTCTTCTGATTCAAGGCCTGGAGCTGCGTCTTGTGCAGATCCATCCTGATCTGCAGTTCCTCCATGTAGGTACTGAGGTCCCCGGCCTTCTTCATGTCATCGAAGACTTTGGAAAAGTATTTCGGATTCGAGGCAAACGCATTCGTCGCCGCAACCATCCGCTCTTCCGGCGTGCCTTCCCGAATCGTCTTAATGAGCCGATCCATCGACTCATACCCGCCCATCAGCTCATCATCATCGGGCATCGGGATCTTGACCCCGAGCCCTTGCTCGAGCATCGTCGCTTTCGCTTTGAGCAGCTGAACCTGCTTCCCGCGGTTCGTGGCCACAGTCGGATGCTCCATGATCTTGTCGATCTCATCGGAGCCTTTAATCGCCGCGGTCTGACGCATCTTCTCGGCGTCGAGTTTCTGCGCGTTCCGCTGGAGCTCCGCTGTCTCTTCGTAGTGAGCTTCTTGCGTCGCGAGCCGTTGCTCCTGGAGCTTTTGTGACTGTTCGGCCAGCGTCAGCCGGCTAACCCCCATCGCGAGGTTCGCCACTTGCCCGAGATCCAGCATGCCTCCAGCCATACGTCTCCCTAGTACGGATTGCTCGCCCAGTTCACGGGCCCAGACATCCCAGCCATATTGAAGTTGTCCTGATACCACTGCTCGGATGAGGCCGTTTGGATACTGCGTCCAAGCGCTTCCTGGACATCGCCCGCCTGCCTATCGCCGCCCGTCCCACCGCCGAGCTTCGCGAGAATCGGCTCCAGCATCTTGTAGTTCATGTACTGCATCCCACCGCCGGCGACCGCGTTCGTGGCACCGCCGATTCCTTGCGCCATCGCATTGTCGCCTTGTGCCAGGGCTCCGCCGCGCGCCATCCCGCCCTGGAGTTCAATATTCGCGATCGATCCGCCAGCCTGGGCATCGAGCCCGGCGATCTGCGAGCCGGCCACACGGCCCTGCTCTGAGAGCTGGAAGAGCCGGTTATACTGCTTGTCGCCTTCTTCCCCGATAAGCTGACTCTCGAACTTCTGCAGGCTCTCGAGACCAGCCCCAGAGCCGTACAGCCCACGCGCCTTAAGTTGCCGGTTGATCGCTTTCGTGCCCTCCTGTTCCTGGAACTTATAGAGCGAGCTCGCCTTGAGCACCGTGTCCGGATCGAGCTTGCCGGAGAGGAGATCGGCGAGCGTCCCGCCAGCCGTATCGCCGCGCTCACGGAACGACCGCAGTTCGCCAGAGGCCTTATCGTTGTACTTCTCAACGGCGCCGGTCGCCTTTTCCTGAGCGATGCGAATCGCCTCGGCTTGCTTCTTCGCGGCCGACTTGCCCATGATCCCGCTGAAGATCGAGCCGCCGGCTTGAAGTGCAGTTCCCCCAGCTAACATGAGTGCTGGCATCGTCGTTCCCCCTTACGCGAGATAGGACAAGTCGTTATTCGGAATGCCTTCGACGACGGGCACATCGTCACGGACTTGATGAATGCAATACGCGACCGTGTGGTCTTCGAGCGCTTCGAGGCGATGGAGCGCGCCGGCCTGGATCACGATAATCTGAGGCGCGGCATACTCGGCGACGTCGTCCCCGACCGTCACACGCAATCGGCCATTCGTCACAAGAGTTTGATGATCGAAGCTGTGTGCGTGGGTCTGTGCGATCATGCCGGCCTTCGGGAAGTGCATCTGCTTGATCCAGATCCCGTCGACTTGGGAGAGGTTCACGTCAGCAAACTCACTCACGGCATCACCCTCGCATGGTAGGTAGATTCAGGGAGGTCAATCGGTGACCCGGTGCGATTATAAAGGAGTACTAGTACTAAGTCATCAGCACTGACTTTCCCCTGAAAAATAATTCCGTTGTCCATCGACGACGGCACTCCCACTTGCACCGTCATCCCCGCGTCGGCCTTCGCGCCAGGGACCGGCACCGAGACCGTGGCACTCGCTCCAGGGCCAATGACGCCGACGGTCTGCGTCACGTTGCCGACCAGTTCAAGGAGGTCTTCAACGGAATTGTCGAACGCTTCCCGCGCGCGGAAGTTGTCCTTCTCAGAGACGGTCGGCGGTTGTCGGACTTTGCGCGCCATTTATTGCCCCAAATACTCGACGTCTTCCTGCCCGGACATGAGAATGCAGTCCGTCGGATCGCTATGCACAAATTCAAGCTGCTGTGTCTGATAGATCCCATTCCGGCGCCAGTCGAGATGATTGACGTGATCGCCGGTCTTCCCGAGGCTCTTCCAGCGTTCATTCGTCCACTTGCCGCCGTTGTTTACCCGCCGGCGCATCGAGAGTTGCGGATCCGCGCAGGCCTCGTTCGCGAGCCCGCGCTTCGCTTTCACCCGGATAATGTTCGACCGTTTCGACCCCGAAGTCCCGTGGCTGATATGGCCAGTCCGCACGAGGCTCCGGATCGGGTTCCCGTCATCGGTAAATGTGGACCGGCTGGCCTTGTAGATGATCCCGTTGCTGTAATCGCCGACCAGGTGCGCGTTCCAGGCCCGGGCATAGGCGTACGTCTGTCCACGGAACCGGCCATAGCGCGCCCGCTCCGTATCCCAGTAGCCCCACTTGTGCCACACCTTGGTTTTGTAGTTGAACGCGAGCGTCTGCCCCGCGGTGGGGAAGTTGAGGAGGTAGATCGCATGCCCGTTGATCATCGTCGTATACCCAACGGCGTCGTTCACGGAGACGAATTCTTGGATGATCTTGTCGAACGGGCTGGAGACCGGCGTCACCGCGCGGCCCTGCATCATCACCAGTTCACGCTGGTGCGAAAGCCAGATCCAGATCCCGCCGACGTTGGCCAGGCTATAGGGGGCTTCGGTCCCGAACGGTTGCGCCGAGCCGGTAATCCTGGAGAACGGCGACACCCCGTCGTTCTGGAAGAATTCGACCGACTCCCGCCCGACGGCGATCAATTCCCGATAGGCTTCGTCGATCGCGACCACATCATCGGGCTTCGATTCCGCCGAGACGAAATCCAGCGAGACCCAGCTCAAGAAGTCATCGAAGCTGCTGAATTGAATCTGCCCCGTGCCGGCGACGTTGGCCAGAAGATACCCGTCGATCGTCGCGACATGCGTCACGTTCGTCGGCGCCTGCCCGTCCGCCATGGTCGTCAGCGACGTGAGTTCGGTATGCACCATACGCCCGCCGTTCGCCATCACCAGCCGATTTCCGTCCGTGGCAAACTTGACCAGCGACGACGACCGCAGTTCACTGGACCCGGTCAATTCGACCCGCGTGCCGACACTGTCGAGGATCTTCCACACCCGCCCGCCGCTCACCACGACGGCGCAATTCTTCCGGTCCCACCAGTAGAGCCCATCGATCGGGAGCCCGGTCCCGAGGTTGATCCACTCCGTCAGCCCGGGACGCTTGACCAGCTGGATCTTGCCTTCGACGACAACCGGCAGAAAGTCCATGATCGTCGACGCCCACTGGTCAACCTGAACGTCTTCGACATTCTCGAACGGTTGTTCGATCAGCGGAAAATCTTTGAATTCGCGCGAGTCAATGCCCATCAGAAGTAGGACACCTTATTGTGGATCTGGTTCGTCTTCACCTTCACCGACGGATGGATGTCATCGAATGCGCCTTTCGCCTTGTCGATCATCAGCTTCCGCTCGGCGAGTGGAATGCTGTAGAAGTCGCCCAGGTCGAACGCGAGCCGATACAGGAGTAGCCGTGGCCACGGGAGGGGGAAGTCGGGGTTATCGCCGGATGTCAGGAAGTCGATCAGTGGCCGCTTGTGCAGCAGCCGGATCTGTGGCGGAGCGGTATACTCCACCCCCATCGCCCACGGATCGCCGCCCTCTCCACCGGACTCCCAGTAAATCTTGGCATTGGCCCCACTCATCGGCTCGTTGTTGAGCTTCGAGGTATGCGTCCGCGTGCAGCGATAGGGCCCGTCGATCTGTGACTGCGCGACGACCGTTTCCAGCGTCGGCCACACGTAGAGCTCCCGCCTGGAGAGATCCAGGTGATCGGTCAGGTAGACGGCTTTCGGCGTGCCGTACTGTGTCTTCTCCCGGATCTCTTCCCACCGCTCCGCCTTGAGCGTTGCGAGCGGGGTATCGTTCCCCTCCCCGTCGCGGTAGGTCGCGCTCATCAGTTCGGTGATATTCGAGGGGAGGCCGTTGTCGATCGTGTAGAGAAAGACCCCGCTCAACAGCGGGATATGGACGGCTTCGTCGATCGTCCAGCGCCACTTCTGGGAGGCGTCGACTTCCCGGACGATCATCGTCAGGACCGACACACCGTCGTTCAACTGCTCGCCGTCCAGGACTTGCCCCGGCTCGAGGACCCCGATCGCCTTGTAGGCCATTTCAATGAGCTTGTCGCGGGTGATGGTGAGGTAGGTACTCGCCGCGGGAATTGCACCAGGCATGCCGCCTCCTTAGTTGCTCACATCCGCCGCCGAGCGGTTCACTTCCATCCAGGCGTTGCCGTCGAAATAGAACGTAATGGATCGGTTCTTCGTGTCCGCCGGCTGCGTCCAGGAGGCGCCCAAGTGATAAGCCGCATTCCATGTCGCGGTGCCCAGTGCCCCGCCGGCCGTGTTCTTGATCGTGATCCGGATCTCTTGCCCATAGGCCGGATTCGTCGGCGCGGCGATCGTGAAGGGATTCGTATCGGAGGCCGTCAGAATGAACGTCTTCCCGGCCGCGGCATTGATCGACACCGTCGACGCATAGGTCGGCGTCACGAGCCCGATATAGCCGTAGGGATTCGGCCCCGCGAGCGAACCGAACGCATAGGTGCCTGTGCCCTTCCAGACTTGCCGCCCATGGAGGTTCCGCACCGGCCCGTTCACCGTCAGCGAGGCCGGCGAGTTCGTCGTCAAATCGCCCTGCCCGTCGAACGCGAGCGTCAGCGTCGGCGGCACGACTTTGATGGAGCCGCACGTCATCGGACGCGAAATGAGCAACGTCGCCACTGTGGCCCCGTTCTGGTCAATCGCCCCGGCCCCTGTGGCGCAAATATCATCGGTCTGGTACTTCGCCGCCGACAGCACATGCTCGCCGAGTGGATCGTAGATCGACAGATCGGTGATCGGAATGAACGTATAGCCGACCTTCGACATATCAATGTCGTACTGGCCGTCGATTGCGTAGAAGATGAATTCGCCGGTACTCCCAGACGTGATCGGATTCGCCGAAATCGTGGCGCACAGCGAGTCGGAATAGATCGTGGTTGCCGTCGAGACCCCAGAGCGCTTAACCGTGATCGAGACCCCAGATAGGACGTTCCCGTTCCGGTCATGGACCACATCCCGGTATTGCTGGCAGGCTTCCGCCACACCGGAGAGGGCCAGGAACAGCGCAAGTACTGGTACCAGTTTCATAGTCATGGATTAGCCTCTTTTCGGCAATACGTCAAGTCCTGCATAATCTCCCGCAGGTATCCGTCGGCAATGGACGACCGTCCACGGATCAGGGTTCCGTCAGCCGCATAGACCGGTTCCAGGAACCGATCGTTAGGTATGAGCACGACGCTCACGCGCGGCTTCGTGCAGCCGGCTAAGGCGCAAAGACACAGCAGGGCGATCATGTAACAGTTCTTCATCGACGGCTCCCTGTTCAAGAAGTGGTTTCTCGGCTTTCCGCTTCTTCATCATCTCTCGCAGTTGCAACGCAATCGCTGGCGCAATCGCGACCACTATCGTGCCGATCAATTCGAGAATCATGATGTCTTCCCCTCCATGACGTTCGTGGTGGCATGTTGACCGGTCTGGATGGTCGTCGTTCCTCCAGCCGCCTTATTCGTGTAGAACCCCATCACACCGCGCAGCATCGCGATAACCAGACCGATCCAGAACGTCGGCGCATTCCAGTTGATCCCCTCCGGCCCTAAGTGGATCACAAAATCTCCGGCCGCAATCGCCGCGGCCTCCAGAATCCCGAAGGCCGTCGCTATCCGATCAGTATCCTTCGGAGGCTGTGGCACGTTCACAACAACAACTTCATCGCCCATACTCAACCTCCCGCAAGTTCCATATGGCCAGGATCCCATCCGACCTTCGTTCCATAATCAGCCGAATCAACCCCAAACCGGCCACCCCATCGCCCGCCAAGAGACTCCCAATGTTCTCCGGCTGACCGATAATGCTCGCCCTGATTCGATAGCCGCCCGTCAACCCAGAGCATGACATCAATCGCACACCGTTCATTATGCGTACTCACCCGCACCTTGCTCCGTCCGTTCGCTTTCAGCAGTTCCTGGTACGTGACCCCTGTCGCGCAATGCGGACACAAAAGCTCATCCGTCGACCGCCACGCATCCCCCAGCGTCCACAGGAGCCCCTGCCCCTTCATCCAGCCAAATTGCTCCGTCAGCATGTAACTAAAGAGTTGTTGTCGTTGAACCAGTGTCATCGGTGATGTTTGCAGGGACAGACCGCCGTCACCGTGCCCGTCGGCACCGCGAGCGTCGTCCCAGTAATGATCGTGGAATAATTCGCCGAGACATTCCCGGCGGCATCGGTATGTTTGCCCCTGAATCGATACGTGGTTTGTGGAAGCAGCCCAGTCAATCGGACAGTCTGCCCAGACGTCACCGCCGCGACCAGCAGAAAATCCGTACAGGTCACCCCGCGGCATTGTTCAATGTTTGTCGACGTGATCCCCACATCGTCAGTCCCAGCCGTCCAAGACAGGTCGAGCGCCTGGAAGTCCACCGCCGCCGCCGCCATCCCGACCAGGTCGCTCGGTGGATGAATATCAGACGGCATCGTTAAGAGCACAATCGCGTCACTATCCGACCCAAAATTCCCCACGGCATCCCGCGCCCGAACCTTTACGAGATACAAAGTCGACTGAGATAGGCCTGAAATAATCGAAGATGTGCTGGAGGATGTCCCAACCAGACTATAGTCAGACCCAGAGGCCGCAGCATAAATTTCATATCCCGTCACCCCGACATTGTCTGTCGCGGCCAACCAGGAAAGGGATATTTGACTAGAGTTCAGCACTTCCCCGACCAGCCCAGTCACCTTCGACGGCGCCGAGACATCACCATCCGACGAAGCAATGCTAAACGAGATGGTGCTGTCCGTCAGATTGGCATTGAGGAAAACATCCTGACAGCGCACGTAATAGGAATAGCTATTCCCGTTTGAGTGCCCAGCAAGCGTCTTACTGTGGAACAGCGAATTCGACGACGCATCCAGCGTATTCACCATGGACCCATACGCCACCCCCGCGCTGGTCGCATATCGGCACGTCGCAAACTCGTTTGTCGCAACACTAATAGTCACGTCTTCCGTGCCCGCGGCAAACGTCCCGCTTGGCTGAGGTGAAGACCGCACAGGCGCCACCGTATCCGTCCCAGGGGTCACGGAGTCACAATGATACCCAGACTGAGACGTGTTCTCGTTCCCCAGCGCGTCACGAGGCGTCATACACACAAACGTCGTCCCAGCCGGCCACACGCGCGAATACCGGATGCTGGACGCCGCCGGCTTGAACGTCGCGATCGACGTGATAAAGTCGTTCAGCGCATCGGCACTGGTAAACGTCGCCGAGACCGGTCCGGCAAGTGTTTGAATCTTGTCTTCGCTTGGAGAATCGCTGGCCGTCGCGTGTCGGAGCGTGAACCCCGTCCCCGCCGACGTGGTCGTACCACCTGACCCGCTCGAGGTGCCCAAGGTGATCGTGGGATCGAAATTGGTACTATCGCACGTACTATCGTTATTATTATCCAGCAAGAAATCGATCTCGTCGCCAGCGACAACCGTTGTCGAAATATCGTAGGGATAGGTCCCAGTGGCAGTGACATACTGCGTCCAAAGCGTTGACCCATTTTTCTTGATCGATAAATTCGTCCCATTACTCCCAAGGCATCCAGAATAGTTTCTGGCCGTGCCCGTGATCTGGATCGCGCCATCGGACGGCGCCACCCATCGACGCATTGCATCTAGTGGGCTCCCGGGTGCGCCACCTGTATCCCACAGGCTCAAGTACCCGACCCCTTGCCAATACGACCCCGTCCAGGTCAGCAGGGTCTCGGCCGAATCCATGTAATACCAGATCGGTCCTTGCGTGCCGGAAAACTGCCCAGAGGCGCTATACACCGTTGACCCAACCTGGAGCGTCGCCCCGAGGATCAACTCCCCGTCCGCCGTCGTCGTCACCGATCCCGACGAGACCGCATCCGTTCCCGTTCCAGGGTCGACTTGCTGCGTCAGCTTCGACTGGTCAAGCGGAGACGTGCGATCGACGCCGCTCTTCTCGAAAATATCCAGTACGGAGGCCGTCGCAGAACCGGTCAACGTACAGGTCACCGTGTTCGCGCCAGCGATCGCATTCTTCGCATACCGAATCGCCTGGTGCCCACCAGTCCCACCAGTCGCATTCGGCACTGGCACCCAGGTATTCCCTCGCGTATCGGTGCAATTTGAAATAGTCACAGACGCCGGCGTCCCGATATAACGCAACGCGAGGAAGTTCCCCGCGGTATTGTTCGAACTATAGGCGAGGCTGATACTATTCCCGCTCCCCGCGACCGATCGCGACTGCACATGAACGATCGTTTCACTCGCGACCGGGAAGGCACTCATCGGTTCAATGATATTGAGCGTATCCGTCGACACGCGAATCGCCGCTGGTGAGCCAGTCCATGCCACATTGGCCCCTGTCGCATCCGCCTCGACCATGGTCACCGACGGCAACGCGACTCCAGAAATCGAGAAAGTAACCGGCGCAGAATAGGATGAGGACACATTCCCCGCCGCATCGTACGCTTTAATCCGCACGACATAGGTTGTCCCTTGTGCAAGCCCGGGGATCACCATCGACGGCATACTGGTCGTCGATAAGTTTGAAAAATTCGTACACCCCACCCCTATACAGCTTTCGGCCTGATACCCCGTCACGGCGACATTGTCCGTCGCCACCGGCCACGTCAGCGTCGCCGTCGTCCCGTTGACGGTCGCGACAACGCCTGTGACTTGCGAAGGGGGAGTCGTATCGGGTCCCGCACTCCCACACCCCCCCAGCGGGCAATTCGGACTGCTGACATGCTCATGGTCCCACCAGATGAAGCTATCCCGCGTCTTCACGCTGCCAGTCCCACCCCAAACGGTAATGTGCGACACAGCGTCAGGGTAGATCAGCTCGGAATTCAGCGTGGTTAGATTCATTACCAGCGTGCCGTTGACCCACATTTTCCAGATCCCGTTCCGGCAGGTAATGCACGAGGCGGGTCTGAAATACTGTTCAATGCGGACCCACGTCCCACCATTAAAACAACTCGCTGACGACGGATAGAAATTCGCGGTCCCGAGACCCGCTGATTCCCCGATATGAGAATTGTTCACCGTCGCATTTTGATAGGTCGTGCGAAGACAATAGGGCCCTGTGCCAATCAAGCTATAGATCAGCTGGTTATTCATCGGTACATTATTGAGCCGCGTATGAATCCAGCCTAACTTCGAGCCGCTCGGGTGCTGCTCAAAGTTGGCGTCTACCTTCATCCAATTGCCCCAGTAAATATCAGGCTGGAAGGCAGAAAAAATATAGGCATTGCCGCCGCCCCCTGTATTGCCGCCTACGCCCCCATTCGGCCATCGCTGCTGCAGCACATTCGTAGGAGACAGTGGCGCCGTGACATCGGTCACAATGGTCGACGTCCCGCCCTCGCCATACACGTCATACCAACCGCCGCCCGTAATGAGATTATGGCCCCAATCATTCAGAACCGTAGCCCCAGACGGTTCATTGGGCCAAGCCTGCGCGGCCGCACGTCCAGGCCATGCGGCCGCTACCAGACAAAGGATGACAAGAACCCGTATAATCATTTGGTGACTTCGTCCTGATCTTGCGCGGACGCGATTTTCTGCTTCAGATCTGCCAACGTAGCCTTCGCGTCAGTAATCTTCTTCTTCAGGTCAGCCAGCTCAGCCTTCGCGTCCTTGATCTTTTGCTGGGCGGCTTCGACATCCTTGCCCAGCTTCGCTTTCGCATCCGCGATTGATTGCTCAGACTTGGCTTGCGCGTCCGCGATCTGCTTGTCGACCATCGCCGCGCGCTGCTCCGCCTCCTCGGCTCGCAGTTCGCCCGTCCGGATCCGCTCGGTGATACGATCCGCAGCCTTCACCCCTTCAGCTTCCGCATCGGCGAGTTTCTGCTCAGCGTCCCGCTGCCGCTGCTCGACGCTCAGCAGGTACTCGCAAACCCGCTCCGCGTTCGCAAATACTTCAAATGTCCGGCGGGCTTGCCGCAGCTCAATCAACGCATCAGATGTCGAAATCGGTTCATCCTCGGCCATGGGGCTCCTTTATCGGCACCCAGGAGCCGGCTTCATGCCCACAAATGCCGGTCCGGTCCCGCAGACATTAATCGTGCTGATGCTGTTTCCTCCTTGCTGAACACCAGGGCTGACGGCTTGCGTTTGAAGGCCGTGCATCATCATGCCTGCACCCGCAATCAACGCGCTTCCGCTAATCAACGCAGGGCCATACGTTTCCATCACAGACTGATGAGCGGATGCCATATAGACATGGCTGTCGTAGGCTTCCTTCGTCGCCGGAGGTGGACAGTAGTACTTGTCGTCCTTGTCCTTCATTTGCTGATCCCACCGGCAATCGGTGCGGTAGACGTCGTAATCCTCGACAATCGCTCGATGTTCCGCCGTCGTCTTTTGACGGGCCATAAACCCATCCTTCGTGACTTTCGTCTTTTGCGGAATCATGCAGCCTGTCATCACCACCAGCACGCACAGGCACAGAACAGAAACGAGTTGCTTGAACATAGATCCTCCTATCCCGTCCGCCTCTTATCCGTCAGCCTCGCCTTGATCGTCACCCACCAGGGGGCGTTCTCGTCCCATGGAAGTGGGCCTGCTGGAGCGGTGGTCTTGAATCCGCCCCACAGCACCAGGCCGTCAGCTTCCTCCAGCACCGCTCGCACAACGGTTTCCCACACATCGGCGTCGAGGTCTTTCACATCGTCGGCCCGCCTCCACCAGATGTATGGATAGATGGGACTCTCCATCCGCCCATACACACGGCGGATGCGTTTGGCTTCGCGGATGTGGGCCTGCACATACGTCGTGATCCAATCAAGATTCTGTGGGCCGCTGTCGCGTGAATAGTGGACATACAGAGAGGGGAAATAGACATCCGTAAACGGGGCCATAATCGCGCCGAGGTCGGTATTCCCTGCCTGCCATGTTTTGTAGGCCGCAGAGCCGGGGTCCGTAATAGAGTCAAAAAATCGCCGCTGGATAGGATCGGTGTACCACCCGATGC